>OBXL01000086.1_pt1 | contig 61306 bp, 57 predicted proteins | sample 1476591 | NCBI WGS metagenome assembly OBXL01 (sample SAMEA2580155, study PRJEB22360) | human gut metagenome | biome: human gut; feature: human-associated habitat; material: faeces | place: Denmark | collected 2008/2010 | reverse complement strand
GTGACCCATAGATTAAGAGTCTACTGCTCTACCAACTGAGCTAAGGAGGCAAATAAAAAGCTGTATTGGTGCCGAAACTTCACGGTTTGTATTGAACCCGCGCAATTAAGCAGGTGGGCAACTCGCTCTAACTGAAGCTGTTTCCGTGTGAGACGGCCTACATGCTGTTAGAAGACTTTTGTTTCCCTAATAATACAAAAAATAGTCGGTCAACACTTAAATGTGAAGTCGTACACCACAGCGTTTCTATGATTATATGATACCACTTTTTCAAAAAAAATCAAGGGAAAATTAAAAATTTTGAAAAGGATTTCATAAGTTTCGTAATTTATCAATGGTTTCCTTGCGTTGAGCCAGGGCACGTTCGTATTTTCCACTATCTTCTGGTGAGAAGTAGCTATGGTTGCGAATTTTTTCTGGCAAGTACTCTTGTTTGACCCAGTGACCTGGGTAGTTATGTGGATAGAGGTAGTTTTGGGCATTGCCTAATTCCTTGCTACCACTATAGTGGCCATCTCGCAGGTGACGTGGGATTGGTAGGTGACCTGAGGTTTTAAGGTCAGACAGAGCCTTGTCCATAGCTACATAGGCTGAGTTAGACTTAGGTGAAAGTGCCAAATCAATCACAACATTGGCAATGAGGATGCGGGCTTCGGGGAAACCGATCCTCTGTGCTGCATCCAGAGCAGTCACGGTATGAATCTGGGCTTCGGGATTGGCCAAACCGATATCTTCATAAGCAATAACAGTCAAACGACGAGCTAGGCTAGGAAGGTCACCGGCCTCTATCAAGCGAGCAGCATAGTGGAGACTAGCGTCCACATCTGATCCGCGAATAGACTTTTGAAGGGCAGATAGAACATCATAGTGTCCGTCTCCATCCTTGTCCATAGTAATGTAACTCCGTTGCAGACTATTTTCCATGATGTCAAGCGTGATATGACGTATACCTTTGTCATTAGCTGGAGTGGAGAGAACTGCCAAATCCAGCGAGTTAAAGGCAGAACGGAGATCACCGTTGGTAGATGTTGCGATAAAATCAAGGGCATCATCATCTAACTCAACAGGGAAATCAAAGCCTCGTTCAGGGTCAGTCAGGGCGATTTGAATGGCCTCTTTGACATCTTGGTTAGACAAGGGTTCCAACTCAAAAATCTGAACACGGCTACGAATGGCTGGCGTGACAGAAAAGAAAGGATTTTCAGTCGTCGCTCCAATCATAATGACCAGTCCACTTTCCAAGAGAGGCAAGAGGAAGTCTTGTTTAGTCTTGTCAAGACGATGAATCTCGTCTAGTAGCAGTACAAGGCCACCTGAGAATTTAGCTTCCTCAGCGATTTCTTGGAGGTGTTTTTTACTATCAACTGTCGCATTGAAGGTCCGAAAAGCATACTTGGTCGTTCCAGCGATGGCTGAAGCGATACTGGTTTTTCCGATGCCTGGAGGTCCGTAGAGGATCATAGAGGATAGGCGATTGGCTTCCACCATACGGCGGATAATCTTGCCAGGTCCAACTAGATGCTCCTGACCGATGACCTGGTCGATGGTTTTGGGGCGCATACGAAGCGCGAGATTGTCTGGCATAGTAGTCCTTTCTAACATGGATTTTCTGATACGAATGTGGTAAGATGGTAGTATCTATTTTAGCATATTTCCGAGTATTCGGGGCGATTGAAGAGTCGTATAGAAAGAGGACAAAATGGCAACATATGGATTTTTAGATGTTTTACAAGAAGAGTTGGACAAGAACTTTCCTTTTGATTATGAGATTAGTTGGGACAAGCGTAATCATGCGGTTGAAGTGAGTTTTCTATTAGAGGCACAAAATGCTGCAGGGGTGGAGATGTTAGATGAAGACGGAGAGGTTTCGTCAGATGATATCCTTTTTGAAGAAGCGGTACTTTTTTATAACCCTGCCAAGTCAACAGTTAATGCAGAAGACTATCTCACGGTCATCCCTTACCTACCGAAGAAAGGTTTTTCTCGTGAATTTTTAGCTTATTTTGCGCTATTCCTTAAAGATACTGCAGAGGTTGGGCTAGATGCCCTCATGGACTTTTTGGAAGACCCAGAAGCAGAAGAATTCGTCATGGAATGGAACCAAGAAGTCTTTGAAGAAGGGAAAGTCGGTTTGGAAGAAGGAGAGTTTTACCCTTATCCGAGATACTAGGAAACTTTAAAAATAAGGAATTCAAAGAGGAGAGAGGATGTTAGAGAAAATCAAACAAATTTTTATGAGAAAGTCAGATAAATCTGAGTTTTCTTCCTCTTCTCTTCCCCGCAATCGCTTTGCGGATCTAGATTTCGAGAGAGTATTGAAGTCAGGAACTCGTCGCCTTGTTAATGAGGAAGGACGCTATGCTGAGGATGGGAAAATCACAGAACTTGAATTTCCTGAAGATTTTGCGGAATTTGAATTTCTAGTTGGTTTTAAGACGGAAGAGGAAGAGCAGTTTCAGCAACTATTAGCTCGTTTAAATAGTATTGATAATGCCATTCAGTCCCATTTGGAAAGCGAGTTGCAACAACCCATCCCTCAGTTTGCCAAGGATTTGGGCTATACTCAGAAGAGGTGGGAGAAAACTTTTTACTTCCATCCTTGGGTATTAAGTTTTGAGGAAAATCCGCCTAATCTTCGCTATGTTGCAGATTATGTAAATGATGAGTTTACCGTTTATTTTGCTAAAAAACATGGTAGATGGCAGGCATACTGGGATGCAGATTGCCAAAAGGTAATCGAAGAAAGCTAGCTTGTATTTTCCTAGAGAGTAATTGTCATCATAGAAAAGAGTAAATATCATGGAATTATTGGATAGCAGAATGGATTTCCAAGGTTGCAAGATTGCCTTGATTTGTGGGGATAAGGTCTTGACTATCTTACGTGATGACAAGGAAAATATCCCTTGGCCCAATATGTGGGAGTTGCCGGGTGGTGGTCGTGAAGGAAACGAAAGTCCTTTCGAGTGCGCAGCGCGTGAAGTTTATGAGGAACTGGGAATTCATTTAGATGAAGACTGTCTGCTTTGGAGCAAGATTTATCCTAGCGTAATCTTTAAAGACAAGCAATCGGTCTTTATGGTTGGTCAGCTAAGACAAGAACAATTTGACAATATCATCTTCGGAGATGAAGGACAAGGCTATAAATTGATGCCTATTGAGGAGTTTTTGAAGTCTAAACAGGCAGTGCCTCAGCTACAGGGGAGATTGAGGGATTATTTGGAGGAAAGTTAATGATAAGACTTGAACGAGCAGGAGCAGAGGATTTGGAGACCATCATTGCGATTCAAAGAGCTAGCTTTAAGGCTGTCTATGACAAATACCAAGATGAATACGATCCTTATCTGGAGGACCGTGAACGAATTAAGTGGAAACTAGTCGAACGTCCCAATAGCTATTACTACTTTGTGAAAGAAAACCAAGATAAAATCGGATTTCTTCGAATTCAGACCAATGACGAGTTAACGAAAGCTTGGTTAGGAACGGCAGCGATTCTGCCTCCGTATCAGGGAAAAGGGTATGGATCTGAAGGATTACGCTTGCTAGAAGAGGAATTTTCAACCGTTAGACAATGGGATTTGTGTACGGTGTTACAGGATGCAGGCATGGTCGCGTTCTACGAGAAGAATGGCTACCATCAAACCCATATTGAGCCTGGAAAAGAAGGCATGGATATGGTCTACATGAAAAAATTGATTGACAAATAGAAAGGATGGTTCAGTTACATTTCTAAACTGAACCCGCCCTAAACACGGTGCCAAAAAGATAAACTTCTCTTAGACACAAACGTCTTCAGAGAGTTTCCTATTTTGGCTTTGTGTTTTATGGGCTTGGTATCTTAATAATGGAAACATGGCAAGAGTTAAAAGTTACAGTGAAGCGTGAGGGAGAGGAGTTGGTCTCTAACCTCTTGATTGAACTAGGTGCCCAAGGGGTAGCAATTGAAGATAGTATGGACTATGTTGGAAATGTGGACCGCTTCGGTGAAATTTTCCCTGAGGTTGAGCAACAAGAAGAAATCGTGGTGACAGCCTACTATCCTGAAACGGTTGATGTGGCAGTGGTTGAGGCAGACTTGCAGGCTCGCCTAGCAGAATTGACAGATTTTATGGATTTGGGTGAGGTCAAGATGGGGACGACTGCCTTGGCTGAGGAAGACTGGGCAGACAACTGGAAGAAATACTATGAGCCAGCTCGTATCACTCATGATTTGACTATCGTGCCGTCTTGGACAGACTATGAGGCGACTGCTGGGGAAAAGATTATTAAGCTAGATCCTGGTATGGCCTTCGGGACAGGAACCCACCCAACTACCAAGATGAGCCTTTTCGCCTTGGAACAGGTTCTTCGTGGTGGCGAAACAGTGCTAGATGTAGGGACTGGTTCAGGGGTTCTTTCTATTGCTAGCTCTCTTCTAGGTGCTAAGGAAATCTTCGCCTATGATCTGGATGATGTAGCGGTTCGAGTCGCTCAGGAAAATATTGAGCTCAATCCTGGCATGGAAAATATCCATGTGGCGCCAGGTGATTTACTTAAGGGTGTTGAGATTGAGGCAGATGTCATCGTGGCTAATATCTTGGCGGATATCCTCATTCATCTGACGGATGATGCTTATCGCTTGGTCAAGGATGAAGGCTATCTCATCATGAGTGGCATTATCAAGGACAAGTGGGAGATGGTGCGTGAGTCAGCAGAAACGGCTGGATTTTTCCTTGAAACCCACATGATCCAAGGGGAGTGGAATGCCTGTGTCTTCAAAAAAACTAAGGATATCTCTGGTGTGATTGGAGGCTAGCATGCAACAGTATTTTGTAAAAGGTTTGGCTAGCTCCCCAGTCACGATTGAGGATAAGGAAACCAGCAAGCACATGTTTCAGGTCATGCGCTTGAAAGATGATGACCAGGTGACCCTAGTCTTTGATGATGGGATCAAGCGTTTGGCGCGCGTGGTTAATGTGGAGGCGCGTCAGTTGGAGTTGATTGAAGAATTAGCTGACAATGTAGAACTACCAGTCCAAGTGACCATTGCATCAGGCTTTCCCAAGGGAGATAAACTGGAGTTCATCACTCAAAAGGTGACAGAACTGGGTGCTAGTCAAATCTGGGCCTTTCCCGCAGACTGGTCTGTCGCAAAATGGGATGGCAAGAAATTGGGCAAAAAGGTCGAGAAACTAGAAAAAATTGCCCTTGGAGCAGCAGAACAAAGCAAGCGGAATCATGTCCCGAGCATTACCCTTTTTGAGAAAAAGGCAGACTTTCTAGCCCAACTCGACCAGTTTGACCGTATCGTGGTGGCCTATGAAGAGTCGGCTAAAGAAGGCGAATCAGCAGCGCTCCTACAAGCAGTCTCTAATCTTGAAAAAGGAGCTAAACTGCTCTTTATCTTTGGTCCAGAAGGTGGTTTATCCCCTGCAGAAATTGAATCTTTTGAAGCCAAAGGAGCAGTCCTTGCAGGACTTGGGCCTCGCATTCTACGAGCAGAAACAGCGCCACTTTATTCTCTATCAGCCATTAGTGTTTTGCTTGAATTGGAAAAATAAGAGACTATGAAAAAATCACCTAGAAAAGGTGATTTTTTATGCGCTTGAAATGGCGCGCGAAAGAGTCAATAAACGTATCCATGGCGGCAATGGAAACTTTGATTTTTTGATGATTTCGCAGAAAAAATGGATATCCAAACTGTTCCTAATCTTGTGTTCTATTAAAACAGGGCAAATCACACTATTTAGAGCAGGAGAGTATTCCTAGTCTTGATGAAAGATTAGTTTAACTAACAAAAAAATGACTCTGGAAATTGAAATCATAGAGATGATAAAAGAGGTTGGATTATTATCCAACCTCTTTTTTTTATCTTAATGGAATTGCATACCACCATCGACGATAATGGTTTGACCTGTAATGTAGTTTGAATCTGGTCCAGCAAGGAAGCTAACCGCTGCAGCGACATCTTCTGGCTCAGATAGGCGTTTCAATGTAATATCTTTTGCGAATGTTTGCATACCCCATTCGTCGTCTTTTCCTGCATTTTTCCCAACTTCGTGAGCGATATCATACATCATTGGTGTTTTAACGATACCTGGAGCATACGCATTAACAGTGATACCTGAATCAGCTAAGTCACGTGCCAATGTTTGAGTAATACCACGAACAGCGAATTTTGTACCACCATAAACAGTCAAGTTTGGATTTCCAACAACACCTGCTTGAGAAGTAGCGTTGATGATTTTACCACCGTGACCAAGTGCTTTGAATTGAGCTTGAGCAGCTTGTGCGCCCCAGATTACCCCACCGACGTTAATAGCAAAGGTACGATTGAACTGTTCTTCTGTAATCGTATCTAGAGGTGTAGTCGGAGCGACACCAGCGTTGTTTACCACAACGTTCAAGTCTCCGAAATGGTCTACAACTTTTTGGAAAGCTGCAGCAACCTCCGCTTGTTTAGACACATCTGCTACAACAGCTAAAGCATTCTCTGCTGACAACTCAGCAACTGCTTTTTCAGCTGTTTCAGCATTGTAGTCTAATACTCCAACCTTAAAACCATCTTGGACCAAGCGTTTTGCGATTGCAAAACCGATTCCTTGACCTGCACCTGTAACAATAGCTACTTTAGACATATGATTCCTCCTTTGGTATCCGTGATACCACTCAAACGTTCATAAAAGAACAGCAAAAGGGTTATAAGTGAGTCGTGATAGGTTTCTAAAAGAATCCCTATCACTTTTTAGTATATACCTTTGTGAAATTTGTGTCAAACAAAGACTGTTTTTTAGAAAAATAAAACTATCGTGTAAAAGGGGAAAGCGCACGATATTTTCTAAGCACTTTTCTTGAAACCCTTTCCTTCTTCTGATAGACTAATACATAGTTTGAAAAAAGGAGACTTAACATGAAAAAATTTGTTGCTGAATTGATCGGTACTTTTATGCTTGTGTTCATCGGAACAGGAGCTGTTGTTTTTGGAAATGGTGTTGAAGGTCTTGGACACCTTGGAATTGCTCTTGCCTTTGGTTTGGCAATCGTAGTTGCAGCTTTCTCAATCGGAACTGTTTCAGGTGCTCACTTGAACCCAGCTGTTTCTATCGCTATGTTTGTTAACAAACGTTTGTCATCTTCAGAACTTGTAAACTACATCCTTGGTCAAGTAGTCGGTGCTTTCCTTGCATCAGGATCTGTGTTCTTCCTCTTGGCAAATTCAGGTATGTCAACTGCAAGTCTTGGTGAAAATGCCTTGGCAAACGGTGTAACTGTCTTTGGTGGTTTCTTGTTTGAAACAATCGCAACATTCTTGTTTGTTTTGGTGATCATGACTGTCACTTCAGCAAGCAAAGGAAATGGCGCAATCGCTGGTTTGGTGATCGGTTTGTCATTGACAGCTTTGATTCTAGCTGGCTTGAACATCACTGGACTTTCAGTAAACCCAGCTCGTAGCTTGGCTCCTGCTGTATTGGTAGGTGGCGCAGCTCTTCAACAAGTTTGGATTTTTATCCTTGCACCAATCGTTGGTGGAGTTCTTGCAGCCCTTGTTGCTAAAAACTTCCTTGGAACTGAAGAATAATTGAAACTTAAAAAGCCTTGCTTCTCATCTTGAGGAACAGGGCTTTTTCGTATGATACTCTTCGAAAATCTCTTCAAACCACGTCAGCTCTATCTGCAACCTCAAAACAGTGTTTTGAGCTGACTTCGTCAGTCTTATCCACAACCTCAAAGCAGTGCTTTGAGCAACCTGCGGCTAGCTTCCTAGTATGCTTTTTGATTTTCATTGAGTATGAGTTTAACGGTTGTCAATTTTCTCTGGATAGAGGTCATGTTGGAAGAGGCGTTGTTCTGCCAATCCTTCATACTTGGTTCCAGGTCTACCGTAGTTGTAGTAGGGGTCGATTGAAATGCCACCGCGAGGTGTAAATTTTCCCCAGACTTCTAAATAGCGAGGGTCTAGCAAGTTGACCAAATCTTTCCCGATAGTGTTGATACAGTTTTCATGAAAATCTCCATGGTTTCGGTAGCTAAAGAGGTAGAGTTTGAGGGACTTTGACTCGACACAGAGCTTGTCAGGAATGTAGGAAATATAAATAGTTGCAAAGTCTGGCTGAGCAGTGATGGGACAAAGTGAGGTAAATTCAGGGCAGTTGAACTTGATGAAATAGTCATTTTCCACATGACGATTGTCAAAGGATTCGAGGACTTGGGGTTGATATTCGAAAATGTAGTTGGTTTCTTTGTTGCCCAGGAGGCTGAGGTTTTTCATTTCTTCTTGTTGTGACATGATTTTTTCTTTCTAATCTTAAACACCACGTTGGTTGTCGTAGAGGAGGGTATGGAGTTGAGGAAGGACGCGGACATTGCCCCAGCTATCGTCGGCAGCGACACGTTCCCAGAGTTCTTTGAGGCGGTCCAGTTGGTCTTGGACAATATTGCCTGTAGCCTTGGGTTCAGGATTTCCTGCCGATAAGAAGAGGACATCTGGTTGGTAGCGTTCTTGAATCCCTTTGGCAAAGGCTAGATCTGCATCATCAAAGACAGGGATTTTAAAGGTTACTTTGTCTGGGTCTAGTTGGGAAACGATAAAGTCCAAGGTCTCAAAGTTGACTTCCATCTTGGAGGAAGGAGGCTTAGGACTCAGAGTGACTTGGTCAATATCTTTTAACCAATTTTGCCAGCGAGATCCCTGGGTTTCAACGGCAAGAGTGACACCACGTTCCTTGAGTTTGGTTACTAGCTCAGCCATGTTGGCTGCTAGGATAGCAGGATTTCCCCCAGATAGGGTGACATAGTCGTAGCTTCCTAGTTTGTCTAACTCAGCGATTACTTCATCAGCTGTCATACGAGTTGGTTTTTCAGAACCGTCCCAAGTAAAGGCGGAATCGCACCAGTCGCAGTGGTAGTCGCAACCAGCAGTGCGGACAAACATGGTTTTCTGGCCAATAGCACGACCTTCACCTTGAAAGGTAGGCCCAAAAATTTCTAGAACTGGTAGTTTGAGGACACGTTCCTTAGTCATCTAACCACTCCCGTCTAAACTCTGCAAAGGCAGTCGGAGTTTCATAGAGGCGAACATATTCCAAACGGAGACCGCGCTCGTCTGGCAACTCTTGGCTCATGGTTTGGAAAATCCAGTAAACCATATTTTCAGCAGTCGTATTCATGTAGGGCAGGGTTTCATTGAGATAGCGATGATCCAAGTGGGGCTCTAAGAAGTTCTTGTAGATAGCTTTGATGTCTCCGAAATCGTAGGTCATACCTCTATCATCTAAAAATCCACTGACAGCGATTTGCAGATGATAGGTGTGACCGTGTAGGGATTTGCATTTTCCTTCATAGTGAAAGAGGTGGTGGGCAGCATCAAAGGTAAATTCTTTTGAGACTAAGGTTCTGTGAGGATTGTAGACAAGAGATTCCCCAGTTTCTTGTTTGATTTCTTTGGGGGCAAAAAACATCAGGCCTCTCCTTTCTGAGAGAGATAAACCTCTAAACCATGTTGGCGTAGATGGCAGGCAGGACAATCTCCACAACCAGTACCGATAATCCCATTGTAGCAGGTCAAGGTCTTCTCACGAACGTAGTCAAAGGCACCAAGTTGGTCAGCTAATTCCCAAGTTTCAGCCTTGTCTAGCCACATGAGAGGCGTTTGGATCACAAAGTCGTAATCCATAGCAAGGTTGAGCGTGACATTGAGTGATTTGACAAAGACATCCCGACAGTCAGGATAACCTGAGAAGTCTGTTTCGCACACTCCTGTCACGATATCCGTAATTCCACGCTTCTTGGCAAGGACTGCCACAAAGGACAGAAAGAGATGATTGCGACCGTCAACGAAAGTATTAGGAATCTCTCCTTCTTTTTGCTCAATTTCTAAATCTGAAGTCAAGGCATTTTCAGTAATTTGTCCTAGCAGAGACATATCTAGGATATGATGACGAATTCCTTGTTCCTCAGCGATTTCTTTGGCCACTTGAATTTCTAAATGGTGGCGTTGACCGTAGGCAAAGGTAACGGCTTCGACACTTTCATAGTGTTGCTTGGCCCAGAAAAGGCAGGTTGTTGAATCTTGACCGCCACTAAAGACGACCAAGGCTGATTGACGTTTCATAGTACTCCTTCCAAAATGGGAAATGTTCAGAGCACGCAAAAAGCTCCCCAGAGGGAGCTAAAAAATACCAAGTAGAGGTTTTTTTTAGCGATGGCATGTCCCAAACATCGTAATATTCTAGTTACAGTCTAGCATATTTTTTGAAAAATGGCAAAGGGCAAGAAAAAAGAGACCAAATGAATGCATTTGGTCTCTCCTTTGATTAGCTTAATTCAGCAACGATGGCTTTGATTTGTTCTGCGGTGTGAACACCAGCCACTTGTTTAACAACTTGTCCATCTTTCTTGAAGAGAAGAGTAGGGATAGACATGATACCAAATGCACGAGCTGTGTTTGGATTTTCATCAACGTCCATTTTAACGATCTTCAAGACATCTTCTGAAAGTTCTTCAGACAATTTGTCCAAGATTGGACCTTGCATACGACATGGACCACACCAAGTAGCCCAGAAGTCTACCAAGACCAATCCGTCTTTAGTTTCTTGTTCGAATGTTGCATCTGTAATTGCTTTTGCCATAGTATTTCTCCTTTTTAATTATATTGGCTTAAATCTTGTTTCATGAGATAGAAGAAAACATCTCCATAAGTCCCATGGTAGTCCAAATCATGTCCCTTGTAGGTTACTTTTTGGACAGGGTAGTAGTCTGCGACACCAATCAGGCAGGCATGTTGAGAACGTTCAAATTCTTCGTATGACTCGAAGGTCATGGTTCTCTCTTGCTTGCTGGCATCAAGATAAGTGATTTCGATCATAGGATTCTCCTTTGCTAAATCATGTTTTCATTTTACTCCTTGGAAAAAGGAATGTCAAGAAAATTGATTGCGCACGCAAGTTTTTTGTAAAAATTTTAGGAAAGCCAACTTGCTTTTGTTTCAAGGCTTTCTTCTACAGCTTTTTGTAGATAGGCAAGAGTTGTCTGACCCTCCTTAGTGAGGCAGATAAAACTAGCTCGCTTATCCTGGTCACAATATCTCCGACTAAGTAAAGCACAATTTTTGGCTTCTAGGCGTGCCACCATTCGTGATACAGCACTTGGACTCAGATGGAGTTTGTCAGGCAGGTCAATCTGTCTCAAAGATTTTTCTTGAGCCTGATTTAAAAAGTGCAAGAGATAGAATTCTTTGAGCGTTAGGCTTTGGTCACTCTGCTCAGCAATCGTTTGCTCTAAAAGAGCTTCTAGCTCTACTTGTCGGCGGTTGAAGTCAAACCATTTTTCTAAGTAAGTCATATCAATCTCCTTTCTATATGGTAGTTATAAACAGATTTACCTATCTGAGATGCTTGCGCACGCAATTAGTATACAACTTTTTGGAATAGATAGCAAGAAGGATGTTTCTTGTGTATTTCCTTGAAATTTTCTGAAAAAAGAGTAAACTGGTATGCAGAAAGTCTATTTGTGGAGTAAACGATGAAATTATATGTTCAGTTAATGATTCTCTTTGTCATTTCACTGATTGGTGAGGGAATCTCTAGCTTTTTCCATTTGCCTATTCCTGGAAGTATTATCGGTTTAATTATTTTATTTTTAGCCTTGCAGTTCAAGTGGTTGCGGGTACGTCATGTCAACATGGTTGGGAATTTTCTCCTAGCTAATATGACTATTCTATTTTTGCCTCCTGCAGTTGGGATTATGGAGAAATTTGATGTGATTGCTCCTTATTTATTGCCCATTGTCTTGATTGTCTTTTTTGCAGCAGTTATCAATATTATCTTGATTGCGCTTGTAGTTCAGTTTATCAAAAAGCGTTATGAAGGAGATTACGAAGAAAGAGGTGCCAAATGAGCGAATTTGTATCCAATCCACTTTTTGGGATAGCCTTGTCCATTTTGGCTTATCTTGGAGGCATGATTATCTTTAGACGGTACCCTCATCCTCTGACCACTCCCTTGCTGCTAGCAACTTTATTTATCATTGCTTTTCTAAAACTGACTGGTATTTCTTATGTTGCCTATTATCAAGGTGGGGTCTACCTCAATAACTTGATTGTTCCCTCAACAGTAGCTTTAGGAATTCCTCTTTATAAGAGTTTTCACCTCATGAAACACCATGTTAGAAGTATTCTACTCAGTAGTTTCCTTGCTGTTGTTGTAAATACAGTTTTTACAGCTTTAGTTGCAAAATTTTTCGGTATGGATTTCTTCTTGGCGATTTCGCTTTTCCCAAAGTCTGTAACGACGGCCATGGCAGTTGGAATTACGGATAAGCTACAAGGGATAGCGACGATCACCTTGGTAGTTGTGGTAGCAACTGGCATTTTGACTAGCGTTATTGGACCAACACTTTTAAAATGGCTCAAGATTGACGACCCAGTAGCTGTTGGTCTTGCTCTTGGAGGAACTGGTCACGCAGTTGGGACTGGAACAGCTTTTAGCTATGGACCAGTTGCAGGTGCTATGGGAGGACTAGCCATCGGTGTCACCGGTATTCTCTATGTATTTGTAAGTCCCATCGTAGCAGCTTTGATATTGAGTTAAAAAATAAGAATGTTATATTTCTTTGTGTAAAAAGAAGCCCCTAGCTTTATTTGCTAGGGGCTTCATTCATTATTGTAAGTTTACTTTGTTCTTTAAAATATAGTAGGTTCCGAGATAGAAGCTGACGCTAAGGATTAAGTCTTTGAAAATTTCAAAGGATAATACCCAATTGTAGTCGAAATCGATGCGAAGATTGAGAGTGACAAATCCAAGAACAATTTGGATGGCGATGTAGGCGACGACCGCAAGAGCTGTACGGTATTCATTAAAGAGTTGGCCGATAGAGATAGACAAGTAGATACAAAGAATACCTGCAAGAGTGTTAAAAATATAGGAAATCAAGGCTAACCAGAAATTATCTGTATAATTTTTTAGCATATACTCGGCAAAACTAGATAGGAAGGCGTCTGGTTGAATCATGGAAATGATAATATAAAGGCTAAAAAGGAAGACCACTGTACTTGCCAAAGACCAAACAAAGGCACCAAGAAGTTTAGCGGAGAGGATCTGGTGTTCAGATACTGGCAGGGTGAGTGTTAGATAGCCACGACGATCATAAACACTTCCCTTAAATCGTTGAATAATCAAAATCAAGGTTGAGATACTCAAAGTAATAACCAGACCCCCAAAAACCAGAGATAGAAACACTAACATGACAACGCCCTTATCTTGATAATAGGTGCTTGAGAGGATACTGCCCTGAATACCGATGATGACAGATAAGGATAGTACAGCTGCATAGAGGGCTAAAAACCATTTGTTGACATTTTTAAATTCATAACGAACTAAATTCCAAAACATAATAATCTCCTTTAACTAGGCTTTGAATTCGTGACGGAAGAGCTGGTCAATTGATTCACCCGACTCGTAACGAATATCATCCACATTCCCTTGACGGACGACTTTTCCGTCCTTGAGGAAAATAATCTCATCCAAGATAGGCTCGATATCCGAAATCAAGTGAGTTGAAATCAAGACAGTCGAAGTTGGAGAGTAGTTGTTGATGATGGTGTTCAAGATGTAGTCACGAGCTGCGGGATCGACACCACCGATTGGTTCGTCAAGGACGTATAGACGAGCGTCACGACTCATGACCAGGATCAACTGAACTTTTTCTTTGTTCCCTTTTGAGAGTTTCTTGAAACGGCTATTCTCGTCGATACCAAGGTCACGAAGAAGACCTTGAGCACGTTCCAGATTAAAATCTTTATAGAAGGTCTTGAAAAAGGTAAGAGCTTCTTTGACCTTCATCTGTTCGTTGAGATAGGTCGTATCAGGTAGATAAGAAACGATAGCCTTAGTTGCTGGGCTTGGTTCCATGCCATTGATGAGGATACGTCCTTGCTCTGGTTGGAGTAAACCGTTGATTAGTTTAATCAGGGTTGTTTTTCCGGAACCGTTTGGGCCAAGGAGACCCACAATCTTTCCTGCCGGGATTTCAAGGGAAACATTTTGAAGAGCAGGGCTTGCTCCATAGAATTTTGAAACATTTTCAAACGTTAACAAGGTCATAGTCTAAACTCCTTCAATATAATCTCTCAAAACAGTTGGTAGTTCTTCTTTTTCATAGCCAAATTCTACCATGCCTGTTACAAACAGCTGCAGTTGTTCTTCTGATAGTTGCTTCCGGGATTGGAGGATTAGGTCCAAATTCTCGGTGACAAAACGCCCTGCAGTCCGCTTGGTGTATACAAAGCCTTCTCTTTCTAGATCTGATAGGGCACGTTGGATGGTATTAGGATTGACGCCAGCCTCGTTAGCCAGTTCTCTGACAGTTGGCAGTTGTTGGTTGGGTTCTAGTTTATGGGAAACGATTTGCAGTTTGATCTTATCCATTATCTGCAAATAAATGGGTTTGTTGTTATCAAATGTCCAGGACATCACGGTCTCCTTTCTACAACTTCTTTTTGTATCACTTAAATAATACAACTAAACAAAAAACTTGTCAAGCCAAAAGGAGAATTATTTTGGGAATTGCTTAAAAAATGGTATAATGAAAAGAAAACGACAAGGAGGGGAAGGCATGCGTTGTCCAAAATGTGGCGCTACTAAATCAAGCGTTATCGATAGCCGTCAGGCTGAAGAAGGAAATACGATTAGAAGAAGACGTGAGTGTGAAGAATGTCAGCATCGTTTTACGACCTATGAACGTGTAGAAGAAAGAACGCTAGTTGTGGTCAAGAAGGATGGCACACGGGAGCAGTTCTCCAGAGATAAAATCTTTAACGGGATTATTCGTTCGGCTCAAAAACGTCCGGTGTCTAGTGATGAGATTGGCATGGTGGTCAATCGTATCGAACAAAAACTCCTCAGTCGCAATGATAATGAAATTCAAAGTGAAGATATTGGTTCACTGGTCATGGAAGAATTGGCTGAACTGGATGAAATCACTTACGTTCGTTTCGCCAGCGTCTATCGTAGCTTTAAAGACGTGAGTGAGCTCGAAAATCTTCTCAAACAAATTACGCAATCTTCAAAGAAGAAAAAGGAAAAATAAATGAAGCCTAATGATCGTTTTTCTTTTCTAAAGAATAATCGGGTGTCGCAAGATCCCACAACTTTGGTGCAGTGCTACCTCCCGATTATCGGTCAGGATGCGCTGAGTCTTTACCTTTATACCCTAGCCTTTTGGGATAATGGGCAAAAGGAACATCTCTTTGCTGCGATTCTTAATCATCTTAATTTCGGAATGGACAGGCTTTTAAAGGCTTTTAAAATCTTATCAGCCTTCAATTTGGTTACCCTCTATCAAAAGGGCGACGGCTATGAACTTGCTATTCATCCAACGCTTTCTAGCTCGGATTTCTTGCGTCATACGGTTTATCGTACCTTATTGGAGAAAAAAATCGGTGAGCCAGCAGTTTCTGATTTGCGCCAAGAGCAGGCAGGCGGAGAAGCTTTGACGGTTCCTTTGAGTCAGGTCTTTCCAGAGATAGAAGAATTGGCTAGTCATGACGAGATGTCAGTAAAAGCTGATTTTAAAAATGATTTTGATTTGGAGCATTTTCGTCAGCTCATGGCGAGAGATAATCTCCGTTTCCAAGATGAACAGTCAGATGTCTTAGAGTTATTTAAAATTGCTGATGAGAAAAAATGGACCTGGTTTGAAACCTATCAATTGGCCAAATCAACAGCTGTTTCGCAAGTTATTTCTGTCAAACGTATGCGCGAAAAATTAGCACAAGAGTCTGTTTCATCGGACTTTAGTCCCCAAGAAGCAACCATTATCCGAGAAGCTAAAAGTAAAACGGCCTTGCAATTTTTAGCGGGAATCAAACAAACCCGAAATGCTGGGATTATCCAAGCCGAACGCGATTTGTTAAAACAGATGGCGGATCTGGGCTTGCTTGATGAAGTTATCAATATTGTTATCCTCTTGACTTTTAACAAGGTTGATTCAGCCAATCTCAATGAAAAATATGCCATGAAAGTGGCCAATGATTACTCTTATAACAAGATTCGTTCTGCTGAGGAAGCTGTACTTCGAATCAGAGAGAAGAATCAAAAGGGGCAAGAACAAAAATCAGCGAAGCCAATCCAAGCCAAAAGCAATGTCCCAAAATGGAGTAATCCAGAATATAAAAATGAAACCAGCGAAGAAACTCGTTTGGAGTTAGAACGTAAGAAAAAAGAAATGTTAGATCGATTAGGAAAAGGAGGAGACTAGATGGAAAGTGTAGGAGATGTGCTTAAAGATCATCCCAGCCGTTTTCAATACCAGGATTTGGTTCAGCAGATTGTAAAAGATCCTGATGTTGCGGCTTTTATCCAGAAGGAATCTCTCAGTCAAGAGGAATTGAATCGTAGTATCTCTAAGTTTAATCAATACATCACCGAGCGAGATAAGTTTCTTCGCGGAGATACCGACTATATCGCGCGTGGCTATAAGCCAATTCTAGTTATGAATCATGGTTACGCAGATGTATCCTATGAGGAAACTCCGGAACTGATTGCGGCTGAAAAAGAAGCAGCTATCAAGAACCGTCTCAAACTGATTAATCTTCCAGCTAGTCTTAAAAAAGCTAGTTTGGCTCAAGTTGATTTGGATGATTTGGGACGTTTGCCAGTTTTTGAAAAGCTCTTTACCTTTGTTGAGCAATATCCAGAAGTCCGTAAAGGTCTCTATCTCTATGGAGACTTTGGAGTTGGGAAGAGCTTTATGGTGGCTGCCCTTGCCCATGATTTGTCAGAAAAACGTGGGGTTTCATCAACCCTTCTTCACTATCCTAGCTTTGTCATTGATGTCAAAAATGCTATTGGAGATGGGAATGTTAAGAATTTGGTTGATGAAATCAAGCAAGCTGAAGTCTTGATTTTGGATGATATTGGCGCCGAGCAATCAACACCTTGGGTTCGTGATGAAGTCTTGCAAGTCATTCTCCAGTATCGTATGCAGGAAGATTTGCCAACCTTCTTTACCTCAAATTTCAATTTTGAAGATTTGGAAAAACATTTTGCTAAAGGCAAGAACGGAAACGATGAAACATGGGAAGCTAGACGCGTTATGGAGCGTATCCGTTATTTAGCAGAAGAAACACGACTAGAAGGAGAGAATCGCCGATGAGTGAAACAATCACCTTAATGAAATCTCATACCTCGGTTCGCAGATTTAAAGAAGAAGCGATCCCTCAAGAGGACTTGAATGAGATTTTATCAGCTGCCCAAATGGCTTCTTCTTGGAAAAATTTCCAATCTTATTCTGTGATTCTAGTCAGAAGTCAAGAAAAGAAAGATGCTCTTTTTGAGCTGGTTCCTCAGGAAGCGATTCGTCAGTCTGCCGCCTTCCTCCTCTTTGTAGGAGATTTAAACCGTGCAGAAAAAGGGGCTCGTCTCCATACCGATACTTTCCAACCTCAAGGGGTGGAAGGACTCCTCATTACTTCAGTAGATGCAGCCTTGGCTGGACAGAATACCTTGCTTGCGGCAGAAAGCCTTGGCTATGGTGGAGTAATCATCGGTTTGGTGCGTTACAAATCTGTTGAAATAGCAGAATTGTTCAAGCTTCCTGATTATACCTACCCAGTTTTTGGGATTGCACTCGGTGTGCCGAACCAAAAACATGATGTAAAACCAAGATTACCACTAGAGAATGTTGTTTTTGAGGAAGAATACCAAGAACAAACAGCTGAGGCTATTGAAGCCTATGACCGTGTGCAGACCGAATATGCAGGAGCTCGTGCGACTACCACTTGGAGTCAACGTCTTGCAGAGCAATTCGGTCAGCCTGAACCAAGCTCAACTAGAGAAAATCTTGAACAAAAGAACTTATTGTAGAAAGTGAGAAAACATGGCCTTACCAACTGTTGCCATCGTAGGACGTCCCAATGTTGGGAAATCAACCCTGTTTAACCGTATTGCAGGGGAACGCATCTCAATCGTAGAAGATGTCGAAGGAGTGACACGGGACCGTATCTATGCTACTGGTGAATGGCTTAACCGTTCTTTCAGTATGATTGATACTGGAGGGATTGATGATGTTGATGCTCCATTTATGGAACAAATCAAGCACCAGGCAGAGATTGCCATGGAAGAAGCTGATGTCATCGTTTTTGTAGTTTCCGGAAAAGAAGGCATCACAGATGCTGACGAATACGTAGCCCGTAAACTCTATAAAACTCATAAACCTGTTATCCTTGCAGTTAACAAGGTCGATAATCCCGAAATGCGAAATGATATCTATGATTTCTATGCTCTTGGCTTGGGAGAACCATTGCCAATTTCATCTGTGCACGGGATTGGTACAGGGGATGTATTAGATGCCATCGTTGAAAATCTTCCACATGAAGTCGAAGATGAAAATCCAGATGTCATTAAATTCAGTTTGATTGGTCGCCCCAATGTCGGAAAATCTAGCTTGATCAATGCCATTTTGGGAGAAGATCGCGTAATTGCCAGTCCTGTTGCTGGTACAACTCGTGATGCTATTGATACGCATTTTACAGATGCTGACGGCCAAGAGTTTACTATGATTGATACTGCTGGTATGCGTAAGTCTGGTAAAGTCTATGAAAATACTGAGAAATACTCTGTCATGCGTGCTATGCGTGCTATTGACCGTTCAGATGTAGTTTTGATGGTCCTCAATGCCGAAGAAGGCATCCGTGAGTATGACAAGCGTATCGCTGGATTTGCCCATGAAGCTGGTAAAGGGATGATTATCGTGGTCAATAAGTGGGATACTCTTGAAAAAGATAACCATACTATGAAAAACTGGGAGGAAGATATCCGTGAGCAGTTCCAATACCTGCCTTACGCACCGATTATCTTTGTTTCGGCTTTGACCAAGCAACGTCTTCACAAACTTCCAGAGATGATTAAACAAATCAGCGAGAGTCAAAATACCCGTATCCCATCAGCAGTCTTGAATGATGTCATTATGGATGCTATTGCCATCAACCCAACACCGACAGACAAAGGGAAACGTCTTAAGATCTTCTATGCGACTCAAGTGGCAACTAAACCACCGACCTTTGTGATTTTTGTCAACGAAGAAGAACTGATGCACTTCTCTTACTTGCGTTTCTTGGAAAATCAAATCCGCAAGGCCTTCGTCTTTGAAGGAACGCCAATCCATCTGATCGCAAGAAAACGGAAATAAAATGATAAAAAGAAGAAGGTTAGGTTGACTCACTAAGGGATTTTTAACCCTTTAAAATTTCGGCATAACTTACAGCATTGTAGGTTATGCCGTTTTTGTTTATTCTGTGGGAATATCAACTGCACCAATGAAATTCCAATGGATGCAGATTGTCTGTCTCTTGGTTCTTGTTCCCGGCACCTTTTCAGGCTTGTAAACATCAATTCTCTCAATAAAGCTTCGAATAATCTCACCCGTGATTTCAGTAATATCAGTATACTTTCGTACCACTTTGAGAAATGAATCTACATTCAAGGATTGCTCTTTTGCCTGGTCTATGAAAGACTTTAGCTCATTTGTGCGCTTAAGTAATTCTTTCTGCTCTGCCTCATAGTTTTCAGTCATCTTCATAGATCGTTCATCAGAAATCTTGCCATCAATGTCATCCTCATAAAGTCTTTGGATAATTGTATCAAGCTTTGTAATTATTGTAGTTGCCTGTTCCGGTTCCTTGTGGCTGCTACGAAGCTGTTGGTTCAGTTCCTTTTTGCTTTGCTTGGTTACAAGCTCTACGAATTCATCTTCTTGTTCCCGGGCATAAGCAGTAATCTTTCTTATTTCTCTAAGCAGAATTTCTTCAACCTGAACATTATGAATCTGATGATGAGAAGAACAACCACCTTTGATTTTTCTGTATGTAGCACATACGAAATGTTCCTGCTCGTGTGTCCAGCCTCTTGCCCTGACTTGATATAGTTTAGCACCATCGTCGGCACAGAATAGCATTCCACTCAATACAGGCATTTCACCCATAGGTTTAAGTCTTTGCCTACCATCTCGGATTCGCTGAACAATATCAAAAGTTTCTTGATCTATAATCGGTTCATGAACATTCTTGAAGATAACCCGTTCAGATGGGTCATTGTTAATTATCTTTTTGCATTTGAAGGACTTTTTCTGTCCGTCTATCTGTTAGCCTTGGAAGAAGATGAAAAAGTACGTTTTTTGAAAAAAGATAAAAAATAACCTGCAACTATACGAGTTAGTCACAGGAGGCAGAAAAATTCATAATTATATGATATAATAACGCTATATTGTCGAAATATTTAAGTAAAGGAGATGCAATATGGGATTTCCAGAAGAAATTAAAAGAATCAGACAACGATGTTTTCTGACACAGCAAGATTTTGCCAAAGAAGTACAGGTGGCATTTTCTACTGTGAATAGATGGGAAGGCGGTAAAGCAAAGCCTAACCTAAATGCAATGAAAAATATAAAAGAGTTCTGCCTTATAAACGATGTTGATTATTCGGGTGTTGAAGAGGCATGGCTTGATTTTGAAGTAAGGAGTAAATCAAAATGATTAAGGACATTATTACAGCGAATGAATTAGCTACACCAAATCAGAAAGAAATAAACATTTTGAAAGAAAATTTCCCATCATGCTTTCGTACCGATGGTACTTTTGACATGGTAAGATTTTCCGAATTTTTAAAGGATAAGATTGATATTTCCCATGAGGGATACGAATTAAAGTTTTTAGGTAAAAACTATGCAAAAATGCTGGCATCACTTGATACTGAAACAGTAATTGTTCCAGACGAAGCACACAACAGTCTTCCTGAAAATAAAAACAGTGAAAATGTATATATCAGTGGTGATAACCTTGATGGACTAAAACATCTACTTAAATCATATGCTGGACAAGTAAAGTGCATTTATATCGACCCGCCTTACAACACGGGTTCCGATGGATTTGTATACAACGACAAGTTCAACTTTACTGCTGAAGATTTAATTGAAAAACTTAGTATTGACGAAGAACAAGCACAACGTATTCTTGATTTGACAAACAGAGGTAGTGCATCTCATTCTGCATGGCTGATGTTTATGTATCCAAGGCTTCAGTTAGCAAGGGATTTATTAGATAAAGATGGAGTTATTTTCATTTCTATTGATGAAAATGAACAGGCAAATTGTAAGTTAATTTGCGACGATATTTTTGGAGAGAATAACTGTCTTGCAAATCTTGTTTGGAGGAAAAAATATACTGGTGGGAAGGGGACATCTTCATTTGCAGATTACCATGAGTACATTTTGGCGTATTCACGAAACCAAGAAAGTTTAGGAGATGTATCTATGGCTCGTCCTGATGATGAAAAGAAAAAATTCATATATGAGGATGAGTATATTGAAGAAAGAGGCAGATACTATACACGACCATTGAAATCAAATCTTGATCCGCGACCAACCTTAGTGTATCCTATCACACTTCCTGATGGTAGCACTATAACAACACAATGGATCTGTGCAAAAGATACTTATGAAGAATTGTTGTCGGAAGGAAGAATAGAATTTAAAGATCCAAATACTAGTGATTGGCCAGTATATAAAAAATTCTATGAGTTTGATGGAAATGGAGAGGTAAAGATACCATCATTTCTTGAAATATCAATAATAATGAAGCAAAATCAGAATTAAAAAAATTATTTAACATATATCAAACAAGAGATTTGCCATTCCAAACTCCAAAACCTACTAAACTTTTACAATTATTTGTTGATAATTTCGTGAATGATGGAGATATTATATTAGATTTCTTTTCTGGCTCAGCTTCTACCTCTCACGCAGTTATGAAATCTTCTGTTGAAAAGAATAAGAATATTAAGTATATAGTCATTCAATTACAAGAAAATCTTGATGATAATTATTTAAAAGCAAGTGGATCGGATAAAGCAAAAATTAAGAAAGCAATAGAATTTCTTGACTCAGTTTATAGAAACCATACAATTGACCAGATTGGTATAGAGCGCATTATTCGTGCAGCAAAACAGCTTAAAGAAAACAATCCAGAAACTAAAGCAGATCTTGGTTTCAAACACTATACTCTATCAGATGTTAGCCAAAATACACTAGATAAGATAGAGAAATTTGATAATAGTGGCTTTATCACTAATACTTCTGTGTACGATGAGTTTGGAACAAATACAATTCTTACAACTTGGCTAGTGCATGACAATTATGGTTTTGTAAACAACTGTGAAATGATTGACCTCGCAGGCCACACAGCATACTGGTGTGAAAATCATTTGTATCTTATCAATCCGGGGCTTTCTGAGGATGCTATCAAGGCTCTAGTCGAAAAGTACAATACAGAAGGAGCATTTAATCCACAGAATATAGTTCTCTTTGGATATAGCTTTAACTATGTGGAAATGGAGAACTTGAAAACGAATGTAAAGATTCTCCGTGATTCTGAAAAGAATTTGAAAATCAATCTGGATATCAGATATTAAGGAGGTGCAGGTTTTGGAACTTATATTAGAACGAGAATTGGACCATCAACAGAAAGCTGTTGATGCCATAATTTCTGCCCTTGATGGAATCACAATGATAAAGCCACACCTTGCCTATGAAAATCCAACATTTGATAGAAAAGAACTTCGTTTGGTTCATAATTTGACGGAAGTTCAAAAGAATATTCGTGCTGATTATAGAGGTTGCCGTGATGACGGAGAGTATCTGAACCTTGATATTAAGATGGAAACAGGTACAGGTAAAACCTATGTATATACACAAACAATTTATGAGATGCATAAAAAGTTTGGTTTTAATAAGTTTATTATTGCCGTGCCTTCTCTTCCAATTAAGGCAGGTACATCACAGTTTATTGATGATACCTATGTAAAACATCACTTTTCTGATGCGTGTGGCTATAACTGTGACATCGAATTAAGCGTATTGGAAAGTCCAAAGAAAAAGAAAAAAGGCATTTTAGCTATGCCTCCTGCTGTACGTGATTTTGTAACAGGCTCATGCCAGAACTCAAACAAGATTTATGTATTACTTGTTAATATGCAGTTGCTGACAAATGGTAACATGCTTACTCGATCAGACTACGATTATTTAGTTGAGGGATTTTATAGACCTTTTGATGCATTAAAAGCAACAAAGCCTGTTGTAATTATTGATGAACCACATAGATTTTCTCGTGACCAGAAAGCATATAAAGCAATTGCTGAAGAATTATGTCCACAGATTATTATTCGTTATGGAGCAACCTTCCCGGATACAACTGTTGGCAAAGGAAGAAATAAGGTAACTTTTAAGGACTTTAATAACCTTGTATATGAACTTAATGCTTGTGATTCCTTCAATCTAAATTTGATTAAAGGCATTGCGAAGGAACATTTTGAACCCTTATCAAAAAAGGAAGAAAAGGTTAAACTATTATCCGTAGTATCAAAAACTTCTGCTACTTTCCAATTCAAAAAACGTGGCGAGGAAACAAAGATTTATACACTTACACCGGGGGATTCGCTTTCTATAATTGATTCATCTTTTGAGGGACTTACAATCAGTGCTATTGGTAAAAACTTCATTGAGTTGGTAAACGGACAAGTTAAATATCAAGGTGAAGAATTCAACACAGATATTTATTCTTCATCTTATCAAGAACAAATGCTGAAGTTGGCAATTCAGAGACATTTTGAAACTGAACGTCAGAATTTCTCTGGAAGACAATTCAAAATTAAAACTCTGGCACTGTTTTTCATTGATGATATTACTTCTTACCGTGATTCAGAAGACGGCAAAGAGGCTTATCTGAAAATGATGTTTGAAAGATTGTTACTTGAGAAAATCGAAGAATTATTACTAACACTTCCGGATAACGAACAGGAATACAAAGACTACCTTGAAGCAAGCAAAGCCGATATTCCTGCTTGTCATGCCGGTTATTTTGCACAGGATAATAGTGACTCAGATGAAGCTATTGCAAATGAAGTTGCTGATATCCTTCATAATAAGAAAGGTCTTATTTCGCTTCGTAAAGAGGATGGTTCATTCAACACAAGAAGATTTCTGTTCTCTAAATGGACTTTGAAAGAAGGATGGGACAATCCTAATGTATTCACAATTGCAAAATTACGTTCCAGCGGAAGTGATAACAGCAAATTGCAAGAGGTAGGTCGTGGACTTCGTCTTCCTGTCGATGAAAATGGTAACCGTATCTCTAATGAGGAATTTATGCTTAATTATATTGTTGACTTTACTGAAGCTGATTTTGCTGAAAGACTTGTTGATGAAATTAATGGTGAATTACCAGAAACTCTTACTCTTTCTCAAGATGCATTGGATAAAGTTGCTAAAGAGCGAGGTGTTGACCCGGATGACTTGTTCATAGAATTGATGAGTAAAAAATACATAAATCGTAACTCTGAGATTCAAACCGAAAACAGAGATGCTTTTTATGCGGATTATCCAGAATTTGCTACAGGTGTAGGCAGCAATAAGGTTACTGATGTTAACAAGAATAAGAAAGAAGTAATTCATGTAAGAAAAGCTGTATACTCTGAATTAAAAGAGCTATGGGAACGCATCAACCACAAATATTACTTATTCTATGATGTGGATTTGGTAGATGAAATCCCGCAGGCATTGTATGATATTTTGAGAAGAATTGGAATTTTCGGTAATGTAACCTTGTATAGTCATCGAGTTCAAGTGGAAACAGAAGGAAATGCGATGGTTACTAGGGAGGGTACAGGTGTATCTTATTCGATAAAACGCTCTATTCCTTATAATGAGTTTTTGAAAAGAATTAGCCAACAGACAAGCCTTCCTATTACCGAAATTCACAAAGCTATGTGTGAACTTTCCAAGGAGAAGGACATTCCTGAAGAATACATAAACGAATATTCTGTAGCAAATATTGTATCTGCTTTTACAGATTGGCGTATCGAGAGGATGCAAACCCGCTTTAAGTATAAACAATCTGCTCAGCCTGTAACCGAAACTGCATTAACTTACAAAGACGGAACGCCTAGGGATGTTATTAAACAAGGAAATGTAGGTACAAAATTTGCTGAAGGTACACCTTCAGACAAATATCTGTATGATAAGATTGTTTTTGACTCACCTCTTGAAAAAGCTAATATCATGACTGATATTGATGAGGTTGTAGTCTACGGAAAAATCCCAAAATCAAGCGTTGCTATTCCTACGATAGTCGGCGAAAACTATAGCCCTGACTTTATGTATGTTGTTAAGCATAAAGACGGAACAAAGGAATTGAACATTATTGTGGAAACAAAGCTGGTAGAAAATAAGTCTACACTTCGTGGTATTGAAGATGCTAAGATAAAATGTGCTGAGGCTTTCTTCAAGCAACTTACTATCGATGGATACACTGTTTCGTTCCATACACAGTTAAGCAATAAAAAAGTTAAGCAGATTATAGAAGATGTAATTGCTGGATAGCTAGTAACAATAGTGTTAGTTGTGAATGATTGGAGGTATCTATTTAATGAACAAATATGATATCAAAAAGTTAATTTTACTAAAGCAGGAAGGCAACTATTGTGATTTTAAACGAGAATGGTATTCCCAAGACAAGAAAGCTGATTTACTACATGATATTATTTGTATGGCTAATAATCTTGTGAATAGAGATGCTTATATTATTATTGGTGTTGATGAGGAAAATGATTATTCATTTTCCTCTGTGAAGTCTGATCCAAACAGAAAAACACACAGAAATTGGTTGATTTTTTAAGAGAAAAGCATTTTGCTGGTGGAGTTAGACCTATTGTCAGTGTTAAAAATATCTCCTTCGGCAAAAATGAAATAGATGTAATTGTTATACACAACAGTAATACAACACCATTTTATTTAACTGATCATTATCAGTCTGTAATGGCTAATAATATCTACACACGAGTAATGGATTCAAATACACCAAAGAATAAATCTGCTGATTTATCGCAAATAGAGACACTATGGAAAAAACGTTTCGGATTACTTTCACCGCCATTAGAAAGAATGATGCTTTATTTGAAAAGATCTGACTTGTGGGATTATTCTCCCCACTATTGTTGTACAGAGAAAAGGTATTACAGATTTTCACCTGAATTTACTATAGAGAATAATATAGACGAAAGTAAGAATGGATATCAATATTACTTGTTTAATCAAACCGATATTCACTCTAGATGGTATGATATCAATTTGTATTATTACCAAACAATGCTCGCTTCATTAGAAGGATTATCGCTTGATGGTGGTCGTTATTTTACGCCTTCTCCTAGAACTGACGGTCTATTATTAACACAATATCATCATTGGGATATTGCGTTTAAGTATTTCATTAAAGACTCAATTGAATATATCGTCCATGAGTTTTACTATCATCCAGATGGTGATGATGAGACAATAGCACATGATAGATTTATGGAATGTATCCTTGTGTTTGATACAAATGCTGAAAAAGAAGAGTTTAAAGAATACCTTAAACAAAATTGGAAAAAGAAAGAAAACTATAACGACAACATATGGTTGCCTTACTTTGAAAAGGTAAATGGATACAATATGGATGTAATTAAAGAGGAATATCTAAATTCTCAAATATTCCAGAAAATGTTTATTGAGTTTCGTAATAACAAAGGAGGTTCGTTTCGTGGATAATGAATATTCTATATTGGAGGATTCTGTAAGAAATACTTTTGGAAGTGTTGTATGGTCTCACAAAATCCAAGAAAAACAGGCTGATATATATTTTTCACAATATAAATGCATGGAAACTATTAAAATAGCAACTGCATCCCTAACATCGGTTGGGATTGTTTCTTTAATATTTACAGATCAAATGTGGTTGAAAGTGTTATCTGCATTAATATCATTTGTATCAGTTTTCATTAGTGCTTTCTTTAAATCTTTTGATTTACAGACGTTAGTTTCAGCTCATAATAATTCCGCTCAGAAACTGTTGAAAATTAGGGATGAATTAAAATTGCTATTAATGTTAATTCATCTAAAACAAAAAACAGTAAATGAGTTAGCAGATATGTATCAGGATATTGTAGAAAAGTTAGATGTCCTATATGCTGAAGCGCCACGCACTACTGACAAAGCTGTAAAAAAAGCACGCACTGCATTAAATGTGAATCATGACAATCAATTTACTGATGAGGAAATAAACTGTAATCTTCCTAACTCTCTACATAGGAGGTAAGAAAAATGAGTGATTATATAAAAAAGAGAGGCGAAGTAATAGACCAAGGTATTCGTTCAACTATTTCAAAACGTTATCATACCGTTACAGGCGCCATTAATAAAGAATTTTGGGGTGTTTCAAGTGATACGCAAAATAGCTTCTATGTTGGTTCATATGGACGTGGAACTGCAATTGACACAAGTGATATAGATATTTTGGTTGTTTTGCCTGAGAATGTGTATTTAAAACATGATGTGATAAAAGGTAATGGACAATCACGTTTATTACAATCAGTTCGTCAAGCGATTATTTCATCATACCCTCGTAGCGAAGTACGTGCCGATGGGCAAGTTGTAAAAATAAACTTTAGTGACGGAATGAAATTTGAAATTCTTCCAGCATTTAAAAAAACAGACTGGTATGGCTCTTGGAATGGTACATACAAATATCCTGATACTAATATGGGTGGTAACTGGCGTTCAACAAATCCAAAGGCTGAACAAGAAGCAATGAAAAACAAAAACTCTAGTAGCAATGGTTTATTGCTAGATACTTGTAAACACTTTAGGTTCATAAGAGACACATATTTTAGTAGTTACCATCTGTCAGGAATTGTGATTGATAGTTTTGTCTATCATGCAATGGGTGGATGGAGATGGTCTGAGCCAGGAAGTGCTTCTTCTTTAGCTAGTGGAACATATGAAAATGTTTTATTAGAATACTTAAATCAAAACTCTATGTGGGGCAACCTCACTCTTACCGCGCCAGGGAGTGGAGAAAACATATCTACAGAGAGTAGTCTAGAATGTTTAAGGAAAGTAGTTAATTACATTACCAAATAAGAAAACGACCACACAGTAGCATTGCTACTCTTGTATGGTCGTTATTTCTTTAGTCACCGCTTGAAGACGTCACTCAAAATCTGCTTTTCTACAAATCCCTAAGTGAAGTCCTCTTTCTTGGACCTTCTTTTTTTGAAATGACATTAAGAGGCTAGAACTGAATTTGTCATCAAATTAACATCATTTTTCTGGTCCTTGTCACGGATTTGTAATGAAAACGTACTTTCTTTGTAAGATTCAAAATGCTATAATGCTCTAAACAATTTTCCTTGCATAAGGAGGTTATTATGAAAAAAGATAGATTGTTAAAGAATCCTTTCTTGGTGCGTCTACTTGGATTGCTGATGGCATTTTTCTTCCTATCAGCATTCACTGCACCTGAAAAACCAGACTATGGTATCTATGACCCAAATCATTATTTGACAGAGGAAGTAGTTACTCAGATTCGTGATTTGAATGAAGCCAATAGTCAAAAGGCAGAAAAGCTTCAAATAGGTGTCTATATCGTAGATAGTCTGGAAGGAGAAAGCATTGAAACGGTGGCTAATGAAACTGCCAGGGCTTGGAAGATTGGCTATTCAGGAGATAATTTTGGAAGTCTCATTGTAGTAGCCGTTCAAGACCGTAAATCAAGAATTGAAACCAGTAATAACACCGCCATTAGAATAACGGACTATCAAACCAAGCAGATCTTGGCAGCCAGTCGTACAGATTTTAAAACTGGGGACTATGGTAAAGGAATTCTAGCGATTGCCAAAGGCTTGGACAATCAGTTTTATAGAGGAAGTGGAACATTTCCATCTGATGACTCCTCTGATATCAAACGTTATTCTGAAAGTATCAGTGGCAAAAAATCGAGTCGCAATAGTAGCTCATCTAGTCGTCGTAAGAACAGTGACCCTATGGACAATGTGTTCGGAGTCGGGATAATCATTTATTTCATTATCGTATTTATAGCCATTATTAGAGGAGGCGGCGGTGGCCGAGGAGGAGGTTCCTCTGACGGAGGATGGTGGTTTAGTGACTCATCCGACTCAGGTTCATCTTGGTCCGACTCAGGATCAGACTCCTCTAGTAGCTGGGACGGTGGCGGCTTCGATGGCGGTGGTTCATCCGATGATTGGTGATGCTCGTATAAAATTTAAGAAAATAAGTAGGTTTAGATATGAAAAATAAAGGAATCATTTATGTGTTGAGCATTTTGCTGGCTATTATCTTGCTTGGTGGTTGCTCAGTAGTAGGCACTTATAACGGACTTGTCTCTGAACAAACCAAGGTCGAACAAGCACAAGCCGATGTAGCGACAGCTCTTCAACGTCGTTCAGACTTGATTGGAAATTTGGTAGAGTCTGTAAAAGGCCAGATGAACCATGAGACAGAGGTTTTCACCAAGATTGCGGAAGCTCGTGCTAAAATTGGGAATGGTTCCGTAACTTCAAAAGAAAATCAAGAGGCTCAAGGAGAGTTGAGTTCAGCTATTTCACGATTGATATCGCTAACAGAAAATTATCCAGAACTCAAGAGCAATCAAAATGTGGAACAACTCATGACAGAACTGGCTGGAAGTGAAAATCGTATCTTTGTAGCCCGCAAGGATTACAACCAAGTGGCAACAGAATACAATCAAAAATTAAGAAGCTTCCCTACAGTTCTTTTCGCTAACATGATGAACTTTAAAGAGGCAGAAACCTTTAAAGAAAGCGAAGAAGCTAAGACAGCTCCAAAGGTTGACTTTAGTACTTCTACAACCAAAGAATAGTCTTGAAATTTCTAAAAGAAAATTGATGATTAGCAATAGTTTGAACATTTACAAAAAAGGGCTCTAAATGAGCCTTTTTTAGCTTGTATAAACACGGATTCTTTCTTGAAAAAGCTGGGCAAATATGCTACAATAAAAAGAACATTCTAAAATATTCAGAATTTAAAGTAAGGAAAAAAATGGCAAATTTATTAAAAACAATCATCGAAAATGATAAAGGGGAACTTCGCCGCTTAGAAAAGATGGCTGATAAAGTCCTCAAACACGAAGATGAAATGGCTGCTTTGACAGACGAGCAGTTGCAAGCTAAGACAGAAGAATTTAAGCAACGTTATCAAAATGGTGAAACGCTTGATCAACTCTTGTACGAAGCCTTTGCGGTTGTACGTGAGGGAGCTAAGCGTGTTCTTGGACTTTTCCCATACAAGGTTCAGGTTATGGGTGGTATTGTTCTTCACCACGGTGACGTTCCAGAAATGCGTACAGGTGAAGGGAAAACCTTGACAGCGACAATGCCGGTATACCTTAATGCCCTTTCAGGAAAAGGTGTACACGTAGTTACCGTCAACGAATACCTTACAGAGCGTGACGCGACTGAGATGGGTGAATTGTACTCATGGCTTGGTTTGTCAGTAGGGATCAATTTGGCTGCAAAATCTCCAATGGAGAAAAAAGAAGCTTATCTCTGTGACATTACTTACTCAACGAACTCAGAAATTGGTTTCGACTATCTTCGTGACAACATGGTTGTTCGTGCAGAGAACATGGTTCAACGTCCGCTCAACTATGCCTTGGTCGATGAGGTTGACTCTATCTTGATCGACGAAGCTCGTACACCATTGATCGTTTCAGGAGCTAATGCAGTTGAAACAAGCCAACTTTATCATATGGCTGACCACTTTGTGAAGTCTTTGGATAAAGATGACTATATCATTGATATTCAGTCTAAGACAATCGGTTTGTCTGATTCAGGTATTGACAAGGCTGAAAGTTTCTTCAAACTAGAAAATCTTTATGATATCGAAAATGTGGCTTTGACTCACTTTATCGACAACGCCCTTCGTGCCAACTACATCATGATTCTTGATATTGACTATGTGGTCAGCGAAGAACAAGAAATCTTGATTGTCGACCAATTTACAGGTCGTACCATGGAAGGTCGTCGTTACTCTGATGGTTTGCACCAAGCGATTGAAGCTAAAGAAGGTGTGCCAATCCAAGATGAAACTAAGACATCAGCATCGATTACCTACCAAAACCTTTTCCGTATGTATAAAAAATTGGCAGGTATGACAGGTACTGGTAAAACAGAAGAAGAAGAATTCCGCGAAATCTACAACATTCGTGTTATTCCAATTCCTACTAACCGTCCGATCCAACGTATCGACCATTCAGACCTTCTTTACGCTAGTCTTGATGCAAAATTCAAGGCTGTAGTAGAAGATGTTAAGGCGCGTTACCAAAAAGGTCAGCCTGTCTTGGTAGGTACTGTTGCCGTTGAAACCAGTGATTTTCTTTCTAAGAAATTGGTTGAAGCAGGCGTGCCTCACGAAGTATTGAATGCTAAAAACCACTATAGAGAAGCGCAAATCATCATGAATGCTGGTCAACGTGGTGCGATTACAATCGCAACCAACATGGCTGGTCGTGGTACCGATATTAAGCTTGGTGAAGGGGTTCGTGAACTTGGTGGTCTTTGTGTCATCGGTACAGAACGTCATGAGAGCCGTCGTATCGATAACCAGCTTCGTGGACGTTCAGGTCGTCAAGGTGACCCAGGTGAGTCACAATTCTACTTGTCACTCGAAGATGATTTGATGAAACGTTTTGGTTCAGAACGCTTGAAGGGTGTCTTTGAACGTCTCAATATGTCTGACGAAGCCATTGAATCTCGTATGTTGACACGTCAGGTCGAAGCAGCGCAAAAACGTGTTGAAGGAAATAACTACGATACTCGTAAACAAGTCCTTCAATATGATGATGTCATGCGTGAACAACGTGAGATCATCTACGCACAACGCTATGATGTTATCACTGCAGAACGTGACTTGGCTCCTGAAATTCACGCGATGATTCGCCGTACGATTGGACGAATTGTCGATGGGCATGCTCGTTCTAAACAAGATGAAAAACTAGAAGCAATCTTGAACTTTGCCAAGTACAACTTGCTTCCAGAAGATTCAATTTCACTTTCAGACCTAGAAGGTTTGTCAGACCAAGCTATCAAGGATGAATTATACCAACGTGCATTGAAAGTCTATGATAGCCAAGTTGCAAAACTGCGTGACGAAGAAGCTGTAAGAGAGTTCCAGAAAGTCTTGATTCTACGTGTTGTAGATAACAAGTGGACAGACCACATCGATGCTCTTGATCAGTTGAGAAACGCTGTTGGTCTTCGTGGCTATGCTCAGAACAACCCTGTTGTAGAGTATCAAGCAGAAGGCTTCCGTATGTTTAACGATATGATTGGTTCGATTGAGTTTGATGTGACTCGCTTGATGATGAAAGCGCAAATCCATGAACAAGAACGTCCACAAACAGAACACCATATCAGTACGACAGCAACTCGCAATATCGCTGCGCAACAAGCAAATCTTCCAGCTGATTTGGACCTAAGTCAAGTGAAACGCAATGATTTGTGCCCATGTGGATCTGGTAAGAAATTTAAAAACTGTCACGGTAAACGACGTTAAGAATGACTAATTTTCAGGCGGATGCCTAGTGAAAAGTGAATTTTCGCTTGGCGTCCGTTTGCTTTATAAGGAGATGGATAATGGTATTTACAGCAAAAAGCCCTAAAATTAATATTGATGAAGTTCGTAGTTTGTCTAAACTAGAAGGACAAGTACTTGCGAACAAACTCCAACGTGATCAAGAGCTTGAAGCAATTATTCGTGGGGAAGACCAACGCATCTTATTAGTGATTGGTCCTTGCTCGTCTGACAATGAAGAAGCAGTCCTAGAGTACGCTAAGCGTTTGTCAAAACTTCAGGAAGAAGTCAAAGACCGCGTCTTTATGGTCATGCGTGTCTATACTGCTAAACCACGTACTAATGGTGATGGCTATAAGGGCTTGATTCACCAACCAAATGCCAAAGAAGCGCCTAGCCTCATCAATGGAATCAAGGCGGTTCGTCATCTGCACTACCGTGTTATTTCTGAAACAGGAATGACAACAGCAGATGAAATGTTGTACCCAGAGAACCTTCCCTTGGTAGATGATTTGATTTCTTACATGGCAGTTGGGGCTCGTTCAGTCGAAGATCAACAACACCGTTTTGTAGCCAGCGGAGCAGATTTTGCGACAGGTTTTAAAAATCCAACCTCAGGAAATCTCAATGTCATGTTTAACGGTATTTATGCAGCTCAAAACAAGCAAAGTTTCCTTTTCCTAGGGAAAGAAGTCGAGACTACTGGAAATCCTCTATCGCACGCTATTCTCCGTGGAGCTCTTAACGAGTACGGGAAAAACATTCCTAACTACTACTACGATAATTTGATGGATACTATTGCTCAGTATGAAAAGATGGGACTTGAGAATCCATTCATTATTATTGATACCAACCATGATAACTCAGGGAAACAGTATATGGAGCAGATTCGTATCGTTCGTCAGACTTTGATTAACCGTGATTGGAATGAAAAGATTAAAAAATATGTTCGTGGTTTCATGATTGAGTCTTATCTAGAAGACGGTCGCCAAAACGAACCTGAGGTCTTTGGAAAATCTATCACCGATCCATGTCTAGGATGGGAAAATACGGAAGCTCTTGTTCGCGAAATCTATCAAAGACTAGGAGAATAATATGGCATTTATCGAGAAAGGTCAAGAAATAGATATTGAAGCAATTAAGGCGGAAACACGGCTATCTGCAGAAACCTTGCAACATAAGGAAAATCGTGATCAAGAATTAGCAGATATCCTTTCAGGTAAGGATGATCGTATCCTTTTGGTCATTGGGCCTTGTTCGTCTGATAATGAAGAAGCAGTCCTAGAGTATGCTCGTCGTTTGGCAGACTTGCAGAAAAAAGTGGCAGATAAGATTTTCATGGTTATGCGTGTATATACTGCAAAGCCACGTACCAATGGAGATGGCTACAAGGGCTTGGTTCATCAGCCAGATACTTCTAAAGCTCCAAGCTTAATCAATGGTTTACAGGCTGTACGTCAGCTTCATTATCGGGTGATTACAGAAACAGGATTGACTACAGCGGATGAAATGCTTTATCCAGCCAATCTTGTCTTGGTTGATGACTTGGTGAGTTATCATGCAGTGGGTGCGCGTTCAGTAGAAGACCAAGAACACCGTTTTGTAGCTTCAGGAATCGATGCACCAGTGGGAATGAAGAACCCAACATCTGGAAACCTATCTGTGATGTTTAATGCCATCTATGCTGCACAAAACAAACAAACCTTTCTCTTTCATGGTCAAGAAGTTGAAACTTCAGGAAATCCCTTGGCTCACGTTATCCTTCGTGGAGCTATGAATGAATACGGGAAAAATGAACCTAACTTCTACTATGAAACTCTTCTAGATGCTATTGGGCGTTACGAGTCTATGGGGCTCGAAAATCCCTTTATCATGATTGATACCAATCATGATAATTCAGGGAAACAGTATATGGAGCAAGTTCGAATTGTTCGCCAAACTCTTCTCAACCGTGCCTGGAATGAAAAGATTAAGAAGACAATTCGAGGCTTCATGATTGAATCCTACTTAGCGGATGGCCGCCAAAACCAGCCAGAAATCTTTGGATGTTCCATTACAGACCCATGTTTGGGCTGGGAAAACACAGTAGCTTTAGTAGAAGAAATCTATTCTACCTTAACAAAATAAGTGAAAAGGATGGAGTTGGGGGAATCTCAACTCCTTTTGATGAAAATGATAGTTGGACACGGAATCGATATTGAAGAATTAGCTTCTATACAAAATGCAGTTGAAAAAAGAGAAGGCTTTGCGCAGCGTGTCTTGACAGACAAGGAAATGGAGCGCTTTGCTAGTCTCAAAGGTCGCAGACAGGTCGAGTATTTGGCTGGTCGTTGGTCAGCTAAAGAGGCTTTCTCAAAGGCTATGGGAACGGGAATTGGGAAGCTAGGTTTTCAGGATTTGGAAGTCTTGAACGATGAGAAGGGAGCTCCCTACTTCAGCAAATCCCCATTTTCAGGAAATGTTTGGTTATCGATTAGCCATACAGAACAGTTTGTGACAGCTAGTGTTATTTTGGAGGAAAATCATGAAAACTAGTCCACATAGACCAACCAAGGCCCTCATTAATCTAGAAGCAATCCGATACAATATTCAACAAATGGGAGCACATATTCCTAAAGACACCCTCAAATGGGCGGTTGTGAAAGCCAATGCTTATGGACATGGAGCGATAGCTGTTGCAAGAGCTATACAGGATGATGTAGATGGCTTTTGTGTGTCAAATATTGATGAAGCCATTGAACTCCGTCAGGCAGGGATTTCTAAGAAGATCCTCATTTTAGGAGTATCTGATGTTGAATCATTTTCATTGGCTAAGGATTTTGATATTACCTTGACAGTGGCAGGATTGGAATGGATTGAGAATCTCCTTGATACTGAGTCAGACTTATCAGGTTTAGCCGTTCACCTTAAGATTGACTCAGGCATGGGACGAATTGGTTTTAGAAGTGCAAGCGAGGCAGCAAAAGCTCAAGCTTTACTCAAGGAACATGGAGCCAATGTTGAGGGAATCTTTACCCACTTTGCTACTGCAGATGAAGAGTCAGTTAGCTACTTTAAACAACAGCTAGATTGTTTCAAGGGAATCCTAGATGATTTGCAAGAAGTACCAAAATTGGTTCATGCTAGTAACTCCGCAACGACTCTATGGCATGCGGAAACGATTTTCAATGCTGTTCGCATGGGGGACTCTATGTATGGTCTCAATCCAAGTGGACAAGTTTTGGAATTGCCTTATGAACTAAAACCAGCCTTAACTTTGGAGTCAGCCATCGTTCATGTCAAAACAGTAGAGGCTGGTGCTTGTATGGGCTACGGAGCGACCTATCAGGCAGACAGTGAGCAAGTCATTGCTACTTTGCCAATCGGTTATGCAGATGGTTGGACACGAGACATGCAGAATTTCTCAGTTCTGGTAGATGGTCAATTGTGTCCCATTGTAGGGCGTGTATCCATGGACCAAATCACCATTCGCTTACCTAAGCTTTACCCATTGGGTACCAAGGTAACTTTAATTGGCTCAGACGGTTATAAAGAAATTACTGCAACAGACGTAGCAGTTTACCGAGGAACCATCAATTATGAGGTGGTTTGTCTCCTCAGTGATCGAATTCCAAGAGAATATTATTAAGAAATAGAAGGAAAGGAGAAGAGCATGAATTTACATCAACCCTTGCATGTCTTACCAGGAGTAGGACCTAAATCAGCAGAGAAATATGCCAAACTAGGAATTGAAAACTTGCAAGATCTCTTGCTCTACTTCCCTTTCCGTTATGAAGATTTTAAGACTAAGCAGGTGCTAGAGCTAGAAGACGGAGAGAAGGCAGTCCTGTCTGGCCAGGTAGTGACACCAGCCAGTGTTCAATATTATGGTTTTAAGCGTAATCGCCTACGTTTTAGCCTCAAGCAGGGGGAGGTTGTTTTTGCAGTGAACTTCTTTAACCAACCCTACCTGGCAGACAAGATTGAACTAGGAGCAACCTTGGCTGTCTTTGGCAAGTGGGATCGTGCCAAGGCAAGCCTCACAGGAATGAAGGTTTTAGCCCAAGTCGAGGATGACCTCCAGCCTGTCTATCGCCTAGCGCAAGGCGTCAGTCAAGCAGGACTTGTTAAGGTCATCAAGACCGCCTTTGATCAGGGGCTGGACCTCTTGATAGAAGAAAACATCCCCCAGTCCTTGCTAGAAAAATACAAACTCATGCCCCGTAGTCAGGCTGTTCGTGCCATGCACTTTCCTAAAGATTTGGCAGAATACAAACAGGCTCTCCGTCGAATCAAATTTGAGGAACTCTTTTATTTCCAAATGCAATTACAGACCCTCAAGTCTGAAAATAAGGTTCATGGAAGTGGTCTGGTCTTGAACTGGTCTCAGAAAACATTAACTGCAGTTAAAGAGAAATTGCCTTTTGCCTTGACCCAAGCCCAAGAAAAAAGCTTACAAGAAATTCTAACAGATATGAAGTCGGACCATCACATGAATCGACTCTTACAAGGGGATGTAGGAAGTGGGAAGACAGTGGTTGCAGGTCTTGCTATGTATGCAGCTGTAACGGCAGGGTATCAGGCTGCCCTCATGGTTCCAACAGAGATTCTTGCAGAGCAGCATTTTGAAAGTCTAGAGAGCCTCTTTCCTGATTTGAAATTAGCTCTCCTGACAGGGTCGCTGAAAGCTGCAGAAAAACGCAAGGTCTTGAAAACCATTGCTAAGGGGGAAGCTGATGTGATCATCGGAACCCATGCTCTGATACAAGACGGCGTGGACTATGCCCGACTCGGCTTGATTATCATCGATGAGCAACACCGCTTTGGTGTAGGGCAAAGGCGTATTTTACGGGAAAAAGGTGAAAATCCAGATGTCCTCATGATGACGGCAACTCCCATACCACGGACCTTAGCCATCACTGCCTTTGGGGATATGGATGTTTCTATTATTGACCAGATGCCAGCAGGGCGCAAACCCATCTTAACTCGTTGGATCAAGCATGAGCAGTTGCCCCAGGTCTTGACTTGGTTGGAGGGTGAGATTCAGAAAGGCTCTCAAGTCTATGTTATCTCTCCTTTGATTGAAGAATCTGAAGCCTTGGATCTTAAAAATGCCATTGCTCTATCAGAAGAGTTAACAACTCATTTTGAAGGGAAAGCAAAAGTTGCGCTCTTACATGGGAAGATGAAGAGTGATGAAAAAGACCAGATTATGCAGGATTTCAAAGAGAGAAAGACTGATATCCTGGTCTCTACAACGGTTATCGAGGTTGGGGTCAATGTGCCAAATGCGACAGTCATGATTATCATGGATGCTGACCGTTTCGGACTTAGTCAACTTCACCAGCTCAGAGGTCGTGTCGGTCGTGGAGATAAGCAGTCCTATGCAGTTCTAGTGGCCAATCCAAAAACTGACTCTGGGAAAGACCGCATGCGTATCATGACGGAAACGACCAATGGTTTTGTCCTTGCAGAAGAAGATTTGAAAATGCGGGGTTCTGGTGAGATTTTTGGGACCAAACAGTCAGGTCTACCAGAGTTTCATGTAGCTGATATCATCGAAGATTTCCCAATCCTTGAGGAAGCTAGAAAGGTGGCTAGCTATATCAGCTCCCTCCCTAATTGGCGAGAGGATACAGAGTGGCACATGATTGCCTTACATCTAGAGAAAAAAGATTATCTGGATTAAGCTTTTTCTAAGATAATGTTAAGTTTGCTTTTAGGGTGAGTATCTATACTAGAGTCATCAAAAAGAAACGAGGACTCTCTCATGACTATTAAAGTGACTTACCAAAAGACATTTCAAAAGGAAACTCAACCTTCTCCTAAATACTAAGAAAAGAGCGAAATCGCTCTTTTTATTTTTTAAAACTACTTTCAGAGGGATTCTTGCAGGGGTCGGACAGTAAATCCACTTTCCGTTTCCCTTTCTTTCTTGCATTGCTTCTCCATATGTGCTACAGTTATGATAACGGTTACAAAACAAAGGAGGGTTCTATGAGAAATCCAGCATTAGTAGAAGAAATGAAAACATATAAAGGAAGAGATGAAGTACCTCAGGATTTTGATGCTTTTTGGGATGGTGAGATTGACAAGGTTTCGGTCTTGCAAGACTACCAACTAGAGGAACGTGACTTTCATATTCCAAATGTTAAGTGCTATGAGTTAACCTTTAAAGGTACACGTGATGGCCTTGTCTATGCGCGTGTGGTCTTACCAAAATCAGAAGAGAAAGTACCAGTTATTTTCCACTTCCATGGCTATATGGGACGTTGTTGGGATTGGACAGATATGCTAGCCTTTACCGTCGCTGGTTATGGTGTTGTATCGATGGATGTTCGTGGGCAATCTGGATACTCTCAAGATGGCTTACGTTCGCCTCTCGGAAATACAGTTAAGGGGCAAATCATTCGAGGTGCAGTAGAAGGAAAAGAGCAACTCTTCTATAAGGATGTCTATCTAGATATTTATCAATTGGTTGAAATTGTCGCTAGTCTCCCTCAAGTAGATGAAGGGCAATTGGCTAGTTATGGAGCTTCGCAAGGAGGAGCTTTGGCTTTAGTGGCTGCTGGTCTCAATCCACGTATCAAGCGAACAGTTGCAATCTATCCATTCTTGTCAGACTTTAGACGAGTGCTAGAAATTGGGAATACCAGCGAAGCTTATGATGAGTTTTTTCGTTACTTTAAGTTCCATGATCCTTTCCACGAAACAGAAGAGCAGATTATGGAGACCCTTGGCTATATCGATGTGAAAAACCTTGCCCATCGCATTAAAGGTGAGGTGAGAATGATTACAGGGCTTGATGACGATGTCTGCTATCCAATCACCCAGTTTGCTATTTACAATCGTTTGACTTGTGAAAAGAGCTATCGTCTCATGCCAGAATATGCCCACGAGGCTATGAATGTCCATGTCAATGACCAGGTTTACAACTGGTTGTGTGGTAGTGAGATTCCCTTTACCTATGTAGGTCGTTAGAAATATGTAAAAAGAGCCCTGCTAAAACAGGGCTTTCTTTTTGAGAGATTAAAGAAAGTAGTTTCGAAAAGTTTGAAGCATAGAAATATATATGAAAGTAAATTCTATTATAGATTACTAAGGCTATTATTTAGAATATTTATTATATAATAAGTGTAGTATCAATTTGAAAGGAGTAAAATTGTTGCTTGCTTTAAGATATAAAGTATAAAAATGCAACAGAAATTCAGATGAAAAGAATGGGAAAAACCCATCAACAATACAGTTTCTTTACATGATTTATGCCCTGGAGGCAAAAAAATTTCAATAAAAAAGAAAGCGCTTTATTTTTTGTGAAAGACGGAAGGAAATATATGACACAGAGAGATTTTGAACGGAAACAACGTTTTGGAATTAGAAAATTTACAGTAGGAGCTGCATCAGTAGTCATTGGGGCAGTTGTTTTTGGTGCGTCGCCAGTTTTAGCTCAAGAAGCTCCAGCAACCAGTGGTGAAACAGCTGGACAAGCTTTGCCAGAATTGCCAAAAGAAGTAGAATCAGGAAATTTGGCTAACATAGATAAGGAACTTGCTGATAAGTTGGCAGGAGCGACAGATAAAGGAACTGAGGTAAACCGTGAGGAGCTGCAAGCAAATCCAGGTTCTGAAAACCCAACAGAAACTGAAACTCCAGCAGAGACTCCAGCAGCTGAAACGGATAAGACAGAAGAAACTGAGAAACAAGAAGCTATCGCTCGTGATTATTACTCAAGAGAATTGGAAAATGTCAACACTGTCGTAGAAAAAAATGACGTTACAACCAATGCTGAAAATAATCAGCGAGATGATCTTACAAGTGACTTAGAGAAACTAAAGAAACTTCAAGATGCAACAGTGCATATGGAGTTCAAACCAGATGCATCGGCACCACGTTTTTACAATCTTTTCTCTGTATCCAGTGATACCAAAGAAAATGAGTACTTCACCATGTCAGTCTCTGATAATACAGCTCTTATCGAAGGTCGGGATGCAAAGGGTGCGCAATTCTATGATAAATACACTGATGCGCCATTAAAGGTTCGCCCTGGTCAGTGGAATTCAGTTACCTTTACTGTGGAAAAACCAACAACTGAAGTTCCTACTGGAAGAGTTCGTCTATATGTAAATGGTGTCTTATCCAGAACAAGTCTAAAATCTGGGAAATTCATCAAAGATATGCCAGATGTTAACCACGTTCAAATCGGAGCGACCAAACGAGGAAGCAAGACAGTTTGGGGTTCAAATCTACAAGTTCGTAATCTAACAGTCTACGACCGCGCCTTAACACAAGATGAAGTTCGAACACGAAGTCAATTATTTGAAAGAGGAGACTTGAGGCAAGAACTTCCAGAAGGGGCTGAAATTTCTAAAAAAACAGATGTCTTTACAGCGGGTAAAAACGGGCAGTCAAATCCAGATGGTATTAATAGCTATCGTATCCCAGCTCTCCTTAAGACTGACAAGGGAACTTTGATTGCTGGTGCTGACGAACGCCGCTTACACCACTATGACTGGGGTGATATCGGTATGGTCGTTAAACGAAGTGAAGACAAGGGCCAAACATGGGGCAATCGCATCACTCTTACAAATCTACGTGACAATCCAAAAGCCAAGGATCCAAACATTGGTTCACCAGTAAACATCGATATGGTTCTGGTCCAAGATACGGAAACCAAGCGAATCTTCTCAGTTTACGATATGTTCCCAGAAGGTAAAGGAATCTTCGGAATGTCTTCTGAAAGAGAAGTTGCCTATAAGGAAATTGATGGAAAAACTTATCAAATTCTATACCGTGAAGGAGAAAATGGAGCCTATACGATTCGTGAAAATGGTGTTGTCTACACACCAGATGGTCAGGCAACGGATTACCGTGTTGTTGTAAATCCTGTCAAACCTGCTTATAGTGATAAAGGCGATCTTTATCAGGGTGAGCAGTTACTAGGAAATATCTACTTTACAAGCAATAAAACTTCTCCATTTAGAATTGCTAAAGACAGCTATCTATGGATGTCTTATAGTGATGATGATGGTAAGACTTGGTCTGCGCCACAAGATATTACTCCAATGGTCAAAGCTGATTGGATGAAATTCTTAGGTGTTGGACCTGGAGTAGGAATTACCCTCCAGAATGGACCTCATAAAGGTCGTATTGTTGTCCCTGTTTATACGACAAACAGAACAAACCACCTCAACGGATCTCAATCATCTCGTATCATCTATTCAGATGACCATGGTAAGACTTGGCATATGGGTGGCGGTGTCAATGACAACCGTACACTTCATGATGGCACAGTAGTTGATTCAAGCAACATGAACAATTACTACGCTCAAAATACAGAATCTTCTGTTGTTCAATTGAACAATGGTCAGTTGAAACTCTTTATGCGTGGTTTGACTGGTGATTTGCAAGTTGCGACAAGTAATGATGGTGGTATTACATGGGACAACAATGTAGCACGCTATGATGTACCTGATGTTTATGTTCAAATGGCAGCGACTCATACGGTTCAAGATGGTAAGGAGTATATCCTTCTAGCAAATGCTAATGGACCAGGTCGTAAGAATGGCTACATTCGAGTGGCTCGCGTAGAAGAAGATGGCGAGTTGACTTGGTTGCACCATCATTTGATTCAAGAAGGTGAGTACGCTTATAACTCACTTCAACAAATTGGACCAAAAGAATTTGGTCTCTTGTATGAACACCATGAAGCTGGTGGCAATCCTTATACTCTATCCTTCAAGAAATTCAACTGGGATTATCTAACTAAAGAGAGAGTTGCTTCTAAAGAAGTGAAAGTTACAACGGCTATGGAAAAATGGCCAGGCATTATTGCTATGGAATTTGATTCAGAAGTCTTGGTAAATCAAGCTCCAACTCTCAAATTAGCTAATGGTAAAACTGCAACCTTCATGACTCAGTATGATACGAAGACTCTCCTATTTACAATAGCTCCTGAAGATATCGGTCAAAAAGTTACAGCTATTGAAGCGGGTGCAATTGAAAGTATGCATAACTTGCCAGTATCTGTGGTAGGTACTAAACTTACAAATGGTTTTAATGGTGACGAACCGGCAATCCATGAAGTTCCAGAATTTACAGGTGGTGTAAATGGTGACGAAGCAGCTGTAACAGAGGCGCCTGAGTATACAGAAGCCATTGGAACAGTGGGTGAGGAAACAGCACCAACAGTAGAAGTTCCGGAATCCACAGGTGGTGTAAATGGCGAAGAAGCAACTATAACAGAGCTTCCAGAGTATACTGATGCTATTGGAACAGTAGGTGACGAAGCAGCACCAACAGTAGAAGTCCCTGAGTTTGAAGGTGGTGTAAATGGCGACGAAGCGGCTGTAACAGAGCTCCCTGAGTACACTGAACCTATTGGAACAGTAGGTGAAGAAGCAGCGCCAACAGTAGAAGTCCCAGAATTCGAAGGTGGTGTCAATGCAGTCGAAGCTGCAGTTCATGAGCTTCCAGAATTCACAGGCGGAGTAAACGCAGTTGAAGCGCTCAAAAATGAGCTTCCAGAATTTGCAGGTGGAGCAAATGCAGTTCAAGTCCTTAAGCATGAGCTTCCAGAATTCACAGGCGGAGTAAACGCAGTTCAAGCCCTTAAGCATGAGCTTCCAGAATTCACAGGCGGAGTAAACGCAGTTGAAGCGCTCAAGCATGAGCTTCCAGAATTTGCAGGTGGAGCAAATGCAGTTCAAGCCCTTAAGCATGAACTTTCAGAATTCACAGGCGGAGTATATGCAGTTGAAGCAGCCAAAAACGAACTTCCGGAATATAAGTTTGAAGAAAAATCGCTTGTCACTTTTGTAGCACAGCAAGACAAGACCTATCAAGCTCCAGCAGCTCAAGCACAACAACCAACCCTCCCTGCAACAGGAAGTGAGGTTTCAACTTCTCTAGTATCTGTAGGAATGGTTGGAATGCTTCTCGGTTTGTTTGGAATGGCTAAGAAAAAAGAAGATTAATGGCAACATTGAATCTAAAAAGTCTCTATAAAAAGGTTTAGACTTATATTAGAAGGGTCTGTAACGTTCATTCGTTACAGGCTCTTTATTTGCAGAAAGCAAAGATTCTAGTGGAAATAAGCGGATGGGAGGCAATTCAAATTCGGGTATTTTCCCCTGAAACTACTTTCAGGAGATTCTATTTCATAAAATTGTTTTGAAACTTCAATCTATTCTAGCACAAGTTGTTGAAAGCGCTTTAAAAATGATATATAATAGGCTCATAAGAAAAAAGAAAAGGAGGAAAGTGGATGCCACAGATCAGTAAAGAAGCTTTGATTGAGCAGATTAAAGATGGGATCATCGTTTCTTGTCAGGCACTTCCTCACGAACCGCTTTATACAGAAGCGGGAGGTGTAATGCCCTTGCTAGTCAAAGCGGCTGAGCAAGGTGGAGCCGTCGGTATCCGAGCAAATAGTGTTCGAGATATTAAGGAAATCAAAGAGGTCACAAATCTTCCGATTATCGGAATTATCAAACGTGATTATCCACCACAGGAACCATTCATCACAGCTACTATGAAAGAAGTTGATGAACTAGCAGCTCTAGATATTGAGGTAATCGCTCTAGATTGTACCAAGAGAGAACGCCATGATGGCCTAGAGATTCAAGAATTTATCCGTCAAATCAAAGAAAAATATCCAAACCAACTCTTGATGGCTGACACAAGTACCTTTGAAGAAGGACTAACAGCAGTTGAGGCGGGAATCGATTTTGTCGGAACAACCTTGTCAGGCTACACATCTTATAGTCCAAAAGTGGATGGTCCAGATTTTGAACTCATCAAGAAACTATGCGATGCAGGTGTAGACGTCATCGCAGAAGGAAAAATTCATACACCAGAACAGGCTAAGCAAATCCTAGGTTACGGAGTGCGAGGCATCGTAGTTGGTGGTGCTATTACTAGACCAAAAGAGATCACGGAACGATTTGTTGCAGGTCTCAAATAAGACAATTAAAACACGAGGAGAGTGGTTGATTAGTAAAATAAAATGTAAACGTATACAAAGTTGTCAATACTCATTATCCGTTTCGGATACGCATATCATCATTTAGGAGAATACTAATGAAATTTAGAAAACTAGCTTGTACAGTACTTGCGGGTGCTGCTGTTCTATCTCTTGCTGCTTGTGGCAAATCAGACGCTAAAAAAGACGCTGCAAGTGATGCAGGGAAAACTGAAATCACTTGGTGGGCTTTCCCAGTCTTCACTCAAGAAAAATCTGGTGACGGTGTAGGAACTTATGAAAAATCTATCATCGAAGCTTTCGAAAAAGCAAACCCAGATATCAAAGTTAAACTAGAAACAATCGACTTCAAATCTGGTCCAGAAAAAATCACGACAGCTATTGAAGCTGGAACTGCTCCAGATGTACTTTTCGATGCACCAGGTCGTATCATTAATTACGGTAAAAATGGTAAATTAGCTGAGTTGAATGACCTCTTTACAGATGAATTTGTTAAAGATGTTAACAATGAAAACATCATTCAAGCAAGTAAAGCTGGTGATAAAGCATACATGTATCCAATCAGTTCTGCACCATTCTACATGGCTATGAACAAGAAAATGTTGGAAGATGCTGGTGTAGCTAACCTTGTTAAAGAAGGTTGGACAACAGATGATTTTGAAAAAGTCTTGAAAGCACTTAAAGACAAAGGATACACTCCAGGTTCATTGTTCAGTTCTGGTCAAGGGGGAGACCAAGGAACACGTGCCTTCATCGCTAACCTATACGGCGGTTCTGTAACAGACAAAGAAGTTACTAAATACACAACTGACGATCCTAAGTTCGTCAAAGGTCTTGAAAAAGCAACTAGCTGGATTAAAGATGGTTTGTTGAACAACGGTTCACAATTTGACGGTGGAGCAGACATCCAAAACTTTGCAAACGGTCAAACATCATACACAATCCTTTGGGCACCAGCTCAAAACGGTATCCAAGCTAAACTCTTGGAAGCAAGTAAAGTTGAAGTGGTAGAAGTACCATTCCCATCTGATTCAGGCAAACCAGCTCTTGAGTACCTTGTAAACGGATTTGCAGTATTTAACAACAAGGATGAAAAGAAAGTTGCTGCTGCTAAGAAATTCATCCAATTCATCGCAGATGATAAAGAGTGGGGTCCTAAAGACGTAGTTCGTACAGGTGCCTTCCCAGTTCGCACTTCATTTGGAAAACTTTACGACGACAAACGTATGGAAACAATCAGTGGTTGGACTCAATACTACTCTCCATACTACAACACAATCGACGGATTTGCTGAAATGAGAACTCTATGGTTCCCAATGTTGCAATCAGTGTCTAACGGTGACGAACAACCTGCTGCAGCTTTGAAGACATTCACTGAAAAAGCGAATGAAACAATCAAAAAAGCAGCTAAATAATAAGCCCTAAATAAAAAGTAAAATCACCCCCTTTTCCCTGTGCACATCTGTGTACGAAAAGGGGGGTTTTGTTTAAAAAAAGTAAGGAACTGACAGGTCAAAATTAAAATGAAGTTCTTACATAGGCTTTTCTTGGAAAAAATTTCATTTTGATTTTACATCAATGTCAGATAACAATCAAAAAACAAAAACTATTTGAAAGTGAGGTGCCGACTGTGAAAGTCAATAAAATTCGCATGAGAGAAACAATTGTTTCTTATGCATTCTTAGCACCAGTATTAATCTTCTTTATCGTCTTTGTCCTAGCTCCAATGATCATGGGATTCATCACTAGTTTCTTTAACTACTCGATGACTAGCTTTGAGTTTGTGGGATTGGACAACTACATCCGCATGTTTAAAGACCCTGTCTTTACAAAATCTTTGATTAATACCGTAATCTTAGTTATCGGTTCTGTACCAGTCGTTGTACTCTTCTCACTATTTGTGGCATCACAAACTTACCAACAAAATGCAGTTGCTAGATCCTTCTATCGTTTCGTATTCTTCCTTCCTGTTGTAACAGGTAGTGTTGCTGTAACGGTTGTATGGAAATGGATTTATGATCCTCTATCAGGTATTTTGAATTTCGTACTTAAGTCAAGCCATATCATTAGCCAAAACATTTCTTGGTTGGGTGATAAAAACTGGGCTTTGATGGCGATTATGATTATTCTTTTGACAACATCAGTTGGTCAGCCAATCATCCTTTACATCGCTGCAATGGGTAATATTGATAACTCACTTGTTGAAGCGGCGCGTGTCGACGGAGCTACTGAGTTACAAGTTTTCTGGAAGATTAAATGGCCAAGCCTCCTTCCAACAACTCTTTATATCGCAATCATTACAACCATCAACTCATTCCAGTGTTTCGCTTTGATTCAGCTTTTGACTTCAGGTGGTCCAAACTACTCAACAAGTACACTTATGTACTACCTATACGAGAAAGCCTTCCAATTGACTGAGTATGGCTATGCCAATACTATTGGTGTATTCTTGGCAGTTATGATCGCAATTGTCAGCTTTGTTCAATTTAAAGTACTTGGAAACGACGTAGAATATTAATAGAAAGGAGACAGCTATGCAATCTACACAAAAGAAACCTTTAACAGCTTTCACTGTTATTTCAACCATCTTCTTGCTTTTATTGACTGTACTGTTTATCTTTCCATTCTACTGGATTTTGACAGGTGCATTCAAATCACAACCAGATACCATTATGATTCCACCACAATGGTTCCCTAAAGCTCCAACAATGGAGAACTTCCAACAATTGATGGTGCAAAACCCAGCCTTACAATGGATGTGGAACTCAGTCTTCATTTCATTGGTAACTATGTTCTTGGTTTGTGCAACTTCTTCCCTAGCAGGTTATGTATTGGCTAAGAAACGTTTCTATGGACAACGCATTCTATTCGCTATCTTTATCGCTGCCATGGCTCTTCCAAAACAAGTTGTCCTAGTACCATTGGTACGTATCGTCAACTTCATGGGAATCCATGACACTCTTTGGGCGGTTATCTTGCCTTTAATCGGATGGCCATTTGGGGTCTTCCTCATGAAACAGTTCAGTGAAAACATTCCAACAGAATTGCTCGAATCTGCTAAGATTGATGGATGTGGTGAGATTCGTACTTTCTGGAGCGTAGCCTTCCCAATCGTGAAGCCAGGATTTGCAGCTCTTGCAATCTTTACCTTCATCAATACATGGAATGACTACTTTATGCAGTTGGTTATGTTGACATCTCGTAACAACTTGACCATCTCACTCGGGGTTGCGACTATGCAGGCTGAGATGGCAACCAACTATGGTTTAATTATGGCAGGGGCTGCTCTTGCAGCTGTGCCAATCGTAACAGTCTTCCTTGTCTTCCAAAAATCCTTCACTCAAGGTATTACTATGGGAGCCGTTAAAGGTTAATACTCTGCGAAAATTGAATATAGTACAATCTGTTTATCAGTATGCAGAAGTATAGTTGATAGACTAAGAGAATACAGGATATATAAGTGTCTACAAAATGGAGAGGAGTTGGTTACTTCACGAAGTTTTGTTAGACACTTATAAACTTACTGGCTAGACATTTTGTGTCTGAAGATAACAATCAGGTAAAGGAAATTACTATGATTTTTGATGATTTAAAAAACATTAGCTTTTACAAGGGAATTCACCCAAATCTCGATAAGGCCATCGATTATCTCTATGAGCATCGTAAAGATACTTTTGAATTGGGTAAATACGATATTGATGGAGATAAGGTCTTCTTAGTTGTACAGGAAAATGTTCTCAACAAAGAAGAAAATGATCGCTTTGAGCATCATAAAAACTATGCTGACTTACATTTGTTAGTTGAAGGACATGAATATTCTAGCTACGGTTCTCGTATCAAAGATGAGGCTGTAGCCTTTGATGAAGCTAGCGATATTGGCTTTGTTCATTGTCACGAACAATACCCACTCTTGTTGGGATATCATAATTTTGCAGTTTTCTTCCCAGGAGAACCTCATCAGCCTAACGGTTATGCAGGTATGGAAGATAAAGTTCGCAAATATTTATTTAAAATTTTAATCGATTAGTCAGTTAGGAGGAGAAACAATGGCACATAAAGGATCTGGATTGATAAAAGCGGCATTTGATACGGATAACTTTCTGATGCGTTTTTGCGAGAAAGTTTTAGATATCGTGACGGTTAACCTACTCTTTGTTGTGTCTTGTTTGCCTATTGTGACTATTGGAGTAGCTAAAATCAGTCTCTATCAGACAATCTTTGAAGTGAAGCGCAGCCGTCGTATTCCTGTTTTCAAAATCTATATTAGAGCCTTTAAGCAAAATTTGAAATTAGGTTTTCAGTTAGGTTTGCTGGAATTAGGAATCTTTTTGATCAGTGTGGTTGACTTATCACTATTTTGGAGTCAAACTGGTGTTGCCTTTCAGCTCATTAAAGCTATTTGCTTGGGAATTCTGATTTTTTTAACACTAGTTATGTTGGCTAGCTATCCAATTGCAGCACGCTATGACTTGACTTGGAAAGAAGTTCTTCAAAAGGGATTGCTGTTGGTAAGCTTTAACTTCGTGTGGTTCTTCTTGATGCTTGCGATTATTTTGTTAATCATTATGCTTCTTTATCTATCAGGCTTCACTCTAGTGCTTGGTGGTTCAGCATTTCTACTTTTTGGCTTTGGTCTTCTTGCCTTTTGCCAAGCTGGATTAATGGAAAAATTGTTTGCTAAATATCAAGAAGATTGAAAACGATATAAAACTACTTTCAAACAAGAAAAGCTATGGGAGATGAATAGAAATTAAAATCTAAGTGGCTGAGATGTATTGAAAGCGCTTTTTACAAGGTGTATACTAAAATAGTAAAAATCATCTGCTCAAAGCAGAAAAAAGAAATCTTAGGAGAAATCTATGTCAGATTTAAAAAAATATGAAGGTGTCATTCCTGCCTTCTACGCATGTTATGATGATGCGGGTGAAGTTAGCCCAGAACGTACTCGTGCCTTGGTACAATACTTTATTGATAAAGGTGTTCAAGGACTTTACGTTAATGGTTCTTCAGGTGAGTGTATCTACCAAAGTGTAGAAGACCGTAAATTGATCTTGGAAGAAGTTATGGCGGTTGCCAAAGGTAAATTGACCATCATTGCTCACGTAGCTTGCAACAATACCAAAGATAGTATTGAACTGGCTCGCCATGCAGAAAGCTTGGGTGTTGATGCTATTGCAACAATCCCACCAATTTACTTCCGTTTGCCTGAGTACTCAGTTGCTAAATACTGGAACGACATCAGTGCTGCAGCTCCAAACACAGACTATGTTATCTACAACATTCCTCAATTGGCAGGTGTTGCTTTGACTCCAAGTCTTTACACAGAAATGTTGAAAAACCCACGTGTCATTGGTGTTAAAAATTCTTCAATGCCAGTTCAAGATATCCAAACATTCGTTAGCCTTGGTGGCGATGACCATATCGTCTTTAACGGTCCAGACGAACAATTCCTAGGCGGACGTCTCATGGGAGCAAAAGCTGGTATCGGTGGTACTTATGGTGCTATGCCAGAACTCTTCTTGAAACTCAACCAATTGATTGCGGATAAAGACCTAGAAACAGCGCGTGAATTGCAATACGCTATCAACGCTATCATCGGTAAATTGACTGCAGCTCATGGGAATATGTACTGTGTGATTAAAGAAGTCTTGAAAATCAATGAAGGACTTAACATCGGATCAGTTCGTTCTCCACTTACACCAGTGACCGAAGAAGATCGTCCAGTTGTAGAAGCAGCTGCTCAATTGATTCGTGAAACTAAGGAGCGTTTCCTCTAATCAATAGGAGGCTTTATGACTAATTACGTTGCAATTGATATTGGTGGAACTAATATCAAATATGGTTTAATTGACCAAGAGGGACAACTTGTAGAGACTAACGAAGTAGCGACTGAGGCTCACAAGGGTGGTCCACACATCTTACAGAAAACAAAAGATATCGTATCTAGCTATCTAGAAAAAGGACCAGTGTCAGGTGTAGCCATTTCCTCGGCGGGAATGGTTGATCCTGATAAGGGTGAGATTTTCTACGCTGGTCCACAGATTCCAAATTATGCCGGAACCCAATTTAAAAAGGAAATTGAAGAAAGCTTTAACATTCCTTGTGAAATTGAAAATGATGTTAACTGTGCAGGGCTTGCTGAAGCTGTCTCTGGTTCAGGAAAGGGTGCAAGTATTACCCTTTGCTTGACGATTGGGACTGGTATCGGTGGTTGCTTGATCATAGATGGACAAGTTTTCCATGGCTTTAGTAATTCTGCCTGTGAAGTTGGTTATCTGCACATGCAGGATGGAGCTTTCCAGGATTTAGCGTCTACGACAGCTCTTGTTAAGTATGTGGCTGATGCACATGGAGATGAAGTGGAACAGTGGAACGGTCGCAGAATTTTCAAAGAAGCTACCGAAGGCAATAAACTCTGTATGGAGGGGATTGACCGTATGGTGGATTACCTTGGTAAGGGTCTCGCAAATATTTGTTATGTTGCCAATCCAGAAGTTGTCATCCTTGGTGGTGGTATCATGGGGCAAGAAGCAATTTTGAAACCAAAAATCCGTAAGGCTTTGAAGGATTCGCTTGTTCCAAGCTTGGCAGACAAGACTCGACTTGAATTTGCCCACCATCAGAATACTGCTGGCATGCTCGGTGCTTATTATCATTTCAGAACCAAACAATCCTAAATTGGCCTTGCCAATTTAGGATTTTTAAATAAAGGCAAATACTAACTTGCTTACTGCTGGCAAGGTATCTTGCATTTTTGACTTCGATATAGTATATTTAAGTTAATTCAAATATATATCAGTAATACCAATAGATATGAACTAAAGGAGAGCAATCATTGACCTATAATCAACAAGAAAAATATAACAGTAAAGTAAGCTCCCTTGAGGATCAAGAAACAGAAATTGCTGCTTACGGTCCACTTCCAAGCAAGGCTCAATTGGACTACCACAAGGAAGAATTGGCTGCCTTCATCCACTATGGTATGAATACTTATACCAACTCTGAGTGGGGGAACGGTAGAGAAAATCCTCAGTACTTCAATCCAACTAACCTTGATACAGATCAGTGGATTAAGACTTTGAAGGATGCTGGGTTCAAACGAACAATCATGGTTGTAAAACACCATGACGGATTTGTGATTTATCCATCTAAATATACAGACCATACGGTCGCTGCTAGTCCGTGGAAAGATGGTAAGGGAGACCTTCTCGAAGAGATCTCTAAATCAGCGACTAAGTATGACATGAATATGGGTGTTTACCTATCACCATGGGATGCCAACCATCCTAAATATCGTGTTGCAACTGAGAAAGAGTACAACGAATACTACCTCAACCAACTCAAGGAAATCCTTGGCAATCCTAAATACGGAAACAAAGGTAAGTTTATCGAAGTTTGGATGGACGGTGCGCGTGGTAGCGGAGCTCAAAAAGTAACTTATACCTTTGATGAGTGGTTCAAGTACATCAAGGAAACTGAAGGAGATATCGCTATCTTCTCTGCTCAACCGACAAGTGTCCGTTGGATCGGTAATGAACGTGGTATCGCCGGAGATCCGGTTTGGCATAAGGTCAGGAAAGCTAAAATCACTGATGATGTGAAGAATGAATATCTCAACCATGGAGATCCAGAAGGAGACATGTACTCAGTTGGTGAAGCAGACGTTTCTATCCGTTCAGGTTGGTTCTACCATGACAATCAACAGCCAAAATCAATCAAAGATTTGATGGATATCTACTTCAAATCTGTTGGTCGTGGAACGCCACTTCTCCTCAATATTCCACCTAATAAAGAAGGTAAATTCGCAGAAGCAGATGTCGCTCGCTTGCAAGAATTCCGAGCAACCTTGGATCAAATGTATGCGACTGACTTCGCTAAGGGTGCAACTGTAACTGCAAGTTCTACTCGTAAGAATCACTTGTATCAAGCAAGTCATTTGACAGATGGTAAGGATGATACGAACTGGGCACTAGCAAATGATGCTAAGACAGGTGAATTTACTGTCGATCTTGGACAAAAGAGACGTTTTGACGTAGTCGAACTCAAAGAAGATATCGCTAAGGGTCAGCGTATCTCTGGATTCAAGGTTGAAGTTGAACTCAATGGTCGTTGGGTACCATACGGTGAAGGGTCAACTGTTGGTTATCGTCGTCTTATCCAAGGTCAACCAGTAGAGGCACAAAAGATTCGTGTAACCATTACTGGTGCACAGGCGACTCCAATTTTGACAAACTTCTCTGTTTATAAGACACCAAGCAGTATCGAGAAGACAGATGGTTACCCTCTAGGACTAGATTACCATTCAAATACAACTGCTGATAAAGAGAATACAACTTGGTATGATGAATCTGAAGGCGTCCGCGGAACATCTATGTGGACTAACCAAAAAGATGCTAGTGTTACATACCGTTTCACTGGAACAAAAGCATATGTGGTGTCTACAGTTGATCCAAACCACGGTGAAATGTCCGTTTACGTTGATGGTCAAAAGGTTGCAGACGTACAAACCAATAATGCAGCTCGTAAACGTAGCCAGATGGTTTATGAAACAGATGACTTGGCTCCAGGTGAACATACCATCAAACTCGTCAACAAAACTGGTAAAGCTATTGCAACGGAAGGTATCTACACGCTCAACAATGCTGGTAAAGGTATGTTTGAGATGAAAGAAACGACCTACGAAATTCAAAAAGGTCAACCGGTTACTGTAACCATTAAACGTGTTGGTGGTAGCAAAGGAACAGCAACAGTCCATGTTGTAACAGAACCAGGAACAGGGGTTCATGGTAAAGTGTACAAGGACACAACAGCTGACTTGACCTTCCAAGATGGTGAAACTGAGAAAACAATCACGATTCCAACGATTGACTTTACAGAGCAAGCTGATTCAATCTTTGACTTCAAAGTGAAAATGACCAGCGTTTCTGACAATGCCCTTCTTGGATTCGCAACTGAAACAACTATTCGAGTAATGAAAGTAGACTTGCTTTCAAAAGAGAATTGAGTTTTGATACATTTGTTATAACCACATTTGAATGATAAAAAATCCTAAATTGTTAAAATCAATTTAGGATTTTCCCTTTCTGTGATTTCTACGATAACCATTCAATCTATTATTCTCCCAATAGCTATTAAAGATTTTTTCTTTACTTTCGCGATCGATCTCTAGGAAATAAGCGTAGAGTAAATCAATGATAATCAGCATTGGAATCTGAGCAGAAATTCGTTGAATATAAGATGCTTGGTTTTGGCTTGCGACCAAAATGGTTTCTGTAAATGCTTGAGTATCCTTATTCGGTGAACTTGTAAATAGAACTGTCTTAGCTCCCATATCCTGGGCATCTAATAAACTATCGATGATGGACGGTGTTGTTCCTGAGAGGGAAAAACCAAAGACCAAACATTTTTCATCAATGATACTAGTCGTCCAGGCAAAACCGTCTGGATCTGTTAAGGCTTCACAGACGACACCCAATCTCATAAAACGTAGCTTCATCTCACGTGCGACTAGACCAGAACTCCCAGTTCCGAAAAAATACACTCGTTCTGATTGTTCAATCATCTGAGCTACACGTTCCAACTGCTCATCGTCAATCAATCCTTGAGAAATTTCTCGCACATTTGCATAGCTTCTGAGAACTCGTTGAGTCAAAGGGTTCATATCCTGTTGAGGAGCAGAAAGAGTGTCTTTTTGTTGTTGATATTTGAAGATGAATTCTCGATAGCCCTTAAAACCACACTTCTTGGCAAAACGAGTGAGCGCCGCCTGGGAAATATGAAGTTTTTGCGTGACTTGTTGAGAGGATAAGTCATCGTTTATGGTATCTGCCTGCAGAAAATAGCGGGCAATTTCTTGCTCTAAATCGGTCATTTCTTCAAAGTGAAGCTCAATGATTGTAGAAATATCTTGCTTATTCATGGGACTCCTTTGACAGCTATTTGCCTGAATTTATTTGATAAATCTAACAAATAAAATAGTGCACACTTCCATTATATCATAGAAAATAATTTTTGGGCCAAAAAGGAAAAGTCTTTTCTTTTTCCATAATTTTCTACCTAAATTATGGTACAATGAAGAGTGTGATTTTGATTAGAAATGAGATTGATGTGTATGAGAAAATTCAATAGCCACTCGATACCGACACGGCTTAATTTGTTATTTGCAATCGTCATCTTGCTCTTTTTAGCAATTATTGGTCGTTTGCTTTATATGCAAGTTCTTCATAAGGATTTTTATGAAAACAAACTCGCTTCTGCTAGCCAAACTCGAGTAACCATGGGTTCTGCTCGCGGAGAAATCTATGATGCAACAGGGAAACCTTTAGTCCAAAATACCGTTAAACAAGTTGTTTCCTTTACACGAAGCAATAAGATGACTGCGGCTGATTTGAAGGATATTTCTAAAAAATTGTTGACCTATGTCACAGTCACCTCTCCAGAGTTGACGGACCGACAAATGGCAGACTACTACTTGGCGGATGCCGAAGCTTATAAGAAAACAGTTGAAGCTCTTCCTAAGGATAAACGTTTTGATTCTGATGGCAATCAGCTGTCCGAAGCTCAACTTTATAACAACGCTGCTGAGAGTATCACTTCTGATCAGCTGAACTATTCAGAGGATGAAAAGAAGATTATCTACCTTTTTAACCAGCTCAATGCAGTTGCTAATTTTGCGACCGGGAATATTCAAACCGATCCATTAAGTGATACACAGGTAGCTGTGATTGCGTCTGCTTCTAAGGAATTACCAGGTATTTCCATCTCTACTTCATGGGACCGAAAAGTCTTAGAAACCTCTCTTTCATCTATTGTCGGAACTGTTTCTAGTGAAAAATCCGGTCTTCCAGCAGAAGAAGTAGACACTTATTTGAAAAAAGGCTATTCGCTCAATGACCGAGTCGGGACTTCCTATCTTGAAAAGCAATACGAAGAGGTCTTGCAAGGGAAACGGACCGTCAAGGAAATCCATTTGGACAAGCATGGAGACATGGAGAGCGTAGAGAATATAGAAGAAGGTAGCAAGGGAAAAAACATCAAATTAACCATTGATTTGGCCTTCCAAGATAGCGTAGACAGCCTCTTAAAGAGTTATTTTAATTCTGAACTTGCAAATGGTGGTGCTAAATACTCAGAAGGTGTTTATGCAGTAGCCCTTAATCCTAAGACAGGTGCTGTATTGGCAATGTCAGGAATTAAACACAATCTAGAAACAGGAGACTTGACACCAGACTCACTAGGAACAGTGACCAATGTTTTTGTACCAGGGTCTGTCGTTAAGGCGGCAACCATCAGTTCTGGTTGGGAAAATGGAGTCTTGTCAGGCAACCAAACCTTGATAGACCAACCAATCGTCTTCCAAGGTTCTGCCCCTATCAATTCCTGGTATACCCCTTATTACAGTTCCTTTCCGGTTACAGCCGTTGAGGCTCTAGAATATTCATCTAATGCCTACATGGTTCAAACTGCGCTAGGAATGATGGGTCAGACCTATCAACCAAATATGACAGTAGGAACCAACAATCTTGAATCTGCCATGGAAAAACTTCGTTCAACCTTCGGTGAGTATGGTTTGGGCGTGTCTACAGGGATCGATTTACCGGATGAGTCAACAGGCTTTATTCCTAAAGACTACGATTTGGCCAACTATCTAAATAATGCCTTTGGACAGTTCGATAACTACACACCGATGCAATTAGCCCAGTACGTTGCAACTATTGCTAACAATGGTGTTCGTCTAGCTCCACATATTGTCGAGGGAATATACGACAACAATGATAAGGGTGGCCTTGGGGAATTAATCCAAGCAATAAATACCAAGGAAATCAACAAGGTCAATATTTCTGAATCAGATATGGCAATCTTGCACCAAGGATTTTACCAAGTATCGCATGGAACTAGTCCCCTAACGACAGGACGGGCGTTTTCAGATGGTGCCACTGTTTCTATCAGTGGTAAAACCGGTACAGCTGAAAGCTATGTAGCTGGTGGTCAAAAAGAAGCTAATAATACCAATGCCGTGGCCTATGCTCCAACAGAAAATCCTCAAATTGCAGTTGCAGTAGTCTTTCCTCATAATACCAATTTAACCAAAAATGTTGGGCCAGCAATTGCTCGCGACATTATCAATCTATACAACCAACACCATCCAATGAACTAGAAAGGAAGCCATGCTTTACCCAACACCTATAGCAAAGCTGATTGACAGTTATTCTAAACTTCCAGGTATCGGGATTAAGACAGCAACCCGACTGGCCTTTTATACCATTGGGATGTCGGATGACGACGTCAATGAATTTGCAAAAAATCTCCTTGCAGCCAAGCGAGAATTGACCTATTGCTCTATTTGTGGACGCTTGACAGATGATGATCCTTGTTCTATCTGTACCGATCCTAGCCGTGACCAGTCTACGATTCTGGTTCTGGAGGATAGCCGAGATGTCGCTGCCATGGAAAATATCCAGGAATATCACGGACTTTACCATGTTTTACACGGTTTGATTTCCCCTATGAATGGGATTAGCCCAGATGACATCAACCTCAAAAGTCTCATGACTCGCCTCATGGATAGCGAAGTTTCAGAGGTTATCGTGGCCACCAATGCAACAGCAGATGGTGAAGCGACTTCCATGTATATTTCTCGACTACTTAAACCTGCAGGGATTAAGGTTACTCGTCTAGCACGAGGTCTAGCAGTAGGAGCAGATATCGAATATGCAGATGAAGTAACGCTCCTAAGAGCTATTGAAAATCGTACCGAACTTTAGTCTGTAAGGATATGGAACAGGCAATTAACTAGTAGATACGATATAAAAGAAATCAAGAGACTGGATTTATTTTTAATCCAGTCTCTTTTGTGCTATTCAAGTTTAAAAAAATAAACAAATGTGATATACTAAAAAGCGAGTATTCTAGTAGAAATAGGACAATCATATGAAACAAACAATTATTCTATTATATGGTGGACGCAGTGCAGAGCGTGAAGTGTCTGTATTGTCGGCTGAGAGTGTCATGCGTGCGGTTAACTATGACCGTTTTGCAGTCAAAACTTTCTTTATCAGCCAGTCTGGTGATTTCATCAAAACCCAAGAATTTACCCAAACTCCTGGCCAAGATGAACGTCTCATGACCAATGAAACGATTGATTGGGACAAGAAAATTGCTCCAAGTACCATCTACGAAGAAGGCGCAGTTGTTTTTCCAGTTCTTCATGGACCTATGGGAGAAGATGGTTCCGTTCAAGGTTTCCTAGAAGTCTTGAAAATGCCTTATGTCGGTTGCAACATCTTGTCTTCAAGCCTTGCTATGGACAAAATCACGACTAAACGTGTCTTGGAATCTGCTGGGATTGCCCAAGTCCCTTACGTAGCCCTTGTTGAAGGGGACGACTTAGCTTCTAAGATCGCAGAAATTGAAGAAAAATTAAGGTATCCAGTCTTTACCAAACCATCTAATATGGGTTCTAGTGTTGGGATTTCTAAGTCTGAAAATAAAGAGGAACTCCATCAAGCTCTAGAGCTTGCCTTCAAGTACGATAGTCGTGTCTTGGTAGAACAAGGGGTAAATGCCCGTGAAATCGAGGTTGGACTTTTAGGAAACTATGATGTCAAGAGCACTCTTCCTGGTGAAGTTGTCAAAGACGTAGCCTTCTATGACTATGATGCCAAATATATCGATAACAAAATTACTATGGATATCCCAGCTAAGATTAGCGATGATGTGATATCGGTTATGCGCAAGAATGCCGAAACTGCCTTCCGTGCTATCGGTGGACTTGGATTGTCGCGTTGCGACTTCTTCTATACAGATAAGGGAGAAGTTTTCCTAAATGAGCTAAACACCATGCCAGGCTTCACCCAGTGGTCTATGTATCCATTGCTCTGGGACAATATGGGGATTAGCTATCCAGAACTAATCGAGCGTTTGGTTGAGTTTGCTAAAGAAAGCTTTAACAAGCGTGAAGCGCACCTATTGTATAGATAGCTATAAGGGCGGGGCAAGACTCCCTGCCCCTTTTTAAAGGAGTAAACATGAAACTTACGATTCACGAAGTTGCGCGTGCTGTCGGTGCAAAAAATGATGTGACAAGCTATGCGGACAGCCCACTAGTCAAGGCAGAGTTTGATAGCCGTTTGATTGGACCTGGTGATCTATTTGTGCCACTCAAGGGGGCGCGTGATGGTCATGACTTTATCGAGACGGCTTTTGAAAACGGCGCTGCTGTAACCCTGTCAGAGAAGGAAGTAGCAGATCATCCTTACATTTTAGTAGAGGATGTTTTGACAGCCTTTCAAGCTCTTGCAGCTTATTACCTTCAAAAGACAGGAGTAGATGTCTTTGCTGTTACAGGTTCAAATGGGAAGACAACGACCAAGGATATGTTAGCTCATTTGCTTTCTACAAGCTACAAAACCTACAAAACGCAAGGAAACTACAATAACGAGATTGGACTGCCGTATACAGTTCTCCATATGCCGGATGATACTGAGAAGTTAGTCTTGGAGATGGGACAGGATCACTTGGGAGATATTCATCTTTTGTCTGAACTGGCTCATCCGAAAACAGCTATTGTGACTCTCGTCGGAGAGGCACATTTGGCCTTCTTCAAGGACCGTTCTGAGATTGCCAAAGGTAAATTACAGATTGCTGATGGTATGGAGAAAGGTAGCTTGCTCTTGGCACCAGCTGACCCCATTGTAGAGGATTATCTACCTGCTGACCAAAAAGTAGTTCGTTTTGGTCCGGGTGCAGAACTCGAAATTACAGACTTAATTGAGCGTAAGGATAGCCTGACTTTCAAGGCTAATTTCTTGGAGAAATCCCTTGATTTGCCAGTAACAGGTAAGTACAATGCGACTAATGCTATGATTGCTTCTTATGTTGCCCTGCAAGAAGGAGTGACTGAGGAGCAGATTGCTCAAGCCTTCCAGGATCTAGAATTGACCCGCAATCGTACCGAGTGGAAAAAAGCTGCCAATGGTGCGGATATCTTATCAGATGTTTACAATGCCAATCCAACTGCTATGAAGTTGATTTTAGAAACTTTCTCTGCTATCCCAGCTAATGAAGGTGGCAAGAAAATTGCAGTTCTGGCGGACATGAAAGAACTTGGAGACCAGTCTGTTCAACTCCACAATCAAATGATTTTGAGCATTACACCCGATGCCCTTGCTACCGTTATTTTCTACGGTGAAGATATCGCTGACTTGGCTCAATTAGCCAGTCAAATGTTCCCCATCGGCCATGTTTACTACTTCAAGAAAACAGCTGAGGAAGACCAATTTGAAGCCATGGTTAAGCAGGTCAAGGAAAGTCTTGGTGCAAATGACCAAATTCTACTTAAAGGTTCCAACTCTATGAATCTAGCCAAGCTAGTAGAAAGTTTAGAAAATGAGCGCAACTGATTTTGCCAAGGCTATACAGAGAATGTTGGCCATCACTGATACTGGTTTGACCTATACAAAGGACACTTTTGACCGTGAACGTTATGAGGATTTACGTCAGATTTTATGGAGCCTATTACAGGATCAAACAGAGCTCAATCAAGAGGAATTGACTGCAATTTTTCAGCCGTCAGGTAGCTATGCAACTCCTCTGATGGATGTAAGGGCTTGGATTGTTCAAGACCAGAAGATTTGTTTGGTTAGAGGACAAGGAGAGGATACTTGGGCTTTACCTGGTGGCTTTGGTGAAGTTGGCTATTCTCCTAAGGAGAATATTCGGAAAGAAATCCAGGAAGAAACAGGATTTTTTGCAGAAGTAGGTTCTTTATTGGCAGTTTTTGATACCAATCGCTTTCAACTTCAGAACAAGCAGTATGCAAAGTTCGTCTTTGACTGTCAGTTATTAGATGGACGCTTTCAGAAAAATCAAGAAGTTGCAGAACTTGGATTTTTTAATATTGAGAATCTCCCTCCCCTTTCTGAAAAACGAATAACCAAAGAACAAATGGATATTCTATGGCAGGTTTATCAGGGTGAGCGAGAACAATATATTGATTAGAAGCTTTGCTTTATCTTAAGGCCACTAGCTTCTTTGGAACACAAAAATATAAGAAATAAATGTAAGCTAGGCTCTATGGAGATAAGTAAGAGGTGGCTTATATGAAAATGAGGAAAATTATATGAATGTTTGGGATGCTTTATTTACCACCCAGCCGACGGAGCCACCCCAATTTGATCTTCTTTGGTATGGAAGTCTATTTACATTATTAGCATTGACTGTATTTCTTGCTTATCGTTATGGGGAGAAGAAAGTCTGTCAACGATTTTTCCAGATTTTACAGGCGGTACAGCTAATCCTGCTCTACGGATGGTATTTGGTTAATCAGATGCCTTTAACAGAAAGTCTTCCCTTTTATCATTGCCGTTTGGCTATGTTTGTAGTGCTTTTGACCCCGGGTGTCTCTAGAGTCAAACAGTATTTTGCTGTATTGGGAACTTTTGGAACTTTGGCAGCTTTTATTTATCCAGTGCCAGATCCCTATCCCTTCCCCCACATTGCCATCCTATCTTTTGTTTTCGGACACTTAGCCCTCTTTGGAAATTCCTTGATTTATCTCTTGAAGGACTACGATGCCAGTTTATTGGATTTCAAACGAATCCTAGTTATCACATCTTCCCTTAACGCTTTGATTTTTCTTGTCAATGTAGTAACGGGGGGTGATTACGGCTTTCTGACAAAACCACCATTGGTAGGAGATCATGGTCTTTTGGTCAATTATATTGTTGTAACTCTGTTTCTGACTTGTGCTATTTACTTGTCATCCAAAGCTTTTCAGACAATCCTCCAGGAGAAGGGCGAAAGAAGATTGAAAATCTGGCAGAAATAAAAAATATTTTTCCAACCACTTGACTTTTATCTTAGAATTTTGATACAATAGTAGGCGGTATTGTTTACCCCATT
>OBXL01000082.1_pt1 | contig 64001 bp, 67 predicted proteins | sample 1476591 | NCBI WGS metagenome assembly OBXL01 (sample SAMEA2580155, study PRJEB22360) | human gut metagenome | biome: human gut; feature: human-associated habitat; material: faeces | place: Denmark | collected 2008/2010 | reverse complement strand
ATCATTGTATGGATGCGATGAGCTGATATTGAGACCGTGAGGTCTCTTTTTTTATTTTAAAATATATATCTATATATAACTAATTAAAAGATGACTAAATGAATATACACTAAGGATTGCTAGCATAGTGACTTTCTTAAAAAAGTTCACGTTCAATGACTACCAATCCAAAATGAGTCAGAACTTATTTCTTCTATTTAAACAGTAAGTGCTTTAATAAGCGCATTAACATGCTTCTCTAATTTTTCTTCTGGGATACCTCCAAAGCCAATTAAGAAGGTAGGAGGTTGTGCTTTTTTGTTGCTATAAGGATAAGGCGTTAATTTAAGATTGCATTTTTTCGTTCTTTTTATGCATTCATTTAATGTTAAATTATTTTTAACTACAAGTGTGAAGTGCATTCCTGTTAGTGCGCCTTCAATTTTCAATTGTCCTTTATATGGTGTTAGTTTTTCTAAAATAAAAGTTAATTTATTTTTATATATTCTTCTCATTTTATTAAGATGACGTTCAAAGCTACCAGTTGCCATAAATTGTGCTACCATATGTTGTAGATGTACAGGCACAGTATTGCTTTCAACATATTTCATCTCTCGGAATAATTTTAGCAGTTTATTTGGTAAGACAATGTATGCCATACGACAACTTGGATAAAGCGATTTCGAAAATGTACTAATATATATTACTTTTTGTTTTTTATCTAAATTCTGTAATGCTGGAATAGGTTTTCCGAAATATCTAAATTCTGAATCATAATCATCTTCAATAATATATCGTTCTTTCTTTTGTTGTGCCCATTTTATAAGTTGTGTGCGCTTCTTTAAACTCATCACATATCCTGTTGGAAATTGATGAGATGGTGTGATATATAAAATATCATTATTTTTTTGAAAGACTTCATCGATATTAATTCCATCTTTTTCTACTCTAGCTTGTGTATAACTTATTCTATGCTTATCCAGTACATGTTTAATTGGTGGATAACTAGGTTGTTCTATAATAAATGATGAATCTTTTAATAAATCAGTGACCATATTTAATAATTGTTCAGTTGAAGAGCCAATTATGATTTGATCTGGATGACAAGATACTCCTCTACTATTAAATAAATAATGAGAAATTTGCTGTCTTAAGTTAAATTCTCCCTGAACGCTTCCTTTACTCAAAAGGGCAAGTTGATCTTCTTCAAATACTTCTTTAGCATACCTTTTAAATAAATGGCTAGGAAAATGTTCAGCATCAATTTCAGCTAAATTGAATTGATACTGATACGTATTTTTCTGTGTAGTCTTATCAGTTTCTAATATATCACTTATTTCAGGATAACTATTTGTTACTGGTAATGATTGAATTTCTGAAACATAATAACCTGAACGTGGTTTTGAGTATATAAATCCTTCATCTAAAAGTAACTGATAGGCATGCTCAATTGTAGTATGACTAAGTGATAAATGTTGACTCAACTGTCTTTTAGATGGAAATTTATCGTTTGATTCATATACACCTTCAATAATTTGTTTTTTTAGCTTTTCATATAAAGAAATATATAATGATTTTTTCTTCGTCATAAATCTGACCCCTAATTTTTTATTAAAATTGTACCTTTTTAAACATCAGTTTATATTTTAAAATGGATTTAATCAATTGAAAAGGGGTTTTATAAATGTCTAAAATTGTAGGATCTGAAAGAGTTAAACGCGGTATGGCTGAAATGCAAAAAGGCGGCGTCATTATGGATGTTGTGAATGCTGAACAAGCTAGAATCGCAGAGGAAGCTGGAGCAGTAGCAGTTATGGCCTTAGAACGCGTACCATCTGATATTAGAGCAGCTGGTGGTGTAGCACGTAGTGCCAATCCTAAAATTGTTGAAGAAGTAATGAATGCTGTTTCAATTCCAGTAATGGCTAAAGCACGTATTGGTCATATTACAGAAGCACGTGTATTAGAAGCTATGGGTGTAGACTATATTGATGAATCTGAAGTTCTTACTCCTGCAGATGAAGAATTTCATTTAAGAAAAGATCAATTTACTGTACCATTTGTTTGTGGTTGCCGTAATTTAGGTGAAGCAGCACGACGTATTGGCGAAGGTGCAGCGATGTTACGTACTAAAGGAGAACCTGGAACAGGTAATATTGTAGAAGCTGTACGTCACATGAGAAAAGTTAATTCTGAGGTTAGTCGTCTAACTGTAATGAATGACGATGAAATTATGACTTATGCCAAAGAATTAGGTGCACCATATAATGTATTAAAACAAATTAAAGAAGAAGGTCGTTTACCAGTAGTAAACTTTGCAGCGGGTGGTGTAGCAACACCTCAAGATGCTGCCTTAATGATGGAATTAGGTGCTGATGGGGTATTTGTGGGTTCAGGTATTTTTAAATCTGAAGCTCCAGAAAAATTTGCAAAAGCTATTGTTCAAGCTACAACTCATTATCAAGATTATGAATTAATTGGAAAATTAGCAGCTGAATTAGGAACTGCAATGAAAGGTTTAGATATAAATAAAATCTCATTAGAAGAACGTATGCAAGAGCGTGGTTGGTAATTTATGAAGATTGGTGTATTAGCGTTACAAGGTGCAGTACGTGAACATATTCGTCACATTGAATTAAGTGGTCACGAAGGTATAGCAGTTAAGAAAGTTGAACAATTAGATGAAATTGATGGTCTTATTCTCCCTGGTGGTGAATCTACAACTTTAAGAAGACTTATGGATTTATATGGCTTTAAAGAAAAATTACAACAATCTGATTTACCAATGTTTGGAACTTGCGCAGGTCTTATTGTGCTTGCAAAAGATGTAGAAGGTGAGACAGGATATCTAAAAAAATTAGATATTACTGTTGCGCGTAATTCCTTTGGTAGACAAGTAGATAGTTTTGAAGCTGAGTTAGATGTTAAAGGTATTGCAAAAGATATAGAAGGTGTCTTTATAAGAGCACCACATATTGTTAGTGTAGAAAATAATGTAGAAATATTAAGTTCTATTAGTGATAAAATAGTAGCTGTTAAGCAAGGGAAATACCTAGGTGTGTCTTTCCATCCAGAATTAACAGATGATTATCGTATAACTCAGTATTTTATTGAACATATAGTTAAATAAAAAAAAGCTTGAGATTAAAGTCTCAAGCTTTTTCTTATTAAATGAAGAATCCAGCGATAGCAGCTGAAATAAATGATACAAGTGTTGCACCGAATAATAACTTAATACCAAAACGTGCTACGACATCACCTTTTTCAGAGTTAAGTGATTTAATCGCACCAGAAATGATACCAATAGAACTAAAGTTAGCAAATGAAACTAGAAATACAGACGTAATACCTTTTGCATGTTCAGAAATATCCTTCAAGCTTCCAAGTGATTGCATAGCAACAAATTCATTAGATAATAATTTTGTTGCCATCACAGAACCTGATTTAACTGCATCCTGCCAAGGAACACCTGCTAAGAAAGCAAATGGCGCAAACACAAAACCAATTAACGTTTGGAAATCCCATTTGATTGCTCCGCCAGAAATTAAACTAAAAATACCACTTACAAGGCCATTTAATAAAGCAATGATTGCAATGTAGCCAATTAACATTGCACCAACGATAACTGCTACTTTGAAACCATCTAAAATATATTCACCTAACATTTCAAAAAATGATTGTTTTTTAGTTTCTGATTCATCCACTAGCAATTTATCATCTTCTTCATTAACTGTATAAGGGTTAATAATAGAAGCAATAATGAAGCCACCAAATAAGTTTAATACAACCGCTGTAACAACGTATTTAGGTTCAATCAATGTAAAATATGCACCGATAATAGATGCAGATACAGTAGACATTGCAGAAGCAGTTAAAGTATATAAACGTTGTTTAGGTATATATGGTAATTGTTGTTTTAATGAAATAAATACTTCAGATTGGCCAAGAATCGCAGCTGCTACTGCATTATATGATTCTAAACGCCCCATACCATTAATTTTAGAGATTAAGAACCCTAACACATTAATAATCCATGGAAGAATTCTAGTATATTGTAAAATACCAATTAATGCCGAAATAAATACGATTGGTAATAAGACACTAAAGAAGAATGGTGGATTTTTTGGATCTACAAATTTAAATCCTCCAAAAACAAAATTAACCCCTTCAGCAGCTTTTTGTAACAAATAGTTAAATCCATTTGAAATACCACCAATAATTGTAATACCAGCAGTCGTTTTCAAAAGAATAAATGCGAATATAAGTTGAATAATTAATAATAATCCAACATAATGCCAACGAACATTCTTTTTATCTGAACTAAATAAAAATGCCAGCGCTAAAAAGACAATAATCCCAATGATCCCAATAAGAATATGCATAATTCTACTCCTTTAAAATTCTCTTTATCTTATATAATACAATAAAATAATAGAAGTAACATTAATATTTTTAAATAAAAAAACAAATTGGTTGAAAAAGGTCAAAGTTGGTCATATAATATAGTCAAAGAAGGTCAAAAGGGGTGGTAAATCATGCACAACATGTCTGACATCATTGAACAATACATTAAACAATTATTTGAAGAAAGTAATGAAGATATGGTAGAAATTCAAAGAGCTAATATTGCTCAACGTTTCGATTGTGTGCCTTCTCAACTCAACTATGTTATTAAAACGAGATTTACAAATGAACATGGTTATGAAATAGAAAGTAAACGTGGTGGAGGAGGATATATCCGAATCACAAAAATTGAAAATAAAGATGCAACGGGTTATATTAATCATCTATTGCAATTAATTGGTCCTTCTATATCTCAACAGCAAGCATATTATATAATTGATGGTTTGTTAGATAAAGGATTAATTAGTGATAGAGAAGCAAGAATGATTCAAGTGATTATTGATCGTGAAACACTATCAATGGATGTTGTTTCTAGAGATATTATTAGAGCAAATATTCTCAAACGATTATTACCTATCATTAATTACTATTAATAAATAATAAAGAAATGCGAGGTGTCTATGTGTGCTTTGCGAAAATTGTCATTTAAATGAAGCAGAGGTTAAACTCACAGTAAAAAGTAAAGATGGTACCTCTGAAAAGTGGGTGTGTTCAGAATGTGCGCAAGGAGAGCAACCTTGGAATCAACAAGAACATGCTGCGTCACATTCAGAGTTTCAAGATGATATTGAAGAAGCCTTTGTAGTCAAACAAATCTTACAACATTTAGCAACTAAACACGGATTAAATTTTCATGAAGTAGCATTTCAAGAAGAAAAACGATGTCCTACATGTAATATGACATTGAAAGATATAGCTCATGTAGGTAAATTTGGATGTGCAAATTGCTATGCAGTATTTAAAGAGGATATTGTTGATATTGTAAGACGAGTACAAGGTGGACAATTTGAACATGTAGGCAAGATGCCTCGTTCTTCACATCATAAACTGGCAATAAAAAAACAAATTGAAGAAAAAACGAATTACTTAAATATATTAATTGAAAAGCAAAAATTTGAAGAAGCAGCTGTCATTAGAGATGAAATTAAAGCCTTGAAACATGAAAGCGAGATGGAGCATGATGAATGATATGGGTGCACATATTAGTGAATGGATGAAAGAAACAGATGAATCTCCCATTGTAATGTCTTCGCGTATTCGTTTAGCACGTAATTTAGAAAATCATGTTCATCCTTTAATGTTTCCATCTGAACAAGCAGGTTTTAGAGTAATCAATGAAGTGCAAGATGCACTACCTAATTTATCTTTAATGCGTTTAGATACCATGGACCAACAAAGTAAGATGAAGTTAGTGGCTAAACATCTTATTAGTAAAGAATTGATTAAACAACCTGCTTCAGCGGTGTTATTAAATGACGATGAATCTTTGAGTATTATGATTAATGAAGAAGATCATGTACGAATTCAAGCAATGGGTAATGATTTATCTCTGACAGATTTATATCAAAAAGCTTCAGAAATTGATGATATTCTTGATGAACAATTAGAAATTAGTTTCGATGAAGATTTAGGTTATTTAACTACTTGTCCTACAAATATTGGGACTGGAATGCGAGCAAGTGTGATGCTTCATTTACCTGGATTATCTATAATGAAACGTATGAATCGTATTGCACAAACAATTAATCGTTTTGGATTTACGATTCGAGGTATATATGGAGAGGGTTCACAAGTTTATGGTCATATTTATCAAATTTCAAATCAACTTACATTAGGTAAGACAGAAGAAGATATTATTGACCAGCTGACAGAAGTAGTTCAACAAATTATTAATGAAGAAATGCAAATTCGTGAACGTTTGACACAATATAGTGAATTAGAAACGCTTGACCGTATTTATCGTTCGTTAGGAATATTACAAAATAGCCGTATGATATCAATGGAAGAAGCGTCATATAGATTAAGTGAAATTAAGTTAGGCATAGATTTAGGATATTTAAATTTAAGTAACTTTAAGTTTAATGAATTAATGGTAAGTATCCAATCTGCGTTTTTATATAATGATGAAGATGAAAAAGTATCTGTAAATGAAAAACGGGCAAATATATTAAGAAAACATACAAATTAGGAGGTTGTAAACGATATGTTATTTGGTAGATTAACTGAACGCGCACAACGTGTATTAGCACATGCACAAGAAGAAGCAATTCGTTTAAATCATTCGAACATTGGTACTGAGCACTTACTACTTGGATTAATGAAAGAACCAGAAGGTATTGCTGCTAAAGTACTTGAAAGTTTTAATATTACTGAAGATAAAGTTATTGAAGAAGTTGAAAAATTAATCGGTCATGGTCAAGAACATTCTGGTACGTTGCACTATACACCAAGAGCTAAAAAAGTCATTGAACTATCAATGGATGAGGCAAGAAAATTGCATCATAATTTTGTAGGTACAGAACATATTTTATTAGGTTTAATTCGTGAAAATGAAGGAGTAGCAGCACGTGTATTTGCTAACTTAGATTTGAATATTACAAAAGCACGTGCACAAGTAGTGAAAGCATTAGGTAGTCCTGAAATGAATACTAAAAATGCAACTGCAAATAAATCAAACAACACTCCTACATTGGATGGACTAGCACGAGACTTAACAGTTATTGCTAAAGACGGTACGTTAGATCCAGTTGTGGGTAGAGATAAAGAAATTACACGTGTTATTGAAGTATTAAGTCGTAGAACTAAAAATAACCCTGTACTTATTGGTGAACCAGGTGTAGGTAAAACAGCCATTGCTGAAGGTCTTGCACAAGCTATTGTAAATAATGAAGTGCCAGAAACGCTAAAAAATAAACGTGTAATGTCACTAGATATGGGAACAGTCGTGGCAGGTACTAAATATCGTGGTGAATTCGAAGAACGTTTGAAAAAAGTCATGGATGAAATCCATCATGCAGGTAATGTCATTTTATTCATTGATGAATTGCATACACTAGTTGGTGCTGGTGGTGCAGAAGGTGCAATTGATGCATCTAATATTTTAAAACCAGCGTTAGCGCGTGGTGAATTACAATGCATAGGTGCAACAACATTAGATGAATATCGTAAAAACATCGAAAAAGATGCTGCATTAGAACGTCGTTTCCAACCTATTCAAGTTGATGAACCTTCTGTAGAAGATACTGTTGCTATTCTAAAAGGTTTACGTGATCGCTACGAAGCTCATCATCGTATTAATATTTCTGATGAAGCACTGGAAGCGGCTGCTAAATTAAGTAACCGTTATGTTTCTGATCGTTTCCTACCAGATAAAGCAATTGATTTGATTGACGAAGCAAGTTCAAAAGTGAGACTAAAAAGTCACACAACTCCAAATAATTTAAAAGAGATTGAACAAGAAATTGAAAAAGTTAAAAATGAAAAAGATGCTGCCGTCCATGCACAAGAATTTGAAAATGCAGCTAACTTAAGAGATAAACAATCAAAACTTGAAAAACAATATGAAGATGCTAAAAATGAATGGAAGACATCTCAAGGTGGACAATCAACGTCATTATCTAAAGAAGATATTGCTGAAGTTATTGCAGGATGGACAGGTATTCCATTAACTAGAATTAATGAAACAGAGTCAGATCGTTTGCTTAATTTAGAAGAAACATTACATGATCGAGTAATTGGACAAAACGATGCTGTAACTTCTATTAGTAAAGCAGTTCGTCGTGCACGTGCAGGCCTAAAAGACCCTAAACGTCCAATCGGTAGTTTCATTTTCTTAGGACCAACTGGTGTAGGTAAAACAGAACTTGCACGTGCATTAGCTGAATCAATGTTTGGTGAAGAAGACGCAATGATACGTGTTGATATGAGTGAATTTATGGAGAAACATGCTGTGAGTCGTTTAGTTGGAGCGCCTCCAGGTTATGTAGGCCATGATGATGGCGGTCAATTAACTGAAAAAGTTAGACGTAAGCCATATTCTGTTATCCTATTTGATGAAATTGAAAAAGCGCATCCAGATGTGTTTAATATCTTATTACAAGTACTTGATGATGGACATCTAACTGATACAAAAGGGCGTCAAGTTGATTTCCGTAATACTGTTATTATTATGACATCAAATGTAGGAGCACAAGAACTACAAGATCAACGTTTCGCTGGATTCGGTGGTGCATCTGAAGGACAAGATTATGAAACAATTCGTAGAACTATGATGAAAGAACTTAAAAATTCATTCCGTCCTGAGTTCTTAAACCGTGTAGATGATATTATTGTTTTCCATAAATTAACAAAAGATGAACTTAAAGAAATTGTGACTATGATGGTAAATAAATTAACAAAACGTTTATCAGAACAAGATATTAATATTGTAGTTACTGATAAAGCTAAAGAAAAAATTGCCGAAGAAGGATATGATCCAGAATACGGTGCTCGTCCATTAATTAGATCAATTCAAAAAACAGTTGAAGATAATTTAAGTGAATTGATACTTGATGGTAATCAAATTGAAGGAAAAGAAGTCACAATTGATCATGATGGTAATGAATTCAAATATGATATCCATGATAAACAAGAAAATAATATAGAAGATACAAAAGAACCAGCAACAGAAGAATAAAAAGAGCTTAAATTCAGAGTCTAGGAGTCATTAAATCCTAGACTCTTCTTTTCATTTATATATATATTTAAATTTGTCATTATAACTGGATACATATAAAATAGATATGTTCAAAAAAATCGGAGGTGCAGTTTTGGCCAAGAAAAAAGTAATTTTCGAATGTATGGCTTGTGGATATCAGTCTCCTAAATGGATGGGAAAATGTCCGAATTGTGGTGCTTGGAATCAAATGGAGGAAATTATTGAAAAGACTTCCAATCCAAAGCATGGCGTAAAGGCAAAAGAGACACAAGCAAAAGTACAGAAATTAAATAGTATTAAGCATGAGGCAACACCGAGAGTTCAAACGGACTCTAAAGAATTTAATCGTGTACTTGGTGGCGGAATTGTTAGTGGATCACTCGTACTGATTGGCGGCGACCCGGGTATTGGGAAATCTACATTATTATTACAGATTTGTGCATCGTTATCACAGAAACTTAATGTACTTTATATCACGGGTGAAGAATCACTAAATCAAACGAAATTGCGTGCAGATCGTTTAGAGGAAGACTCTAGTAATTTAAATGTACTAGCTGAAACAGATTTAGAAGTTATTCATCAAACCGTGGAACAAGAGCGCCCAGATATACTTGTTGTCGATTCAATTCAAACGATTTATCATCCTGAGATTAGTTCAGCACCTGGCTCAGTATCACAAGTTCGAGAAAGTACACAAAGTTTAATGAATATTGCAAAACAAATGAATATCGCAACTTTTATAGTAGGTCACGTAACAAAAGAAGGACAAATTGCTGGTCCAAGATTATTAGAACATATGGTAGATACAGTTTTATACTTCGAAGGTGATGAACACCATGCTTATCGAATTTTAAGAGCAGTTAAAAATCGTTTTGGTTCAACGAATGAAATGGGTATTTTTGAAATGAAACAAAGTGGTTTGAAAGGGGTACAAAACCCTTCAGAAATGTTTTTAGAAGAACGTTCTACAAATGTTCCAGGATCAACAATTGTGGCTACTATGGAAGGCACACGACCACTATTGATTGAGGTGCAATCTCTAGTAACACCTACTACATTTAATAATCCAAGACGAATGGCCACAGGCATCGACCACAATCGACTTAGCTTACTTATGGCTGTTTTAGAGAAAAAAGAAAATTATCTTTTACAACAACAAGATGCTTACATTAAAGTAGCGGGTGGAGTGAGACTTACTGAACCGGCTGTAGATTTAAGTATTATTGTAGCGACTGCTTCAAGTTTTAAAGATAAAGCTGTAGATGGTTTGGATTGTTATATTGGTGAAGTGGGATTAACTGGTGAGGTAAGACGAGTATCGCGTATCGAGCAACGTGTACAAGAAGCGGCAAAACTAGGATTTAAGAGAGTGATTATTCCCCAAACGAATATAGGTGGATGGACATTCCCAGAAGGTGTTCAGGTCGTTGGTGTGACAACGGTACATGATGCCTTAACATATGCGTTTAGTAATCGCTCATCATAGGCATTTAAAGGGGTGATAACGTATGAAGGTATTAAAAGGAATTATTATTATAATCTACATCATTCTTGGTGCATCATTTGGAATCATGTTAATTCCAGAAATTTTAAATGATTTAGGTATGAACAACCATCCCATTTATACTAATCATTATGTTGATGGTTTAATAGGGATGATTGTATTCTTTCTAATATTTGGGTTATTTATTAATAAAGTAACACGATTACTTAAAGAAGCTGAAATTTGGATTATGCAACGTAGTGCAGTTGAAATTTTGTTTGCTACACTAGGATTAGTCGTTGGTTTATTTATTTCAGTAATGGTTTCATTTATTTTAGAAATGATAGGAAATTCTATATTAAATCACCTTGTGCCTATTATTATTACATTATTATTATGTTATTTAGGATTCCAGTTTGGTTTGAAAAAGCGTGATGAAATGCTTATGTTTTTGCCAGAAAATATAGCACGTTCAATGTCTAAAAATAATATCAGCGCCATACCTAAACTGTTAGATACAAGTGCAATTATTGATGGAAGAATTTTAGATATTATTAAATGCGGATTTATAGATGGAGAAATTCTTATTCCTCAAGGAGTTATAAATGAATTACAAGTAGTTGCAGATGCTAATGATAGTATCAAACGTGAAAAAGGACAACGTGGATTAGATATTTTAAATCAACTTTATGATTTAGACTATCCAACTCGTGTGATTCATCCTCAAAAATCTCATAGTGATATTGACAAACTGTTAGTTGAATTAGCTCAAGTTTATCATGCTCATGTCATTACAACCGATTTCAACTTGAATAAGGTATGTCATGTTCAAGGGATTACTGCATTAAATGTTAATGATTTGTCAGAAGCAATTAAACCCAATGTTCATCAAGGTGACCGACTTAATATTTTATTAACTAAAATGGGTAAAGAACCTGGCCAAGGGGTAGGATATCTAGATGATGGAACAATGGTAGTTGTAGATCATGCCAAATCTCTTATAGGTAAACAGGTTGAATTAGAAGTCATTAGTTTATTACAAACATCATCTGGTCGTATTATATTTGCTAAGACTATAGAGGAGTCCTTAAGTGAATAGAGAAAAGGGTTTCATGTGAAACGTAGTCATTTATAAATTATTGTATAACATTTTTCGCTATGAGATATTGATGAGTAACGTAACAACAACAGCAATAGACTTATCAAACCAGCCAATTAATGCTACAATAATAAGGAAATGCGAAGTTGATCTAAGTATAGATTAGAAGTTAAAGTTATTCAAAAACGATTCTTTAAAGATTGTTTGGGATAACTTTTTTCTAATGAAAGAAATCATTCGCTATAAAGAATGAATAACAAAATTAGGAGTGAAACGAATGAGTGAACGCGTAAGAGTAAGATATGCGCCAAGTCCAACTGGATATTTACACATCGGAAATGCAAGAACTGCATTATTTAATTATTTATTTGCTAAACATTATGATGGAGATTTTGTAGTACGTATTGAAGATACAGATAGTAAAAGAAATCTTGAAGATGGAGAATCTTCACAATTTGATAACTTAAAATGGTTAGGCTTAGATTGGGATGAATCTATCGATAAAGACAAAGGTCATGGTCCTTATCGTCAGTCTGAACGTGCAGACATCTATAATCCACTTATTCAACAATTATTAGATGAAGATAAAGCATACAAATGTTACATGACTGAAGAAGAATTAGAAGAAGAACGTGAAGCTCAAATTGCTCGTGGAGAAATGCCACGATATGGCGGTAAACATGCACATCTAACTGAAGAACAACGTCAACAATTTGAAGTTGAAGGACGCAAACCCGCTATTCGTTTCCGTGTTCCAAAAGATAAAACATATACATTTGATGATATGGTTAAAGGAGAAATTTCTTTTGACTCTAATAATATTGGAGATTGGGTTATCGTGAAAAAAGATGGCGTCCCTACGTATAATTTCGCGGTAGCAGTAGATGATCACTATATGGAAATTTCTGATGTTATTCGTGGAGATGATCATGTATCAAATACACCTAAGCAATTAATGATTTATGAAGCATTTGGTTGGGAATCACCACGTTTTGCGCATATGTCATTAATTGTAAATGAACAACGTAAAAAATTAAGTAAACGAGATGGCCAAATTTTACAATTTATCGAGCAATATCGTGATTTAGGTTATTTACCTGAAGCGTTATTCAATTTTATTGCTTTACTAGGTTGGTCTCCTGAAGGTGAAGATGAGATCTTTTCTAAAGAAGAATTCATTAAGATTTTTGATGAACAACGTCTTTCTAAATCTCCAGCAATGTTTGATAGACAAAAATTAGCTTGGGTTAACAACCAATATATGAAAACAAAAGATACAGAAACAGTATTTGAGCTTGCTTTACCACACTTGATCAAAGCAAATTTAATTCCTGAAAATCCAAGTGAAGAAGATAAAGAATGGGGACGCAAATTAATTGGTCTTTATCAAAAAGAAATGAGTTATGCAGGAGAAATTGTTCCGTTATCAGAAATGTTCTTCCATGATATGCCTGAATTAGGTGAAGAAGAACAAGAGGTATTAAATGGCGAACAAGTTCCTGAATTAATGTCTCATTTATATGGTAAATTAGAAGCGCTTGAACCATTTGAAGCTGCTGAAATTAAAAAAACGATTAAAGAAGTACAAAAAGAAACGGGTATTAAAGGTAAACAATTATTTATGCCTATTCGTGTAGCAGTGACTGGTCAAATGCATGGTCCTGAATTACCGAATACAATTGAAGTATTAGGAAAAGAAAAAGTACTATCTCGTTTAAAAAAATATGTTTAAAACAATGTTAATATAATAAGTCAGACACACATGTTTAAACTTGAAATTTTATAAAAAACTTCTTATGATAAAATTAAACATATGTTAGTTAAAGGATTAGTAAATATACGATAATGTTGTTAGAGAGTATGCGGTTGCTGTGAGCATATCATTATCTATATCGAATGCACCTTTGAATGTTCAATTAAATATAGAAATGAGTATGATAAGGTAGACTAGTATGTTCATCAACTTACTTTATCTAAAATGAAGAGTGGAACCGTGCAATAGCGCCTCTAGCAGTTAATGTTAGGGGCGCTTTTTTTAAATATTTGAATTATTATACATGGACTGTAAGATATTCATAATATATAGAAAATGGGGAGGCGAGCGTCTTGATAAAAAGAATGAAAGATGATGTAAAAATGGTATTTGAACAAGACCCTGCAGCACGTACAACATTTGAAGTAATCACAACTTATGCAGGCTTGCATGCGGTATGGAGTCACTTAATTGCACATAAATTATATAATAAAAAACACTACGTTTTGGCGAGAATGATTTCACAAGTATCTCGCTTTTTTACAGGAATTGAAATTCATCCTGGAGCAAAAATCGGAAAACGTCTATTTATTGATCATGGTATGGGTGTAGTCATTGGTGAAACATGTACGATTGGAGATAACGTAACTATTTATCAAGGCGTGACACTTGGTGGTACAGGTAAACAAAAAGGAAAGCGTCATCCAGATATTGGAGATAATGTTTTAATTGCAGCAGGATCAAAAGTTTTAGGAAATATCCAAATTAATTCTAATGTTAATATTGGTGCGAATTCAGTAGTCTTACAATCTGTGCCAAGTTATACAACAGTTGTAGGCATTCCAGGTCATATTGTTAAACAAGAAGGAAAACGAATTGGGAAAACATTTGATCATCGTAATTTGCCTGATCCTTTATTTGAACAAATTAAGCAACTAGAACGACAATTGGAAAAAGCTAAGAATGGAGAGATTAAAGATGATTACATTATATAATACTTTAACACGTCAAAAAGAGGTGTTTAAGCCTATTGAGCCTGGTAAGGTAAAAATGTATGTATGTGGACCTACAGTGTATAATTACATTCATATTGGTAATGCCCGTCCAGCAATTAATTATGACGTGGTACGTCGATATTTTGAATATAAAGGCTATACGGTTGATTACGTATCTAATTTTACTGATGTAGATGATAAACTCATTAATCGGTCTAAAGAATTAAATGAAAGTGTGCCAGAAATTGCTGATCGATATATCAAGGCATTCTATGAAGATGTAGGGGCACTTAATGTTAAAAGAGCGACATCTAATCCGCGAGTAATGAATCATATGGATGAAATCATTGACTTCATTAAACAACTTGTAGATGAAGGTTATGCATATGAAAGTAATGGAGATGTGTATTTTAGAACCCGTAAATTTGATGGATATGGTAAATTAAGTCATCAGTCTATTGATGATTTAAAAGTTGGCGCTCGTATAGAAGCAGGTGAACAAAAAGAGGATGCATTGGACTTTACGCTATGGAAAAAGGCAAAACCTGGAGAAATTAGTTGGGAGAGCCCATTTGGACAAGGACGTCCAGGATGGCATATTGAATGCTCTGTAATGGCTTATCATGAATTGGGAAAAACAATTGATATCCATGCAGGAGGATCAGATTTACAATTTCCACATCATGAAAATGAAATAGCGCAATCTGAAGCACACAATCACGCGCCTTTTGCTAATTATTGGATGCATAATGGTTTCATTAATATAGATAATGAAAAAATGAGTAAATCATTAGGTAACTTTATTTTAGTACACGATATTATTAAAGAAATTGATCCAGATGTATTACGTTTCTTCATGATCAGTGTTCATTATAGAAGTCCAATCAACTATAACGTTGAATTAGTGAATGCTGCTAAAAGTGGATTAGAGCGTATACGTAATAGTTATCAATTAATTAAAGAAAGAGAAGCAATCGCAACTGATTTAGAAACACAAACAGACTATATTGATCAAATTAATGATATTTTAAAACAATTTGAAGCTGTAATGGATGATGATTTTAATACAGCAAATGCTGTAACTGCATGGTATGATTTATCGAAATTAGCTAATAAATATGTATTAGAAAATACAACATCTACTAAAGTGATTCATCGCTTTAAAGAAGTATATCACATTTTTAGTGACGTATTAGGTGTGCCATTAGAAGGAAAAGAAAATGATGTATTACTTGATGAAGACATAGAAAAACTTATCGAAGAACGTAATGAAGCACGTAAAAATAAAGATTTTGCTCGAGCTGACGAAATTAGAGATATGCTAAAAGAACAAAATATTATTCTTGAAGATACGCCTCAAGGTGTAAGATTTAGAAGGGGTTAATATGGATGCAAAGCTATTAAACCCATTAACGTTAGCTTATATGGGAGATGCTGTATTAGACCAGCATGTACGTGAATACATTGTGCTTAAATTACAGAGTAAACCGAATCGCTTACACCAAGTATCGAAACAATATGTGTCTGCAAAAAGCCAAGCACAAACGCTCGAGGTATTAATAACAAAAGAATGGTTTACTGAAGAAGAACTAGATATTGTTAGAAGAGGCCGTAACGCTAAAAGTTATACGAAAGCTAAAAATACAGATGTACAAACGTATCGTAAAAGTTCAGGTTTAGAAGCTGTTATAGGATTTCTTTATTTAGATCATCAAAATGAACGATTAGAGGCGTTACTTGATACGATTGTACAAATTGTTGATGAAAGGTAGTGAACATAGTGGAAGATATCGTTATTGTCGGTAGACACGCTGTTAAAGAAGCAATTGTGTCTGGTCATACAATAAATAAAATTTGGATACAAGAAGGAATAAAAAAGCAGCAAATTAATGATATTTTAAAAAATGCTAAAGCACAGAAATTGATTATACAAACTGTTCCAAAATCCAAATTAGATAATTTAGCAAATGCACCTCATCAAGGTGTAGCTGCACTGATTGCACCATACGAATATGCAGATTTTGATCAGTTTATTCAATCTCAAAAAGAAAAAGAAGGCCTTTCTACAATAATTATTTTAGATGGTTTAGAAGACCCACATAATCTTGGTTCGATCATTAGAACGGCAGATGCAAGTGGAGTAGATGGAGTTATTATCCCTAAGAGACGTTCTGTTGCGCTCACACAAACTGTCGCAAAAGCGTCAACAGGTGCGATTCAACATGTCCCAGTGATGCGTGTTACAAATTTATCAAAAATAATTGATGAGCTGAAAGATAATGGATATTGGGTAGCAGGAGCTGAAGCGGATAATGCTACAGATTATCGCAATATGGCTGCTGATATGCCATTGGCTATCGTAATTGGTAGTGAAGGGCAAGGTATGAGTAGATTGGTTAAAGATAAATGTGATTTCTATATTAAAATTCCTATGGTAGGCCATGTTAATAGCTTAAATGCTTCTGTAGCTGCTAGTTTAATGATGTATGAAGTCTATCGAAAACGACATCAAATTGGAGACACCCAATGAAAGATAGATATCTAATTATTGATGGTTACAATATGATTGGTCAATCAAGGAAATTGAGTAAAGTAGCAAGAGAAAGTTTAGAGGAAGCACGTGAACAACTCTTAGATGTGATTGCCAATTACAATGCAGTTGTCGCTGATGAGATTGTATGTGTATTTGATGCATATGAACAATCTGGTATAGAAAGAGAATACATGTATCATGGTGTTAAAACAGTTTTTACGAAAGAAAAAGAAACTGCAGATAGCTATATTGAGCGTTATGTATATAATTTATACAATAAACATACGACACATATTACAGTAGTGACTAGCGATATGAGCGAGCAACATGCTATTTTTGGAGCAGGTGCATATCGTGTTTCATCTAGAGAAATGTGGCGAGATTTAAAAGAGAATGCAATGACGGTTAGTAAATCAGTAGATGATTTTAATGAACGTAAACCAAGAACTCGAATTTCGTTATCAAAAGATGTACTTGCAGAATTTGAAAAAATACGACGAGGATATGGTAAAAAACATAAATAATACAGTCTTGATATTTAAAAGATGCGTCTTATACAATGTGCCTAACTTATAAAGAAAGGTTTTGTATATGACTTATCATTTTCGACAACTAGAAGATATATTTAAAGCTTTTCAATATAGCCAAAATACATTGGAGAAAGAACAGTTATTCGCAAATATAATGAATGTGATACGTCCTAAACTTATGATGAAGTTTAGAATGCTAGGTATAGATCATCAAGAACTGGAAGATTTAATTCAAGATACCTCGTTAAAGATATATTTAGCTTTACACACATTTAATTTTAATACGAATGTTCCATTCGAACATTATTTAAATCGTTTAGTTTATTCTGTAAAAAAAGATTTTTGGAGAAAACGTTATGCGTTTAATCAACGTCAACAATTGTTAATCAATGAATGTGTAGTAGAATATCGTTTGAATCAAATGATAAAAAGGACGGAAGAACTATATTTAACTAGATTAAGTAAAGAAGACTTGATAGATAGTTTTAAGAAGTTAAGTATGTTTGAAAGAGAAGTTGCAAATTTACTTCTACTTGATTATTCCCCATCAGAAATAGCGAAAAGACTAAATGTAAAAGATAAAGTAGTTTACAATAGTATTCAACGTTGTAAAATAAAAATGAAACAATATTTATTAAAATACAAATGTTAAGTATTTTAGTACGAGTTTGACAGTTTATTATAAGTTTATGTATAGTATACTGGTATTAATATGAGCAAAGGTGAATTGATGTGAGAAAAGTACCTTTAGTTTGTGAAATGTGTGGTAGCAGAAATTATAATGTACCTAAAAAAGAAACATCAGCTAAGAGATTACAACTGAAGAAATATTGTTCCAGATGTAATGAACACACGATGCATAAAGAATCAAAGTAATGTGTTTATAAGTATATACTTTGAAGAGCATGGAGGTAAGGTTATGGCTAAAGATAAAGACGCAAGTAAGAATAAAGAAAGTTTCTTCCAAGGCGTTAAAAGCGAAATGGAAAAAACAAGTTGGCCTACGAAAGAAGAACTTTTTAAATATACTGTCATTGTAGTAGCTACAGTAATTTTCTTTATGGTCTTTTTCTGGGTATTAGACGTAGGTATTGGTAATTTAATTGAATTATTTAGATAAGAGTAAGGAGTGACAACATGTCTGAAGAAGTTGGGACTAAGCGTTGGTACGCAGTGCATACGTATTCTGGATATGAAAATAAAGTTAAAAAGAATTTAGAAAAAAGAGTAGAATCAATGAATATGACAGAGCAAATTTTTAGAGTTGTCATACCTGAAGAGGAAGAAACACAAGTTAAAGATGGGAAAGCAAAAAAACAAGTTAAAAAGACATTTCCTGGGTATGTTTTAGTAGAACTTATTATGACAGATGAATCATGGTATGTTGTACGTAATACACCAGGTGTCACAGGATTTGTTGGTTCAGCAGGTGCAGGTTCAAAACCTAATCCATTACTTCCTGAAGAAATGAGATTTATCTTAAAACAAATGGGACTTAAAGAAAAAACAATTGATGTAGAATTAGATGTAGGTGAACAAGTCCGCATCAAATCAGGACCATTTGCAAATCAAGTTGGTGAAGTTCAAGAAATCGAAGCAGATAAATTTAAATTAACTGTATTAGTCGATATGTTTGGTAGAGAAACACCAGTTGAAGTAGAATTCGATCAAATAGAAAAATTATAATCATTTTAAATTATAAAGTATGATTTGCTTAAAAAGATGAAATTTTACTATTGATTTTTAATTAAGTTTAATGTTAAAATAATGTGGTCGCGTTTTTAGAACGCTCATTTCGTCACGAAATGTTTATGAGTGGGAGGGCAAAACTGAGCCCTGTGACCACATCACGATATCAAGGAGGTGCACATCGTGGCTAAAAAAGTAGAAAAAGTAGTTAAATTGCAAATTCCTGCAGGTAAAGCGAATCCAGCACCACCAGTTGGTCCAGCATTAGGTCAAGCAGGTGTGAACATCATGGGATTCTGTAAAGAATTCAATGCACGTACACAAGAACAAGCAGGTTTAATCATTCCGGTAGAAATCAGTGTATATGAAGATCGTTCATTTACATTCATTACTAAAACTCCACCGGCTCCAGTACTACTTAAAAAAGCAGCTGGCGTTGAAAAAGGTTCTGGTGAACCAAACAAAACTAAAGTTGCTACAGTAACTAAAGATCAAGTACGTGAAATTGCTCAAACAAAAATGCAAGACTTAAACGCTGCAGACGAAGAAGCAGCTATGCGTATTATCGAAGGTACTGCACGTAGTATGGGTATCACTGTACAATAATTATTAAATGAAAATTAGTTTGAATTTGAAATAAACTGATAGACGATAGCAGGTAACAGAAACGACAACATATATTGTCTATGATTAGTCTTTAGTAAATTAATATTTATTATTGACATCATCTGTTATCTGCTCTTAACTTGTGTAAATCACACAAGTAAGCGTGGGAGGAAATTCCGCTAAAACCACTAAAGGAGGAACAATAAATGGCTAAAAAAGGTAAAAAGTATCAAGAAGCAGCTAATAAAGTTGACCGTACTAAATACTATAGTGTTGAAGAAGCAATTAAATTAGCTAAAGAAACTAGTATCGCTAACTTTGATGCATCAGTTGAAGTAGCATTCCGTTTAGGTATTGATACACGTAAAAATGACCAACAAATCCGTGGTGCAGTAGTGCTACCAAACGGTACTGGTAAATCACAACGTGTATTAGTTTTCGCTAAAGGTGATAAAATTACAGAAGCAGAAGAAGCAGGCGCAGATTACGTAGGTGAATCTGAATATGCTCAAAAAATCCAACAAGGTTGGTTCGACTTTGACGTAGTAGTAGCTACACCTGACATGATGGGTGAAGTTGGTAAATTAGGTCGTGTATTAGGACCTAAAGGTTTAATGCCAAACCCTAAAACTGGTACAGTAACTATGGACGTTAAAAAAGCTGTAGAAGAAATTAAAGCTGGTAAAGTTGAATATCGTGCTGAAAAAGCAGGTATCGTACATGCTACGATTGGTAAAGTATCTTTCGACGAAGAAAAATTAGTTGAAAACTTTAATGCTTTACAAGATGTTTTAGCTAAAGCTAAACCAGCATCTGCTAAAGGTACTTACTTCAAATCTGTTGCTGTAACTACAACAATGGGTCCTGGAGTTAAAGTAGATACTTCAGCATTTAAACTTTAATTTTAAATATATTAATAGATTATAGACTGGTAGATAATAATTGCTTATTTTGAAAAAGATAAGATACATTTTCTTCCAGTCTTTTTTTAAAAAAACAATTGACATATCACAATAAACAAGTTATATTATTTATTGTGATTATTTTACCTAAGACAGTAGGAGTTAATTTTTAACTTAAAACAATATCCTACCGAGGCTAAAATTGACTTGAACGTGATGATTATTATAATGATCTTTCAAGCACTTTTTGCCGTGGGTAGAAAGTGCTTTTTTTATTAAAAAAGCACCAAAAATAAAAATGGAGGTGTCTGAATGTCTGCTATTATTGAAGCTAAAAAACAACAAGTTGACGTTATCGCTGAACAACTTAAAAATTCAGTTTCAACTGTTATTGTGGACTACCGTGGTTTAACTGTTGCGGAAGTAACTGATTTACGTGCTCAATTACGTGAAGCTGGTGTTGAGTATAAAGTATACAAAAACACATTAGTTCGTCGTGCAGCTGAAAAAGCAGGTATCGAAGGCTTAGATGAATTCTTAACTGGTCCTACAGCTATCGCTACAACTACTGATGATGTAGTTGCTCCAGCGAAAGTGATCTCAGGATTTGCTAAAGAACATGAAGCTTTAGAAATTAAAACAGGCGTTATGGAAGGTAACGTTATCTCAGCAGAAGAAGTTAAAACTGTTGGTTCATTACCTTCACACGATGGTCTTGTATCTATGCTTTTATCAGTATTACAAGCTCCAGTACGCAACTTCGCTTATGCGGTTAAAGCTGTTGGAGAACAAAAAGAAGAAAGCGCTGAATAATTGCGCATAAAATTTTAAAATAAATGGAGGAATAATAAAATGGCTAATCAAGAACAAATCATTGAAGCAATTAAAGAAATGTCAGTATTAGAATTAAACGATTTAGTAAAAGCAATTGAAGAAGAATTTGGTGTAACAGCAGCAGCTCCTGTAGCAGCAGCTGGTGCAGCTGGTGGCGGAGACGCTGGCGCAGAAAAAACTGAATTTGACGTTGAATTAACTTCAGCTGGATCTTCAAAAATCAAAGTTGTTAAAGCAGTTAAAGAAGCAACTGGCTTAGGCTTAAAAGACGCTAAAGAATTAGTAGACAACGCTCCTAAAGTAATCAAAGAAGCTGTTGCTAAAGAAGATGCTGAAAAACTTAAAGAACAATTAGAAGAAGTTGGAGCTACTGTAGAATTAAAATAATTCTAGTATCTTAACTTAATATATAAGTAAATCATTTTAACTTAGTCACTTTAGAGTGAAAGCGTTAATGATTACTTGCATTCTTTGAGAAATTAAAACCCCGTTATTGTTGATAACGGGGTTTTAATTCATTTTCTAATCAAATAGATGAACAAATAAAGAGGTGAAATCATGAGTCACTACTATGATGAAAATCCTGAAGTACAAAGTGATGAAAAAACAATTCAATACTTTTATCATAAATCTCAGTTAAAACTAACGACAGATGCGGGCGTTTTTTCAAAAGGAAAAGTAGATTTTGGGTCTGATTTATTAGTACGAACGTTTTTAAATGAACATCCACCAGGTCCAAGTAAACGTATCATTGATGTTGGCTGTGGTTATGGTCCTATTGGTTTAATGATTGCTAAAGTGTCACCACACCATCAAATGACTATGGTGGATGTGAATCATCGAGCTTTACATTTAGCTGAAAAGAACAAAAAGCAAAATCAAATTGATAATGTCATCATTACAGAAAGTGATGGTCTGTCACAAGTTGAGAATGAATACTTTGACTTTGTATTAACAAATCCACCAATTAGAGCTGGGAAAAATGTTGTTCATCGAATCTTTGAAGAAGCATATCAAAAGCTAAAAAATCAAGGTGAACTCTATGTTGTCATTCAGAAAAAGCAAGGTATGCCTTCTGCTAAAAAGAAAATGGAAGAAATATTTAATAATGTAGAAACTGTGAACAAAAGTAAAGGGTACTATATATTGAAGAGCCAAAAAGGTTGATTTCAAAATGGTATTCTGATATAGTTATAAAATGTAAAAATTTATGTTCAACAAGTGTGTACTTTTACGCAAATTGAGCACGATAAACAAGAATAAGAGAAGAATCGAAAATGGTGTCATCAATTGTGTTGCCGTTTTCTTTTTGTCTTGTTATGTGAAATTTTGTGTATAAGTTCAACACAATATTTGAGGGGTGAATCTGTTTGGCAGGTCAAGTTGTCCAATATGGAAGACATCGTAAACGTAGAAATTATGCGAGAATTTCAGAAGTATTAGAATTACCTAACTTAATAGAAATTCAAACTAAATCTTATGACTGGTTCTTAAAAGAAGGTTTATTAGAAATGTTCCGTGATATTTCACCAATTGAAGATTTCACTGGAAACCTATCTTTAGAATTTGTGGATTATAGATTAGGTGAACCAAAATATGATTTAGAAGAATCAAAAAACCGTGACGCTACTTATGCTGCACCTCTTCGTGTTAAAGTACGTCTCATTATCAAAGAAACTGGTGAAGTTAAAGAACAAGAAGTTTTCATGGGTGACTTCCCATTGATGACGGATACTGGTACGTTCGTAATTAATGGTGCAGAACGTGTTATCGTTTCACAATTAGTACGTTCACCATCAGTATATTTTAATGAAAAAATAGATAAAAATGGACGTGAAAATTACGACGCAACGATTATTCCAAACCGTGGCGCGTGGTTAGAATATGAAACAGATGCTAAAGACATCGTTTACGTTCGAATTGATAGAACACGTAAATTACCTTTAACAGTATTATTACGTGCTTTAGGATTCTCTAGTGATCAAGAAATTATCGATTTATTAGGAGATAGTGAATACTTACGTAATACGCTTGAAAAAGATAGTACTGAAAATACTGAACAAGCTTTATTAGAAATCTATGAACGTTTACGTCCTGGTGAACCACCAACAGTTGAAAACGCAAAAAGCTTATTATATTCACGTTTCTTCGACCCTAAACGCTATGATTTAGCAAGTGTTGGTCGCTATAAAACAAATAAAAAGTTACACCTAAAACATCGTTTATTTAACCAAAAATTAGCTGAACCAATCGTTGACAGCGAAACAGGTGAAATTGTTGCTGAAGAAGGAACAGTTTTAGATCGTCGTAAATTAGACGAAATTATGAATGTTTTAGAGTCAAATGCAAACAGTGAAGTGTTCGAGTTAGAAGGTAGCGTTATTGATGAACCTGTAGAAATTCAATCAATTAAAGTGTATGTTCCAAATGATGAAGAAGAACGCACTACAACAGTGATTGGTAATGCATTACCTGATTCAGAAGTGAAATGTATTACACCAGCAGATATTATTGCCTCAATGAGTTATTTCTTTAACTTATTGAATGGTATTGGTTATACAGATGATATTGACCATTTAGGTAATCGTCGTTTACGTTCAGTAGGTGAACTGTTACAAAACCAATTCCGAATTGGTTTATCTAGAATGGAACGTGTCGTTCGCGAAAGAATGTCTATTCAAGATACTGATTCAATTACACCACAACAATTAATTAATATTAGACCTGTAATTGCTTCAATTAAAGAATTCTTTGGTAGTTCTCAATTGTCTCAATTCATGGACCAAGCTAACCCATTAGCAGAGTTAACACATAAACGTCGTCTTTCTGCTTTAGGACCTGGTGGTTTAACACGTGAACGTGCACAAATGGAAGTTCGTGACGTACACTATTCTCACTATGGTCGTATGTGTCCAATTGAGACACCAGAGGGACCAAACATTGGTTTAATTAACTCATTATCTAGTTATGCACGTGTAAATGAATTTGGTTTTATCGAAACACCATATCGTAAAGTAGATATTGATACAAATTCAATTACTGATCAAATTGATTATTTAACTGCTGATGAAGAAGATAGCTATGTAGTTGCACAAGCCAATTCTCGTTTAGATGAAAATGGTCGTTTCCTAGATGATGAAGTGGTATGTCGTTTCCGTGGTAACAATACTGTTATGGCAAAAGAAAAAATGGACTACATGGATGTATCACCTAAACAAGTAGTATCAGCAGCGACAGCTTGTATCCCATTCCTTGAAAACGATGACTCTAACCGTGCGTTAATGGGTGCGAACATGCAACGTCAAGCAGTACCATTGATGAATCCTGAAGCTCCATTTGTGGGTACAGGTATGGAACATGTGGCAGCTCGTGACTCTGGTGCAGCAATTACTGCAAAACATAGAGGTCGTGTTGAACATGTTGAGTCTAATGAAATCCTAGTTCGTCGTTTAGTTGAGGAAAATGGAACTGAACATGAAGGCGAATTAGACCGTTACCCATTAGCTAAATTTAAACGTTCAAACTCTGGTACTTGTTATAACCAACGTCCAATCGTTTCTGTAGGTGACGTTGTAGAATACAATGAAATTTTAGCTGATGGTCCTTCAATGGAATTAGGAGAAATGGCATTAGGTCGTAACGTCGTTGTAGGTTTCATGACTTGGGACGGATATAACTATGAGGATGCCGTTATCATGAGTGAACGATTAGTTAAAGACGATGTATATACTTCAATTCATATTGAAGAATACGAATCTGAAGCACGTGATACTAAATTAGGACCTGAAGAAATTACACGTGATATTCCTAACGTTTCTGAAAATGCACTTAAAAACTTAGACGATCGTGGTATTATATACGTCGGTGCAGAAGTTAAAGATGGAGATATCTTAGTTGGTAAAGTAACGCCAAAAGGTGTCACAGAATTAACTGCAGAAGAACGATTATTACACGCTATCTTTGGTGAAAAAGCAAGAGAAGTTCGCGATACTTCATTACGTGTGCCACATGGTGCAGGTGGTATCGTTCTAGACGTTAAAGTATTTAATCGTGAAGAAGGCGATGATACTTTATCACCAGGTGTGAACCAACTTGTTCGTGTATATATCGTTCAAAAACGTAAAATCCATGTTGGGGATAAAATGTGTGGTCGTCATGGTAACAAAGGGGTTATCTCTAAGATTGTTCCTGAAGAAGATATGCCTTACTTACCAGATGGACGTCCAATCGATATCATGTTAAACCCACTAGGTGTACCATCACGTATGAACATTGGACAAGTTTTAGAGTTACATTTAGGTATGGCTGCTAAAAACTTAGGTATTCATGTTGCTTCTCCAGTATTCGATGGTGCAAACGACGATGATGTATGGTCTACAATCGAAGAGGCTGGTATGGCACGTGATGGTAAAACAGTATTATATGATGGACGTACTGGTGAACCATTCGATAATCGTATTTCTGTTGGAGTAATGTATATGCTTAAACTTGCTCACATGGTTGACGATAAATTGCATGCGCGTTCAACTGGACCTTACTCACTTGTTACACAACAACCACTTGGTGGTAAAGCACAATTCGGTGGACAACGTTTCGGTGAGATGGAGGTATGGGCACTTGAAGCTTATGGTGCAGCATACACATTACAAGAAATCTTAACTTATAAATCTGACGATACTGTAGGTCGTGTTAAAACATACGAATCTATCGTTAAAGGTGAAAACATTTCAAGACCAAGTGTTCCTGAATCATTCCGAGTATTGATGAAAGAATTACAAAGTTTAGGTTTAGATGTAAAAGTTATGGATGAACATGATAATGAAATCGAAATGGCCGATGTTGATGATGAAGATGCAACTGAGCGCAAAGTAGATTTACAACAAAAAGATGTTCCAGAAACTCAAAAAGAAACTAACGAATAATAAAATTATAAATTTAAGATGAATAAACATGAGTTGCGTAATTTTAATCTCATCAAGATTTAGATTGCGCACTGATGTGCATCTTATGTATGTGATGTCAGTTTCAGTAAATGTAAATCAATCAAATAGCACAGCTAATCTAAATTGAAGGAGGTAGGCTCCTTGATTGATGTAAATAATTTCCATTATATGAAAATCGGTTTAGCCTCACCTGAAAAAATCCGTTCTTGGTCATATGGTGAAGTGAAAAAACCAGAAACAATTAACTATCGTACTTTGAAACCTGAGAAAGATGGTCTTTTCTGTGAAAGAATTTTTGGACCTACAAAAGACTGGGAGTGTAGTTGTGGTAAGTACAAACGTGTACGCTACAAAGGCATGGTTTGTGACCGTTGTGGTGTAGAAGTCACAAAATCTAAAGTTCGTCGTGAAAGAATGGGTCATATTGAATTAGCAGCACCTGTTTCTCACATTTGGTACTTTAAAGGTATCCCAAGTCGTATGGGTCTTTTATTAGATATGTCTCCAAGATCATTAGAAGAAGTTATTTATTTTGCTTCTTATGTGGTTGTAGATCCAGGTCCAACTGGATTAGAGAAAAAATCATTATTATCTGAAGCTGAATTCAGAGAATATTATGATAAATACCCAGGTCAATTTGTAGCAAAAATGGGTGCAGAAGGTATTAAAGACCTATTAGAAGAAATTGACTTAGATGAAGAATTAAAAGCATTACGTGATGAATTAGAATCAGCAACTGGACAAAGATTAACACGTGCAATTAAACGTTTAGAAGTTGTGGAATCATTTAGAAATTCTGGAAATAATCCTTCATGGATGATTTTAGATGTACTACCAATTATTCCACCAGAAATTCGTCCTATGGTTCAATTAGATGGTGGACGTTTTGCAACAAGTGATTTAAATGATTTATATCGTCGTGTTATTAACCGTAATAATCGTTTGAAACGTTTATTAGATCTTGGTGCTCCTGGTATCATCGTTCAAAACGAAAAACGTATGTTACAAGAAGCAGTAGATGCACTAATCGATAATGGTCGTCGTGGTCGTCCAGTAACTGGTCCAGGTAATAGACCATTGAAATCTTTATCACATATGTTAAAAGGTAAACAAGGTCGTTTCCGTCAAAACTTACTTGGTAAACGTGTTGACTACTCAGGTCGTTCAGTTATCGCGGTAGGACCAAACTTAAAAATGTATCAATGTGGTCTTCCAAAAGAAATGGCACTTGAATTATTTAAACCTTTCGTCATGAAAGAATTAGTTCAACGTGAAATCGCAACAAACATTAAAAATGCGAAAAGTAAAATTGAACGCATGGATGATGAAGTATGGGATGTATTAGAAGATGTCATTAAAGAACACCCAGTATTACTTAACCGTGCGCCAACGCTTCACAGATTAGGTATTCAAGCTTTCGAACCTACTTTAGTAGAAGGGCGTGCAATCCGTTTACATCCACTTGTAACAACAGCTTATAACGCTGACTTTGATGGTGACCAAATGGCGGTACACGTACCATTATCTAAAGAAGCACAAGCTGAAGCACGTATGTTAATGTTAGCGGCACAAAATATCTTGAACCCTAAAGATGGTAAACCAGTTGTTACACCATCACAAGATATGGTATTAGGTAACTATTACTTAACTTTAGAACGTAAAGATGCTGTAAATACTGGTATAATCTTTAATGATACAAATGAAGTACTTAAAGCATATGCAAATGGTTATGTTCATCTACACACTCGTATAGGTTTACATGCGCGTTCACTTAATAACCCTACATTTACAGAAGAACAAAATAATAAAATTTTAGCTACTTCTGTAGGTAAAGTGATCTTTAATGAAATCATTCCAGATTCATTTGCATATATTAATGAGCCTACTCAAGAAAACTTAGAAGATAAAACACCTGATAAATATTTTGTTGATCCAACACAATTAGGTGAAGGTGGTCTTAAAGCTTACTTCGAAGAGCAAGAACTTACTGCACCTTTCAACAAAAAATTCTTAGGTAATATTATTGCTGAAGTATTTAACAGATTTAGCATCACAGATACATCAATGATGCTTGATCGCATGAAAGACTTAGGATTCAAGTTCTCATCTAAAGCTGGTATTACAGTTGGTGTATCTGATATCGTAGTACTTCCAGATAAACAACAAATTTTAGATGAACACGAAAAATTAGTAGAACGTGTATCTAAACAATTTAATCGTGGTTTAATCACTGAAGATGAACGTTACAATGCAGTTGTTGAAATTTGGACAGATGCTAAAGATCAAATTCAAGGCGAATTAATGCAATCACTTGAAAAAACAAACCCAATCTTTATGATGAGTGACTCAGGTGCCCGTGGTAACGCATCTAACTTCACACAATTAGCCGGTATGCGTGGATTAATGGCTGCGCCATCAGGTAAAATTATTGAGTTACCAATTACTTCATCATTCCGTGAAGGTTTAACAGTATTAGAATACTTCATCTCAACTCATGGTGCGCGTAAAGGTCTTGCCGATACAGCACTTAAAACAGCCGATTCAGGTTATCTTACTCGTCGTCTTGTTGATGTTGCACAAGATGTTATCGTTCGTGAAGAAGATTGTGGTACGGACCGTGGTTTATTAGTTTCTGATATTAAAGAAGGTACAGAAATGATTGAACCATTTATCGAACGTATTGAAGGCCGTTATTCTAAAGAAACAATTCGTCATCCTGAAACGGATGAAATCATTATTCGTCCTGATGAATTAATCACACCTGAAATTGCTAAGAAAATTACAGATGCAGGTATTGAAAAAATGTATATCCGTTCAGCATTTACATGTAATACTCGTCATGGTGTATGTGAAAAATGTTACGGTAAAAACCTTGCTACAGGTGAAAAAGTTGAAGTAGGTGAAGCAGTTGGTACTATTGCCGCTCAATCAATTGGTGAGCCTGGTACCCAACTTACAATGCGTACCTTCCATACAGGTGGGGTAGCAGGAAGCGATATCACTCAAGGTCTTCCTCGTATCCAAGAGATCTTTGAAGCACGTAACCCTAAAGGTCAAGCGGTAATTACTGAAATCGAAGGTGTCGTTGAAGATATTAAATTAGCAAAAGATCGCCAACAAGAAATTGTAATTAAAGGCGCTAATGAAACACGATCTTATCTTGCTTCAGGTACTTCAAGAATTAAAGTAGAAATTGGCCAATCAGTAGAACGTGGAGAAGTATTAACTGAAGGTTCTATTGAACCTAAGAACTTCTTAGCTGTTGCTGGTTTAAACGCGACTGAAAGCTACTTACTTAAAGAAGTACAAAAAGTTTATCGTATGCAAGGTGTAGAAATTGATGATAAACACGTTGAAGTAATGGTTAGACAAATGTTACGTAAAGTAAGAATTATTGAAGCTGGTGACACTAAACTTCTACCAGGTTCATTAGTAGATATTCATAACTTTACTGATGCAAATAGAGAAGCGTTTAAAGAACGTAAACGCCCAGCTACTGCAAAACCAGTATTACTTGGTATTACTAAAGCATCTCTTGAAACAGAAAGCTTCTTATCTGCGGCTTCATTCCAAGAAACTACTCGTGTACTTACTGATGCTGCTATTAAAGGTAAACGCGATGACTTACTTGGACTTAAAGAGAATGTTATTATCGGTAAACTTATCCCAGCTGGTACAGGTATGAGACGTTATAGTGACGTTAAATACGATAAAGTGGGTACTCCAGTTGCTGAAGCTGACGAAGCAGAAGTGACTGAGTAATTAATGTGAAAGTAACTTGGAACTTTAATTTGTTCCAAGTTCTTTTCTTTTAATATTTACAGAAAATGATAAAAAATGTTGACTAATTATTATATAAAGTGTTATTATTGTAAAGGTTGATGCAAGCAGAACTTTGGAGGATATTTAATGTCTAATGAAAAAGTTGCACGCTTTAACAAACAACATTTTGTAGTTGGTCTTAAACAAACGTTAAAAGCGTTGAAAAAAGATCAAGTTGCATCATTGATTATTGCTAAAGATGTTGAGATATACTTATTAGCTCAAGTATTTAGCCAAATCAATCATAAAAGCATACCGATTACTTATTTCGAAAGCAAATCGGCTTTAGGAAAAGCAGTAGGTATTAATGTTAATGCGACAATTGTTGCGTTATTGAATGAGAATTAGTAAGTTTTTACACTTACTAAATTTTATTTAACCTAAAAATGAACCACCTGGATGTGTGGAATTAAAAAATGAAGAGAGGAGGACATTCAATGCCAACTATTAATCAATTAGTACGTAAACCTAGACAAAGTAAATCTAAAAAATCAGATTCACCAGCGTTAAACAGAGGTTTCAATAGTAAAAAGAAACAATTTACTAACTTAAACTCACCTCAAAAACGTGGTGTATGTACTCGTGTAGGTACAATGACACCTAAAAAACCTAACTCAGCGTTACGTAAATACGCTCGTGTGCGTTTATCAAACAACATTGAAATCAACGCATACATTCCTGGTATCGGCCATAACTTACAAGAACACAGTGTTGTACTTGTACGTGGTGGACGTGTAAAAGACTTACCTGGTGTGCGTTACCATATTGTACGTGGTGCACTTGATACTTCAGGTGTAGATGGACGTAGACAAGGACGTTCATTATACGGAACTAAAAAACCTAAAAATTAAGTTTAAGATTGTGTAAATTTTACTATCAATTTTTAAGAATATATTATAATAGGAAGGGAGGACTTTATAATGCCTCGTAAAGGATCAGTACCTAAAAGAGACGTATTACCAGATCCAATTCATAACTCTAAGTTAGTTACAAAATTAATTAACAAAATTATGTTAGATGGTAAACGCGGAACAGCACAAAGAATTCTTTATTCTGCATTTGACCTTGTAGAACAACGCAGTGGTCGTGATGCTTTAGAAGTATTCGAAGAAGCTATTAACAACATTATGCCAGTATTAGAAGTAAAAGCGCGTCGTGTAGGTGGTTCAAACTACCAAGTACCTGTTGAGGTGCGCCCAGAACGTCGTACAACTTTAGGATTACGTTGGTTAGTAAACTACGCTCGTCTTCGTGGTGAAAAAACTATGGAAGATCGTTTAGCTAACGAAATCTTAGATGCTGCTAATAATACAGGTGGTGCAGTCAAAAAACGTGAGGACACTCACAAAATGGCTGAAGCGAACAAAGCATTCGCTCACTATCGTTGGTAAGATTGAAGCTTTAACCCTGAGTGTGTTCCGTCATATTGGTTTACCAAGTAAAATGGTTCATGCTTAGGGCATCGCCATATTCTATAGTACTTATTCAGTAATAACTGGAAGGAGAAAAACAATGGCTAGAGACTTTTCTTTGAAAAACACTCGTAATATCGGTATCATGGCTCACATCGATGCTGGTAAAACTACAACGACTGAACGTATTCTTTATTATACAGGTCGTATCCACAAAATTGGTGAAACACATGAAGGTGCTTCACAAATGGACTGGATGGAACAAGAACAAGATCGTGGTATTACAATCACATCAGCTGCAACAACAGCTTCTTGGAAAGACCACCGTGTTAACATTATCGATACACCAGGACACGTAGACTTCACTGTAGAAGTTGAACGTTCATTACGTGTACTTGATGGTGCGGTTACTGTACTTGATGCTCAATCAGGTGTAGAACCTCAAACTGAAACTGTTTGGCGTCAAGCTACTACTTATGGTGTTCCTCGTATTGTATTCGTTAACAAAATGGATAAACTTGGTGCAAACTTTGAGTATTCAGTAAGTACATTACATGATCGCTTACAAGCAAATGCAGCACCTATCCAATTACCAATTGGTGCCGAAGATGAATTTGAAGCAATCATTGACTTAGTTGAAATGAAATGTTTCAAATATACAAATGACTTAGGTACAGAAATTGAAGAAATTGAAATTCCTGAAGATCACAAAGAAAGAGCTGAAGAAGCTCGTTCTAACTTAATCGAAGCAGTTGCAGAAACTAGCGACGAATTAATGGAAAAATATCTTGGTGACGAAGAAATTTCAGTAGCTGAATTAAAAAATGCTATCCGTCAAGCAACTACTGACGTAGAATTCTACCCAGTACTTTGTGGTACAGCATTCAAAAACAAAGGTGTTCAATTAATGCTTAATGCAGTAATTGATTACTTACCATCACCATTAGATGTTAAACCTATCGTAGGTCATCGTGCTGAAAATCCTGATGAAGAAGTCATTGCAAAAGCTGACGATAATGCTGAATTCGCAGCGTTAGCTTTCAAAGTTATGACTGACCCTTATGTTGGTAAATTAACTTTCTTCCGTGTATATTCAGGTACGTTAACATCTGGTTCATACGTTAAAAACTCAACAAAAGATAAACGTGAACGTGTAGGTCGTTTATTACAAATGCATGCGAACTCTCGTCAAGAAATTGACACTGTTTACTCAGGAGATATCGCTGCAGCTGTAGGTCTTAAAGAAACAGGTACTGGTGACACTTTATGTGGTGAGAAAAATGACATTATCTTGGAATCAATGGAATTCCCAGAACCAGTTATTCACTTATCAGTAGAACCTAAGTCTAAAGCTGACCAAGATAAAATGACTCAAGCTTTAGTTAAATTACAAGAAGAAGACCCTACTTTCCATGCACATACTGATGAAGAAACTGGACAAGTTATCATCGGTGGTATGGGTGAGTTACACTTAGATATCTTAGTAGACCGTATGAAAAAAGAATTCAACGTTGAATGTAACGTAGGTGCACCAATGGTTTCATATCGTGAAACATTTAAACAATCTGCTCAAGTTCAAGGTAAATTCTCTCGTCAATCAGGTGGTCGTGGACAATATGGTGATGTTCATATTGAATTCACTCCAAATGAAACTGGCGCAGGTTTCGAATTCGAAAACGCTATCGTTGGTGGTGTAGTTCCTCGTGAATACATTCCATCAGTTGAAGCTGGTCTTAAAGATGCTATGGAAAACGGTGTATTAGCTGGTTATCCATTAATTGATGTTAAAGCTAAATTATTTGATGGTTCATACCATGATGTCGATTCATCAGAAATGGCCTTCAAAATTGCTGCATCATTAGCACTTAAAGAAGCTGCTAAAAAATGTGATCCAGTTATCTTAGAACCAATGATGAAAGTTACAATCGAAATGCCTGAAGAATACATGGGCGATATCATGGGTGACGTAACAGCTCGTCGTGGACGTGTTGATGGTATGGAACCACGTGGTAATGCACAAGTTGTTAACGCTTATGTACCACTTTCAGAAATGTTTGGTTATGCAACTTCATTACGTTCTAACACTCAAGGTCGCGGTACTTACACTATGTACTTTGACCATTATGCAGAAGTTCCAAAATCAATTGCTGAAGAAATCATCAAAAAAAATAAAGGTGAATAATATAACTTGTTTTAACTAGTAAATCTAGGTAAAATACAGCTTGAGCTTATTAATTAAGCATTCATCTTTATGAATTGATTTTTTATCCAAAATGCATTATAAAAGAACTATGAATTCTTTTTAGAACAATCATTATGTCTCATGATAGTGAGTAACTATCATGAGAGATAATATTGAAATAACTTTAACTAGAATAGGAGAGATTTAATAATGGCAAAAGAAAAATTTGATCGCTCAAAAGAACATGCCAATATTGGTACTATCGGTCACGTTGACCATGGTAAAACTACTTTAACAGCTGCTATCGCAACTGTATTAGCTAAAAATGGTGACACTGTAGCACAATCATATGATATGATTGACAACGCTCCAGAAGAAAAAGAACGTGGTATTACAATCAATACTGCACACATCGAATATCAAACTGACAAACGTCACTATGCTCACGTTGACTGCCCAGGACACGCTGACTATGTTAAAAACATGATCACTGGTGCTGCTCAAATGGACGGTGGTATCTTAGTAGTATCTGCTGCTGACGGTCCAATGCCACAAACTCGTGAACACATTCTTTTATCACGTAACGTTGGTGTACCAGCATTAGTAGTATTCTTAAACAAAGTTGACATGGTTGACGATGAAGAATTATTAGAATTAGTTGAAATGGAAGTACGTGACTTATTATCTGAATACGACTTCCCAGGTGACGACGTACCTGTAATCGCTGGTTCAGCTTTAAAAGCTTTAGAAGGCGATGCTCAATACGAAGAAAAAATCTTAGAATTAATGCAAGCAGTTGATGATTACATTCCAACTCCAGAACGTGACTCTGATAAACCATTCATGATGCCAGTTGAGGACGTATTCTCAATCACTGGTCGTGGTACTGTTGCTACAGGCCGTGTTGAACGTGGTCAAATCAAAGTTGGTGAAGAAGTTGAAATCATCGGTATGCACGAAACTTCTAAAACAACTGTTACTGGTGTAGAAATGTTCCGTAAATTATTAGACTACGCTGAAGCTGGTGACAACATCGGTGCTTTATTACGTGGTGTTGCTCGTGAAGATGTACAACGTGGTCAAGTATTAGCTGCTCCAGGTTCAATTACACCTCACACAAAATTCAAAGCAGACGTATACGTTTTATCAAAAGATGAAGGTGGACGTCATACTCCATTCTTCACTAACTATCGTCCACAATTCTATTTCCGTACTACTGACGTAACTGGTGTTGTTAACTTACCAGAAGGTACTGAAATGGTAATGCCTGGCGACAACGTTGAAATGACAGTAGAATTAATCGCTCCTATCGCGATTGAAGACGGTACTCGTTTCTCAATCCGTGAAGGTGGACGTACTGTAGGATCAGGCGTTGTAACTGAAATCTTCGAATAATTTATTATTTGATATAGAAGACTCCCTTATTGGGAGTCTTTTTTTATTTGAAAATAAGACTTAAGTTCACTGTACTTTTATTTAGTAAAAAATATTAATAAAACAGCCCATAGATAAATACTATCTATGAGCTGTTTCAATCGTTTATATTCTAAGGTTTACGATACATATTTAACAAAGAATTAAAAAACGCTTTCAAGTTCTAAGATTTTAAGAAATTCACTTGCAGCATATTTAAATGCTGCTTCATCAATATCAAAATGCGGATTGTGATGTGGGGCTGTAATACCCTTATCAGCATTGCCACATCCAGTTAAGAAAAATGCGCCAGGTCGGACTTTTAGATAGTGTGAAAAGTCTTCACCAATCATCATCAATTCTGATTTATTAAAACGTAAATGTAAATCATTTGCCGCTTGTTTAACTGTTTCATAAGCTTCTTCATGATTATGAACTGGTAAATACCCTCTAATATACTCCATGTCATAAGTGACATCATTCGCTAATGCAAGACCTTGTAATAACTTATCCATTTTCTCTTGAATATGAGCTTGTAGTTCTGTATCAAATGTACGTACCGTCCCTTTGCAAAATGCCGAATCTGGAATAACACTATCAGAAGAACCTGCTTGTACCATACCAAAGGTTAATACTGCTTCTTTTACAGGATCGATGGTACGAGAAATGATTTTTTGAGCACTTAGTATAAACTCAGCCATAATTACAATTGGATCAATTGTTTCATGAGGTTTAGCACCATGTCCTCCTTTACCTTTAATGGTAATCGAGAATTCATCTGGAGAAGCCATGATTGCACCTGGTCTTGAATAAATTGTACCAGTGGGATAACCACTCCAAAGATGAGTACCATAAATTTTATCAACATCGTTTAAACAGCCATCATCAATCATTTCTTGAGAGCCACCTGGCATAATCTCTTCACCATATTGAAAAATAAATACAACATTTCCTTTTAATAAGTGGCGATGTTCATGAACAATTTCAGCAACACCTAATAAAATAGCAGTATGACCATCGTGACCACATGCATGCATAAAACCATCGTTTTTAGATTTATATGGAACGTCGTTTAATTCTTGGACTGGTAATGCATCGAAGTCTGCACGAAATGCAATAGTTGGACCATTTTCTTTCCCTTTAAAAGTTGCCTTGATACCATTTCGTCCTACAGGTGACACAATCTCACAGTCTAAATGACTTAACTGATTGAGAATGTAGTTATGTGTCCACGTTTCTTCAAAAGAAGGCTCTGGATATTGATGCATATAACGACGCATTTGAATCATTCTATTTTCTTTTTCACTGGCTAATTGAAACCAATCAAACACATTGACCACTTCTTCCTAATTATTATGAACTTTAGTATAACAAATTCTACTAAAACTCAGTAGTCACTCATTGTAATTTTATTAAAAGACACACTATCAAATATTAAATGAATTATCTTATAACATAAAATGATTATGATGATAATAAATTATGATGAATCAATAACAAAAGAGAAATGATGAGGCACATGGTTCAGTTGTGATAGATAAAGGCGCAGAAATAGTAAAACATTTAGGCTTACAAGACAAAATTGATTTCCAAAGCGGTATATTATCTAAAGCTATCGATGTCGTAGGTGATGATGTCGCACGCACTAAAAAATGTTAGATCAAGCATTTAAAGTATTAAAAGTTAGAAAAGGGTTAAATATTATTAAATAAATATTTAATTAATTTGAGTCATCTATTAGTTTTAATGTATAAATGGATTGTTTTTCATTTTTAGTGGTACACTAATTGTAAAAAAGAGGTGTATACATGCTTGAATTAAGAAAACTAGAGTATAAAGATAAAGAAAATTTAATTCGATATTTACAATATTGGTATGATAACAATGAGAAAATTATTCCATCTAATATTGATGTCGCACATTATCAATCTTTTGAACAAATGGTAGAACAATTGAATCATCCACCCGTAAATATGAATGCCGTTCCTTCTACAACATTATTTTATTTTAAAAATGATGATATTGTTGGTGCAGTAAATATTCGTCATAAACTTAATGATAAATTAAAAAATATCGGAGGACATGTAGGCTATGGCGTCGCCAAACCATACAGAGGAAATGGTTATGCTTCAAGCATGTTAGAAGAAGCACTAAATAGACTAAATAAAATGGGGATACATAAAGTATTAATGACATGTAATCCTTATAATTATGCTTCACAAAAAGTAATAAAAAAACATGGAGGATATGAAATTAATTCGTACATTAAAAAAAACGGTCAGCCAGTAAGTCGATTTGAAATTCTAAATGATGGAAGGTGAAACTGTGAAAGATTTAAAAGTCGTATATGCACTCATACAAAATCAAGAAAGAAAAGTATTACTTGTTAATAATACAGATGGCGGGGGGTGGTCATTACCAGGAGGAAAGGTAGAAAAGGGAGAAACACTAGTTGAAGCTTTGAAACGTGAAGTAATGGAAGAAACAGGTCTTAATGCTAAGATTGGAGATATCGTAAGTATTAATGAAGGTAAATCAACTCAAATGAATGTACACACATTATTTATTATGTTTAAAGCTACAATTAAAAATGAAGTCATAGATATACAAATGAAAGATGAAATTTCAGAAACAAAATGGATGACCATCGAAGAAGCAGATCAAAATCTTACATACTATAATCACAGTTTAAAAGTATTTTTAAATAATAAAGCTACCTATTATAATGAAGGTGTTATAGATTGAAAAACAGGTATTACAACAATCATTTATAGTAAGATATAAAAAAATCACTTTTCTCATAAGAAAAGTGATGGGTGTCAAAAGTTTATAAATAGTTTCATATTGTTATGAAATCGCAAGGCACTTTACTATGTAAACTGTACCTTTTATTTATAATATAAAGATATCATCAATTGTATATCATCACAATAATAAGTTAATAAAATCTATAAAAATATTAATATTCAATTGATTAGAATATATAATGATTAAAATGGATAATTGCTACTTCTAATCTATTGTTTAATAATATCCAAACAGTGGAGGTCTATGAAATGCTCGTTTTAAATGAACAGGATCAACAAAACTTATTAGATATGAAAGAAGTGATTGAAGAAGTCGGTCACGCGTTACAGGCGTTTTCAGAAGGAAAAACGGAAACGCCATTACGTTATGTATTACCTTTTAATAAAGAAAATAGATATTTAGTGATGCCAGCTTTATCAGACGAATTAAATATTGTCGGTATTAAAACAGTCACTTTCGCCCCTAATAATCCTAGACTAGATAAAAAAACAATTACTGGATCCGTATTGCTGAGTGATTATGATACAGGAGAAACCCTTGCTGTACTTGATGGTAGCTATTTAACTAAGATTCGTACTGGTGCCATTTCTGGTGTAGCTACAAAATATTTAGCGCGTGAAGATGCAAAAACATTGTGTGTGATTGGCGCTGGAGATCAAGCTGAGGGGCTCATTGCAGCGATATTAGCAGTGAGAGATATTGAAATGCTTCATATCTCGAGTCGTACAAGAGCTAAAGCTGAAAAATTGGCTGAATTTGTGAAACAAACGTATCATGTGTCAACAAAAGTCTTCGATGAAGCAGATCAAGCCATGGAAAACGCAGATATTGTTGCGACAGCTACAAATTCAAACAAACCGGTATTTTCTCATTCATTACATCCCGGTGTTCATTTAAATGCAGTGGGTTCATTTAAACCTGAAATGCAAGAACTACCTTCAGAAACGATGTTGATTGCTAATAAAATAGTTGTTGAGTCTACAGAAGCAGCAATGGAAGAAACAGGTGATTTAAAAGTACCATTAGAAGAAGGTATTATTACTGAACAATCACTACATGGTGAATTAGGAGATATTGTAAGTGGAAAAATATCTGGACGTGATGATGAAGAAGAAGTGACAGTATTTAAATCAGTAGGTTTAGCTATTATAGATATAGTGGTGGCACAATACTTTTATAAAAAAGCTCAACAAACTAATTAACCATATACTGTATAAAAAAATAGATACCGTATCAGTGATAACGTAGCCATGGCTGATACGGTATTTTTATTGTATAAAGAAAATCAATAAGAGTGATACAAAATATTTCTTCATATTCGCCTCCTTTTAAAAATAATTAACAAACAAAACGTAAGTTAAATCAAATAATTTATTAGAAGAATAAAATTATCACTTTAACGTACAATCTAATGATATATGTAAGCATTTTTATAACATAGTGAATCTAGGAATATGAGGAGTTCTAAAAAAACACTATTAGGATATATAAGACAAAGGGAGAAATGACAATGAAGAGAATTGTAATTACAGGAGCACTAGGACAAATAGGAACTGAATTGGTACTAAAATGTAGACAATTATATGAGAAAAATAATGTATTAGCCACTGATATTAGAGAGCCAGAACCACATTCATTGATTAGTGACAGCCCATTTGAATTACTTGATGTAACAGATCGTGACGCAATGATGGGTGTAGTAGAAGACTTTAGAGCAGATACACTTATGCATATGGCTGCATTACTTTCTGCAACAGCTGAAAAAAATCCGTTGCAGGCTTGGGATTTAAATATGGGTGGGTTAATAAATGCTTTAGAAACTGCAAGAATGTATGACTTACATTTCTTTATGCCAAGTTCAATTGGGGCATTTGGTGCGTCTACACCTAAGAAAAACACACCTCAAAATACGATTCAACAACCGACAACAATGTACGGAATAAATAAAGTTGCAGGTGAATTATTATGCCAATATTACTTTAAAAAATTTGGCGTCGACACACGTAGTGTAAGATTTCCAGGGCTCATTTCACATGCCAAAAAGCCAGGCGGAGGTACTACAGATTACGCAGTAGAAATATATTTCGAAGCGGTTAGACATGGTCACTACACGAGCTATATCGCTAAAAATACGTATATGGATATGATGTATATGGATGATGCCATTGATGCGATTATTCAACTTATGGAAGCGGATAGTAAGAAACTTGTAACACGCAATGGTTATAATTTAAGTGCAATGAGTCTTGAACCTGAGATGATTAAGAAAGAAATTCAGAAATATATTCCAGAATTCACCTTAGATTATGATGTCGATCCAGTAAGACAAACGATTGCAGATACATGGCCAGATAATATTGATACCAGTTATTCTCGAAAAGAATGGGGCTTTAATCCAAAGTATCATTTGGCTAAAATGACAGAAACAATGATACGAACGATTAAAGAAAAGACATAAGTTCATAATTAAAAAGGTGCCTTTGGAATTTGACTCTCTTTTAAAGAATAAAAAAAGAAAAGGGTTTCATTTTTTATTTTGTTTGAATTTTTAGAAAATTTATTGAATAGACTATCTGAGATTGCTATAATTTATATTAAATCTTATTCATGAAATATATTAGGAGGCTTCAACATGTCAGAAAAAGTTAAATTTGAACAACGTGACACACTTAAAGAAAAACCAGAAGGAAATCTTGGATTTGGGCAATATTTTACTGACTATATGTTAAGTGTAGATTATGATGAAGAAAAAGGCGGTTGGCAAGAATTAAAAATTATTCCTTATGCACCGTTTGAAATTTCTCCAGCAGCACAAAGTTTACACTATGGTCAAGCTGTATTTGAAGGTTTAAAAGCATATAAACATAATGGTGAGGTCGTATTATTCCGTCCAGATCAAAACTTCAAACGTATCAATGATTCATTAGCGCGTTTAGAAATGCCTAAAGTAGATGAAGAATTATTATTAGATGGTTTGAAACAACTTGTTGATATCGAACGTGATTGGGTACCAGAAGGCGAGGGTCAATCTTTATATATTCGTCCATTCGTATTCGCTACAGAAGGTATTTTAGGTGTTCGTGCTTCTAAAAAATATAAATTATTAATTATCTTATCTCCATCAGGTGCTTACTACGGCGGTGATACATTAAAATCAACAAAAATTTATGTTGAAGATGAATATGTACGTGCAGTTCGTGGGGGTGTAGGTTTTGCTAAAGTAGCAGGTAACTATGCAGCAAGTTTATTAGCACAAACGAATGCGAATAACTTAGGATATGATCAAGTATTATGGTTGGACGGCGTTGAACAAAAATATGTTGAAGAAGTAGGTAGTATGAACATTTTCTTCGTTGAAAATGGCAAATTAGTAACACCTGCGTTAAATGGTAGTATTTTACCTGGTATTACACGTAAATCAATTATCGAATTAGCAAAAGAATTAGGCTATGAAGTCGAAGAACGTAAAGTATCTATTGATGAATTATTCGAAGCTTACGATAAAGGTGAATTAACAGAAGTATTTGGTTCTGGTACGGCAGCAGTCATCTCTCCAGTAGGTACATTAAAATATGAAGATAGAGAAATTGTGATTAATAATAACGAACCTGGAGAAATCACTAAAAAAATATATGACACATATATTGGTATCCAAAGTGGTAAATTAGAAGATAAACATGGCTGGAGAGTCATTGTGCCGGAATATAAATAACTTGTAAAAACAAGCTAGAAACGTTATAACTACGTGGTTTCTAGCTTGTTATTTTTTTAGTAATTATAAATTGAATACGTTATTGTTAAAAACTAATATAATTAGTAAAATTCTCAGCAACTTTTTCACGTTGTTTTTCGGTAATATGACCATAAACATCCATGGTTGTACTAATATCGCCGTGCCCGAGTCTATCTTGCACTTCTTGAATAGATAAGTCCGCTTCAAATAACAATGAACAATGAGTAAGTCTAAAACCATGAATTTTAATTTTTTTAAAGTTATATTTTTTACATATTTTATCCATTGCTTTATTGGGGTGCTGCACTTGAAGACGTTTATTTGTTCGTAAATTTGTAAATAAACACTGTGATTTATTACTCGTGTTATGTCCATGCATTAAACAAAGTTTACGTTGTTCTACACGCCAATTTTTTAATATTGAAAGCGTACGATCATCAATGCTTATAACTCTTATAGATGAATGAGTTTTAGGAGGTTGTATAATCTCTTTACCGTTAAGGCCAATAGTAACAGTTTTATCAATACTGATTGTTTTATTTTTAAAGTTTATATCTTCCCACGTTAAAGCCATTAATTCCCCTCTACGCATACCTGTAAATCCTAAAAGTCGAAACATAGCATAATACATTAAATCATCTTTAATAAGTTCTAGAAATTGTTTTAATTCATCACTAGAATAATAGGTTAAATGCTCATTGCTTTTATTTCTTGTTCTTTTCGGTAATTTAGTATATTTAAATGGATTTTCATGTATTATTTTCAACATAACGGCATATTCAAATACATTCGCAGCATATACCTTAATATTTCTAAAATCCTTATAATTTTCTATCCAGTAGTTTATAACTTTTTGACAATAAGGCGTAGTGATACTTTGAATAGGCATATTATCAAATTCTTTAAGTATTTTTATTTTAAACATATTACTAACTCTAACAAATGTGCTTTCTCTAACAGTGCATTTATATTGCTCTAGCCATAACTCATATACTTGCTTAAAACTAGTAATATCATTATTTAGAAATCCCTTACTTTGTATTTCTGTTTGCAGCTTAGCTTCTGCAATTTTGGCCTCTCTTTCAGTTTTAAAGCCACGTCTTGTTGTCCGCTTCTGCTTACGAGTAATTGGATCAACTCCGAGATATGCAACAAACATATACGCCGTTGAGCCGTCTTTCTTTTTATATTTCTTAATCATTGTAAATCAATCCTTTCTACTTGCCCGCATGCGTTTGATTGGATTGAACACACCTTTGAGAGTGGTTACTCATTGGTGCGGTAATAGTATTAATATTGTTGTAAGTGAATTTATAATAGGGTAGGCGAGCTACCCAATAATTATTCTTGAAATAATAAGCAATGTAACTTATAATGTGATTAAGATAACTCGAGAAGGATTAACGCTGGGTCCCAAAAAGGGGTAGGTGCATATGCAATATGCACTGAGCATTCCTATGTGCCTGGGGTTATCTTTTTTAATTTTTTAAACTATCAACTAATTGTTTACTTAAGTTTTCCATCTCTCAACCTCCTTTAATTAATTACTCATCATCTTCTAATAAATTTGTTACATTAACCGTTATTTCTTTTGTAGTAGGGTTAATGCTTACATCCTCTCCATATCCTAATGATTTTACTTGAATAGTATCGTTTACTAATTTTAATGCTATTTCAACATGTTGATAATCTTGCAAAATTAACAAAGTATCTTCATTTGTCACAACATCATGTGATCCTTTTCCGTTAATAGTAACTTTCCAATCATTGAAGTACATTCTATCTTTCTCCTTTAATTAAATTTAAATATAAACGACTATGTAATGCTATATTAATGTGTAAATAGTATGTATGAACTCGTAAGCAGGAGGGGAAAGATTATCTTAATTCGTCGATATTATCGATAGCATTGTACAATTCATTTTCTATTTTAGCTACTAAATCATGGTTAGCATTTTTAGAAATTAACAATTTAATATTTTTAGAAGTAAAATTCCTTAATTCAGTATCTATAAAACTAAAAACTTCGCTATCATTTTCAAAATTGTAACCAATGGTAATATTTTCATCTATAATTAAGTTATTTAATGTATCCAAAATATCTTGTTTAGTTGAAAAATTAAGTAAACCATTATAATTTTCTTGTTGCTTATCGGTAATTAAAGTGGCTTTTTCAATAATTTCATTTTTAACTTTAGGAGAGTATAAAATTTTGTAATTATCGTTTTCATTCACTCTTTTTTCAAGAGAATTTACAATTTCTGTTACTCTTTCTTTAGTTGAATATTTAAAAATGTCTAATGGAACATTAAAAATATTACTTATATTAATTAGATAATCATCTTTAGGATAATTTCTACCATTTTCCCAATTACTTAAAGCTGATACAGTAGTTTCTATTTTTTTACTAAAGTCTTTTTGACTAAGTTTTTTACCAATCCTAATATGTTTAATAGTTTGGCCTACTTCTTTTGCACTTTTCATTTCAATAAATTCTCCTTTCATGAAATATTATAAACTAATTACAGAAATTACACAAAAAAACTTGTATTTTGTAAAAGTATTTTGTATTATTGAATTACAGCAATTACAGAAAGGGGTGTTTAAATGGAAAACAAAGTAAAAGGATATCGTTGCAGCTTAGGACTAACTCAAAAGAAAATGGCTGACATTCTTGGCATGTCAACTAATTCCTATGCTTCTAAGGAAAATGGTAAATCGGACTTTAAACTGAAGGAAATAAATAAGTTTATTAATTTTATGAAAAAAAATAATATTATTGTTGATAAGGAAATTTTTTTACAGTAAAAGTACAGAAATTACAGTTTAGGAGGCTTGGGAATGGCAGAACAGCAATCGATACTAAGTGAGTCTGCTTCTTTAGAATTAGCGAACGGTATATTAAAACTTGCCGAACAGATAGCACAGCGAAAGATAGAACAACAACAAAAGAGATGGGCTACGCAAACAGAATTAAGAAAGTTATACAGATGTACACATAGTGATATTACCGAGTGGGAACGTTTAGGGCTTACTAAACGAAAGCAAGGTCGTAGTTATTACTATGATCTCAAAGAAGTCGAAGAATTTTTACTATCACAGAAAAAATAAATTATCAAAGTCCCGCATGTTAATAATTTGTGATTGAACGATAGTATTAATTCAATTTTAAGGTGGTGTTTAAATTGATTAGATTTCTGAATGAACTCGCTTATATCTGTGTAATTACCATATTTTTAAATATGTATTCTGAATTACATTATGCGTTAGTGTTTTTCTTATTTGGAAGTATGATTGCAGCACTTAAATTTGATATGAGAGATGAAGAACATTCATATCTCTATAAAGCATATAGAGAGCATTTACAAGACAGTAAAAGAATTTAAGTAGAATGTATCAAAATAATAAACCGCTTCTCTATGAAGCAATAGGAGGATTTAAAAATGGATAATCAAGATGTTCGAGTAATCAAAGAAATATATGAGTTATTAAATAGTGCAATAAATGATAAACGACAAATTTATGTTCATTTAGTAGAAGAAGGCAACCAAAAATGGAAAGAGACGCTTAATCGTGAACAACAATTACAATTCATTTGTGAGTTGGTTATGCAGCAAATAGAAAACAATTTCGAGTGGGAGGAATAAAAATGAATTGGGAAATTAAAAATATATTGAGTGATATGGAAATAATTAAAGAAAAAATTAATGATGTAATGACATCTTTTACATGGTTTGATGAAGAATATTTTACTCATGAACCTAATCATGTATTAAATAAAAATGAAATTTTAGCACATGGTTATAGATATCATGAACATAGAATACAAAATACACAAACGATTGATTTAATGTGTATGTACTTAAAAGAATTTGATAGCTTACTAGAGCAATTTAAAGAATTAGATAAAAAAGAACCGTTATCAGAAAGCGACCAAACCACTGATAACGAACAGTTAAAAAACTAATAAACTACTGAAAGGATAGCATTTTATGACTAATAAAATCAAGCGTTCTAAAGGTTATGGCGTAATTACGCAAAGTGTTATGTCTAGCAAAGATATCAGTATCGAAGCTAAAGCATTATATTGCTATTACATGGCACATGTAGGGGACAATATTATTCCTAGTGCTACACAGACATGCAATGATTTGATGATTAGTTACAAGCGTTTTAAAACACTACGAACACAATTATTTGAAAGAGGATTTTTATAGATTGATAAAAATTAGCAGCAAAGGAGGGTAGACGATTGGCAACATATAGAGTCAAAAAAGAGAGTGGTAATTTTGTAACCATTCATAAAGGTTTTATTCATGACAATAATCTAAGTTGGAAAGCTAAAGGATTACTACTTTATCTATTAAGTCGTCCAGATGATTGGAAGATTTATGAAACAGAATTAGTAAAACATACAAGTGATAAGCTGAGCAGTTTAAAAAGTGGAATTAAAGAGCTTGAAAAAGCTGGATATATTGAGCGGAAAAGAAAGCGTGACGATAAAGGAAGATTACAGGGCTATGATTATGAAGTCTATGAACAGCCTAACCACATTAGAAAATCAAATGTAGATGAAGATTATTCTATCCACATGCGAAAAACCAACGTTGGAAAATCCAACAACGGAAAAACCGACGACGGAAAATCCAACGACGGAAAATCGCACACTACTAATATTAATAATACCTATAAGGATTTAACTAATAATTATGATACTGAAATTAACAGTAGTAGTAGTGCAAGCACTACTAAACAACAACCACCGTCACATTCTTATAATAATGTATTCAACTTTTACCAAGAAAATGGATTTGGAATACTTCAACCATTCGTTATTGATCAAATTAATGCATGGATAGATGACTTCAACGGTAATGAGAATATCGTTATAGAAGCATTAAAAGAAGCAGCAACAAATAATGTATGTAAATGGAGCTATGCTAACAGTATTCTTAAAAGTTGGTATCAAGACGGTATTAAGTCTATCGACGATATAGAAGCACGTAGAAAACAACGTGAAGCAAGTAAGAATAAGGTACAGCAATCTACAAAAGATACTGATGATGATTGGTTAAACTCACCAGAACGACAACAATATTTGTAAGTTAAGTAAGGAGGTAGAAAAATTTGAACGAACTACAACTTAGCAATGACCTAACAACTATTGAAACTGAAATCAAAAGTTACCAAAACATCGCTGGTCAATCTATTTTCGAGATTGGCCGAAGATTAAAACATGTTAAAGAAAACGACTTAGCACATGGAAAATTTAGACTGTGGCTTGAAAAAATTGGATTAAGCAAATCATCAGCTAATAGATTTATGAAAATAGCTGAAAATCCAGAATTAAATGTCCCACCGGTGGGACATATGGGCGCGAGTGTCTTATATCAATTAGCAACATTACCGAAAGAAGAGAGAGAAAAAGAGCATATCACTAAAGATGGAGAACTCAAAAAACCAATTGACATGACTAGAAGAGAACTAGAACACCTTAAAAAAGAATTGAAACAACGTGACGAACAAAACGCTCAACTTCAATCTCAAGTAGAACAAGCGCAACGCTCAGAAGAAATTGCGAAGAAACAACTAGAAGATGCAGAGAGTAGAAAGCCAGAAGTGATTGAGAAGTATATGGAGCCAGAAGATTATCAAAGCATAAAAAATATGAACGAACATCTTGAAAGTGAACGTGAATATTACAAAAAGCTGGCAGACGACTTTAGAAATGAAGTCAAAGACATGATGGAACAACCTAGTAATGTGGCAACTTTCACTAAAGAGGATGACAACGAAGATTACACACCAATATTATTAAAAATTTTAGAACCATCAGAAGTATTTATTCAAAATTATAGACATCACATTAATGAACAAGAAGTAATAAACAAATTAGAAAAAATTATTAAAAAGTTAAAGGGGGAATGATTTTGAAAAGTCTTGAAACATTGATAAATAACAATAAAAAGCGTGGCAAAATTTTGAAAGTTAAAGAAAATCTATTTTGTGAAGGTTGTAAAAATCGTTATGACTATTACGAAATTGAAAAGTCTGACGGAACAATACAAGAAATCAGAAGTGGTTGTGATTGTGAAGCAAAGCAAATGGCCGAACAAAAAGTAAAAGAATATAAAGCTAAGATAAAACGAAGTGAAATTGATCGTATGTTTAATAAATCGAAAGTGAATGACGATTTACAAAGTGCAACCTTCGATAAATATATTCCTAGAAATGAAAGCCAACAAAAAGCAAAGGACACCATGCAGCGTTATGCACAGAACTTTAATTTAGATAATAAGCAATCAATTATGTTAAGAGGCTCATTCGGTTTAGGTAAATCAGCACTAGCAATGGCTACAATCAAAGAAATTAAAGAAAAGGGCTACACAGTATTATTTTACGATATTACCGAACTTATCGCTTTATTTAGAGATACTATGAGTAAAACAGCTAAATATACTGAAACAGAGCTGATTAATCGTATTAAGGCGTGTGATGTGCTTGTCATTGATGATTTATCACCTAATTTAACTGACTTTGAAAAAGGTAAGTTATTCAGCGTAATTAATGCAAGAGTAAATAAGCACAATATCATCACAACGAACAACACTAACAAAGAACTAACAGCTGATAAAATGCTAACAAAGATTTATTCAAGAATGATGATGAATACAACAGTGATTGAAGTCGAAGGAACAGACTACCGATTAACTAAAAAATAATTATAAGTGGTTACGGGTTAAATACCCGTTCCGCTTCTAAGAAAGGAGTAACACATAGTATGGCAAGTCTAAAACAAGCGTATCAACAAGACACAGACACCGAAGATATTGAAATGGTTAGTGATGATACGTTATTCACAGTTTATAATCCTAAATTTATTGAAGATAAAAAACAGATGATAGAGGACTATATCGAAACATATAAAGACGATTTACAGCATTATAACAAGCTCAAAGAAGAACTAAAACAAGCAGAACAGAAACTAGAAGAACATAACAATAGTTATCTACTTAATCAACGTAATTTAAGCCATTATATAGATAGATTAACAAGAGAAAATAATATTCAACCAAAAGAATATATGGGTAGCGTCAATAGTCGCAAACCATTTTATATTTAATCAATGTAGCCTACTTTTTTAGTGGGCTTATTTTATCTGTGAGGTGCATATATGATCCTTAAAAGAATTAGTCACACATTATCCTATCATGAAACTAAAATATCTGAGTATGCTTTACTAACAGAGTATAATCCTAAGTTTATTAACACTAAGATTAAAGCTATTACTACGCAAATAGAGATGATGTATCACTTAAATATGTCACATATGACTACAAATGATGTTTATGGCGTTGTATCTATTTCTTATCCTTTAGAAAAGTTAGTGATTAGTATAATTGATGAAAAAGAGAAATTGAAGCGTTTCAAAACGAAATCAAATAGAAATATGCAACAACTAAAACAGATTATTAAGAAATATACACCAAGTGAACAAAAAGATATCATGTATTATATGCAGTCTAATGGCTCAGTCATAGATTATGACCTTATAGAACGCCTACAACGTGATTTATACAAGCTAAAACATTCAAATAAACAGAAAGTAAGTATTTAAGCATGAGATACAATAGAGAAGCTATTAAGCAGTTTATACGTGATTACTCAAAAGAAAATCGTAAAACTCTATATGATGAAAATACCAATGTAGATGATTTCTTTTCACTGAATAATGAAGTGGAACAATTTGAATTAAATGAAAATACTGGAAATCAAGTGTTTTTTAATGAATTAGATCAACTCATTTATGCAGTAGGAACTAGAAGGGAATACTATATATTTTTCTTACTATGTGAAGGGAAATCTATGAATGAAGTTGCTAAGATACTTAATTTAAGTAGAGAAAGAATCCGTCAACTATTTAATGGTTTATTAGATAAATTAGAAAATAAGGAGGGATAAAATGAAATCACTAACGCTAAAACAAAAGCAATTCGCAGATGAGTATATTCGAACTGGAAATGCCTATCAATCGGCAGTAAATGCGGGTTATAGTGTAAGTTATGCACGAGGTAATGCGATAAAATTGTTGGAAAATGTGAGTATAAATCAATATATAGATGACAACTTAGAAATTATTCAAAAAGAAAGCATAGCAGAAACTGATGAGATCATGCGTTATTTAACACGAGTGCTTAGAGGCGAAGAAAAAGAAGAGATATTGGTATATGTAGGCGACGGTATGCAAGAAATCCAAACAATACAGCCTAGTGCCAAAGACAGAATAAAAGCAGCAGAATTGTTAGGCAAACGTTATCGCATGTGGACGGATAAGCATGAGTTAGAAATTACTACACCAATATTTATTGATGATGTGCCAGAAGAAGATTAAATATAATAATTATTTGTGTGTTTTTCAGCAATTGAATATAATTAATTTATATTGCGAGGTGTATAAAAAATGGTGAATAATTCTGGATCAGAAAAGAGTAAAATAAGAAGTAAAAATCATGAAGAATTAAAAAGTAGGGCAGAAGAAATAAAAAAGAAAAGGGGACTGTCAATCGAAAATGAAAGTACAGCTACACCTGTAAAACGCTTTAAACCTAAAAATTAAATAAAGAGATCTTTTCGGACTGTATCCTTTGGGTGCAGTCTTTTTATTTATAACTTGTCAAAACTTTACATTTCATACAATAACAAACGTACTTAAAAGTCCGCTTGTAACCAGTACCTTAAAATAGAGAAGTGGTTTAACCAGTCCCAATGTGGGTCGGTTAAATATGTCCATAATTGGACTTATTAACGTTTCTTTTAATTGGCTCAAATGTGAGCTCGTTAATCAATTTAATAGCTGACGCACTAAGTTAGTGCATTAGAAAACGAAAGTATCCGTTCTCTAAAATTAAGATGAATACAGCCGAAATATAGGCTCAATAGAGTATAAATAGAAAACCGAAATGTCGGTTATCTAATTCTGAAAAGTCGTTTGTGGCTTTTCTCTGCGTAGTCAAAATGGCAACGCAGCACACGTTTATAATTTACGATCTCGTGGCGCAAATGTGCGCAGTGAAACTATTAAAATACAAATAATACAATGATATGCTAATGTAAAGTTAAAAAGGAGTATTAGCAATGGCAAAAGCTTTAATGTTAATCATAACTATTGTTTGTATAGCTTATATTGTGTATAACTTCATTAAAGATAAACCAGTCATTAATATTTTCTTTGCTTTAATAATACAATCAACTTTATTATTTCTAATCCGCTTCTTTTGGATAAAGCAATCTTTTAGTAAATCACTTTTATCGTCTTTTGACTTATTTTCGATTACGTTTGTAGTTATTTATTTGATATATAAATTAAGGAAGAGAAGAAAAGAAAAAGAGGATAAATAATTACTGATAGCTGCGTACTCAACTTAGGTACGCACTTTATATAACGATCCAGTAATGAGTTTCATTCCCCAAATATGGGGAGTGAGAATGTAAATAATTCGTAGATATTGTAAATCTTGTAGACAATTAATAAATTTAATGCGTATAATGACATTAGAAGTTGTTCCCTTATGAAGCACTTCTATATTATATTTTTCTATATGTATGTCATTTTTTACCTTGCTATGTCCATTGGGCATAGCTTTTTAATTTATTGTAGACAAATATATAAATAATGAGATAATAGCGAAAGAGGTTTAATGACTTCTAAAATCCTTATATACCTAGAGTTTTTACTCTACTTCGACGACATAGGAGCTAACCTTAATTGGTTAGCTTTTTTTTGCGTAAAAAAACACTCTCAACTTAGCTCATGACGGACTAAGTGAGAGTGTAGATGAAAAGTAAGGAGTGAAACGTATTTATTACTCTATTACATACAAACCAATGATTTTTATTATAATAGTGTGGCTAAATAAAAATTAGTGTGTAATAATAACAATTGAGATTGTCTAAATGGCGACTTTTCCTTTCCATTAAGTATTTCTTCTCCATCGAAAATACTGTATGTTTAGGCAATCTCGACACTTTAAAAGCTTTCAAATAGTATAATTCTTTAGGGGCGTAACGCCCCTTTTTGTATGTGAAAAAAGTCTCACTAGTACATGACTAGTAAGACTAAGTTTCAATGAAAGCAATGTTAACTACGAATTATTTTAACATACATCTATTTCACTTAATAGACATACATTTTATTATACCTGCCGTAACCATTCATGACGGTAGCTGCATGAACAATTCGTTCAGTCATGTATAAAAGGGAGTAGGGAAACACGACGCCCTTTGTTAGTTGATCTAAGTAAGGACTGAACGAAACGTTCCCCCCTTATTCATGAAGTCGTGAAACGCTACCCCATGTGTCGCAACTTGCGACGTTAGGTAAGTGAATATAGCAACCGCTTCGATACATAGGCACATTCCCAATTTAAGCATATGTTAATACACGGGTGTAGTCCTAAACTAGGATTTCAGCACTAACTATCTTGTCGATTTAGCAATGTGGTTTAAAATATATCAAGTAACTTATATTAGTATATAGTATTAAAATCGGTTATAATTAAATTGTGTAGTTGCAGCTAATGTCTTTCCCCGATATTAGCTGTTTTTTTTATTTATATCTTTTTATTTTGTGCAACTAAATATATAATAAAATGAAACTACACATGAAAGAGGTTACGGGGAAATGTCTGAAATTAAAATTTATATATATAAGATTTTGACACCTGTTATTGATAATAGCAATAACGCCAAACTTTTAAGAGATTATTTTGATTTTAATATAATTAATTTTTGCATTAAAACTAAAATGATCAATTGTAGATTAAAACGTATTAAAACTTTCGAAAAAAGTAAAACAATTGTTTTAGAGAATTATAATGATAAAAATAATAATGAATTTGCGTATGGTGAATTTTTAACAATTTCACATGGTGTTAAAGCCACTAGTGTAGAAATAGAAAATTTAACTAAAACTAAAGATTTTACTGAAAAAGAAGGTATTTTAAATAAAGTAAAATTTATAATAGATAAAAATAATGGAAACTTGTTTATTGAAAAAGATAGAAATTCTGTAATGAATATGTCAAGATTGAAGCAATACTTTGATGTGGATAAAGAAAAAAAGTTACTTTATATTGAGAATTTTAATAAAATTCATAACAATTTTTTACTAGATACTAAAAAAAGGTTATTTAATCTTACATTATTACAGCCTTTGCCTTTTATTGAGCAATTGAGAAAAATTGAAAATGTGCAAGATATAGAAGTTCCTATTAGTATAAATGTAGAAAATAAACAAAAAACGGGACTTGTAAGCAATTTAAGAAGAAGAGCTAATGAAAATAATATAGGAAATCATAAAACTACTATAGTTTTGAGTGATTTTGATCAAAAAAAATTATCTGAGGAATTATTGAAGTTTATTGAATATTTAATAGCGAATCACGCATATGAGAATCCTAAAATTCGAGGATCTATAAGTAATAACATTACTAGAGTGTTTACTCCAGAAACATCTACTAGAGATATGATAATTGATGTTAATGTAGATATAAATGGATGGATAAACATGCAGGAAATGCTTAAAGTTATAGAATTAAATATTAATGAAGACGATCAATTAAATACTACTATTAACAAAAAGTATACAAATCAAACTGATTTATCATCACTAATTAAACGCATATTAAAGTTAAATCTTATAAAAAATACGAATAAAGATGAGAATATTAGTTATAAATTAAAAAAGATCAGTAAGAGTTTTAAATATAAAATAAAAAAACAGAAATATAAATTACTAAAATGGGAAGAACCTAGCGAATATAAATTGATTAAGCGGAGTGAAGATAGTGACAAAGGGAAGGAAGGCATATAACCCCAAAACTTCAGAAATTCAAGCGAATGAGGATTTTACAAAAACTACAATAATTAAAAGTTTTATAGATGCTTTAAACTTTATAGACAAGTATGTTGCACCAATAGTATTTGTAATTATCAGTATAGTTATAAGCTTAGGTGTAGTTTATTTCAAAAAAGATGGATTTGAATTTATGAAACCGATAATTGAAGTGGTTTTTTCATATTTATCTATTACTATTGGTTTTAGCATAACTAGTTTGATTTTTATAATTGATAATATAAAAAAGGCAAAAGTAGATTTATATGAAACTGTGAGACAAATTTTATCATTATTTGTTATATTTATAATACACGGATTATTACTAATAATATTATTTGTCATTCAACTATCAGTTGGCAGTTTAGTTTATTTAAATGATCTATGTTTGTATAGAATAGTCAATGTAGTTGGAATAACTTTTTATATAAGTATGATATTTATAAATGTTTATATATTTTATATTATAACTAAAACAGTTTTTTACTTTGCTAAGATATTGATTGAAGAGCAAAAAAATTGAGTTTTTATTTATATTTGTTTAAAAATTAGCACACGGACAAGTTAAATATCTCATCTCAAACTAAACGTCACTCATTGAGTGGCGTTTTTATTTTGAATACGTTTTGAATACGTTATTTAAAAATATATATTAAATATAAGTAAAGATAACACTAAGTAAACCTAATATAACAATGTTTATAAATAGTCATAAATACACATAAAATATATTTATTGTTGGAGAGTTATTGTGCCAGAATATAAATAACTTATAACAACAAGCTAGAAACGTTATAACTACGTGATTTCTAGCTTGTTGTTTTTTATTTTAGAACAACTTTTGGGGGCATATCAAAAAGTGAGTTGGCTTCCTTTTTGTATAAAGAAACCACTCTTAACATAGCTTATGTCGAACTAAGTAAGAGTGGTGATGTAAAATAAATAAGGAGAAAAATATTATAACGAAATATTCTGATAATTAAATTATACTATTTACAAATAAAGATAAAAATTTTTTATCATTTTAATAATTAATTAGATTTAAATGTAAAAAATATTATTTTTTATTTCAATAGCATAGATAATTAAATTTTATTATGTAATAATAAGTAATGAGATTACCTAAATGACAACCCTTGACTTAGTGTTTTTCTTCTATTACAAATACCATATACCTAATACCATTATTACTTAGGTAATCTCAGCATTTGAAATTCATTTAAATGATATAGATCTTTAGGGGCATAAAGCCCCTTTTTTTATGCGAAAAAAAGCCTCACTCGTACACGACTAGTAAGACTAAGTTTCAATGAAAGTAATGCTAACTATGATGTTGCTCTATTTGATTACCTTAATCCAATTTTTATCCGTGATTTGGATCATCTTAGAGTAATTAATACGATATATATTTGATTCAAGTATCTTCAAGAGACCAATAATAAAATAAAGTAAATTGAAAAAGTGGAAAGACAACTTTAAATGATATCTTTCCACTTTGTTGAGAATAGAAAATATAAGGAATTAGATATTTAAATAATGTGAAGAAATAAAATTAATGAGATACCCCATTAATGCTAATATACCAAGTGATACAAATAATGCAGAAAATCCTCTGCTAATTGTTTTATAAGCGAGTCCTTCATTTTGTGCTAAGAAGAAACTTAATATAAATAATCCAATTCCGATTCCGAATAAAATAAAAATAATGATTAACATGAATATATCCTTTCATTTTTAGTAATGATATGATGAATATCATTGTTAAAATTACTCAATAGCATATCACAAAGATATGTTATGGAATTTGATGAATCAGTTCATTCATTTTTTAAGTGAAGATTGTAATCACTGTATTATCTATTAATTAAACCACTTATAGATATAAAAGCAATAAGGCAAATTTTTTATTATTTTTCAATACATCTTTTTCATTTTTTTGGGAACTTGATGAATAATTTGGACTTCTAGGCAACATTTAATATGAAATAATAGGGAAATCAAGACACTTTAGCATGAATCATATCAATTTAGGCAGACATCCCCTATAAATTAAAATATGTACTAAACTATTAGTTGTAAACATATTTAAGGAGATGAAAACCATGTTAGATATCTTTAATTTCATTAAAAAAGTATATGATTTAGTAAGTGGTATTCTTGTAAATGGTGAACCGAGAAATTAATTAATTGTTTCCCCCTAATCGAATTGAATATATATTTTCATTAAATACTAGTAAAGCACGCTTTTTATTTAGATATAGTTACTAAATAAGAAGCGTGTTTCTTAATATATAATTTAAATTATAACGAATTAACATTTAGGTATTAAAAGTAAACAATTAAGGAATTGTGCACAATTTTTAATCGTTTATGATAAAGTTGAAACACATTCAATAAGAGGTGATGATAATGACTGAAGCTAAATATTCAAACAATGAAATTGAAACAATGTCTGATTTTCATAAGAAAAAACATCGTGATACATGTTGTATAGCACCTAAAATTAACTATCATGAAGATAAATTTGTATTTTCTCCAGTTTTTGACGATACTGAAACATCAGATATTAAAACATTTATTACAGAATGCAAAAACTGTGGAAAAGTAGAATTTTTTAATATAGCACCTGTAAGATGATAAATATATAATGAAATGAAATGTTGATACTTATCAACTTGTTGTAGGCAATAAAAATGAAGTGATGTATGATATTTTTAGAGACTATTCCCTTACACATAGTCTCATTCCCGTTGAGGCATAGTAATGCCAACGTTATTCAAAACTAGTTTTATATATTCTTAGTTGAGTCATACCTAGAGAGGTATGGCTTTTTTTATAAACGTATGCTAAGCAGTTCTTTTACTATACTTAAAAGAACAATGTATATTACAATGAAATACAAAATAAGGAGTGTATATATAAATGGAATGGATATTATTTGATAAAGATGGTACATTAATTGAATTTGATCATAGTTGGGAAAAAATTGGCGTACGCTTGGTAAATAGTTTCCTAGAGACATTTCCTGTAGCGAATAAAGAAGTAACGCTTCGCAAACTAGGCGTTGTTAAAGATACGATTAGTCCGGATTCTGTTATGGGTTCAGGATCGTTAGATGAAATTGTTCATGCATTTAATGATGAATCTGGAAAAGATGTTTCTAAATGGACGCGTGATACAAGTCAAGCATTAGTAGATAGTCGTGAACCAGAAAATAACTGGATAGATGGCGTTTATGATATGATTCAATCATTACGACAAGAAGGCTATAAAATTGGTATTGTGACTAGTGACTCTGAAAAAGGAGTGACACAATTTTTAGAAGAAACACATTCTAAAGATGCGTTTGATTTAGTCATTTCTACTGAAGCGCATGCGGCTGAAAAACCCAATCCTGAAGTACTGAAGCCACTTTTTGATCATTACGATGTTAAACCGGAAGATGTAGCCATTGTAGGTGACACAAATAATGATATGAAGACTAAAGTGAATGCAAAGTTAGGTTTAGCCATTGGTGTATTAAGTGGTATCGCAAAAAAAGAGGAACTTGTGGATGCTGATTACGTGATTGAAACAGCTGTGAGTGTACCAGAAGTATTAAAAAAGTATACACAAAATAATTAAACAAAAAGAGATTAAAGTATAATGGTTATTTTCTACATTTATAACATATTGGCAGCCAAGGACTGAATTAAACATGTATTTATACCCATTTTTTAATTCTAGTCCTTCTTGCCTAGATGAGACAGTAAAGTCTGTCTCTCTTTTTTTATCGATGATCTACATTTCGATATGTTTGAATAATATGTGCAATTTTGTCGATAATTGGATCTAAAGAGTCGGGGTTTTCATGAATATCATATTCATTAATATTCACTCTTACTACGGGACAAGCATTAAAATTGTTAATCCAATTTTCATAGCGTTTAAATAACTTTTTCCAATATACTGGATCAGTATTCATTTCCATATCGCGGCCACGTTGATGAATACGATCAATCACTTCATCATAGTCACAATCTAAATAAATTAAAACATCTGGTTTAGGGAAATAGGGTGTCATAACCATTGCTTCAAATAACTCCGAGTAAGTTTTAAAATCTTCTTTACTCATTGTTCCTTGTTCTTCATGCATTTTTGCGAAAATATCAACATCTTCATAAATAGAACGATCTTGTATAAAGCCTCCTCCGTATTCAAACATGCGTTTTTGTTCTTTAAAACGTTCAGCTAAAAAATAAATTTGCAGGTGGAAACTCCAACGTTCAAAATCATTATAGAATTTATCTAAGTAGGGATTATGGTCTACATTTTCAAAGGAAGTTCTGAAATTGAGTTTATCAGCAAGCGCTTGAGTTAATGTAGATTTTCCTACGCCTACCGTTCCAGCAATTGTAATAATTGCATTTTGAGGGATACCGTAATTATTCATATTTTATATCTCCTATCATGGGTTTAATTTGGTTTAAAATCAATTGATAATCTGATTCATTTTGTACAAAATCTAAATCAGAAGTGTCGATTAAAATCACATTAGCACCGTCGTTTTTTAATGTTTCATAAAATGATAAATAATCCTTTTTTAAATTAAGTAAGTAGCTATCTTCAATTTGATGTTCAAAGCTACGGTTACGTTTAGCAATACGACGTTTCAGTACATCTAAATCAGCATCTAAAAAGATGATCATATTAGGTAATTCAAGATCTTCAGTTAAAATATTGAAAATACGATTGAATTTATCAAATTCTGATTCGTTAAGTGTATTGCGGGCAAAGATTCTATTTTTATAAATATGGTAATCACTTACCACACCTTGATTAATTTTTGCAATATCTTGTGCTTGTTTATAACGATTACAAAGGAAGAACATTTCAGTTTGAAAACTCCATTTTGAAATATCATCATAAAAATCAGAAAGAAAGGGGTTTTCATTAATGATTTCATTTTCTTCATAATAATTAAAGGTTTGGCTAATTTTATGAGTAAGAGACGATTTGCCAACGCCAATCGGACCTTCTATTGCAATAAATGGTTTATTCATAATTACATCTCCAAATGTTAAAATAGACATTGAGTATTTTATCATAAGTAAGGGATGACACATATGACAAATGATGAATTTTACATGAAATGTGCAATTGAAGAAGCGAAAAAGGCTCGACAGCTTGGTGAAGTTCCAATCGGAGCAGTGATCGTTAAAGATAACGACATTATTTCACGTGCCCATAATTTAAGAGAAACCCTGCAACAGCCTACTGCTCATGCTGAACACTTAGCAATAGAACGGGCAGCTAAAGTCATAGGAAGTTGGCGTTTAGAAGATTGTACATTATATGTCACATTAGAACCCTGTGTCATGTGTACTGGAACGGTTGTAATGAGTCGTATACCACGAGTTGTATATGGCGCGATGGATCCTAAAGGAGGATGTAGTGGTAGTTTAATGGATTTACTACAACAACCACAATTTAATCATCGTGCAATTGTTGAACAGGGTGTGTTAGAAGAAGCGTGTAGCAATTTATTGAAACAATTTTTCCGTGATTTAAGAGCTAAAAAAGTTAAAAGAAACTCATCACCGTACAAAAGATGATAAATTTGTTAGAATAGGAACGGTAAAACAAATTTAAATTTTGTAATTGTGTTCACTGAATATGTATGTTCTAAAATATAATAGCTGTAAGTTTAGCTAATGAAATGAGGTAACGGCATGATTAAACTGATTGCAACAGATATGGATGGGACACTGTTAAATGCAGCACATGAAATTTCAGAAGAAAATATTAATGCGATTAAATATGCTCAATCAAAAGGGATTACAGTAGTTATTGCAACGGGTCGTGCGTTTTATGAAGCAAGCACACCCATGGCTGAAACAGATTTAAAAATGCCTTATATTTGTTTAAATGGTGCAGAAGTACGTGATGAATCATTCAATATTATGAATACCTCTCATTTAAATCATGAATTAGTAGAACGAATTAAAGCGATTCTTGATCGGGAAGACGTGTACTACCAAGTGTATACGAATAGAGGGATTTATACAGAAGATCCAACACGTGATTTAGATATCTATTTAGATATTGCAAGAAATGCAGGCCAACAAGGCGATGTTGAAAAGATTAAAGCAGGGATTCAAAAACGCATTGATAACGGGACACTCAAAATTGTCGATAATTACAAGGATATTGAAGATATTCCGGGCGAACTGATAATGAAAGTACTGGCGTTTAATCCAGATCTTGAAAAAATTGAACGTATTGGAAAAGAATTATCGGCCATATCAAGTCTTGCTGTTTCATCATCATCACGTGGTAATTTAGAAATTACGCATTCAGATGCTCAAAAAGGAATTGCATTAGAAACTATTGCTAATCAACTTCATATTGACTTACAAGATGTTATGGCGTTAGGTGATAATTTAAACGATGTATCCATGCTTGAACGCGTAGGCTATCCTGTTGCGATGGACAATGCGATGCCCGAAGTGAAAGCTATAGCTAAATTGGTTACAGATACCAATGAACATAGTGGTGTAGGTAAAGCAATTATGAAAGTTTTAACTGAAGAGAAATAAATAATATTGAAGAGGTGTTAGAACGAAATGAAAGGACTTATCGTAGTAGGAAGTGCACAAGTAGGTTCACATACCAATGCACTAGCTAAATATTTAACAGGACAATTCGATAATCATGATGTCGACGTAGATATTTTTGATTTAGCTGAAAGACCATTAAATCAACTTGATTTTTCAGGAACAACACATTCAACAGAGGAAATTAAAGCGAATACAAAAGAGTTCCAAGATAAAGCGATGGAAGCGGATTTCCTAATTTTTGGTACGCCAAACTATCATGGTTCATACTCAGGCATTTTAAAAAATGCGTTAGATCACATTAATATGGATTATGTCAAAATGAAACCAGTGGGCTTAATTGGTAACAGTGGCGGTATCGTAAGTTCAGAACCACTCTCACATTTACGTGTCATTGTTCGTAGTTTATTAGGTATTGCTGTACCTACACAAATTGCAACACACGATTCGGACTATGCAAAATTAGAAGATGGCACACTGTATTTAAATGACGAAGAATTCCAATTACGCGCAAAATTATTTGTTGATCAAATTGTATCATTTGTAAATAACAGTCCGTACGAACATTTAAAATAAATTATAATAATGTAAAAAAATACATTTATAAAGGAAGAAACTAGTTTAAAGAGCGATAAGTATCGCTCTTTTTTTATTTAACGAGAAAGTTTGTATATCATTTGTAGATAATTATAACTTGTTTAAGTGAATTGACTTAAAAAGATTAAAAACACCTATCTATTGTATGACCCAATATTTATTTTTTTATTGTAAAATTTTTTAAAAGTATTGTGTTAAATGATAAAATGCACTATGCTAGAAGTGTATTTACATATAACATTATATGTAGTTTACATTTTAAATGTGAATAATTTAATTATTAGGAGGTAATTATGAGTAAAAGAAGACAAGGTCCTATTAACAAGAGATTGGATTTTATTTCTAATAAGTTAAATAAGTACTCCATAAGAAAATTCACTGTAGGAACAGCTTCAATATTAGTTGGTGCTACATTGATTTTTGGTCACGCTGACGATGAGGCAAAAGCAGCTGAAGAAAATCATATGGAAAATACTTCTCTAAATAGTATAGAGAATGATAACGACAAAAATAATCAAAAAATTGACTCATCTAATGAAACTGCTACAACATCAACAGAAGAAAGTACAGAAGATGTAACGACAAAAGAAGCGCCATCAAGTGAAGAAAATACAGAAGATGTAAGAACAAAAGAAGCGCCATCAAGTGAAGAAAATACAGAAGATGTAAGAACAAAAGAAGCGCCATCAAGTGAAGAAAGTACAGAAGATGTAACGACAAAAGAAGCGCCATCAAGTGAAGAAAATACAGAAGATGTAAGAACAAAAGAAGCGCCATCAAGTGAAGAAAATACAGAAGATGTAAGAACAAAAGAAGCGCCATCAAGTGAAGAAAATACAGAAGATGTAAGAACAAAAGAAGCGCCATCAAGTGAAGAAAATACAGAAGATGTAAGAACAAAAGAAGCGCCATCAAGTGAAGAAAATACAGAAGATGTAAGAACAAAAGAAGCCCCATCAAGTGAAGAAAACACAGAAGAAGCAACAACAAAAGAAGCCCCATCAAGTGAAGAAAACACAGAAGAAGCAACAACAGCAGAAGAAACAAATAAAGTAGAAACAGAAGAAGCGCCAACAGCAGAAGAAACAAACAAAGCAGCAACAGAAGAAACAAACAAAGCAGCAACAGAAGAAACAAACAAAGCAGCAACAGAAGAAACAAACAAAGTAGAAACAGAAGAAGCACCAGCAGTTGAAGAAACAAATGCTAAGAGCAATTCAAATGCTCAACCAGCAGAAACTGAGAGAACTCACGTTGTAGATACAGTTGCTAAAGATTTATATAATAAATCTGAAGTTACAGAAGCAGAGAAAGCTGAAATTGAAAAAGTATTACCAAAAGATATTTCAAATTTATCTAATGAAGAAATTAAAAAAATAGCTTTAAGTGAAGCACTTAAAGAAACAGCTAACAAAGAAAACGCACAACCAAGAGCAACATTCCGTTCAGTAAGCAGCAATGCTAGAACAACAAATGTTAACAATTCAGCAACAGCATTAAGAGCAGCTGCACAAGACACAGTTACTAAAAAAGGAACGGGTAACTTTAAAGAATATGGAGATATAATCCATAAAACGTATAAAGAAGAATTCCCTAAAGAAGATAAGCTAACTGCATTCAATACGAATTTCAATCCTAATACAGGAACTAAAGGCGCATTAGAATATAATGATAAGATAGATTTTAATAAAGACTTTACAATTACTGTTCCAGTAGCAAACAACAACCAAGGTAATACAACAGGAGCAGATGGCTGGGGCTTCATGTTTACTCAAGGGAATGGCCAAGACTTCTTAAACCAAGGTGGTATTTTAAGAGACAAAGGTATGGCAAATGCATCTGGTTTTAAAATTGATACGGCATATAATAATGTTAATGGTAAAGTCGATAAACTCGATGCAGATAAAACAAACAATCTAAGTCAAATTGGCGCAGTAAAAGTTGGTTACGGTACATTTGTTAAAAATGGTGCAGATGGTATGACTAACCAAGTTGGTCAAAATGCCCTAAATACAAAAGATAAACCTGTAAATAAAATAATTTATGCAGATAATACAACTAATCATCTTGATGGTAATTTCCATGGCCAAAGATTAAATGATGTAGTATTAAATTATGATGCAGCAACAAGTACAGTAACTGCTACATATGCAGGAAAAACATGGACAGCTACTACAGATGATTTAGGAATTGATAAATCACAAAAATATAATTTCTTAATTACTTCAAGTCATATGCCAAATAGATATTCTGATGGAACTATGAGAACAAATCTTGAAGGTGTAACAATTACAACGCCTCAAGCTGATTTAATTGATGATGTGGAAGTAACGAAACAACCAATTACTCATAAAACTATTCGTGAGTTTGATCCAACTCTAGAACCAGGCTCACCTGATGTTATTGTACAAAAAGGTGAAGATGGAGAATCAACAACAACTACACCAATTAAAGTTGACCCTGATACAGGAGATGTAGTTGAACGTGGTGAACCAACAACAGAAGTTACAAAAAATGCAGTTGACGAGATTGTACACTTTGCACCTGAAGCAGTGCCTCAAGGACATAAAGATGAATTTGATCCAAACGCACCGAAAGGTAGCGAAGAAGAAGTTCCAGGTAAACCAGGTATCAAAAATCCAGATACAGGAGAAGTTGTAACACCTCCAGTGGATGACGTAACAAAATACGGTCCAGTTGATGGCGATCCAATCATAGAAAAAGAAGAGATTCCATTTGATAAAAAACGTGAATTTGATCCAAAATTAGAACCTGGTACAGAAGAAGTCGTACAAAAAGGTGAAAATGGAGAGAAAACAATCACAACACCAACTACGAAAAATCCATTAACAGGAGAAAGAGTTGGTAAAGGTGAGCCAACAGAAGAAACCACAAAAGATCCAGTGGATGAAATCATACATTATGGCGGTGAAAAAGTACCACAAGGACATAAAGATGAATTTGATCCAAACGCACCGAAAGGTAGCGAAGAAGAAGTTCCAGGTAAACCAGGTATCAAAAATCCAGATACAGGAGAAGTTGTAACACCTCCAGTGGATGACGTAACAAAATACGGTCCAGTTGATGGCGATCCAATCA
>OBXL01000081.1_pt1 | contig 64286 bp, 48 predicted proteins | sample 1476591 | NCBI WGS metagenome assembly OBXL01 (sample SAMEA2580155, study PRJEB22360) | human gut metagenome | biome: human gut; feature: human-associated habitat; material: faeces | place: Denmark | collected 2008/2010 | reverse complement strand
CATCAGCTATCGCACAAATCTTGTTATTCTCAAATTCACTGCTCGGAAATTTTGAGGCCCGTAAATGAATGCCTTGATGCCAAAGACCGCTATTATTAAATAAAAAGCGCGCACTTTCATCTCCTGCAAGATGATTAAAGTATTGTTGAGAGAGATTCGTGGTATTGCTTCTCGGTTTCAATGGGTAAGCGACATTAGGTATTTTTGGACTTTCAACTTTAGTGGTATCTGATGTCACTTTCTTTTTTTGCTCTGGCATAATGAAAACTTCCTTTATTCTTCTTATTGTAATGAACTATGAAATAATTAAATCTTGAATATCTACCGGTTGTGAGCCATTAGGTTGCGTTTCAAACGGACTCACCCCATCTGCCGAGCCCGCATCTTCCGTAAGTGGTCCCTCAACATACACATTCCCAATCAGCGTAATCCCTTCTTGGTTTAACACAATTTCACCGGCTGGGCCTTGAATATGAACTTCGTCATAACCTTCTAAATCAAACAGTTCACAAACTTGTTCAAAAAGCTCACCCGCAACCCAGCTGCCATTTTGGGCAATCTCAATATTTAAATCTTGTCCTACTTTGATGAGGCTATCAGCATGGACATTGACTCGACGGTTATTATTCACATTCAGAATATCGTCTTTTTCTATTTTCGTGATTCGATTACGTCCAATACTGCGTATTTGGTCTCGATTGATAGTCAAGTCTTCATCTTGTCCAACCGTTTCCATTCGGTCATTGCCTATATGGATTGTTTCATTGCGGCCTACTTGCTCCGTGCGGTCATGCCCCACTTGGGTCGTTTCATCATGTTTCACAATATGATTAAGGTCTTTCTCTGCATGAATAAAGACTTCTTCACGTCCCATTTCATCTTCAAAACGCAATTCGTTAAAACCATTGCCCTTATGGGTTTTGGATTTAATCGTCATGCGGATTTTATGTTTGGGAAGCTCGTAAGGTGGCTCTGTGGTACTGTGATAAGTACGCCCTACCACAATTGGTTGGTCCGGGTCGCCATTTAGGAATTTCACCAACACTTCGTGACCAATACGCGGAATCATCATATTACCGTATTGTGCGCCCGCCCAACCTTGCACCACGCGCACCCAACAAGAGCTGTGCTCATCAAAGTTGCCTAATCTGTCCCAAGGGAATTGTAGTTTTACTCTTCCCCACTCATCACAATAGATTTCTTCACCTTCAGGGCCTGTAACATGGGCAACTTGTGTACCACGAATAATCGGGCGAGGCTTTAATGGACTGCGCCAAGGTTTGTTGTGTGGAATCAGGAAAAGTGTGTTTTCATAGCGGTTGCCTTCTTCTCCCGCTTCTTCATCTAAAGCGCCTGTTTGTTTACCGAAGTGCTCGACACGTACCACCAACCAATCTTGATTAAACACTGAATTGTCATGCCCTTCTAAGGTAAAACCACAACCCGGTACGACACGCATATCATCGCCCACAGCATTCGCCGTTTCAGAAAGGGCCAGTTCTGATTCTAAACGATAAAGACTGAACGGATTGCCTTGTTCATCTTTCTTATATCGTCCCGGATAGTCATATTTTTCATAAACTGTCGCTGAATTGGCCGCACTTTTTGAAGCGCTATTATCAGTCAGCGCGGATGCCTGTGAATGATGTTGATGTTCGAGGTTGTAATTCGGATTTAAAAAGGTGTAATCTCGTAAGGTTTGGTAGGTTGATGATTAGTTTTTAAAAGAACAAAAAATAACCGCACGTTGCAAAGTGCGGTTAACAAATTATTTAATTTAGATCGACAGAATCAGCTTTGATCCACATGTTGATTTCTTTCTTTCCTTTGTAATTTATAAAGTACCATTTTTCTCCATGCTCATCTATTTTCTCATCTAAAATAGAAACCAAATCCCCCTTTATCAAATAAAGTTTAGTTTTATCTCTATCATAAGGGTTATTATATAGATAAGTCTTTATTCTAATTTCTTTATCTTTTGAAATAGATAATTTTTTAACTAAGAATGATAGCAATAAGTACTCTTTCTCTTCTCTAAGCAATTCAATTATACGTTTATATTGAGTAAAATGTTCATCTTTATCCTGAGGAAATCTCACTAATATTTCAGCTATATCATCGGGTAAAAATGATTTCATATACTGTCTATTTGAATAAAATGAATCTACTACAGCACTAAGAGTGGAAAACTCCGAACCTTTAGGTTTACCTTCATATGTCGAATAGCAAATTGCTTTATTTCCCTTGTCATAAAAATCTATTTTGGATACATCTACAACTTTATTGACAGAACAATACTCCGTTTTTAAATCACTGCAGTAGGAACAATTATTAACATACTCAAGTCTCTCTTGGATAAATTTCTTTCTATCATGATCATATCTTATTGTAGAAACTGAATAAGACGAATTAGATGAACTATAATCATAAACATCTACTTTATTATTAGCATCTCCTATTTTTAGCTCCACAATATCATTATCCGAAGGTTTATCTATATCTAATTTTAAATATGCATTCTTTCCCTCTTTAAAGAAAAGAGCTCCATCCTTAATAAAATAGCTACCCCATACATAATGTGGAAAAAAAAATAGACTTAAAACAGATAAATAAAAACTAATACTCTTCATCAGAAATCTCCCCCCAATATCCTTTTTGCTTCAAAATATCTTTGTTTAAAAGTTCATCTTTCTTATTCAATTTTATTTTATTAATGCATTTATTAGAATAATCAAACACATTATCCCGTAAATGACGATAAAGCTTTAATCTATATGACAATCACGATGATTTTAAAAATACGTGCTACCATTTTAGTCACTCCAGAAAATAGCAATGCAAAAATGGAAAATATCGATGATAAAACACCCTAAAAAACGACCGCACTTTTAACCCGTTCAGCCTAAAAGTGCGGTGGATTTTTCTGTTATTTTGTCGGTTTCTTCGGCATGCCGGTCTTTTCATCTAAGCCGGTATCGCCGTTTAACCCAGCCTGCAATGCCAAGCGGCGCACCAGGGCTTCATCAGGTTTTGGTGGGGCTTCCCCTTCAAACCAACGTTGGAACGCAATTTTGCCATCCCATTCCGGCAGCGGAGCAGGTGGCAACGGCACAATATCATCCAAATCAGGAACTTTGGGTTGGAGGTAGTCCTTTTCATAAAGATAATCGCCGATAATTTTATAACGACGAGCTCGCTCGCTATCTTCTGTAAGATTTAAATCATCTAAGTATTTATTCTCTCTTTTATTATGAAATACTTCTGATAATACATTAGCGGAAAGTTCACTGCCGTTTTTTACACCTTGATGAAATGCTTCTAGTGCTTTTGGGTATTCTTTCTTTCTAATCGAAGTCCTAACATTTCTGAAGCATCACCTAAGCCTTGTCCCGATGCGCAGGCGCGTAGTTGATCAATTAGTCTTATGCGCATTTCTAATGTATCGTCATCATTAATCTTACCTAACATATCCGCGACGACATACTGCGCTTCCCGACTTCCCAAGTCTGCTGCCTTTCTTAAGTAAGCATACTTACCATCTTTTTCGGTGCGTACACCATAGCCTACATCCAAATAACCGTACAGATTATAGTAAGCCGTTGCCGGCAGTTGTTTTGCCAGTTCTTCATTAAGGTTATGTACTTCCGTTTGCGGCATATCGGAGCTAATACGCCCGCTTTTTAATAGGTATTGCAAACGAATATTCGCTTTGTAGTCCCCATTCATGGCAGCGATACGATAATAGCGTGCTAGCCCATTCCAGACAGCATCGCCTCTTTTTCCTGTCCACATATTATGCAGGTCGTGATAAAGGGCATAATTATAGAGTTGTTGGGTTTCCGGCAGTAATTTCGGTTTTTCTTCGTGTTTGCAAACAAATGCTAAATTCGCCTTTAGTTGTTCCATTTTTTCCATTTTGATTTTTCTCGCTTTGTATTCGTCAATTATTCCGGGTGAAGTCGCGTGTCCGGTCCCCCCTAAATCAATACCTCTAAATAAACTCATGCCTGCCCAAATTACAAAAACAATCAAGGCAATCATAGCAATCACGATGATTTTAAAAAGACGTGCGACCATGAGTCACTCCAAAAAATAGCAATACAAAAATGGAAAATAGCGATGATAAAAACACGCTAAAAAACCACCGCACTTTTAACCCGTTCAGCCTAAAAGTGCGGTGGATTTTTCGGTTATTTTGTCGGTTTCTTCGGCATGCCAGTTTTTTCGTCTAAGCCGGTATCGCCGTTTAACCCTGCCTGCCATGCCAAGCGGCGCACAAGAGCTTCATCAGGTTTTGGTGGGGCTTCTCCTTCAAACCAACGCTGGAAAGCAATTTTGCCATCCCATTCCGGCAGCGGGGCAGGCGGTAACGGTACGATGTCGTCTAGGTCTGGAACTTTGGGTTGGAGGTAGTCCTTTTCATAAAGATAATCCTCTATGATCTTATAACGGTAAGAACGCTCCAAATCCGGCTGTAAATTTATAAAGTTAAGCTTATCATCAGGTCTGGTTTTCTCATTAAATCCATTTGCCAGTTGTAATGCAGACTGTGAATCTCCATTTTTGACCCCTTGATGAAAGGCTTCTAAGGCTTTTGCATACTCTTTATCTATTATAAAACCAATACCTAAGCTATTTGAGGCTTTACCTAGCCCTTGTTCTGATGCACAAGTACGCAGTTTTTCAATTATTTCTAACCGCATTTGCAAGGTTTCTTCATCATTAATATCTCCCAATATATCCGCCACAACATACTGCGCTTCCCTGCTACCCAAATCCGCTGCTTTTCTCAGATAAGCATATTTGCCATCCTTTTCCGTGCGCACACCATAACCCACATCCAAGTAACCGTACAGGTTATAGTAAGCCGTTGCCGGCAGTTGTTTTGCCAGTTCTTCATTGAGATTATGTACTTCTGTTTGCGGCATATCGGAACTGATACGTCCGCTTTTTAATAGGTATTGCAAACGGATATTGGCTTTGTAGTCCCCATTCATGGCAGCGATACGATAATAGCGTGCCAGCCCATTCCAGACAGCATCGCCCCGCTTGCCCGTCCACATATTATGCAGGTCGTGATAAAGGGCGTAATTATAGAGTTGTTGGGTTTCCGGCAGTAATTCCGGTTTTTCTTCGTGTTTGCAAACAAATGCTAAATTCGCCTTTAGTTGTTCCATTTTTTCCATTTTGATTTTTCTCGCTTTGTATTCGTCAATTATTCCGGGTGAAGTCGCGTGTCCGGTCCCCCCTAAATCAATACCTCTAAATAAACTCATGCCTGCCCAAATTACAAAAACAATCAAGGCAATCATAGCAATCACGATGATTTTAAAAATGCGTGCCACCATTTAGTCACTCCGACTTACTGTTGGGTCTGCCCGGTAAAACTCCCGTAATGCACAATCTGGAGATCCCCCTTTTTCTTTTAATTGTTTATTTTTTTCAATTAATTGTTGCCATATTTTAAATGCCTCTTTTGCTACCGCATAATCATGCATATCATCAGGATTTGCGGCAAAGTTCTTATTGGTATGTAAATCCCATAAGCGTTTGCGTAGTCCCTCCGCCACATCAGCGCATTCCATAATAATGCCCAATTCTGTATCCACCTGCATACTGCGGGTGTTCAAGTTCGCCGAGCTGATGACGGTGAAGACATCGTCCATAATGGTCACCTTGGAATGCACATAGACTTCCGCCGGTGTATCTTTGCCGTTTTTCTTATAAGTATGCACATATTTGCCGTTCTCATCTTTCGGCATTAAGGTGCAGATATGCGCTTTAATCCCCGGGGTATCGCTGATTTCATAACCTAACTCTTTTGTCAAATTTGGCTCTTCTTGTCCGAGCTCAGATGACTCAATTTGATTGAGCTCACCTTCTTTTTTAGCCGGGCCCGCTTTTCCTGCCTCTTGCGTTTTTTGCTCCTCATGTTGCTTCGCTTTAATCTCGCCTATTTCCTTTTCAATTCTCTGAATTTCCTGCTGGTTTTTCTCAAACTCAGCGGCTGCAACAGCTTTTCCTTCAGCAGTAGGAGCTTTCATGCTTTCATTATATAAGCGGAATTCTCTCTTTTTTGCCATGCCTAATTGAGCTTCAAGTTCATTTAACTTAATATTTCTCGCCACCCCAGGCATTACATCCTGCTTACCCAATAATTTAAACATTTCATTAGTAGTATAAGTTCCAACGCCAATGCCTTCGTCAGAAGAATTCGTTACTGTGAACCAATGAATTGGCCCTTCTGTGCGCCCATTATTTTTAATTGTTTCCCAGTGGCTAATAAACTCTCTCACCAACGGCGGAAAACGAAAATACTGATTTTCTGTATAAATATAACTTGTGGTCTGTTTAATATTTTTTAAATAGACCTTCATAATATCTTCAATATCTGGTTGATCATAGGTACGAACAATTTGAGCCATCACAAGTTTGCTATCATCAACTAGTGATGGATTAGGCTGATAATGGTCACGCGTAAACGATTGTCGTTTCCCAGTAATACCAATATCAACAGGATCTTTTCCCCACTGTTTATTATTTTGCCGATCCCAAGATTGACAAAAATTATGATTAATATCCCATAACACTTGTCCAGTCACAATACTGGAAACATCCTGTAATGGCGTTGGGCTATTTTTCCCTTTATTTGGCAATGTAGTTTTTAACGAATGATTACTATCATCCCAATAGTTATCCACCATGTTATGCTCTAGCACAAATCCTACTGCAAGCTCAGGAATTTCATAGTCAATTAATACTGTTTTTTGATGATGGGACGGAGCATATTTTAAAGCATATTTATAAGCATTTTTAGGTAGAGTCTCATCCTTGAAATTATGTTTTTGAAGGCGCTGAGCCTCCTCTGGCAAGGTTTTATCCTTATAATTATTTTCTTGTTTTGCAACATGTCGGTTTTTATATACCAAATTCGTTCGATTTGATGATTTAGTAAATTCTACTAACTTTTCAAATTTCTTAGTTGTATAAATTATCCCATATATATCAGAGCGTCTAATTACATTATCAAAATTTCCTCTTATAGCCTCATACCACCAACGGTCATAATCAACTTGCGCACTGGTAACTCCCTCAACCTTATCCTTTACCCAAACACCTGGTTTATTTCCCAAATTAGCTTCACTAAAGGTTTGAATATCCCCTGGTAAACTCCAGACCAAAATACGCACTTTTTTACCTTCAAGGGCTTTCTGAATCAATAAATCACCAATACAAGGGGATTTCCCATCTCGTTTAAAATGCATGGAGGGTTGAAAGCCCCAAATTGCAATATCAATAGAATGCTGGGCATTTGCTATCCGATCATGTAATTCTTCAAATGCTTCTTTACCATTAACCAAAGCTTTAAACGTTGCCGGCACAGGTTCGCTTTGAGTACCATTTTCAAATTTCTCAGCATCTTTCAAAAACCAATTAAAATTTACGGTAGCACATAGCTTACCTTCTGTTGTAGAAATCTGTTGTTTATTTTGACTCATATTTTATTTTCCCTCGAAGAAACCCTTAACTAATGCAGAATATATTTTCGCTGTAGATAAAGCGGAGTCTGTTGAAAATGGATAAAAACCTTCATTAATCAGTTCATCGTTATCAGTATCTTTCTCAAATTCTTCTACTATTGGTATAGAATAAGAAGCACCATTAGCAAAGCGAATTTCATAGTGTTTTGTACCTTCTTTGTGAGGAATCTCAATTTCGCCAGTACTATCAGTCATACCTTTTTTCACTTCATTACCGTCTACTAACAAAGTATATGGCATACCGATCATTGGCTTAGTAGAATGTGGAGACTGTAAGAATTTCACCTTCATATGCGGCATATAAAACGAATTTACTTGCGTTTCAAACGGACTAACCCCATCAGCTGCTCCCGCATCTTCCGTAAGTGGTCCCTCAACATATACATTCCCAATCAGCGTAATCCCTTCTTGGTTTAACACAATTTCACCGGCTGGGCCTTGAATATGAACTTCGTCATAACCTTCTAAATCAAACAGTTCACAAACTTGTTCAAAAAGCTCACCCGCAACCCAGCTGCCATTTTGGGCAATCTCAATATTTAAATCTTGTCCTACTTTGATGAGGCTATCAGCATGGACATTGACTCGACGGTTATTATTCACATTCAGAATATCGTCTTTTTCTATTTTCGTGATTCGATTACGTCCAATACTGCGTATTTGGTCTCGATTGATAGTCAAGTCTTCATCTTGTCCAACCGTTTCCATTCGGTCATTGCCTATATGGATTGTTTCATTGCGGCCTACTTGCTCCGTGCGGTCATGCCCCACTTGGGTCGTTTCATCATGTTTCACAATATGATTAAGGTCTTTCTCTGCATGAATAAAGACTTCTTCCCGTCCCATTTCATCTTCAAAACGCAGTTCATTAAAACCATTGCCCTTATGGGTTTTAGATTTAATCGTCATGCGGGTTTTATGTTTTGGAAGCTCGTAAGGTGGCTCTGTTGTGCTGTGATAAGTTCTCCCCACAACAATCGGTTGGTCCGGGTCGCCATTTAGATATTTCACCAACACTTCATGGCCAATTCGTGGAATCATCATATTACCGTATTGTGCGCCCGCCCAACCTTGAACCACTCGCACCCAACAAGAGCTGTGCTCATCAAAGTTGCCTAATCTATCCCAAGGGAATTGCAGTTTTACTCTTCCCCACTCATCACAATAGATTTCTTCACCTTCAGGGCCTGTAACATGGGCAACTTGTGTACCACGAATAATCGGGCGAGGCTTTAATGGACTGCGCCAAGGTTTGTTGTGTGGAATCAGGAAAAGTGTGTTTTCATAGCGGTTGCCTTCTTCTCCCGCTTCTTCATCCAAAGCACCGGTTTGTTTACCTGAATGCTCTACTCGCACCACCAACCAATCTTGATTAAACGCTGAATTGGCATGTCCTTCTAAGGCAAAACCATAACCCGGTATAACACGCATGTCATCACCCACTGCATTCGCGGTTTCAGAAAGGGCCAGTTCTGATTCTAAACGATAAAGACTGAACGGATTGCCCTGCTCATCTTTCTTATATCGTCCCGGATAGTCATATTTTTCATAAACTGTCGCTGAATTGGCCGCACTTTTTGAAGCGCTATTATCAGTCAGCGCGGATGCCTGTGAATGATGTTGATGTTCGAGGTTGTAATTCGGATTTAAAAAGGTGTAATCTCGTAAGGTTTGGCGGATTGTCGTCACCTTACGGCAATAGTCGAATAGCCAAAGGCAAGCAAATGAACGATCCCCTGCGGGCTTTGCATTATAGGTCAATGTGCCAAGAATCGGAGAAGCGATACTTTGATGGCCAAAACGCAACTCATGGCTGTCTGCTCGATGGTCAAAGTAATAATACCAGCCTTCCTCCGCCGCCAAGCGTTCAATAAAGGCTAAATCTGTTTCGCGATATTGCACACAATATTCGCGTTCCCAATCCGAAGGTAAAGGCTCAAAGGAAACCTTTTCTACGCGATTTTTTTGCAATAAAGTGCGGATGATTTTTTCGCTGTTTTGATGTTGGAAGATTCGGCTATCAGATTGAAATGCTGCTCGCGCGAGAGCCGGCTCCACCACCATTTGATAATGCGTGCGAACAAACCCTGTTTTCCCCAAACCGAAACTGGTCACAATCCCATTCAAATAACGAACCGGTTGTTCTCCTTGCCAAAAAGTAAAGGTCACGGATTGATCCATTAATGCTGAAAATGAAATATTCGGATCAAAACTTGATAACATAAGCTCCAACCGAAATGGTTCTGAAAGCCCTTCAGTCAGCTTAAAACTGATCACATCAAAAGTATGTTTTTCACCGGCATCAAGGGTGTAACGGTAGTCAGATTGAACAGCCATGATTGTCCTTTGTTTAACGCGTAAAATATCGCTTAGTATAATGTAATTTCATCTATTTCTAAATAGTAAAAATAGTTGTAGTAAATTTCTATATAAAAAAATAAAATACCTAAGTTTATTTATCTTTCAAATGCTTTATTAAACATAAGGATCTCAAATAATGATCAAAATTAACTTAGCCGCGACATTAGGTGCATTAAATGACGTTTCTAAATTAATGTTAGAAGAATCTGCCGCTTATGCAATTAGTTGTGGTGAATCGGAAGTGCTTCCAGCCCATTTATTACTCAAATCATTGGAAAATCCATTCTCAGACGTTCGCTTTATTTTAAATAAACTTAACATTTCTCACGAAGAATTGACCGCACTTTTACTCAGCAAAACGCAAACATCTCACACCAATATTGACTCTGTACCAAGCTTCTCGCCGTTATTGATTGAAATGTTGCAAGAGGCATGGTTACTCGGATCACTTGAATTTGAACAAACACAAATTCGCAGTGCAAGCATTTTCTTAGCATTGGTATTGAATGCATCGCGCTATTTGCCAACTGCTGTTGCGAGCTACTTAAATCAAATTAACAAAGAAACATTACGCCAATCTTTACTGGTATTTGCTAAAGGCTCCGCTGAATCACAAACCACACAAGAAAATACCGCTACACCTTCAGCCGTACATACAGACCAATCTGATTTAGCACGTTTTGCTGAAAATTTAACGGCTAAAGCCTCTGCAGGTAATATTGATCCCGTTCTCGCTCGCGACAAAGAAATTGATCTGATGATCGATATTCTTTCACGCAGAAGAAAAAACAATCCGATTGTAGTTGGTGATGCGGGTGTCGGTAAAAGTGCATTAATTGAAGGATTAGCATTACGCATCGTCAATAAACAAGTTCCTCCACATTTACAAAATGTTGAACTTTGGAGCCTAGATCTTGCCGCTTTACAATCTGGCGCATCAATCAAAGGGGAATTTGAAAAACGCTTAAAATCGGTGATTGATTTTGTAAAAAATAGCACAACGCCAATTGTTCTTTTTATTGATGAAGCCCATACACTTATTGGTGCGGGTGGCAGCGAAGGTGGCAACGATGCAGCCAACCTTTTAAAACCGGCTCTTGCTCGAGGTGAGCTTCGCACAATTGCAGCCACGACTTGGTCTGAATATAAAAAATATGTAGAACGCGACCCTGCGCTATCCCGTCGCTTCCAATTAGTGAAAGTGGACGAACCATCTATTGAAGAAAGTATTGTTATTCTACGTGGTTTAAAACCACTCTACGAAAAAGCGCATGGTGTTTATATCACAGGTGAAGCACTTGAAACAGTAACAAAGTTATCTGCGCGTTATATTGCGGCGAAAAAGCTACCGGATAAAGCCATCGATATTTTAGACACGGCTTGCGCTCGCGTTTCTACAGCAAAAGACACACCACCAAAACGCTTAAGCTACTTAGATAATAAGATCCATGAAATCAATGTTGCCATTGCTGAATTTGATCGTGATTATCAGCTAGGTGAAACAGTTGATAGTACAGTGAAAACAAAACTAGAAAATCAACTCACTGAATTAGCCGAAGAAAAAAATGTGCTTTCTTCTCGATTTGAATCTCAAAAAGCATTAGTGGAAGAAATTTTATCCTTACGGACCAAGCTCTCTGATTCTGAAACAGAATATACCGAAGAAGAACGTCAAGAATTGATCGCACAATTACAAGCGAAAAAAGCAGAATATGAAGCAATCAAACCTGAAGAATGTTTAATTCATGCTGAAGTGGGAAGCAAACAAATTACTGCGGTAATTGCTGATTTAACAGGTATTCCTGTAAATAGCATGACAGGTGATGAACTTACAAAACTCACTGAGCTTCCTGATATTCTTAACGACAACATTAAAGGTCAATCTCAAGCCATTGAGCAAATTCACAAAAACTTGCTTACTGCTATGGCAGATTTACGCCGTGCCGGCACACCATTGGGCGCATTATTACTTGTTGGACCAAGTGGTGTAGGTAAAACTGAAACGGCAATTCAAATTGCCGAACATATCTTTGGTGGCAAACAATTCCTGACTACCATTAATATGTCTGAATACCAAGAAAAACATACTGTTTCACGTTTAATTGGTTCGCCTCCAGGTTATGTGGGCTATGGTGAAGGTGGTTTACTAACTGAAGCTATTCGCCAAAAACCTTATTCTATCGTGCTATTAGATGAAGTAGAAAAAGCCCATCCAGATGTGCTTAACTTGTTCTATCAAGCTTTTGATAAAGGCGAACTTGCAGATGGGGAAGGGCGTTTAATTGACTGTAAAAATATTCTCTTTATGCTCACCTCAAACTGTGGTTTTGATGCTGCAAATGATCAGTTTGCCGTGAAAAGTGATGAAGAGTTGCGTCGTTCGCTTCTTACATTCTTCAAACCGGCGTTACTGGCTCGCATGCAAATTGTGCAATATCACTATTTAACCACCGATGTAATGCAGCGCATTGTGAAAGCTAAATTGGCGAAATTAGAGAAATTAATCGCTGAGCGTTATAAAGCGACCGTTACTATCGCAGAAAACATTCTTAAACACATTGAACAACAATGTGAAGCTGATACAAATGGTGCACGTTTGGTCGATGCGATTCTTGAAGGGCAACTTTTACCACCACTTTCCTTAGCGTTGCTTCAACGCATCGCTCGTGGTGAGAAAATGTCAAATATCACAATCAATTTTGAAGAGGGTGAATACCAAGTTGATATTGCGTAATTCATGATGAAAAACATCTAAGAACTTGACCGCACTTTGACTTTCATTCACAAAGTGCGGTCATCTTTTAGGTTAATTTTTTGAGATTTATTTATGGAAAAATCCCTTTGGCTTGCTACTGCTTATATACAAAAAGCCGAACAATTAGACCAATTTGTTGCATTAGCCACTTTTGCTACAACTGCTGAGGAATTTGAACAACGTGCACGGGTTCACTTTGCACAAAAAGCCCACTTTCGCTTTCAACTTGCACCTATTCCCGCTCACGTATTCTTTCAACGTCATGGACGAACCTATTTACTACATCAGGCATCAACACTCAGAGAAGATGAAATACGCGTAATTCCTTTAAGTGATGAAATGCCACAGCCTGCTATTGAAGAAAATATTGAATATCTACACTGCCACAAGATCGATAATGTCGAGCCACTCGATGCGCAATTTGACCGAATGCCGGCTCTTTTTGCACCCGAGGACATCGCACTGTTATTATGGCCTGACTTTCCTATTCCACCTAATCAATTAGATTTTGAAAAGAGAAATGAATCGGCGCACACTCGCAATTCAGCGCCTCAAATCGATAAAAATATGCAGCAACGCCATCTTGAACACTACACGAATGATAGCGATACATCACCTACACTCAAAGTCTATTTCGTTTTAGATGCCAAAAAAATACCTTTTTTGAATACGCTCTCCTTAAAAGGCAAAATGAAAAGCTTATTTCAAGGGAAATCTGGTGAAGATACTGAAAAAGTTGCACCCTATTTAATTGAAGTAATTCGTGATGAAAACCATATTCATACCGGTGAAATGATGGGATTATTCAGCTTAAAATCAGCACAACATCATTTTAACTGGGAAGATAACCTCGGTATTTTTATCCATTCCTACGCTGATTTTGAAACGGTCTATCAACATCTACGTAAATTTCCTATGCTACAGGATGAACGTGGAAAATGGTTTTTCTTCCGTTTTTACGATCCCAAAGTCTTACATGACTATCTAGCAATAATTGCCAAACGCCCAGCCAAACTAAATAAGTTTTTTGGTTATGATAACAACATTATTTATGCCTTTGGCTTAGGGCTAGGAAGCCGTTTCTATTACTACACCTTAAAAACCTTGCCCGAAGAAACGCTTCCATCTCCAATCGTGATGACTGATTGGGAAATAGACGGATTTAAAACGCATAAGTGGTTAGAAACCAAGGAATATTTAATGGAATATACTCTACAGGAATATCCGCAACTTTACTCGGAGGAAAATAAACATGAATTATGCCAAAACTTGGAAGAAGGCTATAAAAAAGGTTACACTTACGAAATTTCAATATTGCAGTATGCTTTAGCCAAACAAAGTGCGGTCAAAAATGGAATAGATTTTATTGCATTGGAAGAACAAGTTACAAAAAACAATACCGCACCACTAGAACGAGCTATCAAATTGTGTTCATTGTTAAATATAGAATAAAAATTAGAGTACTCAACCATGTCTGAAAACAAACAGCTCAAGAAACCGGCAGCAACAGAGGCTGACGGAGTCATTGCCCCATGCCAAGAAGGCATTCGACTTTATCCGACAAGATTCGCCCTGACCGATAAGGCGTTTGAAAACATAAAAAGTAAAGGGGAAATGCCACCACTTCCGAAGAATGCATCTGGCGATGAGAATTATGATGCCCGCCGTTTACGTGATGGTTTGGTATATATTTTAGCAGTGAATGCCGAAGTTAAAGGATGTTTTGAAATTAGCGCAGAAGCGGCCAATGGTCAGGCTTGGTATATTTACCGCTATCGTTCAAAAGATGTGGATTTTAACCGAGGAAACCAAGTGTTCGGAATAAACTACTCCTTTAGTCTACTTAATGATTACGAAGCCGTTTATACAAACAAAGTCACTTTACCAACGCCTTATATCGAACTTAATAAAGCCATTGAAAGTGCGTATATAATGTTTACTGATGTATACCTACCCATGAGTTTGCTTAGAAAAATAGAAACCGATCCCTTAGTAAGAAATCATTGGATGCGCAATGTTCAGCTAAAAAATCCGCAAGGCAACTCAATTAATATGGCCACCTTGCAGCAAACGGTTAAAGACTTTTCGCCACAAACCAAAATGATGACTGACCAGGCATTAACCTCAAATGCCTATCGCTTTACCCCGATAGGTAAACCGACGGGCTGGGAAGAGATAAAAGATCAACTCATGCATAGCCAAAACGGTGTGATTGTCGCTTTAGAAGACCCTGTAGGAACAGCAAGAGATTTGTCAGGATATCATTTATATCTAACGGCAGAGCGAGATAACGTATTGGCGAAATATGAATATGCAATCTCGACCGCAAGAATTCTTGATGCTCACGCACTGCATAAATATAAAGAAGCTGTCAAGTCTGCTCGGGATAGCCTTGAAATGGCGAATGCAGAATTGCGCGACCAGGATTTACGGACCATTGAACCGGCCCCTATCAAGTTCTCCCAACTATATCAAAAGGTCTTTTCCGACTCTATTAACTCAGAGCATTTAAAGGCCAATGGCGATGCCGATGTACTGAATGTGTTAAAAGCGGAATTACAATTGGAAGATGAGCTACCGGGAGTCAATGCCATTAATAAAATGGCCTATATTCCAACTCGTTTTGGCACATTCTTTAAGAATGTTGTAAATGCTCATAGCGCTTTTATTGCAACGCACAGCAATAAACTCAGTGCGCTATATGATTTGTATGCCGGTGATCCAGAAGACCTTGAGGCGGCAAGTGTATGGTGCTGTTACATGCATGGTTTTCTGCATGGATTGGATATTTCACCTTACGGACGTAACGCCTTAATTGCTGCTTTACCGATTGAAGATGCGGACGCATATAAAGCCCCGCCTTATGCACAGCAAGCTACGCCGGCGGTGGAGTCTCTGAAAAAATATTTATCGGATTTCACCAAAGCCTTAGGCGCGCTTGAAAAAGCTGCGAAGACAGGCTATCTCAACATAGCAACCTATGATTTAGTGATAGAACTAGTGATTGATAAAATCTATGTACGCTATACCAATAGTAGCCATAAAGGTTATGTTAGACAGCCATTTAGTGTGCCTCAAACTATTCAGGCTACATATCAAGCCAAATTAAACACCAAAGAGATTGAGAAAATCCTACCGACACATCGAAGCCAAGCCGCGATACCTAAGCATGTAAAAAGACTACAAGAGAACATTCGCTCGCTGAAAGTAGAGTATGCACCAAGACAATATGGTTTATTTCAAATCACGGAAGGATTGGCAGGATTAAATAAAGCCTTGAGTGCTTCCGTTGTGTTGGGCTTCTTTGTACCAAACAAAGCGGAAACAGAATTAGGAAAACTGGGTAATGACCCGTTTTTAGCCTCTATGCAAGTGATTGCCGGAATGTACGCACCGAAAGGCGGTTTAGAACAACACACTTCCCAAGCATTAACGGAGCTTGAACAGTTAACCTCTCGCAAGAATCTGCAACAAAGCAAATGGATAAGTTATTTTGAACAAAAAGGTGCCGGTTCGGCATTGACCCGTATTCGAAATGCGATTATCAACGTCAATACGGGATTGGCCGGGGTCGGTGCGATGTTTGAATTTTTCAACTGGGTGGAGGCCGATTATAAGAGCGATGAAGTGGGCAAAACCGCAGCCTTATTAAGCATGGGGGGCGGATTAGCCATTGAAGGTGCAATCGGCTCATTAGGTATGTTGGCGGGTTCTTCGACCTTATCTGCGGGCACCTTAACGTTATTAACCGGGTTGTCTTATGCCACTTTGGGGATTGGTATTGTGCTGATTACCATTGCAATTATTTATAACTATTTTGCCCCGGAAGATATTGAACTGTGGGCTGAGAATGGTTTTTGGGGTAAGAGTCCTAAATATTGGGGGGAGCCTAATCAGGAGAAGGCGTATGAATGGCTAGTAAAAAGACCTGAAGTTTTTCAAGATCAGTTTGATAAATCAAAATTTAAATATAATAACAATCTATTAGTTATCAATGATACAGCAGTGCATTTCTATCGTATCGAAATGCAGCGCTACTTAAAATCTGTAGCTGAGGTAGTTGTCACCTTGGATTCGACTAATCCGCGAAAAATACTGATACACTACCCTGGCATTTATACCGAACAAGACGCTAAAGAGATCCGTATTGATAGAATGGAAGGTTATGCCAAAAATGTGAAAAAGGTCTATCCGAGTTATGAAGACTGGCGATTAAGTATTGAGAAAGAAAAACTTCATACGACAACAACGTTTGAGCAGGAAGGCGTAGCAGGTATAACCATTCATGATGAGCGATTGCCTTATATGAATATCACCACCTATTCGGAAGATGTTGATGAGGGCGCCATTCCTTATGAGGACTTACTCGCCCTTAGCGTGCAAGTTAGCGTACCGAATTATCAAGGCAATAAATACCGTAAGCAATCGAAACTCACTAAACTGACATTGAAAAAACATTAGGAGAAAACATGGCAGAACAACAGGAAAACAAAGACTGGCTGGATAGACTCGGGGAGTTTTTCAGTAGGATTTTTATTAACCCAAACAAAGATATTGCCTACTCCATTCGTAAACGGGGCGACGATGAAATTGAAATTCGGGATTCCATTTTTGATGGGTATGCCCGAGGATTGATTCGGTTTATCTTATTTGCCGGATTTTTGATTATTGGATTTGGCGGGGGAAATAGCTTAGATAAACCATTTGGTTCTCAAATTAGTGACTTTAAAATGGATTATACTTGGGCATTCAAACCAGATGAACTAATTGCTCCTAATTATAAGGATTATTTAGAACTCTATAAGGAAAAGGGTACATTTGCTTCAAAAAGGCCATTTGAAACCTATGAAAAATATAGACAACGTTACTTAGGTGAATGGGAAAATGATAGATTCAAATTTATTCTATATTGTACTTGGTTATCTGTTTTTTTTATTGCTGTGCTATTTGCTTTTTTCCTCCCCCGTCCCCGTGGTTTCCGAGTCAACCGCAAAAAACGGGTGATTTATTGGCAAACCATCTTCGGCAGTCATGCCATCGCTTTCGTACCGGAACAAGGTGACCCGCTAGGCGGAATCAATTACAGCCGTTTCGGCTTGTATGCGTTTGGTGGTCATGAGCGTTTTTCATTGCAACTGTGGATTGACGACTACCTTTCCAAACGTCGTGTTACTGCGCTTTTTGGGGTGTATCCTAGCCCAAGCTCTGAACATAATGCCCAAATCCTGCGTGCTATTCGCGCCTATCTTACGGAAGATAATCCGGAATTTTTAAAGTATGTTGGCAGAGATTTTAAAAACTTCGGCTTAAAATTTAACATTGCTTTATGTAATGCCTTTGCACTGCGCGTGCCATTTAGTCGCAAAAAAGCCGATCGCGCTATTGAACTGGCACTTGCCGAATGGAATAAGAAAACCCCTAACCAAAAACAAGGCTGGTTCAACGAACGCCGTGCAACACAGAAAATTATCAATGAACGCCATCTGTGGGAAGAGTTGGATAACGAAGTAAAATAACCAATTTAAAACAAAGTGCGGTAAAATTTTTCAATGTTTTTTAAAATATTTGGAAAATTAACCGCACTTTTATTTGAGATGAATAAAGAAAACATGGCAGAACAAGAAAACAAAGACTGGCTAGATAAACTCGGGGAGTTTTTCAGTAAGATTTTCATTAATCCAGATAAAGATATTGCCTACTCCATTCGTAAACGGGGTGAAGATGAAATTGAAATTCGGGATTCGATTTTTGATGGGTATGTTCGTGGATTTATTCGCTTTATTTTAGGTGGGATGATGCTTGTCAATATATTTAATGGCTTATCCATTATCCCATTTTATAGCCATTCAGATGCAAAAAGAGATTATGAGTGGGCATTTCATAGAGATAAAATGCTTATGGAAGAATATAAATCCTATAAAGAAAGAAGAGAAGAAGGAAATAAATTTCGAGAGGAAAAATTAGAACTAACGCCATATGAAATATATACTGATGGACTAGGTCCTCAATCACCAATAAAAGACTTTATCTTAGACATCATTATGATCCCCTTTTTTGTCTTTGCCTTTTTCCTCCCCCGACCACGTGGTTTTCGTGTCAACCGCAAAAAACGGGTGATTTATTGGCAAACCATCTTCGGTAGTCATGCCATCGCCTTTGTGCCTGAACAAGGCGATCCGCTGGGCGGAATTAATTACAGCCGTTTCGGCTTGTATGCGTTTGGTGGGCATGAGCGTTTTTCATTGCAACTTTGGATTGATGACTACCTTTCCAAACGTCGTGTTACTGCCCTGTTCGGCGTATATCCAAGCCCAAGTTCAGAACATAACGCCCAAATCTTACGCGCTATTCGTGCCTATCTTACGGAAGATAATCCGGAATTTTTAAAGTATGTAGGCAGAGATTTTAAAAACTTCGGCTTAAAATTTAACATTGCTTTATGTAATGCCTTTGCACTGCGCGTGCCATTTAGTCGCAAAAAAGCCGATCGCGCTATTGAACTGGCACTTGCCGAATGGAATAAGAAAACCCCTAACCAAAAACAAGGCTGGTTCAACGAACGCCGTGCAACACAGAAAATTATCAATGAACGCCATCTGTGGGAAGAGTTGGATAACGAAGTAAAATAACCAATTTAAAACAAAGTGCGGTAAAATTTTTCAACGTTTTAAAACGCTTAGAAAATCAACCGCACTTTTATTTGAGATAAATAAAGAAAACATGGCAGAACAACAAAACAAAGACTGGCTGGATAAACTTGGGGAGTTTTTCAGTAAAATATTCATTAACCCAAACAAAGACATTGCCTACTCCATTCGTAAACGGGGTGAGGATGAAATTGAAATTCGAGATTCGATTTTTGATGGGTATGCTCGTGGGTTTATTCGCTTTGTTTTAATTGGTATGACACTCATTAACGTATTTCATGGTTCATCTGGCATTCCATTTTATAGCCAATATCTCGAGGCAAAAAGTGATTATGAATGGGCTTTCAATCCTGATAAACCTGCAATGGCACAATATCTGAATTATAAAGAAATGGCAGATCGTCATTATAAAATAGCACAAGAAGAAAATAATCCATTCATAGATCCACCAATGAGCTATGAAGAGTATAAACAAGGCATCCTTTCTAAATCACCATTAAAAGATTTTATTCTTGATATCATTTTAATCCCTTTTGTGGTCTTTGCCTTTTTCCTGCCCCGCCCACGCGGTTTTCGTGTCAACCGCAAAAAACGGGTGATTTATTGGCAAACCATCTTTGGCAGTCATGTCATCGCCTTTGTACCGGAACAAGGTGACCCGCTAGGCGGAATTAATTACAGCCGTTTCGGCTTGTATGCGTTTGGTGGGCATGAGCGTTTCTCATTGCAAGTTTGGATTGACGATTACCTTTCCAAACGTCGTGTTACCGCACTTTTTGGAGTCTACCCTAGCCCAAGCTCTGAACATAACGCCCAAATCCTACGCGCTATTCGTGCCTATCTTACGGAAGATAATCCTGAATTTTTAAAGTATGTAGGCAGGGATTTTAAAAACTTCGGCTTAAAATTTAACATTGCGCTATGTAACGCTTTTGCACTGCGAGTGCCGTTTAGTCGCAAAAAAGCCGACCGAGCCATTGACCTAGCGCTTGCCGAATGGAATAAGAAAACCCCAAATCAAAAACAAGGCTGGTTCAACGAACGCCGCGCAACACAAAAACTCATCAATGAACGCCATCTGCGGGAAGAATTAGATAACGAAGTAAAATAAACTAATTTAAAACAAAGTGCGGTGGAAATTTTAGATATTTATTAAATAGTTAAAAAGTAACCACACTTTTTTTGAACTTCTGGCTGGTTATTGCTATGATTCCGCAAAGTATTTTCATCAGTTAACAAAAAAATTATGTCCACCTCTCTTTGGATTTCTACTGCGTATCTACAACAGCCGCCTAGTTCTGACCAATTCGTCGCGCTACTGGCTTTTGCCGATAGCCGAGAAACATTTGAACAACTTGTCAAAACGACCTTTAACACGCAAAAGGCACATTATTATTACCAACTGGCGCCATTAAAGGCTGAAGTCTTTTTTCAACGGCATGGACAAATATGGCTGGCATATCAGGCTAATGGGTTAAAAGAAGGTGAAGTACGAGTCGTCGAATTGGTTGGTGATAAACCCAAGGAACAGTTTGCTACTGAGACCCATTACTTGCTTTGCCATCAAATCAACCATGTGAAATTGCTGGATAGGCAGTTTGGTCGTCACCCGAAAGTCTTTGCACCTGATGAGATTTTCAAACTACTCTTCCCTAACACGCCGATTCCGCCCGATATAACTCAACCGGGTTGGTCAGAAAATTGGCAGGAACCGACTTTTCTCATGCCGGTTTTAGATGAAAAAACGTTGGAAAAAGACACCGCACTTTTTGGCGAGCCGCTGCCCGAATTAAAATGTTATTTCATCTTAGATGCCAATAAGCATAAATATTTAGAACCTGAGAATTTTCATTGCCGTATTGAAAGCCTGTTTCAAGGGGAATTCGCTGAAATCACCAAAGACATTGCGCCTTATTTGGTAGAAGTGATTCCTTATCCTGATGACAGCTCAGAAAGCGAATTAATGGGCTTGTTTAGTGATGAAGGGGCAATGACTAGATTCAATTGGCATGAAGAACTGGGCATCTTTATTCATTCCCGTTATGATTTCGATACCGTGTTACGTCATCTTCGCCACTTTCCTGTGATGAAAGACGAAAACGGCAAGTGGTTCTTCTTCCGTTTTTACGACCCGAAAGTGTTACGCAATTATTTAGAAGTCATTGCCACCAGCCCGGAAAAACTCAATAAGTTTTTCGGCTATGAAAAGCGCATTATTCATGCTTTTGCCTCAGGCATTGGCGACAGTTTTCATTATTACCAACTTAAAGCCTTACCGGAAGACACCCGAAACACCCCGATTCTCCTAACGGAATTTGAGCTGAATGGATTTAAAGAGAAAAAATGGTTGGAAACGAGAGAAAAAATGGTTGGGTATATATTTAAAACTTATCCGCACGTTTATTCCCCTCAGGAGCAAGAACAATTAATTAACAATTTAGATGAAGCCAGAAACAAAAACTATATTTATGAAACAGCAATTGTACAATATGCCGTCGCAAAACAAAGTGCGGTGAAAAATGGACGAGATTTTGCAACACTTGAAAAACAATTAGAACAAAAGTTCCCTGCACCCTTAGCCCGTGCAATACAATTATTTAATCTTTTAAATTTGGAGCAAGAAAATGGCAAATAAAGAACAAGATTATGAACCACAAGCAAAACCTGCCGATGAAGTAACCAAACAGTGCCAAGAATTTATTCGACTCTATCCCACAAGATGGGCATTAACAGACAGCGCATTTGAAAAAATTAAAAACACAGGAACAATACCAACTCCTCCAAAAGGAATAGCCGAAATGAATAGTGATTATGATCTCCGCCGTTTGCGTGATGGTTATATCTATATTTTGGCGACTAAAGCTGAATGTCAAAAGTTTAAAATAACTACTGAAGCATCTAATGGTGAAGCTTGGTATATTTATGACTGCAATAGTGATGGTGATAAACAAACATTTCATAAATGGTCTAAGAATTTTTTTGAGCAATGGGTTAAAGAACAATCTGAAAAGGATACATCTGAAAAGGATACATCTGAAAAGGATATATCTGAAAAGGATATATCTCAAAACGATACATCAAATGAGGTAAAAGAAGATAATTCTCAACAATTTGAAAAAAACAACAATGAAGAACTCGCAACTAGGGAAGCTCCTCAACAAGCGGAAATACCTGAAGTTAATGTAATAGGAACTCGACGTACTGCATTTATAGAATTAAATCGGGCAATTGAAACAGCATATATTATGTACTCGGAATTTAAATTGCCATACGAACTATTGCAGGCAATAGAAAGAGATCCTTTAGTTAAGATGTTCTGGATGAAGAAAATTCCGACTAACGCACCTTCCGGCCTCACATTAGATATAAAAACGACAGAAAATATAGTTAATGATTTTGCTAGCACAACAAATTATGTACGAGACTATATCAGTAACTTATATCGTAGCCAGCCCATAGGAAAGCTTAGCGCCTGGAAAGAACAACTAAAGAAAATAACCAATTCAGAAGGGGTTATTGTTGCATTAGATGATCCTATTGGTATCGCAAGAGACCTAGATTATTACGTTTATTATTTAGATGATAAACGTCAAGAGGTCTTATCCAAGTATGAATATGCGTTTATTACTGCACAGATAATTGATGCGCACGTAGCACAATTACAAATGGCAGAAAACAGTAAAAGACGTCGAGCCGTTTCTCAATATGTGCCATATGATAAAAAAATGGATATGACAATAGCTGGAGCATATGCCAAATTAAATATTGACGACTCCCATCTCGACAATAGTGAAGACTCAATTGTTGAAATACTCAAGAATGAATTAGGTATAGCTCAACCTATTAATGGCGTTAATACAATTAATAAAATTGCAAAAATACCCAACCTATTTAATACACATATAGATAATGTAGTGCATAGCATTTGTGATCATATAGCGAAAAACACCCCAAAAATAAAAAATTTATTTGAGTTATATGAGAAAAACAAAAATGACTCTATGGCAAGTTTATGCTCTCAATATTTTGAAGGGCTTATTGGACATTTAAGTTATACATCCCTAGGGCAGCAAGCTTTAATTACAGCATTCAACTCTAATAATGATGTAGTGACAAAAACGCAAAAAGAAATTTTAGCAAAAGCAGCAGAATCATTAAAAAATTTATTAGACTCTTTTAAAAATTTTTTAAGTTCTCTTGCCAACATGGGGAATTTTTATCGCTTCAATCTCTATTCTTTTGATCGAATTGTTCAAGTTATCAGTAATGAAGTGGTACTAGCAGGTAGTTATAGAGAAAATGGCAAGCGGTACTATAAACGAACTGAAATCATTCGGAATATAGAAGAAGTTTATCGAAAAACCGGTGTATTTGGGCAAGAGGAATTATTATCCGAAAAAAAGATTTTTAGTCATGCGAATAAATTAAAAGCATCACGAAAAAAACTCACTACAGAAGAGCTCATTCCTGTAAGAACAGAACTTCCTAAAGGCTTAAAAGTAGATGATTCAGACTTTAAACGGGTAACGGAGCTCTCATCAAAACTTGATGGTGCAGCAAAACTGTTTGCTTTTTCAGCTATATTAGGCTTTTTTACTGAAGATTCCAGTTATACCAAAGAAGGGCGCTGGGCAAATAATGCCGCATTTGCTACTTTATTAGCATTTACAGAAAAAGTCGCGCCAGACAGTGAGTTAGGGTTTGAATTTAGGCAGGTTGCCGGTCAACGCATGTCTTTAACAGCAATTAATAATGCCACGGGAGCAACATTCTCAAGCAGCTGGCAAGCTGCAAGGGCGGGGTTGTTTAATTTCGGCACAGCGCTGGCAGGTATTGGCGTATTAGTTGAAGTGGCAAATGCCCATGAAGCTAAATATAAAGGTGATGAAATAGACTATTGGGGGGCGGTATCTAGAGGTACTGGTTCTACTTTAATGGCATTATCTCCAGCAACATTAGGCAAAGCATTAACCATGATGGCATCCACATCAGCGAATGTGGCACTTGCCGGTACAGCATTGCGAATAGTAGCATTAGCATTGCCTTATGTAGGGGCGGTATTGTTATTAATCGGCATTGGTTTAGCATTATTTAAGAAAAGCGACATGGAGCTTTGGATTAAACATAGCTTTTGGGGAGATAGTGATAATTATTGGGGAGAAGCTGTTGGAGCTTATGATTGGAAAAATGAAAGAAAAATAGACAATTTTGCTCAGCAATTAGAAAACAGTATATTTAATACATCAAATCAGATGAATAAAAAATACTATAAGATCGAAATGCAAAGACTCTTTTCCATAACAGAAAAAATTAAGTTTGAAGTGATGGATAAACACCACATTCGGATAACTCATCCTAATATCACTAATTTAGCTATTGCTCAAGGAATTTCTATTTCCCATAAGGCGATAATTAATCGTACAGGTAAAGCATTCGGGGTCAAAACCAGTCCACAAATTCACTTTAATGACAGCGAGCCTGGACAAGCAATATTATATTTTCCAAATTGGCGGATTGTTGATATGTTAACTGGCGAATCAGGATTTATTGATGAGAGTGATATTGTGAGCTTAGAAATAAAGGCTACCCTCCCTCGCTACAATCAAGCAACTGAAAACATCGAGTCAGATTTACACACATTAAATATGGCAGGGAAATAATATGAATTTAAAAAAAATATATCACGATTTGGGGTTTTCAATACGCAAAGTCAATGAAGATGAAATTGAAATTAAAAACTCAACTTTTGATGGCTATTTACGTGGTTTTTTCAGAACTCTAATTATTGGCATTTTCTCTGTAATTGCATTTTTAGATTACCAACATAATAAAACTCCTCTATTGGGAATATATCAGTCAATAGAAAAAGACTTTATATGGGCTTTTAATCCAGACAAAATAATTAAGCCTTTATATAGTGAATATGTTATTTTTGAAACTAACCCAGAAATGATAAAAAAATATAATATAACAGAAAAAATAAAACCTTATGAAGAATTCAAAGAACCATACTTAAAAAAGCATTTCTGGGATCGCATTTCTGCATATCTTTATTTGATTGGAATCCCACTAGTCTTTTTTCTCTTTTTCTACCCCCGCCACCGCTCAATTCGACTTAACCGTAAAGAGCGGGTCATTTATATGCAGGCATTTCATAAAATTTTTGTCATTCCAGTGCCGGATAAAGGTGACCCGTTGATGGGCATGAAATATAACCGCTTCAGCTTTTATATGTTCGGTAGCCGTAAACAGTTTTCGTTATTGATGACGGGGCTTGTAGTGGAAGGAAAATACACCGAGGCTGAACTTTTAGGTTGTTATCCCCTGCCAAATCCTCTACATAACATGCACCTGATTAAAGCCATGCGGGAGTTTTTTACTCAAGAAAACCCTGAGTTTTTAAAACATATTGGTAGATTTTATCGCACACCATGGCTTCGTCCTGCTATTGCTTTTTGTAACAGCTTCAGTTTTATTCGTTTTCCTATTTCCAGTCGGAAGAAAATTAATCAAGCCATTGCAGAACAAAAAGCTTTTTGGAATACGCTGTCTTACAAACAGCAAATGCAACGTTATGATAAAGCTGTCAAAGAACAACAAGAACTTAATGAACAACTGGCTTCAGAAGGCTTAGTTAACGAAGTCAATGATGACTGGGAAGAAACCGAAAAATCACCAGCGTTGCAAGATTAATAAACAGGTTAAATTGAAAAGTGCGGTAAAATTTTTCAACTTTTTTCAAAATGTTTAGAAAATCAACCGCACTTTTGTTTCAGGCACGCGTTGGGAAACGGAGCCAAAAGGAGAAATCTATCCCTTGGAAAGGCATCTCTTGGGCGATTACCGGCACCCGTAAAGAAAAAGCTAAAATGGAGACAATCGATCCGCGTTCGGTAAAAAGCATTCGCCTAAAAGTGTACCTTGCCGATTATCAAGGATCGGAAGGCAAAATTAGCTCCGAATCTACAACCATTCCAATGAAGTGAGTATCAAATGAGTAAAAATAAAGCATATAAAACACTAAAGTATTCTATCCGTCAATGTAATGAAGAGGAAATCGAAATCCGCAATGCCTTTTTTGATGGCTATCCTCGAGGATTTATTCGGCTTTTATTTATTGGTGTTTTTTGCATGAGTTGGTATCAAAATGCCAAATACAAAGACCCGCCATTTTCTTATGAGATCGCTGCAATAAAGGAAGATTTTGTATGGACATTTAATTCAGATGAAATTATAAAGCCTTTATATAATAACTACTTAAATAAAGTGACAAAACCAGATTTTTTAAGAGATTTTCCTAATACTAAAATTGATACCTATCAAGAATATAAGAATTATTATGTTGAACGACATAAATGGAATAGGATTCGCTTTTTTTTCCACCCAATTTGGATGGCATTCCTGCTATTTTTATTCTGTCTACCGCGCCCGCGTGGAATCAGGATCAACCGTAAAAAACGGATTATTTATGCGCCGATTTTAAACGGCACCTACCGCGTCGCCTTTGTGCCGAAAGAAGGTGACCCGCTAGGCGGTGTAGTCTATTCCTGTTATGGCCCGCACCCTTTGGGCGGAGAAAGTTTATACTCTTTTGTGATGGCCATTCGGGAAGAGAAGAATATGCTTCCCTCCCGTCATTATTTAGGCGTATATCCGTCAGTGACTTCCAAGCAAAGCATTGATATTTTAAACGCCATTCGGGCTTATCTCACAGAAGATAACCCTGAATTTTTAAAACACATCAAACCCCGTTTTAGCGTATGGCATTACATTGCCACCATCCCGTTTTGCAACGCTTTTGCCCTTCCTATGCCGTTTAATCGCGCTAAAGCGGATAAAGCTATTGAAAGCGCACTGGCCGACTGGAACAAGAAAACCAACAACCAAAAACAAAAATGGTTTAAATCCATCGCTGAAGAACAAAAGCTAATTAACGAAGAACACTCGGCGGAAGGGTTGGACAATCAGGCAAAATAAGTCGTTGAAGGCAAAAGTGCGGTGGAAATTTTAGGTGTTTTACCCCCCCCCCTTGAAAATAACCGCACTTTTGTTTCAGGCACGCGTTGGGAAACGGAGCCAAAGAGGGGAAATCTATCCCCCTTGGAAAGGCATCCCTTGGGCGATTACCGGCACCCGTAAAGAAAAAGCCCAAATGGAGACTATTGATCCGCGTTCGGTAAAAAATATTCGCCTGAAAGTGTATCTTGCCGATTACCAAGGCTCCGACGGCAAAATCAGTTCCGACTTAACCGCCATTCCAATGAAGTGAGTGCAATATGAATCAAAATAAAGCATACAAATCTTTAAAATATTCCATCCGCCAATGCGGAAAAGATGAAATCGAAATCCGCAATTCTTTTTTTGACGGTTATACTCGAGGATTTATTCGGCTCTTATTTATTGGTATTTTTTGCATGAGTTGGTATCAAAATGCCAAATATAAACAGCCGCCTTTTTCCTATGAAATCGCTGCAATAAAAGAAGATATTATTTGGACTATTTATCCAGAAGAAAAAGTAAAACCGTTATATGAAGATTATTATAAATGGGTTACTAAACCAGAAACGAAAAATAATTATCCAAATGAAAAAATAGAAACATATGAAGAATATATGGATTACTACATTGAAAAGCACAAATGGAACAGGATTCGCTTTTTTTTCCACCCAATTTGGATGGCATTCCTGCTATTTTTATTCTGTCTACCGCGCCCGCGTGGAATCAGGATCAACCGTAAAAAACGGATTATTTATGCGCCGATTTTAAACGGCACCTACCGCGTCGCCTTTGTGCCGAAAGAAGGTGACCCGCTAGGCGGTGTAGTCTATTCCTGTTATGGCCCGCACCCTTTGGGCGGAGAAAGTTTATACTCTTTTGTGATGGCCATTCGGGAAGAGAAGAATATGCTTCCCTCCCGTCATTATTTAGGCGTATATCCGTCAGTGACTTCCAAGCAAAGCATTGATATTTTAAACGCCATTCGGGCTTATCTCACAGAAGATAACCCTGAATTTTTAAAACACATCAAACCCCGTTTTAGCGTATGGCATTACATTGCCACCATCCCGTTTTGCAACGCTTTTGCCCTTCCTATGCCGTTTAATCGCGCTAAAGCGGATAAAGCTATTGAAAGCGCACTGGCCGACTGGAACAAGAAAACCAACAACCAAAAACAAAAATGGTTTAAATCCATCGCCGAAGAACAAAAGCTGATTAACGAAGAACACTCGGCGGAAGGGTTGGACAATCAGGCAAAATAAGTCGTTAAAGACAAAAGTGCGGTGGAAATTTTAGGTGTTTTAAAAAAACGCTCCTAAAAATGACCGCACTTTTGTTTGAAGCACGCGTTGGGAAACGGAGCCAAAGAGGGAAAATCTATCCCCCTTGGAAAGGCATCCCTTGGGCGATTACCGGCACCCGTAAAGAAAAAGCCCAAATGGAGACTATTGATCCGCGTTCGGTAAAAAATATTCGCCTGAAAGTGTATCTTGCCGATTACCAAGGCTCCGACGGCAAAATCAGTTCCGACTTAACCGCCATTCCAATGAAGTGAGTGCAATATGAATCAAAATAAAGCATACAAAACCTTAAAATATTCCATCCGTCAATGCGGAGAAGATGAAATTGAAATTCGCAATTCTTTTTTTGACGGTTATCCTCGAGGATTTATTCGGCTCTTATTTATTGGTATTTTCTGCATGAGTTGGTATCAAAATGCCAAATATAAACAACCGCCATTTTCTTATGAGATCGCTGCAATAAAGGAAGATTTTATTTGGGCATTTAATCCCGATAAGGAAATTTATCCGCTATATGAGAAAAGCAAAAAAATCCATAATGATCCTGAATATCAGAGAATGTTTCCAAATGATAAATTACGTTCTTATGAGGAATATAGAAAATCATATATTGAAAAATTTCAATTTGAGAGAATAAGAGCCTATTTTCACCCAATTTGGATGGCATTTCTGCTATTTTTATTCTGTCTGCCACGCCCGCGTGGAATCAGGGTAAACCGTAAAAAACGAATTATTTATGCGCCGATTTTAAACGGCACCTACCGCGTCGCCTTTGTGCCGAAAGAAGGTGACCCGCTAGGCGGTGTAGTCTATTCCTGTTATGGCCCGCACCCTTTGGGCGGAGAAAGTTTATACTCTTTTGTGATGGCCATTCGGGAAGAGAAGAATATGCTTCCCTCCCGTCATTATTTAGGCGTATATCCGTCAGTGACTTCCAAGCAAAGCATTGATATTTTAAACGCCATTCGGGCTTATCTCACAGAAGATAACCCTGAATTTTTAAAACACATCAAACCCCGTTTTAGCGTATGGCATTACATTGCCACCATCCCGTTTTGCAACGCTTTTGCCCTTCCTATGCCGTTTAATCGCGCTAAAGCGGATAAAGCTATTGAAAGCGCACTGGCCGACTGGAACAAGAAAACCAACAACCAAAAACAAAAATGGTTTAAATCCATCGCTGAAGAACAAAAGCTAATTAACGAAGAACACTCGGCGGAAGGGTTGGACAATCAGGCAAAATAAGTCGTTGAAGGCAAAAGTGCGGTAAAATTTTTCAACGTTTTTTAAAATGTTTGGAAAATCAACCGCACTTTTATTTTTTATGAACATTAGAATAGAAAGCTTCCTATAAGGTATACTAAATTCATAAACATCAGATTCAGAAATAATAAGGAAAGTGATGAATCGAAATAAAATTTACCATGATCTTGGCTTTTCTATTCGCAAAGTCAATAAAGATGAAATAGAAATCAAAAACTCAACTTTTGATGGCTATTTACGTGGTTTTTTCAGAACTCTTATTATTGGCATTTTCTCTGTAATTGCATTTTTAGATTACCAACACAAAGAAACTCCCTTATCAGGAATATTAGAAGGAATCAAAAATGATTATATTTGGGCTATTAATCCAGATATAAAAATTAAACCTTTATATGAAGAACATATAAAAATTAGAAGTACTCCTGAATTTATTAAAAGTTTTCCAGATGAAAAAATAGAAATCTATGAAGAATACAGAAAACCATATATAGAAAATCATTTTTGGCGAACACACGTATTTTACTTTGAGCTAATTCCAATCTTTTTGGTATTTGTACTCTTTTTCTATCCTCGCCACCGCTCAATTCGACTTAACCGTAAAGAGCGAGTCATTTATTTGCAGGCCTTTCATAAAGTTTTTGTCATTCCAGTGCCGGATAAAGGCGATCCGCTAATGGGGATGAAATATAACCGCTTTAGCTTTTATATGTTCGGTAGCCGTAAACAATTTGCTTTATTGATGACCGGGCTTGTAGTGGAAGGAAAATACACCGAGGCTGAACTTTTAGGTTGTTATCCTTTACCAAATCCTCTACATAACATGCATCTGATTAAGGCCATGCGGGAGTTTTTTACTCAAGAAAACCCTGAGTTTTTAAAACATATCGGTAGATTTTATCGCACGCCATGGCTTCGTCCTGCTATTGCTTTTTGTAACAGTTTCAGTTTTATTCGTTTTCCTATTTCCAGTCAGAAGAAAATCAACCGAGCCATTGCGGAACAAAAAGATTTTTGGAATACGCTGTCTTATAAACAGCAAATGCAACGTTATGCCAAAGCCGTCAAAGAACAACAAGAACTTAATGAACAACTGGCTTCAGAAGGCTTAATTAACGAAGTTAATGATGACTGGGAAGAAACCGAAAAATCCCCAGCTTTGCAAGATAAATAAACAAGTTAGATTGAAAAATGCGGTAAAATTTTCAACGTTCTTAAAACGCTTAGAAAAGCGATATTACTTGAAGTAGAGATTATTTTATCCCTTAAATATCTTTAAGCTTAAATATTCTAACCATTTAAAAAATTACTTATTTTATCTAAAATTTAATGTTAAATCGTTCATAATTTGATATAGTTACGCTTGTCTGTAAAGACAATAAATATATTCATCTTTAAAGTCATTAGGAGAATTTTATGCCTACACCAGCATTTATTTCCATTGAAGGTAGTAATCAAGGAAAAATTACAGCAGGTGCATTTACCGAAGATTCAGTCGGTAATGTTTATGTTGAAGGTCATGAAGATGAGATCATGGCACAAGCGATTAGCCATATCGTTACTGTTCCAACTGATCCACAATCTGGTCAACCATCTGGTCAACGCGTTCACAAAGCATTCAAATTTACTTGCTCTTTAAACAAAGCAGTGCCTTTGATGTATAACGCATTAGCTTCCGGTGAAATGTTACCAAAAGTTCAAGTAACTTGGTTCCGTACCTCTATTGATGGTCGCCAAGAAGAGTTCTTCTCTACTGTATTAGAAGACGCAGTAATCGTTGATATGAACTTAGTAATGCCAAATGCGCAAGATCCAAGCAACGCACCATACACTCAATTATTAGAAGTAAGTATGAGCTACCGTAAAATTAACTGGGATCACACTATTGCTGGCACATCAGGTTCTGATGACTGGCGTAGACCACAAGTTTAATTGTATCTACTTAATGAAAAAGCTAAATAGATTTCTATTTAGCTTTTTATTTTCTATAAGAAAGGGAAAATATTATATTTCCCTTGTACTTAAATTAATTATTTTCTGGAAATTTCACTTCTTCTTCATAAATTTCCATTGGTTCTAAAGAGCTTTTACCTTCTTTTTCTGGATCAAGTAATTTTGATGGTAATCTAAAGTTGCTTAACACGCCACCAAAGAACGGATTTGTGCCATTTTCTACCGTTAATCTATAATTGATCGCTCCACCATTTAATTTAAATGAGAGATCTACAGATTGTCCATTTACCTTCTTCGCCGCTTGATCTAACACTCGGAATAATGACCATTCACCTGTTCGACGAAGAGTTGATGTATCTCCAGTTGATGTAACAAGCGTTAAACTTGTTTCAACATCTTGTCGTGTCGTATTCGGCCAAATTAAGCGACTTGCAGACGGTACCTCATGGCTATATTTCAGTAACTGACCATCAATATTAAATGTAGATGCCGTAAATTTCCCAGAGAGCCCTAGCGGTTTTAAGCTGAAAGAAATATTAACATTACCTGAAGCATCAAAATAATTTCGTTGAATATTTTGTAAATCCTGAAGCGCAGCTAAGAATGATGAGGAAATCACACTTTCGCCGTTAACTACAGAAAGTTCCGCATTGTCTTCTAGGAAGAATTTTAAATAATCATTGTAAAAACGCTGTACACGCCCGTTTGGTCCAAAGAACTCACGGAAATCATCCAATGAGATATTTTCGCTCGCCTTACGATTTAATGGGTAACGATTTGCGATTCTACTCTTATAGAAACCATATACATTACGATTCCATAGTGTATTAATTTCACTTAATGCTGTTTTTAGTTCGAGTGTCCAAGCCTCATCTGCTACTTTGTTTAATTGAGTTGAAAGTGGTTCAGCCATTTCATTCGCTAAACGTTTTAAATCAACAGTTGGATTTGTTCGTTCTAAATTAAGCTCTGCCATAATTGCTTTCAATGCAGTTTGAGATGGTTCCGGTGATTTCTGAATTGTCTGCATATAGAATTTTAACTCAGACAATTTTTTCATTACCGTATCCATATGTGGCTGTCCTGCATCTGACGCTGCTTTTACCTCATTAACTAAAGGGGCAAAGTGTTGTGCAATTTGCAATGATGCCATTTGATTTGCTGTTGCTACATTTGTATTTTCATTACGGTTTTCAGCATTAATTCCCGATAAACTTGGATAAATATCACTGTTCTTATCAATTAAATTAATCATTTTTTGTAATGGTTTTTCATTACTGGTTAAAGCATCTAATACATCTACCGCATGACGCAAATCAACAAAATGAATAATTTCTAAATTATTTAATGCATCTTGCCATGTCTGAATGTAATCCGCGATGTAACGTTCTCGGATTTCTTCAGATAAATTAGCTAGCTCTTCTTTTGAATAATTTGTCGTTTGCTGCTTACCAAGTACCCAAGCATCTATTGCAGCAAGCTGCAATAAATCTTGAGCTTTAGGATCATAAAAATCTTTATATGCCCAATCGGTAAATAGTGGACTAATTAATGTACCATACCAACTAATATTTTTATCTCTAAAAAATGTTTTAGGATCTTCAGTTGTAAAATCGGTTTTAAATATAGTGGTAAAAGTTTGTCCAATTTCAGCCTTCAAATCAGTGGCTGGCTGCAGTTCTGTATTTGCCAGAATTTTAAAGTTTTGGTAAACACGGTCTGCCAATGGTAATTTACTGTATTCCTGCTGTTTATCTGCAATTTTTTTATCAAACATACTGAGATCTGGATCTACATGTTCCATTGCATAGCTAAAATGAGCCATAAGCTGACGCTGAATATCTGGATTCTTAGGATAATTTTTTTGCAAATATTTCGTCATCCACTGCTCTGGAATTTTAACCTTTCTATTTGCCATGTCATCGATCATTCGATAAACACGTAATAACTCAAGTCCTTCATTGCTATCTTCAGGTAAAGCATCCATTTGCTCAATCAGTCCCATCGCAATTTCAGGTAAAAAACGCTCCCCAAGGAATTTTTTATACGCTTCACTTACTTTTCCACCTACTTTTTTACCTTGGTATAACCCAAAATCTTTAATTATAGGTAAGGCCTTTTCATAGTTTCCATAACCATATGTAGCCTGACGTAATATATTCAATGGTTTTAATAAATTACGTCCTGTCGGATCCATGGATTGACTGATGTTCATTTGACGGAATTCTTCAGTCAATTTTAGAATTTTTACTGATGTTGTTTTATTTTGATAGAAGTAATTTTGCCATGTCGCTAAAACACAAATACCACAAACAGCCATCGCAATAGCGCCTAAAATAAATTTACGTTTACTGCGTCGAATTTCTTTTTCGTTATCGCTAACGAGTCCAGCTTCAGGATAAATAATATTTTGAAAGAAATTATGCGTAAAATATGTTCTTTGAGAACGTTCAGGCAAATAGCTCGGCACAACATGAGGTAAATCAAACTGCTTAGAAATGGCCGCTTGATAAAAATCCATCGGTATGCCTTCTTGGAAGATAGAAGAAAAATACACACCACGAACATAAGGTGTGGTTGTGAAACGATCGCTCTCTAGTATATCGCTGATAAATTGAAGCAAGATATTCTGCATACCACTTAATTGGCGAGCATACATATAAAGCGATTCTCGTTCTTCTTGCGAAATTGTTCCAGCTAATTTATCAAAAATAATTTCTTCGATCTCTTTAACAAAAGCAGTATAGCTATCCGATAATTCTTTTGTCCAATTATCGATTTGTTCATCTGTATTTAATGTGAAAGAAAAACCTAAATTTTTATGACGTTCAGCTTGTTTCAAATCACTGTAGAATGTTTCAAAACCTTCAATAAGATCAGCTTTATTTAAAACAACATAGACGGGAACTCGTGCACCAAATTGTTCGGTAACTTCACGGATTCGGTTACGTAATATAACGGCTAATGCTTGTCTATCACTGTGATTTGATGCAATTAACTTTGGAAGATCAACAACTAAAATAATGCCATTAATTGGTCTTTGTGGGCGAACATCATTAATCCAATCAAGTAAATGTGACCATAATCCTTTTGCAATTTTACCCTCTGGATCACGTTCCGTACCTAACTGCTGAATCATTCCACCTTCAGGATCAAGCAAAATCGCATCATCACTTGCCCACCAGTCAATTTGATATAAAGAATTCTCGCGCATATAACGTTTAGACGTTCTTTCTACGGCTGTGAGAGTAAATTTCTGGTTAGAGCGGTTAATAAAGCTTGTTTTGCCAGCTTCATCTGAACCAAGAACCATATACCATGGAAGTTGATAAATGTAATCTTTATTAGATAAATGATTTTTAAGTGCTTCAGACATCAGTTCAAGGCTGTCATCTTGATCCTTAATATAAGGGAGGATAATGTCTTTTTCCTCTTGTTCTTTCTCTAAATCATTTTTTTCTTTATTTAAGCGAGCATTCTTGAGTTGAAGTTTCAAAATAGCAATAATGGCTAAAGTGAGCAAAACAACAACAGTGGCAATAATTCGACTCCCCATTCCAACTTGTTTCGCTAAGTCATAATCCCAACCATTTTCATTTGAAAGGCCAGTAAAACTCCAAGATGTACCATAGGTCCAAATTCCGACAAAAATAAGGATTAGACCTAATGTAAGTAATACTGGGAGTGAATTTCTAAGATGCGAAAAAATAGGACGCGTAAACTGGCGAAAAATTCCTAATAATTGGTTCAAATAATTCATTCATTATCCTTTATTAATTTATCTTTTAATTGTTCTATTTGAGTAAAAAAAGTACTATCCCACTCTTCAACCGTGTATTTTTTGCAGTGATTAATTAGTTCAGACAGCTCATTAAGAGCGATCGATAACATATCCTCTTTTAAGAAAAAACGTATTTTTTCAAATTGTAAATAATGTTTTGTTCTAACATCAATCACTGATTTTAACTGTTCATCAATTTCTTTCAGAACAGATACAAAACCTTCAACCAAATAAAGCTCATCAAGGTCATTCTCTAATGAATTTTGTACTGAAGCTTGAGAGCTTACATTCACACTATTATTATCGGAAAGCCAATCAGAAACGACATCGCTCAAAAAAGGTTCTCCATTTTGAAATTTTGCTAAATGAAATGTAGGAAACTTATTAACAAATTGTTCGGTTACACTTCTTATCGTTTCTGCTACCTCTTTAAATTTTAAAGCTTGACAACATTTTGCAGATAAATAACTCCCTTCAATCCAGTATGGGCTCGTTGTTAATGTTTTTTCAATACGATTTAACAACTCCACACTTGGTGACGAAACAACCTGCTCCCGATAATCACTTACTTTATCAAGTGGAACGGATTGCATGGCTGTAATACCTTGGCTATTCATCTCTGGTAATTGGGTAATACTATGCCATAGTCCAAATCGACGGCTTACGTAACCCAATATTGATGAAGGCTGTAATTCACAAGTGGTATCTGCAACTTGAAAGTAAAATTGTTTTAATTGACGAGCATTTGTCAGTTCAAATTTATTTACGTCAGGAATATTTAAAGAAACTTTCTCAGCAGAAACTTGGCTAGCAGTGATTGGTGCATCTGTAGCCATTTGGTCTGGTGCGACTTTATTCTCTTCTTTTGTCTGAGAATTCTCAACAAAATCTGACCGCTCTTTTACGAAACGTCGTAATCGAGCTAAAGCAGACTCAACACCAGGAAGTTTTTCACTTAATTGAAGCGAAAGCACCTCTATAAATTTGTCTATCTGCTCATTTTCTACTACCGTAAATCTTACATCTGTATTAATTGATGCTGCATTTTCAAGACGTTCAAAAATAAGTGTAATGAACTTTCCTTTAAAACGATTAATTGTATTATCGGTTGAAGGCTTAGGGTAAGCATTAAAAAGAAACTTCTTATTGAATTCTGAGAACAATGATAGAAAGTCAACAAGATTAGACTTAAATCCTTTATAAAGTAAGGCATAACCTAGATATTGTAAAACCTTATAATCTTTACAAGACTCAGACAAATACTGATGAGAATGTGAAATAATCCCTTCCCAATCAATCGTATCATGCTGCAAAGAACCAAACTTCATGACTTGCTCATCAAGCGCAGAAAAAACGATACCCTCTTCATCAGGTGTACCGACGGGAAAATATTCTCCAGTAATATCATCTAAAATGCTCTGATACTTCATTTTACCAACCACATTCTTTTCTTATTGGCGCAACTTGAGATGCTAGTCCGTTATTTTTGAAAATAAACTGACGATCTTCTTGCGGAAGAGAAACTGAAAACGTATCAATATATAAGATTGATTTTAATTGTTGTATTGCATAGAGTCCTCGCCCAGCATCTAACAAATAGCCTCGTTCTGCACTCTGCCAATCAATTTTAGAGGCAGTATGATTTGTATCGTTATTAGCAATATGAACATTCAGTAAATTATGTTTAACGGGTTTATCCAATGCAATTTGGAATCTTGTGATATTGTCTTTACAAGCAACGTATATCGAAGCATTGCCGTCATTACTTAATAAAGCGAGTTCTAAATTATTTTCAGCCCAAGCATCCCGTCCATCAACTTTCGCTAATGTAAAAATATCACCAACCAATTTAGGAACAAGATTACTGACCGCACGTTCATCTATCATTTGCTCTCTAACTGGTGTATTAAATACTCTATCGAAACATGCAAGACGATTAATATTGGATTTAATCGATACGCATTGCTCTGCTTTATCCAATCGTTCTTCAGATAAAGTATTCACAGAATACATAGATAAGAAAAAAGCAAACATCGCTTTACATACAAAAGAAAAACGTGGTGCCATAACAAAATCCCTCACTACATATTATTAATAATGTCATTTACATTATTAATGATCTCAGTCGAATATGAATCCAAAAGCATACTATATAAGAAATAAATTAATACAAAAACAAGTAATGTTCCCCATGCAACACGATTTAATGATAACGGTTTCTTTACCGTATAATCACTTTTGTAAAGATGCGTTTGCTGGTTTCTCTGATAATCATACCCACGTAATGGTCTCAGTGTTTTTTGTAATTTTATTAAAATATTTTGAATATTTTCTTGCCCATGTGGACTAAGGGCATACTGCCCTTTAAAGCCAAGAGCCAAACAAATGTACATAAATTCTAACAACTCATGATATTTTTCAGGTTCAAGCATCGTTCTTGATAAGATAGAGTAAAACTTTTCTCCTCCCCATGTTTCATTATGAAAATGAGCAAGTAACGATCGCTGACCCCAAACTGAAGAACTTCCCCAAGAAGTTGCCATCACCATTTCATCAATAAATGTACACACACAATAGCGGAATGAAAGCTGGAATGCACTGTCATAGTTTAATTCTTTTACTTTTTCACCCAATGCCATGATTTCATTTTGCATCCTAGTGTATAAACTACTGATATCATCTACATACGATAATTTTCTTAGTCTAAGAGCTGTTGCTAATAGCGGATTTGCCAATTCAACTAAGGTATTATAAGAGTGAGTTTGTAATTGAAAGTCATAGTCTATATCAAAATCAACATTCCCAACTTGTTCATAAAGAAGATCGATTTTTTCATTAATTACTGGTACATTATTCGTAATGAAAACTCGATCTGAAGGTATATCAATTGATGAATTATATGTATTCAACAACTCTCTATTATTCATTATGCTAAATCTCCACGGATAGCCCAAAATTCAAGCTCTAACCCTGGATAATTTCCTGTAATATGGAAACCAAATCCAGATGAAGTTAATAAACTTTCCCAATATGGCGATGTTTTATCTAATTGGAAATACATAAAACCAGAATGGTAAGGTAAATATCGAGGAGCTACAGGTAAAGCACTCACAGGAACACCAGGCAATTGTAAATGAACTAGTTGATTAATTTGCTCGATGCTTGATATCTTAGTCTGTTGAATAAACTGATTTTTTAACAACTCTGGTTGTAAATGTGCTTTTACAGCAATGATAAATTCAGCTGTAGAATAAAGTGATGCATCGTTAACCTGAGCCGTATAAATTCCATATTGACGAGCAACAACTGGCAATGGTACAACTTTTGTATTTGTCACTATACTTAAATAGGACTTGATATCATTAAATAAGGGCTCTAAAGAAGTCGCTGGATTTTCATGAAGATAATCATAAAAAGTTTCTGAAAATCGTTCTTTTAAAACAAAAGTAGTCAACTCACTACGTAATGAAGCAAGTAATTCATAAACAGATAAAGGATGAACTTTACCTAATTTCACAATACTTTTTATTAACGGTGAAACCCTATTAAGACTTAAAAGCATAAGGAAATCATTAACATCAGCTACTCCAGATTGTTCAGGACGCCCTATTCTACTCACAATATTTTGTGCTCGTAATGAAATTAAATCAGACAACTCTGCTAATTTCTTCATGAAGACTGGCATTGCATTAATATGCAATGACATAGGATAAAATGCTTCATCTAATATAACTTGATGATCTAATGTAATATCCTTAATCTTTGCAATAGGTAAAGAAACATAATTACTCAAATCATCTAATGAAGATTTTAGGAAATATTGATTTTTCAACAACTCAAGCTGAGTATAATTTCCACTTTCACTATGAGAGTCTTTCACTTCAGTAAAAACAATTTCACTTCGAAAATCCATTGACTCTGAACGATTTGATGAATATTTAATTTCACCTTCTCCATTTGTAATAATCGGCAAACAAAGATAAATTGTTTCGCCAACAAAATTACTACTTACGCTAATTGGAGAAGGCAAACTATCCGTTAGAGGTAAATCAAAAAGTGTTCCATCGGGCATTACACCTTTACATTCAGTGATACCAAACTTTCCAAAAGAAAGCTGCTGTTGATCAACCGCAATTTTCTCAAAACCTAAATTATAAGCCGAGATATCAATAACTTGCTTCAGTTGTGATGTTAAAAAACGGCTTTCTTGCTGAAAATGTTGCGGCCTAATGAATAGGCCTTCTTTCCATAAAACACGATTTGATAAAGACATGGATTAATTATCCTTAAAAATTTCAACTTTAGAATCTAAAACACGAATTAACAGAGGGTAATTTTCCCCGCCTTTAGGTTTTACTTGCACAATGCCTTTCCATTTGCGGTTTTCATAACCATTAAAAAGCGCTACCACCCCAATATAATGGGTTTTTTCATTCATTTCTTCTGAATCCACAAATCTAAACTGATTAGGAGCAACAATTAAATCTATATTTGAAACATATGTCTTACCCAATGATTCTGTAAAATCATTGCCACGAAAATCATCATATGTACTACTTAAAAACAGAGACTTATCAGTTAATTGGAAGATTTTTAACATCACAGGAGTCGCTCTAGCATCAGCCTTTCCATTTTCTTGCCCGATAATTTGCTTATCCGAATTAGTACTATTGGCTGTCGCATTCTTTTTGTATTCATGAGCTGTCATTGGACGTTTAACTTGAGGTTGTTTTAAAGCGTCTAGCTCTTCAAACTCTGCTGATGCCTCATCACTTACTACAGTAATAGCATCATCTTTCGGTGAATAAACGTTAATATTGGCACGATCCGTTGCATAAATAGAAAGTGAATAAGTCGATGGTTTTACTAAACGCGGATTGACACTCGGTTCATTATTAGAAGAGCATCCTGCCATAGTTAATGCAACAACAGTAAACATAAATAAAGATTTTAATTTCATAAGATTTCCTTAGTTATTTAATAAAAAATAGCGGATCTAAAATAGGCTCCACTTGTTTTGGTTTTGTATCATCTTTATCGGTAAAAGTTGATACAGAATTCTGTGTTCCTTCATATTCAACTGTAGATGTAGATTTCACTAATTCACTTTGTGACTGGTTAACATCCAATGGAGTATAATATTCTAAAACACTATGAATATAAGGATTAAAAAATTTATATTCCGTAGACTCAAATTGATGAGGCATCGCATCAATTAACTCTGTAGAAGACTCATCATCTACTGTTAATGCTAATAACGGATCTAGATTCGTACCATTTGTTTTTAATTCAAGTAAATCTTGATTAATGATAGCTCTCTCAAAATCATAATTATATTGCTGAGCATGTTCTAAATTTAAGATTGTATTATCTGTTTGTTTATTCAATAAATAAGATAATTCATCTTGTAAAGTCACTATTTCTGCTTCATTAGTAAAAATCTTAGCTCTAATCTTATAATTACATAGAGAAATAAGATCATTATCATTTAATTTGATAATTCCTCCCGCTGGGAGAGCTTTCGTTGTACCATTAATAAAAAGCTTTTTACTATGAGCTATTAAACAAAAATCAGTATTATAATACTTTATTTCAAACTCAATATCTGAAATTTCATTCTTCCAATTATCTATTTTCCAATTCACATTTGATGAAGAACCAACTAAACCACCAGATAAATCAAAATAGCAATAAGGTAATGTTCCTCTTTCAAGCATCAACGCATTAGTTACCATCAATAAAAGCTTATGCATTTATGCCGTTCCTTCAATGATTACCCGGTTTAAAGAATGAACTTTTGCTGAATCTGTATTAATCAATGTCGTCCACCCTAGCCAACTAGAATTATCCTTTCCCAAAATAAATGTAGACTGCGTATCTGGATGTAAACCTAATGAGATATCATAAGGCAGTGGATCTTTTAATAGAAAGCGAATCAACTCTTGAAGATGCTTATACTTTTCAGTATTTGGCAAAAATTGGTAAAATTCACTTATTGTTAGATTATCAATATTAACTCTAAACTTATTTGAAAATGATTCAACTTTATCGCCCGAAATAAAATTATTACCTAACATCATATTTTGCATACCAAGTTTATTTTTTTGTTCATTTTCTACTTCAACAAGCTGTCTTACATGCTCCTCAATAAAAACATCATCCAAATCAAAATAATGTCGAATAATATCAGCTAGTATCTGCGGGGTTCTTATACCCGATTGTATAATACCAATATAATAAAAAATCTTATTCCAATTTAAATGAGAAAAACCTATAAAATCTTTAGATAACCCTAAGATATTCAGAATGTTCCGAGAATAATTATCTGAGAAATCAGGTTTAAAGCGTATATAATATTTATATTTTCTCCAGATTTGGTGAAATATTGCGAGCAAATGATGATTAAAAAAATCTAAATACTGAGCTTGAATAGACTCATTATCATACGACGACTCTGCAATTTCATCCAAGATACTTCCTGGAAGTGGACCTGATGCACCTTGTAATCCCAAAAAGTTAGTAATAATTTGGAATATCCGTTTCCCTTCTTCATCTTGAATGGCAACTTGCTCAATATCCCCAGCAGGAAAATTAATTTTAGGATTACTAAAGAAACGAAATATTGATTCCTCAATTAAAGTATTTTCTAATTCATCTAAGCTCATAGACGATGCCTCAGCTATTGTTTCTATGAGCTGATGAAAGCCAAACTGAATTAGATCACTCTTTGAAGAGAGGTTTTCTGTTCCCATTTAAATATCTCGTTATTGCTTGTATTAATAACTTCTAAAAGATGAAATGAATTTATTGTTCCATATAACCTAAAAAATTCAGCAAGAATCGAACCAAATAAAAATAATTCTCCTTCACAGAGAAAATTATTACTATCTATTCTTAATACTGATTTTTGACCTCTATATACGATACCTTTTATGACTTTATCAAGTGGACGAGTCATAATTGACTCCATCCCAGCCAAACGTTTTTCAGTTCTTCTTAATGCCTGAACATCATACATTGCAGAAAAATCATAAGTTAATAGTATTTCCTTTAAAACATCTAATTTTGTCAAAGATAAATAATTAAGTGAAAGATTGGAGACTAACTTCCAATGAATCGATTCATCTAAAACAGCTCGAACTGTTTTTACAGGCAACGTAATATTTTTAAAGTCAATATAAGAAGGAGTATTTTGTGATGGTACACAAATATCACCAATACCTAAAAACTCAGGTAAATTATAATTTGTACAATCTAAATCTATAGATATAGTTTCTCTAGAAGTATCTAAAATCTTATTGGAATCAGATACAAAAGAGACAAAATGATCATAACCTGTTTCTTCAATATTATTTTTAATAATTGATTTATAGTACCCATACCTTCCTGATGCGGAACTGTGCACAAATGATTCAAATTTTGGATAAGTATAAATCCTATTTCCCGTCTCTTTTAAAAACTTTGAGCCTGAAACACGCTTAATATCGAATATCTCGAAATGCTCCCGATTAAAACCAGCCGGAATCACTGGATATAGATCTTTTTTTCCATCAAAATTTAGCGGAATAGCATCATGTTCAAATAAATTAATTACTGGGACGCAATACAAAGAAAAATCTGCTCGTGTTAATTTTAGATCTTTAGGAAAAGAACGATTAAACTCAAAAAATAACTTAAATTTTTTCTTACCTAATCGATTTAAATATAGATGTAAATTTCTTAACTTAAAGAAATAAAATTTTTTAGGAAAAAAGAAAAATTCTTGTAATAATCGATACCCATCAAATGCATTATCTGGATAAGGAATCAAAGATTCATCTTGATCAAAACCAACAGAAGAAATAACATCCAGTGGTAAATTAATTACACCGTCTTCTGATTTGATATAAACTTTTGTTAAATAATTAAAAACCCATTGATAACAAGTTAAAGCACTGTAATCACTCCCTGATAAATAAAATGACAATTCATCGCACCGTATAGAAGAAAAATCACTATCTGTGATATTCTCTAACTCTAATTCAATGATTGTAGACTCACTACCCGATGCGCTTTTTACATCATTTAACACAAGCGGATAAACTGAGACATCCATCGTTGTCTGAAACTGACAAGCTGTACCGTCTACAGGTTTAGATGAAACAAATGTCCCTTTAGGAACTACATGCTTTGTTGTAATCGCCCTTTCTTTAGGTTGAAAGTTTAAAATTGCACAGCTTGGTAAAGGGCGCAAATAATTTGGCCAAAGAAGCTGAATCATTGATTGAGTTATCTCAGGTAAATTATCTTGAACTTTTTCTTTCAAACGTGCCGTTAAAAAAGCAAAAGATTCAATAATTCTCTCAGCTTCAGGATCAACGATCTCATCAGATAGAAATCTAGACAAGTGGGGATAAATCTTTGAAAAATGTAGCCCATCTCTTTTGAGAAAGTCTAACTCAGCTCTAAAAAACTCTTTCAAAGACATTTACACAACCCTAAACTTCTTATTTGAACTATCTAAAATAATGTTTAATTCAGTTAACTCATTTTTTTGTTTTAATAACACTACGCAAGTTATACGGAAGTTAAGCTGAAGAACATCATATGTATCCTGGATATATTCTATTCTTGTAATACGAACTCTTGGTTCATAGCGCTCTAAACTAGAACGAATATTTGCAACAATTGTTTGACTTAAACTTTTTGTAGTTGCAGTTGCGTCATTAAAGTCTCTTAAACCAAAATCGGGCGCACATAATGTACACCCTTCTTTTGAATTAAGTACTAATTCTATGTTTCTTTTTATTGAACGAATTAAGTCGCTTACAATCTCTGCTTCAGTTTTCTTTTTTATAACATCCGTATTCTGTGGAGCAGTTTTAATTCGGTTCCAAAACCCCATAAAACAACTACTTATTTATTATCAATATCTAATCGACCCACAAGGGAAAGATCGAAACTTGCCCCCATATATTTAAAGTGTGGTCTAACAGATAAAGAAACTTTGTACCAACCTGGCTCTCCTGCTACACTTGATACTTCCACTTTAGCAGAACGTAACGGACGACGACTACGCACTTCTGCTGGTGGGTTCTCTTGATCTGAAACATACTGTTTCAACCACACATTCAGCTCACGTTCAAGATCTTGACGCTCTTTCCACGAGCCAATCTGTTCACGTTGTAATACTTTTAAGTAATGCGCTAAACGGTTCACAATAAACATATATGGCAATTGTGTACCCAATTTATAATTTGTTTCAGCGGCTTTTCCTTCTTCTGTATTTGGGAATTTTTTAGGTTTTTGAACAGAGTTAGCCGAGAAGAACGCTGCATTATCGCTTCCTTTACGCATAGTTAAAGGAATGAAACCTTCATCAGCTAATTCAAATTCTTTACGATCAGTAATTAATACTTCTGTTGGGATTTTCGCTTGTAACTGACCAAACGATTCAAATAAATGAACGGGTAAATCCTCAACCGTGCCACCACTTTGTGGGCCGATAATATTTGGACACCAACGATATTTAGCGAAACTATCAGTAACTTTAGATGCCATCAAAAATGCTACATTACTCCACAAATAATTATTATGATTACCATCAATTCCTTCATTGTAATTAAAAGTTTTAATCGGATTTTCAATTGAATCATAAGGCAAACGAGACAAGAAACGTGGCATTGTTAATGCTAAATATTTTGAATCTTCTGACTCTCTTAAAGCTCTCCATTTAGCATATCTAGGCCCCTCAAAAATATCTTTTACTTCTTTAATTTCAGATAAAGATGCATAACTATCTAGACCAAAGAACTCAGGACCTGCAGCTGAAATAAATGGAGCATGAGACATTGCGCCAACAGATGAAATATATTGCAATAATTTAATATCTGGTGCTGATGGCGTAAACGTGTAGTTACCAACAATCGCAGCAACCGGCTCACCACCAAATTGACCATAGTTTGCTGAATAAACATGTTTATATAAACCACTTTGAGTAATATCAGTGGCATATTCAAAATCGTCAAGCAATTCTTCTTTGCTTACATTTAGTACTTCTATTTTAATATTTTCACGGAAATCTGTGCGATCTACAAGAAGTTTCAAACCACGCCACGCAGACTCCATTTCTTGGAATTTATCATTATGTAAAATTTCATCTACTTGATGACTGATTTTCTCATCAAGACGAACAATCATTTCATCTATCAGCGTCTTATTTACAACTGCATCTGTACTATCAGATTTCAACATTTCAGAAATAAATTCTGCAATTCCACGCTGCGCAATGCTGTAATCTTCATTTTCAGGTTTAAAACGTGTCTGTTCCATGACCTGATCAAGCAAGCTTGTTGTTTGCGAATTTTTTTCAGCTTTTGCAGTTTGATTCTTAGTAACCATAATCTACTACCCTTATTCTTTTTCTAAAATGATCGCCAACTCTTTTTCCAACGTTTCTCTTGCGTTAGGATCCGCAATTAACTCTTGCAATTTATTTCTAAATGCCGGGATGTTCCCCATCGGTCCTTTTAAGGCAAGAAGTGCTTCTCGCAACTCTAATAACTTGTTTAATTGGGGTACTTGCTTAGCAATATTGTCGGGAGAAAAATCCGCCATGCTCTCAATTTTTAGGCTAACACCCAGGTCTTGATTTTCAGCATTTTCTTCCAAGCGGTTTGGAACAGCTACATCAATCGTCAAATTAGATTGTTTCATTACAGCATCAAAATTGTGCTTATCAATAGAAACTGTCTCTCTTTCTTCAAGGCTTAAGTCTTCTGCAGCACCTTTAAAATCACCAGTAACAAGAAGTTTTAAAGGCAATTCAACTTCATCAGTTTGACCTTCTGTAGCCGGAGTATATTTAATATTAATTCGCTCTTTTGGTGCGACTGAACCTGTTTTAGACATTATAAAATCCTCTTTGAAATTTAAACCTATTTCTATTTTTAGATAACGAGCTAAAAAATAGCTAGATTATAAAAAATCACCACTACTAAATCAATGATAAAGTCTGCAGTATAGAATCATTTTTTACAAATGATATTGTTACGTGACAAAATTAAACACGACTACTATTTTAGAAATTATGTATTTTCTTTTAAAATGAATATATAAACTATCAATTTCACAAGAAAATCCTATCATTTTAGTTTAAAATATCAAAATGAAACATTTCATAGAATAAGGAGGAGTCATGTCCGCTCGTAGAGTAATCGTAATTGGAGATAAGACCACCCACGGAGGTACCGTACTTCAAGGCTCACAAACCATGACCGCAGGAGGCAAAAGTGTCGCCCGACAAGGGGATCTGGTTTCGTGTCCCAAATGCAAAGGTAACTTCCCGATTATTGAAGGCTCGTCCATAATGCTAGCTAACGGGCGAGGTATTGCTCTTGAAGGAATGAAAACAGCCTGTGGCGCTGAATTAATTGCTTCACAATCTATGATGAAAGCTAAAGCATAATTTATTTAGTATTTATACAACGTATACAACGCTATTATTACTGCCAATATATTTTATAGGAATCCCAAATGGCCGTTCAATCCGATTATCGTTACAGTCTTACCGTTAATGGCTCCTCTCAATTTGAAGTAGTCCGTTTTGTATTAAAAGAACATCTATCCACACTATTCCGACTTGAACTCGATCTCGCCAGTTTTGGTGCTGAGCCCAATTTTCATTCTCTAATTGACCAACCTGCTACACTAACCTTCTGGCAAGGAGATGAGGCAGTTCGTAGTGTTAACGGTATCGTCACCGCCTTAAATCAGGGAGAAACTGGTTTTACTCGTACTCGTTATCACATGGTGATTGAACCCTCTTTATGTCGTGCTGGGTTACAAACTGATTTACGAATATTCCAACAACAAGACTCTCAAAAAATTATCGAAACACTACTAAGTAAAAATCAAGTATCTCAGAGTCAATTCCATTTACAAACGCCATATTGGACTCGAGAATACTGCGTGCAATATCGCGAAACTGATTTAAATTTCATTCAACGTTTGGCTGCCGAAGAAGGTTCTTACTATTATTTTGAACATACCAATAATAGCCATATCCTTCATTTCTCTAATTCGACAACACTTTCAGAGAAAAAAGGAAACTTAGTTTATAACGCAATGCCTGCTGGCCAACGTCCAGAAGCTGCGGTATGGCATTGGGCTTACGAAGAAAAACTAGGTACGACCCTTCAAACTTTACGTGATTATACTTTTACAAATCCTCGTTATAACCAAGAGCACCAATATTCTGGTCAAGGTAATAACGAAGGTCATAGTAGCATTTACGAACGTTATGACTATCCTGGTCGTTATAAACGAGATGCTCAAGGTGAGCCTTTTACCCAATATCGTTTAGAATACGAACGTAGAGAAGCTGAATTAGCTCTTGCGCAAAGCGATGATTTACGCGTGCAACCTGGCTATGTATTTGGCTTAGAGGGACATCAACGAGAAGCTTTTAATCGTGATTGGTTAATTATAGGTGTTGAACATTATGGTTGGCAACCTGGTGTATTGGAAGAAGAAGCCGGTGAAGAGGGCAACCGCTATGAGAACCGTATTAAACTCATTCCAAATACCACACAATGGCGACCGGAACCGCAACCAAGACCAGTTGTTGATGGCTCTCAAATGGCCCATGTAGTTGGTCCTGCTGATGAAGAAATCTATTGTGATGAATGGGGACGTGTCAAAGTTCAATTCCCTTGGGATCGTGAAGGACAAAATAATGAGCATAGCTCTTGCTGGATTCGTGTCAGCCAAGGTTGGGCGGGGTCGCAATTTGGGCATATTGCCATCCCTCGTATTGGCCATGAAGTAATGGTTGATTTCTTAGAAGGAGATCCTGACCAACCAATCATCATGGGACGTACTTATCACAGTACAACTGAACCACCTTATGCTCTGCCTGAACATAAAACGCGTATGACTATAAAAAGTAAAACCCATAAAGGTAACGGCTTTAATGAATTACGCTTTGAAGATGAAAAAGACCGAGAAGAAATCTTTATTCATGCGGAGAAAGACCAAAACAATGTAGTGAATAATGATGAAACGACACAAATCGGGCATGACCGTACTGAGCAAGTTGGACACGATGAAACCATTAACATCGGTAACAACCGTACTGAAACAGTCGGACAAGATGAAAGCCTAACTGTTGGACGTGATCAAACTAATTTAGTCAACCGCAATCGTATGACCAAAATTGAGAAAGACGATATTTTAAATATCGGTAATAATCTGGATATGGATGTCTATGCAGATGAAAAAAAACATTCCGGGCGCGATTATAAACATACGGTTTCAGGAAACGCGTTGATAGAGGTCGGAAAAGAGTTAAAGCAGCATGCTCAAAAAATTAGACTTACAGGTTCGACAAACGTAAAAGTACTGGGTAAAGCCGGCACTATTATTGTTGATGGTTCAGGTATTACCCTAAAAGGGAAAGTTACTATAAAAGGTAATTTAAACATTATTGGTGGCAATCCAGAAACACCAAAAGTGATCACCCTTAAAGCAAATAACGGAGAACCGACTTGTGAGATCTGTGAAGCAATGAAAAATAAGAAGGAAGCATAAGTGAGCAGTCAAGAGATTTGGCTTACCCATTATCGTCTTACTCCATTGAATAATGCCAGTGCATCTTATACTGGGTATATTTTGGCGTTAGCAGAAGATCAAGCAAATTTTTACCATCAGGCTGAGCGGTTTTGTGTGGAAAACGAAATTAACAGTTATGCACAACTAGCTGCACTTCCTATTTTGACTTGGTTCCAACGCCATGGTTTTTCTGCTGAGTTGCTTAGAGTGGCACAAACGTTATCTCCTCGGAATCCTATCAGTTTATTAAAAGAAAATGACTTACCCATTGAAGCACTTGCAGATGACAACGAATATTTGGTTGAAGAAATAACACACTTTGAACCTTATACTGATATTTTTGCACAGCAAGCTTTACCTCAACCGTTAAAAGAACACTTTTTTGCTGCATTCAAAGGGTTGGATGAGTGGCACAAATTACTTGATTTAAGCAATGTTGAGCAGAGCAAAATGCACTATTATATTGTAGTGGACACCGCGAAGGTCGTCGGCTTTCCTGAAAGATTAGAAAACGTGGGGAGAATAGCAAATCTTTATACCGGTGCCGTAGGTTCTAGTCTTGAAAGTAGTGCACCATATTTACTGGAATTAGATTCCAGTAAATATAGTTGTGTGTATTTATTACAATCCCTCTTTCGGCAAATGGACAGTGAAATATTAAGTCATTGGAAAACAAACCCTGTTATTTTTATTCGTAGTGAACAAAATTTTGATACGGTTTATCATCATTTAAGAAAATTTACTCACCTAAAAAATCCTGAAACGGGAAAATGGTATTTTTTCCGTTTTTATGATCCCAATGTATTAAATGCCTACCTTCCGTTTTTAACACACTACCCATCACATTTGGCAAGCTTTTTTGGTGTTAAGCAAAACTTACAAATTATTGATGCCTTTGGTGCCCGCGTAGATAAACAATTCATCTCATTTAGGCTTAATCCGTTACCGCAAGATATCATGCCGGCAAGAATAGAATTGGGTGAGTTGGAACGCAAAGTCACAGAACAAATTAATTGGAATCGAACAAAAAACAAATTAATTCAATTTGCCAAAGAATATTTCCCCGATATTGCACCGCACTTTTTTGACAAATGGTTGGAAGACGGCAAAAAGAAACAGATTGCCGATTCCTCCCAAGGTTACTGGACATACTTAAGTGGTCGAGTTATTGCGGAAGATCATCAATGGGACTATTTTGCAATGTTAACGGATTTGAAGCAAAGAACAGGTTATACCGGCATAAATTTAACAGAAACACTGATGAACGATTTGATTAAACTGGATGGCACATATGAGTAATAAGACCCAAAACGCCAAAATAAAGGGTAATGCGAAAAAAAAGTCACCGGCAAGTTTGTCGGTACAACAAAAGATCGATCTTGAAACAGTAAACGTCACACTCTGTGAGCTTCCTGTAATTCCGATTTATCCGGTACGTTATGGATTAAGTGCTAATTATCTAAAAAGCGCATGGAATAACGGCATCATTGGTGAGATAACCGCACCGATCGGAATGTTTGGTGCGCATGAAAAAGGTGCGCACCAAATAATGCAGTTACGTCAAGGTTTTGTTTATATTTATGCGCACACTAAACACCGTATATTTTCCACTGATGAAAAAGGTAAATGGTTAGTTTTTCGTTATATCACTCATAATAATGACATTAATAGTAGCAGTGAGTTTGAACGTCCGGGAGATATAGAAGAACGCATCGGCGAGTTTTACTTTTTGTTGTATAAATGGGGTAAAGATGGTGCTAATGGTAAGTGGGAAGAAGGCAAATTAAACGACACCAATTACCCCTGTGCAGCAAATGCCAGCGCTTTTCGTACGGTATTTGTAGATAAAGATACAGAGATGGTAGATATCGCTTATAGCGAATATGCATGGTCTGCAGAAATTTTTGAGCGAGTGGAAAATGACCCAGGCTTTCGTGCCTCAGTGATGACCACAGTGAATGTGAAAAATCAAAATATCACAGAGCATAGTGCACCATTAAAGGATATTGATAAACACGTCATGGAGTATTCAATTAAAGAGACAGATGATACTAACGACAGTCTCGCAAAATTGAGTGAATCGTGGCATACCCAAATTAAATCGGCTAAGTTCCCTTATCGGATTCCTTATATGCCAAACCATAATGAAGTTGGATTAGTGGTCGCACTGGAGGATGTGGTAGGTGAAATGCACGAATTACAAAAACTCATCATTGATTTAACAGAACAACAAAAAGCCTACTACGCCCGTTACTCCTATCCAATAACCATCGGCAATATTATCGATCCCAAAATTGGTTTTGATGTACGCGGAAAACCCTATCCATTTAAACCGCAAGAACGTGTAATTGAGCAAAAAGGTGTAAAGGGTGCATTAATTAGTGAATTTCACACTAAAATGACAACCCTGTTAAAAGAACCCTTTGAGCGTTATGAGAAGCCAATAAATGCCTTGGTGAAGCAGGTGGTACAAATGGCAAATCAGCGGGTGTCGTTTAAGGACTTTTTTCAAGTCTCTACAGACATTGCTCGCTATGCCCCCTCAGAGAACGCTATCGACCGTGGTTTTTATGTATTTTATCGTTTATTAGCGGATTTAACCTATGGCTTGGAATGTTCACCCGATGGCGTCGCAGTATTGGAAAGTCTATTTAGTGAGAAACCGGCGCCTGCCAATAATGCGCCAACCACAATTGGTTGGATGAAAGAGCACAGTAAAAAAGTTACTGATGCAGTATATGGGCTGGCAATGAAAATTCCTGCACACCAACGGCACAACATCTTAAAAGGCTACTTTCGTAGCATGGAGCATGTCTATCTGAACAGCGGACGAACAGTCGCTAATTTGGTTGCATTAAGAAAAATGCAGTTTGATAAGGTGCTAGGGATTTATGGGTGGGATGAGAAGAAGTTAATAAAAAATGCCGATTATTTATTTGCCGAAATGGCAGACACATGGATAGACAAGCTGATGAAGGAAGAGCGTTCACGGCTTTATAGTGACCGCAGAGGCAATGGCGGTAAAAAGGCCATTAAACAGGAACTAAAACAAATCAAGCAAGATTTAAAGAACCAACAACGAATCACTCTTAGTGAAATTCAGGATTTGGAAGCCCGTATCCAACTTAGCGAACGTTATTATGGCTTTAGTGGTGTATTGGCGATTTACGCAGGGATATTGTCATTAAATAATGATTTAACCGTACAGAGAAAACTTGCGCGGACAGCAGCAGGCAAATTAGCACTAGACCCATTGATAGTGAAGACCACGGCGATATTGGATATTTCGGCGGGAACGGCGGATACGGCATATGCGTTGAAGTTAATCGGCAAACCGGGCGCAGGAGCGAGCGCTTTAAGAAATCTCAGCGGTGCCTCAGCACGCTCGATACTGGTTGGCGTACGGGCGGTGGCTTATACGGGGGCAGCTATTGTTGGAGGCGTGTTAACGGCGGTGATTGCGTTTGGCGGGCTACAAGAGGCGATAGCCAATGAGGATAATGTTTCGATTGTAGCAAATGGGGCGATTATGCTTTCCAGCACGATGATCTTGTTAGGGCTAATTCCCGTCTTCTCGGCCTTAGGTCCCGCGGGTTGGGTTATTTTACTGATCGCCAATTTATCAATATTTCTTTGGGGTTCAACACCATTGGAAACCTGGGTGAAGAAAGGATTTTGGGGTAAAAAGCGTTATTTCTATTGGAATGATGGAATCAGAAAAAATATTGATACTCAAATTAAGCGCGCAGAAATTTTAGCTAATGAAAACATAGCGGAAATCGCCAAACAATATCTTGCACGATTGGAGTTGGTAACGACGGGGCTTGTGGATGCTGTCGCAGGTGTTGGACTGCCTATAAATGAGCAGGTTGAAGACTATATCTTAATCAGTCAGGGCTTTGAAAAAGAACTCTATGAATATGATATTCAAGCGGGATTAAAAATCAGCAAAATCAGCCAAGGTTATTACCGTATTAGCTGTGCCGAATTTAGACACACGGAACCGACAACACAGAATCTGGTGATTAACCTGTTTCAATGGGGTTCTTCTCAAGCGCAGCCGATTAAGCGGTTTTATGCCGGAGCTTCCGGTGAAGTTACATTTTATCTTGCCGAGAATAATATTTATATAAAAGACGTTCGTATTATTGCGAAGTTTACCGATAAAGAAGGTGGTACTTTTGATGATGTTTATCTCAGCGAAGAGTTCCAAGCTAAAACGAAGGAAATTCAACAGAAAGGACAGGCTGCAATGGAAGAAGCAATAAATGATGGCTATTCGGAGTAAGTGATGCAAAATGAGTTAACGAAAAAAGAGCAACGTTTAATGCGTCATTGGTTTAAAAAAACCGGTGAAAATACCATTGAGTTAAAGGAAAAGCGTTGGGCGGCAGTGAAAATTGTCTTAATTATATTTACAGTAATTGCTGTTTATTATAATTTTATTGATCCTCGTTACCAAAATATGACAAAAACTCATATTTATGCTGCGTTTCAACCCGAAGTGTGGGCTGAAAGGGAATATTCTAAAGTAGCATCCACTTCAAACCCTAATGTTACTCGCTGGGGAGAGCCGAAAGAAGCATATATACTTGAGGCTGATGAAACCCGCAAAGAAGAAAGATGGTGGGGGTATTCTACTGTCGGCAAATATGTTCTTATTCTCATCTACTGCCTTTGGCCAACCAAACGCCGAGTGCGTTTTGACCGCAAGCGCGGGATTATTTATACCTACGTAAATAAAAAGTTTTATTTAACGGAAGTGAATAAACTGATGCGTCCCTTGCCTGAATATTTTGCATTTGTCGGTGGTGCGGTATTTTTCTGGGTTCATCCATATCAACAAGCAAAACATTTTGCTAATTTTAGACGAGGCTCACAAATGATAGTCTCGGATTACACCATGTGGCTACCGATGCTTGCTATCATGCTTGGTATGGTATTCCCCGGGATGTATCAGCGCAGTAAAGGAGCTGTGCTTAAACGTTTTCTGGTAGATTTTATGAATCCTAATACTCCACCGGAACGCATTGCAAGTATGATGAAAGCGCTGGAAACCCGCCCCGGTATTTTTGAATATTTGGGGAAAGTTTTATTCGGTTGGATTGACGGTGGATTATATTGTCGTAAGTTGCCGAACGATGAGATTTTAGAAAAAGAGATTGAACGCTATTTTGCCGAACAAGCCCCGCAGATAAAGGCACTTCCTTCATTTGAAATGGGAAGTTATGAAGAAGGAATGGAGTTGAAATGGAAATTCAAGAATATGAAGATTATTTCGGTAGAAGATAATATCAAGGCCGGTTATGGTGTAATGCCCTGCCCAAACTTATACGACTACCCGATTCGTTCATTACATTACAACCGATTTGGCATTGCTTGGGGAAATGAGGCTGGAGATGTAGAACAGTTTCCGAAACCACCGGGCAAATGGAAAAGTCGGAAACTGAAATTAAAGAATAAGAAATAATCATATACCATCTAAAAGTGCGGTTGAAATTTTAAGTGTTTTGGTGAGAATAAAAACACCTAGAAAAATAACCGCACTTTTTTTAAATGAACAGCAAAATCAGTCAAGGCTATTATCGTATTAGCTGTGCCGAATTTAGACGCACGGAACCGACAACACATAATCTGGTAATTAACCTATATCAATGGGGTTCTGCTCAGGCACAGCCGATTAAGCGGTTTTATGCGGGTGCTTCCGGTGATGTCACCTTCTATCTTGACGAGAATAATATTCATATAAAAGACGTTCGTATTATTGCGAAGTTTACCGATAAAGAAGGTGGTACTTTTGATGATGTTTATCTCAGCGAAGAGTTCCAAGCTAAAACGAAGGAAATTCAACAGAAAGGACAGGCTGCAATGGAAGAAGCAATAAATGACGGCTATTCGGAGTAAGTGATGCAAAATGAGTTAACAAAAAAAGAACAACGTTTAATGCGCCGTTGGTTTAAAATAACTGATAACAATACTATTGAGTTAAAGGAAAAACGTTGGGCTTTCATTAAAATAATATTCGGAGTAATGTTATTAATTGGCATTTATTATAGTTTTATAGATTCGCGCTACAAAGAAACAACTTGGCGCCACTTAGAGTTGACATTCATGCCAGATAAATGGGCTGAAAAACAATATGAGTATGAGCAATCCGATGAGGACCAAAATTTAACAAGATGGGGAGAAACGAAAGAAGAATTTCTCATATCAATGAAAGAATATCGAAAAGAAAAAGCAACTTGGATTATCTGGTATTACTATATTTTTACATGTATGTATATACTTTTCTTTATCTATTTGTTTTGGCCAACTAAACGTCGGGTACGCTTTGACCGAAAGCGAAGCATTATTTATACCTACGTTAATAACAAGTTTTATTTAACCGAAGTTAATAAACTCATGCGTCCCTTGCCTGAATATTTTGCATTTGTCGGTGGTGCGGTATTTTTCTGGGTTCATCCATATCAACAAGCAAAACATTTTGCTAATTTTAGACGAGGCTCACAAATGATAGTCTCGGATTACACCATGTGGCTACCGATGCTTGCTATCATGCTTGGTATGGTATTCCCCGGGATGTATCAGCGCAGTAAAGGAGCTGTGCTTAAACGTTTTCTGGTAGATTTTATGAATCCTAATACTCCACCGGAACGCATTGCAAGTATGATGAAAGCGCTGGAAACCCGCCCCGGTATTTTTGAATATTTGGGGAAAGTTTTATTCGGTTGGATTGACGGTGGATTATATTGTCGTAAGTTGCCGAACGATGAGATTTTAGAAAAAGAGATTGAACGCTATTTTGCCGAACAAGCCCCGCAGATAAAGGCACTTCCTTCATTTGAAATGGGAAGTTATGAAGAAGGAATGGAGTTGAAATGGAAATTCAAGAATATGAAGATTATTTCGGTAGAAGATAATATCAAGGCCGGTTATGGTGTAATGCCCTGCCCAAACTTATACGACTACCCGATTCGTTCATTACATTACAACCGATTTGGCATTGCTTGGGGAAATGAGGCTGGAGATGTAGAACAGTTTCCGAAACCACCGGGCAAATGGAAAAGTCGGAAACTGAAATTAAAGAATAAGAAATAATCATATACCATCTAAAAGTGCGGTTGAAATTTTAAGTGTTTTGGTGAGAATAAAAACACCTAGAAAAATAACCGCACTTTTTTTAAATGAACAGCAAAATCAGTCAAGGCTATTATCGTATTAGCTGTGCCGAATTTAGACGCACGGAACCGACAACACATAATCTGGTAATTAACCTATATCAATGGGGTTCTGCTCAGGCACAGCCGATTAAGCGGTTTTATGCGGGTGCTTCCGGTGATGTCACCTTCTATCTTGACGAGAATAATATTCATATAAAAGACGTTCGTATTATTGCGAAGTTTACCGATAAAGAAGGTGGTACTTTTGATGATGTTTATCTCAGCGAAGAGTTCCAAGCTAAAACGAAGGAAATTCAACAGAAAGGACAGGCTGCAATGGAAGAAGCAATAAATGATGGCTATTCGGAGTAAGTGATGCAAAATGAGTTAACGAAAAAAGAGCAACGTTTAATGCGTCATTGGTTTAAAAAAACCGGTGAAAATACCATTGAGTTAAAGGAAAAGCGTTGGGCGGCAGTGAAAATTGTCTTAATTATATTTACAGTAATTGCTGTTTATTATGATTTTATTGATCCTCGTTACCAAAATATGACTTGGAGAGAGTTACAGTATAGTTTTCAACCCATGAAGGCCTTTGAAAAAAGTTGGGAGTTTTACCAGGATTACGATAATCCTAATATAACCAAAGCAGGTCAAAGCAAAGAAGATTTTATGAAGGAAAATTGGGATGAATACCTGAGTGGATATGCCTGGATTGGCTATTTTATTGCAGGGAAATATGTTCTTTTTCTTATCTACTGCCTTTGGCCAACCAAACGCCGAGTGCGTTTTGACCGCAAGCGCGGGATTATTTATACCTACGTAAATAAAAAGTTTTATTTAACGGAAGTGAATAAACTGATGCGTCCCTTGCCTGAATATTTTGCATTTGTCGGTGGTGCGGTATTTTTCTGGGTTCATCCATATCAACAAGCAAAACATTTTGCTAATTTTAGACGAGGCTCACAAATGATAGTCTCGGATTACACCATGTGGCTACCGATGCTTGCTATCATGCTTGGTATGGTATTCCCCGGGATGTATCAGCGCAGTAAAGGAGCTGTGCTTAAACGTTTTCTGGTAGATTTTATGAATCCTAATACTCCACCGGAACGCATTGCAAGTATGATGAAAGCGCTGGAAACCCGCCCCGGTATTTTTGAATATTTGGGGAAAGTTTTATTCGGTTGGATTGACGGTGGATTATATTGTCGTAAGTTGCCGAACGATGAGATTTTAGAAAAAGAGATTGAACGCTATTTTGCCGAACAAGCCCCGCAGATAAAGGCACTTCCTTCATTTGAAATGGGAAGTTATGAAGAAGGAATGGAGTTGAAATGGAAATTCAAGAATATGAAGATTATTTCGGTAGAAGATAATATCAAGGCCGGTTATGGTGTAATGCCCTGCCCAAACTTATACGACTACCCGATTCGTTCATTACATTACAACCGATTTGGCATTGCTTGGGGAAATGAGGCTGGAGATGTAGAACAGTTTCCGAAACCACCGGGCAAATGGAAAAGTCGGAAACTGAAAGTAAAGAATAAGAAATAGTCATATACCTTCTAAAAGTGCGGTTAAGATTTTAAGTGTTTTGGTAGAGCAAAAAACACTTGGAAAAATGACCGCACTTTTTTATAGCTATGTGATACTAAAAACAGAGCACCCACAGATTATTGAAACGCTGTTGAGTAAAAATCAGGTAGTGCAACACCAATTTCATTTTAAAGACAGCTACTGGACGCGTGAATACTGTGTGTAATATTGTGAAATCAGACTCAGGTTTATCAAACACTTAGCATGTAACAGAAGGCACTTACGATTGTTTTGAACACACAAATGACCGGTTCATCACTGTTTAAGGTCTTAGGAAAAGCCGGTACTATCATCATAGACGGAAGCGGCATCACTCTGAAGGGGAAAGTCACTGTAAAAGGTAATCTTTCCATTATCGGAGGGGCTCTGGAATCACCAGCTGTATTGTCTCTTGCTGCTAATGACGCAAAACCGATTTGCGAAGTTTGTGAAGCCATGAAAAATCAAAAACAGAGTTAAAATCAACCGCACTTTGCGACAAAAGGACAGCTAAGCAGTTAAACTTTGCTGTCCTATTTATATAGTAATTTAACTGTTTATCCATAAATAAACTATGACAACAGAAAAACAACTTTGGATAGGTTATTACCAGCTCACTTACCTTAATCAACCTAATACCCTTTATTTTGGCCACCTGATTGGTTTTGCCGAAAATCGCGATATTTTCCAACAAAGAATTGAAGACTATAAAACACATTATCAATGCAAACTGAGTAGCCAACTTGCCCCTTTACCTGCCACCACATGGTTCCAACGTCATGGCTATCAAGCCACTGTTTGGGCAGCAGCACAACAATTAAAGGAACAAGAGCTTCGTTTTTTACTTGTACAACAAGAAACTCAACAAGGCACCCAATCTTATTTATCGCAAGAAAGTTTAACGATTTCGCCTCTGCAGTCGATATTTGAAACGCATTCATATCAACCGCCCTATTTGCCGGAGGCATTAGTCAATCATCCATTTTTTGCGCAGCTAAATTCACAGGAGAATCCCAAAGAAGGTTTGGTTTATCCAAATCCCGATTTCATCCCGAATACTGATAGCTATCGTTATTATGCGGTTGTCGATGGGGTGAAATCTTTTATCTTGCCCCAGCTTTGTGAACGGGAAGGACAAACAGATTCTTTATATAAAGGCGATTTAAAAAATCGCATGCACACAAATGCACCTTATCTCACCCAGCTTACCGTCAATGATGAAGGCATCAGTGGGTTTACCCAAATTTTATTTACACAAGCCGAACAGGAATGGTTCGGTTGTTGGGATATCAATCCGGCCATCTTTATTCGTACTAAGCATTCCTTTGAGGAAGTACATTATCATTTGCGTAAATTTATCCATCTCTATAAAGAAGAGACGGAGAAATGGTACTTTTTCCGATTCTATGACCCACAGGTATTGGTGGCTTATTTGCATCATATTGAATATGACCCAACGCGCTTAGCTGCATTTTTCGGGTTTCGCAATGGAGAATGTATCATTGAGTATTTTGCGGCAAGAATAGCAAATCGGTTTTATATTTTTAATTTGAAAGAGTTACCACCCGAGACACAACCAAGTGCGGTCGCTTTTGATAATGAAATGGAACGCTTTTTAGAAGAATACGACAAACGCCAATTACTTGAAAAGCTACAGACAGAAATTATTCCAGCCGAATTTCCGGAACAAAAAATTGCAGAGGCAGATATTGATAAATATTTTAATCAGACTCTTGAATTAGGGTTTAAAATTGAAGGAAGTATAACCAATGTAGTGAAAACACTTTGTTATCTTTCTGGAGATTTGACGAAACTCAAAAGATATTGGCTTGAGCTTGAAAAAGAGTATGGCAATGACCTTACCGAAATTGAACTCGGTGAACTATTATGTGAAAAAATAAACCTTCGATGAATACTTAGGAATGACTATGTCAACAAAGAAAACCGATGATCGTTTAGACCCCAATGCTAAGGCTGTAGGTCAGCCTCTTGCGTGTCAATTGGATATCGTGCCAATCTTCCCTGTGCGTTTTAGTATGAGTTCGAAAACGTTAAATAATGCAGCTAAAACAGGGTCTGTTCCACCAATGCCAACTGGAATCAGCGATAAGAAATATGATTTACGCCGTTTACGTCAAGGGTATTTATATATTCTTGCCCGCGCAAAACACGTGGGAAATGCGACTGACGAAAAGAGGCGCTGGCTAATTTTTGAATATACGGTAGCCAAAGATGACAGCAATGCCCCAAAGCTTAATGGTTCGGGTGTTTCGCCTTATCACTTTACTCAATATGTCTGGACGGATGGTACGGCGCGTGGCGAATGGAAAAAATTGCCACGTTCCTTTCCTTATGCTTATGTTCATGCGCAAGTCGGTTCCATCGAATGTGCTTATAGTGAAGTGCGTTGGGCGCCGGAAATGTTTGAAGAATTAGAACGTGATCCGAAAAAACGGGAGCAAATCATGCAGAAAATTTCCCTAACCGGTGGCACGTCTGAGTTTATTTTCCCCGGTGCGTTACTGACGGAAAAAGTCGCAGATTTTAAGATAGAGAAACAGATTAATGATGCGTTTGACAGCTACCGACGTGCAACCGGATTGGGTTATAACAAGCAACATCAAGTGTTTGATAGTTGTTCGGCTAAAAAAACGGTGGTCATTGCCTTGTTTGATCGTATCGGCGACATTAAAGACGTATCGGCTTATCATCAGCGGATTTTAGCGAATAACCTGAAAGAATTTTCCAACATTCTTTATCCGGTCACCACCGCCAAGGCAATTGAACAGATAGAACAACATGTGTTTAAAAATCCCAACTGGTTTAAGCGACTCATGAGTTCCGACCCGTTAGATAAAGGAATGCGAGAGCAAATAAAAATCTATGCGAAAAAGTCACCGCTAATGGCAGAACAAACCATGAAAAACTTGGCTGTGGCACAGTTTAACTTGCTTAATCAAGTTGGCAACGGAACCCCTCATGAGCATATGAAATTTTTAGACGGCCTTTGTAAAGCCAATAAACAACAATTGGAAAAATTAGCCTCTATTGCGGACTACGCCATGGCATTTTATGGCACAGCGATGGCGGGGTTTGGTGATACGCCAAAGGGTATGGAATATCAGAAAAATACGCTTGTTACGGGAAGCTCATGGGGCGATAGCTTATCAAATCTACTTTCAGTTGGCGATAAACTTAATCAAATCACGAAGGAAACGGCAGCAAAACTTACAGTGAAAGCCTTGCGTTTTGAGGTGATGATTGAATCGGTAATGGCTGCACAGATGTTGCTGTGGAAAGAAGGCGTGAAAGAAGCCATTCCTTATTCACGTTTTTTAGCCGCTGCTGGGTTAAAATTACAAACTATTTCCCATGCACATGTGGGAAGCATTAATGTGGGCGCAGATATTGTGAATAAGCAAATGCATACTCTCATTCACAATGCCGATGAGCTCTTTAAAGGATTAAATGCAGCGCATTATCAAGCAGAATTAACCAAAGGCGTGCGAGCGGGCACATCCCATTATATTAATATGAACGTTCATGTGGTCGTGAAAAATGAATATAATCCGGCATTACGGGTGGTAAACATCACAGAATCGGTGGGAACATTCTTTGCCGGCGGTGCGTTAATCGTGAACTTACGTGAATGGGCAAAATATAAGGAAGACAATTCCGGTTCCTTATCAGCATGGTTTTTACATCCGGCTGTTCGTTTGGCGAATGATTTTGCCGCTTTGGTAGCAAGTTTTGAGCGAAGCAGAGGCTTTGGTACGAAGGCGTTGGGGACATTTTATAACCGTTTAGATAAAGCGGCGGTGAAACAAATTCAGGCATTGACCGGGTTTAAAGAACCGATTGGGATAAAAGCAGCAGCCGGTAGAGGGACACAAATCGCCAAGCATCTGACACTGCAAAATGCGGGGCGGTTTGCTAATGTCTTGGGCGTGGTTATCGCTTTGGCACAGGCACAGCAAGCTGTACGCACCGGTGACACCGCAGCGCGTAATTCGGCGATTTTGGCAGGCATGGCGGAAATCAGTTTCTTTATTTCCACCTTTGCCTACAGCGGTGTGTTTGTGGGTATCGGGGTGGTGTTGGCAATCGGCTCGGTGCTGACTTCCTTGGTAGCGGATAATGAATTTGAGAAATGGGTGAGAACCGGATTCTGGGGTAATTCGGGGGATTATTGGAAAGCCTCAAGGGACAATTTTTCTAGACGACTTACTCAAGCGGAGGTTTTAGCTTCTCCAGAAAGTAATCCTGAACAATTCAAGAAAATTAAGAACTTCTTTGAACAAGAAATGGATGGATTTTATAACCTGATCTGGGGTATCGGTATTGACACCACTTTGGCAAATCAGTATCAGTTAAAAGTTTATTGTCCAGCATTTAAGGATAGAAGCAGTGCGGATAAACTAACGGTAGAAATCAGTATTGAAGATTATAGCAATACAGATCCGATGTTGGGCAGAGGTGTGCCAGCACCGGTGTCGATACCGACTCATAAGGTTAGAAAGCAATTTTTATCCCAAGGTGAAATTTTGATTGATATGACACAGATTAATATATTGAAAAGCTACCGTTACACAACAAATACGAAAGGAAGTAATATGCTGGATACTTTGACTGTCACTGTAAAACACCCTAAATTAGGTGAAGACGTGAGTACGCTTTGGCGCAAACATTTTGCAGATTACTTTGAAAGTCAGATTACTTACGTAGGGGGAAAGTAAAATGTCTATGTTTAACTACACACCCGATGTAATTGCCCGTAACGTAAAACTACTGGGGGATGGCGTAATTGAAATCCGCCGTTATAACGACGGGCATATTAGGGCAGACCTCTCTTGGGTGTGGTTTCTGTGTTCGATAGGTTTTATACTTTACGACTATTTTACCACCCAAACCCTGTTTAGGGATGTGCAATGGGCTATCTCTGTCGATTGGGCACTGGAAGAAGGATGGCTAAGATATTTTGATATAGCTTCGTCCTTAGGAAAGAACATACCTTCAAATGAGTATGATTTATATAAGGCTGAAATGCTCGAAATGCACTGGTCAAGAATTTATTGGGGCTGGTTCTATATCCTTTTCCCGCTGTTCTGGTTCTTTATGGTGATCTCCCCGAAATGGCGTCCTGTGCGATTTGATGCCAAACGGCGTTTAGTCTATTTCTGGTCGTGGGGTCAGCTTTATATTATGCACTATCCTAAATCCGTACAACGAGATCGGGAACAGTTGCTCAGCTTTTTAAGCCCGGAATTTTTCACCCCATGGATCCGCCCGAAACACTTTGGCAGTTTGGTGTTTAACATTCCGCATGAAAACCCTGATAAAAAATCCGCCTGCCGCGTACCACTCGGCATTTACCGCCCGGCGTGCGAATATCAAAATCATGCCTTACTGAACTTTATTTTGGATTATTTAGGCAGCGAAAATCCCGATGAAGAATACGGCAAGTTCTTTAAAAAAGAAAAACGTATCACGAGTGACTACTTCAACTGGTTCTATCAATTTAGCCTCTTCCCACCAATCGGCTATAACGAAAAGAAAACCGAAGCACGCATTCAAGCATGGCTGGATAAAAATCATTAAAAACACGGAAAAACCTCACCGCACTTTAAAGATAAAAACAAAAGTGCGGTTGTTTTTGAGAATGTTTTACAATTATCGGCACACGTTAGGAAATATACGTCAGCAAAGGGCTACCGTTATACAAAAAATACGAAAGTAAGTAATATGCTCAATACCTTAACTGTCACGATAAAACACCCGAAATTAGGCGAAGATGTTTCCACCTGGTGGCGTAAAACTCATGCTGATTATTTTGAAAGTCAAATAACTTATGTGGGAGCCAAGTAAATGTGCATATCCAACTATAATCCTGATGTGATTGCCCGCAATGTGAAACAGCTGGGCAATGGTGTCATTGAAGTCCGTCGCTATAACGACGGACATATCCGTGCTGATCTCTCTTGGGTGTGGTTTTTGTGTTCAATAGGTTTTATGCTTTATGACTACTTTACGACTCAAACCCTGTTTAGGGATGTGCAATGGGCTATCTCTGTCGATTGGGCATTAGAAGACAACTGGAAATGGCGTATAGAGTCTTTTACAGAATTAGGGAAAGAAATACCTGAAAATTATTATAATGAATTCAAAATAGGAATGATAAAAAAACACTGGTCAAGAATTTATTGGGGCTGGTTCTACATCCTTCTCCCGCTGTTCTGGTTCTTTATGGTCGCCTCGCCAAAATGGCGTCCTGTGCGATTTGATGCCAAACGACGTTTAGTCTATTTTTGGTCGTGGGGTCAGCTTTATATTATGCACTATCCTAAATCCGTACAACGAGATC
>OBXL01000080.1_pt1 | contig 64818 bp, 74 predicted proteins | sample 1476591 | NCBI WGS metagenome assembly OBXL01 (sample SAMEA2580155, study PRJEB22360) | human gut metagenome | biome: human gut; feature: human-associated habitat; material: faeces | place: Denmark | collected 2008/2010 | reverse complement strand
CAGCTACATTATTAACCATAATAAATCCTCCTGATTCCAGTGTCATCTTTGATTTTATTATATAAATTGGAATTCTATTAATATCAAGTAAGTAACTTATGAAACGAATTTTTAATGGATAAAATTTCTTTTTTATCTGGAACTCGAATAAAGGTCTTTAGCGAACTAAGAATTTTTTCTATTACTATAATAGTATCATAAAAGAGGTTTAATTGAAAGCGTAATCATAACTCTATTAAGAGGTACAGCTATTCTATACAAAATTTAAACATAAAATTTAGATATACTTAATAAATGAGAATTAAAGTTAGCTATAACGAAGATAGTAGCATATGTAAAAAGTTTTTGATACAACAGAGTTACTAAAATTTGGGAAATGAGTCTATTTTGCAAGATTCAAAAGTCCTAAAACCTTATTAAATCAAGGATATAAGATTTAAAAGGTGTATTCATAGAACTCAAAATCCAGTGTCCGCAAGGACGTGCCGGTTCGACCCCGGAGACTGGCGAGTCATCGAGTGTTGTAATGTTGGTACTCGGTGCAATTCTTGGAGCATTTGGACTTGTAACAGTACGTAGAAAGAACTAGAATAATAAAAAATCTTCTTATTTTATAATAAGAAGATTTTTGTTAAAATATATACTATAAGATAGAAACAATATGAGGGTTAAAAAATGAGAACTCCTAAGAGATATACTGATTTAATTAAGAATAAAAAAATAACAAATCAAATTATTGCAGAATGTATATATTCTGTTAATAAAAGAGCAAAAAACTATCGAGATAAAATAAAAGATTATAAGCAAGGTGGGTTCTATAAATACAAAGAAGATAATATTGAAAATGCAAAGGAACAAAAAGAAAAATACTATAGTATGAAAGAAGATTTATTATTAAACTTCAGCCCCAAACTAATTCATAAAAAGTATGACGGGGAAAAAATACAACGAGTATATAGTTATCAAAAAAATTATACAAAACTATATAATGAAAAAATAAACGATATTATTAAGGAAAATAGTTACTATGACTATGATAGAAATAAGGAAGTTGATTTTTTTGATTATAGCTTGGGTGAGAAAAAATATCTTTATTTCTTGTATTATGAAATTGGTGAATATAGTTTTCATACCCCAATTACAGAAGAAAGAGTAGAAAAAAATACTCAATTAGAAATCAAAGAAATAGATGAGAATTTTCAAACTCATGGAGCTGATATAGTAGATTTACTTTCAACTCAGTTTGTTCAAAAAGTAATAGATTTATTAGATAGTGGAGATTATACAATCATAGAATAATTAAATTTGCTTTGTTGCTTTATAATAGCGTTAAAAGTGTTTGATTGTATACGTTCTTGGTTAGAATAGTCTTGTTAAGCTTGCGTTTTGGATTCCACAAATTTTAGAAAAGATTACTCTATTTCAAAAATTTTTAGGAATGAAAATACAAAAAAAGAGAAACCTCATAATGAAGTTTCTCTTACTTTTAATCGTCCGAATCCGTATTCTTATTTCAAAAAAAGGTAGTGAAAAAGGTAGTGATTCGGTTGATTTTTATTGCAATGTAGTGAAATTTAAAATTTCAAGAATCGCTTAAAATCAAGGGCTCTCACATCTATTGACGTGTAGTGAATCCCTATTTCACCTCTGTAAACACAACGTGTTTGCGAAGTTTTGGTGAGTATTTCTTCAATTGAAGACGGTCTGGAGTGTTACGTTTGTTTTTAGAAGTAAGGTACAAGCGTTCACCAGATTCTTTGTGTTCAAGTGTAATATTTACGCGCATGGTATCTCCCTTCTATTATTTAGCTGCGTTAGCTTTAGCGATTTTACGTCCTTTGTAGTATCCTTTAAGTGATACACGGTGTGAACGTGAGTAATCTCCAGTTGCTTCGTCAAAGTTTACAGATGGAGCTGTTACTTTGTAGTGCGTACGACGTTTGTTTTTCTTCGCTTTTGATGTGCGACGTGCAGGTACTGCCATTTCGTTTTTCTCCTTTTAAGATATAAATTCAATTAGGTTTGATTTTCATCAACTTTAATAGTATATCAAAACTTTTTTGTAAAGTAAAGTTACTTGACAAAAAAAGTTGTATTTTTTTATCGTACACTGTTGAATTGTCTGAAAATTTAAAAATTCTCTTCTGTTATTCATGTGAAAATTGTGCTATAATGGAACAAACTGAAATGGGAGGGACTTGAATGACAGAATTAGATAAACGTCACCGCAGCAGCATCTATGACAGCATGGTAAAATCACCTAACCGTGCCATGCTTCGTGCGACTGGTATGACAGATAAGGACTTTGAAACACCGATTGTGGGAGTCATTTCCACTTGGGCTGAAAATACACCATGTAACATTCACTTGCATGATTTTGGGAAACTGGCTAAAGAAGGTGTCAAATCTGCGGGAGCTTGGCCGGTACAGTTTGGAACCATTACCGTAGCAGACGGGATCGCTATGGGAACGCCTGGTATGCGTTTCTCCCTAACGTCTCGTGATATCATTGCGGACTCTATCGAAGCAGCTATGGGTGGTCATAACGTCGATGCATTTGTAGCTATCGGTGGTTGTGACAAGAACATGCCTGGTTCCATGATTGCCATTGCCAATATGAATATCCCAGCTATTTTCGCTTACGGTGGTACTATCGCCCCTGGAAAGCTGGATGGCAAAGACATTGACTTGGTTTCTGTATTTGAAGGAATCGGAAAATGGAATCACGGCGATATGACCGCTGAGGACGTGAAACGTCTGGAATGTAATGCCTGCCCTGGCCCTGGTGGTTGTGGTGGTATGTATACTGCCAATACTATGGCTACTGCTATCGAAGTTTTGGGGATGAGTTTGCCAGGTTCTTCTTCTCACCCAGCTGAATCTGCTGATAAGAAAGAAGACATCGAAGCAGCCGGTCGTGCAGTTGTCAAAATGCTTGAACTTGGGATCAAACCTTCAGATATCTTGACTCGTGAAGCTTTTGAAGATGCCATTACAGTGACAATGGCTCTCGGTGGTTCTACTAACGCCACTCTTCACTTGCTTGCTATTGCCCACGCAGCTAATGTTGACTTGTCACTTGAGGACTTCAATACCATCCAAGAACGTGTGCCTCACTTGGCCGACTTGAAACCTTCTGGTCAATATGTCTTCCAAGATCTTTACGAAGTTGGTGGTGTGCCTGCGGTTATGAAATACTTATTGGCAAATGGATTCCTTCATGGAGACCGTATCACATGTACTGGTAAGACTGTCGCTGAAAACTTAGCTGACTTTGCAGATCTTACTCCAGGTCAAAAAGTCATCATGCCACTTGAAAATCCTAAACGTGCGGACGGTCCGCTTATCATCTTGAACGGTAATCTTGCTCCTGACGGTGCAGTTGCCAAGGTGTCAGGCGTTAAGGTTCGTCGTCACGTTGGTCCAGCTAAGGTCTTTGACTCAGAAGAAGATGCTATCCAAGCGGTCTTGTCCGATGAAATCGTTGATGGCGATGTTGTCGTTGTTCGTTTTGTTGGACCTAAGGGTGGCCCTGGTATGCCTGAGATGCTCTCACTTTCATCAATGATCGTTGGTAAAGGCCAAGGAGACAAAGTTGCCCTCTTGACAGATGGACGCTTCTCTGGTGGTACTTATGGATTGGTTGTTGGACATATCGCTCCTGAAGCTCAGGATGGTGGACCAATTGCCTACCTTCGTACAGGAGATATCGTTACGGTTGACCAAGATACTAAAGAAATTTCGATGGACGTTTCTGATGAAGAACTTGAAAAACGCAAGGCAGAAACAACCTTGCCACCACTCTATAGCCGTGGTGTCCTTGGTAAGTACGCCCATACCGTATCTTCTGCATCACGTGGTGCTGTTACAGATTTCTGGAATATGGAACAATCTGGTAAAAAATAAGCTCTCATATTATCCTATAAAGAATCACCTTATTACAGTGGTATAATAGGCACACAAAAAGGATGAAGTTCTTACGAACTTCATCCTTTTTCATTGGAATAGGCAACAAAGTATGTTATCTACTCCACTTTTTTCTTTTTCCACAAGTAAATGAGTACGATGAGAGAAGTCATTGAAAGTACTATTCCAGTGTTTAACCCTGGTGGGCTATAACTCCATATAATCTCATGTTCTCCTTCAGTTAGTGAAACACCCATAAAGAAACCAAGAGATTTTTGAACTTCTTGATTTTGACCATCTACTGTTACACTCCAACCTGAGTGATATGGAATAGTGAAGGTTGCAAAGGATTGTTCACTATTTGGAACATTGACATGTGCTTTCACCGTTGAATTTGAATAGGAATCAATGGTGATGTCATTTGCTTTTTTAAACTGTTCCAATGCATTTGTTAGCGTTGGTATATCAATTGAATAAAATTTAAAACCTCGAAAATCCCATTCTTTGGCTTTTCCTTCTTCAAAAGTGAGAGTAATCGTTTGATCTAAGTTTCCATTACCAAGCATCCAAAATTGATTATCTCGGAATCGATTTTCATAGGGATAACTTAATCCGTTGAGCTTCACCTTCGACTTATTTACCGAACCAGCTTGTCTTTCTGGAATTTCAACAAAGTACAACTTATTTGGTTCAAGAGTCAACTTCCATTCAATGTTAGAAGATTCTCCTTCATTTGATAGAGTGTATTTGTCTCCCGACTTTGTTAAATTCGAGGTAACTGGTTCCCCAACACTCACTTCGCTTAGTGCATTTGCTCCAGATAATCCAATCACTTGTAATAGCTGATTCAAATTGGCAGCGGGTTGATGTGCTTCAAATGAGATATTCGTCGCTGAACTTTCATTAGTTAAATATCCAAGAGAAAAGGCATATGGATTACGATAAACAGCAAAGTTCTTTAACGTACCTACTTTCTCATACAATCCACGAACGTCTGAAAAAATACGTTTTTCATCTCCATCCATCATAAAGTTTGAGATTCCAAAGAATGAATCCAGAATGACATTACGACTTGTATAGTTAACAACTGATTGCGATGACGGCAATCCTAGATAGCTCAATTCCTCAATCAATGAATACTCGAGACTCGAAGTGAAATGTGATACCCCATTATAATTATAAGCAATAGGGAAGTTGGCATGAGACAAGCCCTTATGCATTTCCATCCGTGTAAATGCCTTTGAACCGCCGTAACCTTCTTGGTCAAAAGCAGTGGCGTATTCCATTTGACTCTTTAATCCTTCATTACCAATGAAAAAAGGTACCCTTTTTAATCCAACAAAAGAACTGATCATTAGTTCGATAATCACCACTCCGGCCACTAATTGTAACCTACGAACTTTATCTACTTTTCTAAAGAAAAACGCTAATAAGATGGTTGTCCAAAAGCAAAATGCGAGTATTTTCTGTGGCGTTTCAACAAATTGAAGACTTCTTTGAGTCGATAATACAAGTATTGAACCAAACCCAAAAATAGCCACTAGAAACTCGCTTAATCGAAGCTTATCTTTCCATTGTAGTAAGCTTTCTGACGCCAATACCAGCATAAAACTGTTGGCTACCCATGAATTTCTAAAGAAGAAACCAACGGGACGTTGCCCCATATGCCAAATTTGATCGAAACCTTGAATAGAGAATGAGAGAAACAACACAAGAAGGACGACTATCGCTGACAACTTCTTAAGGAGAGTAATCTCTTTCTTAGCAAAGAATGTAAACAACCCGAAGAGAGCCAAGCCACCAATATATAGCTGTGGTAGAGCCTTAGGATCACCCCATTCTTTTTCTCCGAAGGATCCTAAAATAAATTTTTGAGGCATTGCTACTACATCATTGACGAAGTCCCATGACCACGCGAAGGTACTCCCAGCGCTCGCTTTACTCTCTAACAAGGCACTAAAGACCGGCAATAACCAAAACGCTGCAATTCCTACACCAATTAGTGCAAATAAAGCAACTCTCCCCATTTTTAGTAGCGCCTCAATCAGAGGGTCATCCGTTGAGAAGATAATATAAAACGTATACAGTGCTACAAAAAGGCACATCATATAGCCTGTATAGAAATTCGTAATCAAACTAATAGAAAGAAAAATCGGTAATTTAAACGATCGCTTTCCACCCGCAATTTCTTCAATTCCTAAAAGAATCAACGGTACATAAATTAGATTATCTAAGAAATTAGGATTGTACTGTTGCGATACGATAAAGCCACTAAGAGCATACGACGAAGATAATCCTAACGATAACCAGTAATGTTTAGACACTCCTTGAAATTTCTTTTCCAAGAAATACCCAAAGACGACTCCCATTATCCCAGAACGAATTAGTGGGATTACATAACTCAAAATTTGAAATGTTGAAACCGGGAAGATTACGTATAAAAACGTGAATGGACTTAAACTATTAAAACCCCAAACACTTGGCATTGCTCCTCCAAGTGATTTCTCGAAGGACCAAAACAGACCGCCATAATCTCCACTCCAGAACAGTTTATGTAATCCGATATATAGCGGAAAATATTGTGCAAGAAAGTCTCCACTATGTATCGAATTTTGTGAAAAGGGAGTCAACCCTAAACAAAGGAAGACCCCTAACATAACCATAAATGGAACAAAGAACAGCGAACTATATTTTAATTTCATTTTTGAAATTTTCATTATAGTCTACTCCCACTATATTAAATCCATTTTTTGTAAATTGCAAATCCATAAAGAGCGATAGATACGGTTGAGATTATAAAACCTAAAACAAATCCCTCTGGCAAGTAACTCATTTCAACTGTATGCTCACCTGGTGTAATTTTATATGCCAACAGGCTATCCCAAACTCTTGCAGTTTCAACTACTTTTCCATCTACTTTAACAGTCCAACCTTTTTCAAATGGAATACTTGTCATCATCCAGGTACTGTCATCAGTAATATTCACTGTCCCTTTAAAACTACGATTATCCCAATGAGACAATTTTATTCCTTGAAGCTGACGTTCTTGAATGATACGATTTACTAATGCACCATTTGAACGAGCTAATCGTAATCCAGATAAGTCATATTCATTATCCGTTTCAATTTCAATCGTTAAATCTACAGGTTGGCCAGCAGAATTATGCGCAATTTGTATGAACTGTGTTTGTTGAAATTTATCTTGGAATTCGTAATTTTTGCCATTCAACAAGATACGAACTTTGTTTTTATCTGTATGAGATAATTTTTGCGGAATTGATACCCAATAATCTTCAGCAGATTGAGGTAATAAGTGATAGGTAATCGTTCCTGGTTTAGATGAATCAATTCGTTTGTAAGTTTCTGGTTTAGATGATTCCATATTATCTAACTTCAATTCATTTGCTGCTAATATAGCTAAATAATAATCGCTCGTCGCTCCCATTGCTTGTACTATCTTATTTTGATTTTGAATCGGTTGGTGGTTCTCTAATTTTACATTCACCGTTGCATCATTAACACCATAAGCAATTGGTAAAATCAAATCTGTCTCGAAAGTCTTTGTTCTAGCAGCTTCATAAACAGGTTCTTTTGTCGTAATATCTTTACGCGTTACCATATTTCCGAATACATACAACTTGGATGTATCCGGATAGTCCTCTTTAAGCACTGGTTTTGGAGTCACTAAGTATTTCACTGAGAAGAGTGCATCTTGTAGCGGAGTTCCTTGATAGTAGGTCGTTGCGTTAATTCCATTATTTCCTAAACGGTCAAATAAATCTCGCGTACTATTTTCTAAGTTGGAACTAAAAATTGATAAGCCAGGATAATCCACCATGAATGGATCATTCTTACTTAGATTAAATGATTTATTAATTCTGTAAAAATCACTGTGGTCAGGTCGAATAGGGTTAATAGCATCCTTTAATTGTAAAACAGCATCGTGATACTTGTAGGCATCTGTATAGCCAACACGTGATTGAACAAGTGCTGCATTAGCTGTTAACTCAACTACAGTCAAAGCAGCTATAATCATCCAAGCTCTTTTTACTTTAGGATAGAATAAAGCCCCAAGCAGAACCACAAAAATCAAAATCGTTGCAAGACGTTGCCAAACTGTTAAGAAAGAGTGTTGTTGTAACTGTACAATAGAAAAGATAACTGCACCGCTAATCAGCAGGAAGCTAGCTTCTCTTTTAGTAAATTTCTCCACTTCTCGTAGACTTAGATAAGCCAAATAAACTAAAAAGAAAGCAATAATCCATGAGAATCGATAGAAAAATCCAGCAGGATTTTGTCCCATATGCCACAACTTACTTGTAAATTCATGGGCACAAGAAATCAAAAACACTACGAGAACAAAACTTGCTGCAATTTTACTCCATTTTGAAATCTTACTTGAAATAAAGTAATAAAGTGTTCCTAGTAAACCAAAGCTAGCCACATATATATTTGGCAAGTTAGGTCCAGCTGGCCAAGAAGTATTATCAAAAGCTCCTAAAAAGAGTTTTGCTAAAATCTCAAACGGATTGATTTGTAACTTCCAATCAAATCTCAGAGTGCTTTGCAAGCCCCCTTTTGTTGATACCAAACTAATCAGAATTGGGAGCAATACAGCTGATACTATTCCAACAGCTAGTATAGATGCGGCAGCTAATTTCCCCAGTCTTGTTAGAATAACCTTTTTATTTCTTAAATTCTCTGAACGAATAATGTAGAACAAAGCATAAATGACCACAAAAATGCAGGTCATATAACCCATGTAAAATTGAACAAAGAGAGATAATGCCAGCATGCCAATATAGCCTCTTGGAGAATTATTATCTAGTACTTGTTCAACCCCAATTAAAACTAATGGAAGAATGATCATTCCATCATAGAAAATTGGGTTCATTTGATAACTAACATTAAACCCATTTAATGCGTAGATGGTAGCGACGATTGGAACCAAGTAGGTCTTATTCTTTAATCCATCATATCGTTTAACCAAGAAATGTGCCATGGTTAATCCCATCGCTCCATAACGTAAGGCAATAACAATTGGAACCACCCATTGGAAATTTTCTTCAGAGGTTAATAGAAAGAGTAAGTTAAATGGACTCAACAAGTTGAAGCCCCAAATCCCTAACATCCCCCCTCCAATGGATTTAGAGAAAGAGTAGAAGAAACTACTCCAATCGCCATTTAAAAATAAATGTTTGAAATAAGCATATAAGCCAATATACTGTGCGTTAAAGTCAACCGCCATGAGTGACTTTGTCCCGAAAGGAAAGAAGCCATCAATAGCCCAAGCTACAAACATAATGAGCATAGGCGCAATAAAACTTGCTAGATAGACTTTTTTCTTAGTCGTCATTTTGCTCTCCTTTCACAGTAATGTTCGTTTGGTCAACAAGATAATGTGGACGTTTCTTCACTTCATAATAAATCTTACCGATATATTCTCCGAGTACCCCAATAGAAATCAATTGAATTCCACCAAAGAGAACGACTGAGAAGATTGTAGTAAAGTATCCACTCACGAGTGAATCCGGTACTACGAGATATTGGATAAAGGTCCAAAGAACATAAACCAATGAAATTAATAAGCAGAATAAACCAAAATTAATACACATACGTAGAGGTTTATCGTTGAATGATAAAATCCCTTGAATCGCATAGTTCAATGAGAACTTCAACGAGTATTTTGTTTCACCTACAGTACGAACTTGGTTTTCATATTCGATAACTTTTTCGTTAAAGCCGATCCAAGCAAAAATTCCTTTAGAAAAACGATTGTATTCTTGCATAGATATAATGGCGTTTACAACTTTACGGCTAAACAATCGGAATTCAGAGACTCCGTCCATTAGCTCGATATCCATCATTTTATTGGCAAGTTTATAAAAATGTTTAGCTAAAAAAGTACGGTGACGTTTTTCTCCTGTACGTGTACGACGAGCACTTACAACATCGTATCCTTGCTCATAAGCTTCAATCATTTGTGGAAGCATTGCTGGTGGATGCTGCAAATCTCCATCCATTAGAATAACTGCTTCTCCTGTTGCATATTCAAGCCCTGCAATAGTTCCAGCTTCTTTCCCGAAATTCCGACTGAAGCTGATGTATTTAACACGTGAATCGCCAGCTGCGATGGCTAACATACGTTCAAAAGTACGATCCTTACTTCCGTCATTAATAAAAATAATTTCAAATTCCGCCTTTGTAATTTGATTGATTTCTTTAACCAATTCATCATACATCTTCTGAATCATATTCTCTTCGTTATAAAACGGAATTACTACAGATAATTTCATATCTATTCTACCTTATTCTTTTTATTATAATCACTTCTACTATAATAACATTTTTTTGAGTGAAGTGGTTACTCTTAACAAAAAAAAGAAAAATATAAATCAGGTCTTTAATCCCGATTCATAATTCATCTTATCACTCTATTTTTTATCGCGGAGGCAACCCTAAGGCTATACGTCCATAACGACTAATGCGTGTAATCTTCCATGCTGGAGACCAGGTAACCTCAACCTTGACATCCTCAATCCCATCAATTTGTTTTAAACCTGCCACAATCTCGATTGGTAGACTTTCTGCACAGTCACAGGCAGTATCAGTGAAGGTCATAACAACTGTACAAAGGCCAGCCTCATCTAAATGAATCTCATAAATCAATCCAAGATTGTATACATCTAACTCTACATCTGTATCATAAACTTTTTCGAGTACTTCAATGATTTGATCTTCCAATGCTAGAGCACGGTCATTAATCTTGATGTCTTCTCTCATTGCATTCCCTCCATTTTTTGATTGTTCCTATTTTCTCATAATTCTGACAATTTGGCAAGTTTTTCCCAATTCCCGTTAAAGCAAAAAAGTAGAGATACAATCTCTACTTTTTAGTGATTATTTTGATTTGACAGGTTTGTCTGCAAGAGCTTTAACAGCAGCATTAATGGTTTCTGCGTAAAGCTTAGCACCTTCATCCTGCTTAGTGGTATCACTACCGAAGTGAACTTGGTCTGTCCCTTTCCAAATATCTGGATGATCTTTGGCGACTTGATTCCAATCTGCAAGTGCAATATATGGATACTTTTGTGCCAATTCACGCGCATAGCTTGCATACTGCTCAACATAAGGTTGTGTTTCCTGCGTTGTGTCTCCCTCGTATGGAGTAACTAAAACAAGTTGATGTCCTTTTGGAAGGTTTGTTATCAGCAGATCCAAATCAGCTTTATAATTTTCAGGATTATTAACGCCAGTCGCAATGACTACAATTTTAGGCAAGACTTTATTCTGACTGTAATTCAACATCAATTCATTTGCCTGTTTGGTATTTCGACTGATCTGACCATCAATCTGCGCATCTGGTAAGATTTCTTTTAGTCCATCTGAAGCACGCAAGGTTACTGAATCACCAATGATGGATACACCCTCAGCTATATTATAGCGACTGGCTTCTGCTTGATCTGCCATGGTTTTTGTTCGGTTTATATTGGTTTGCGCCTGATTGAGACCATTAACCATCAAATCCGTTTCAAATGCACCGACTTGAGGGGCTATCAGTATCACGATTAAAGTAATCAAACTAAGCACTCCTGCACTACCAGCAAAAATTGGTTTAATGTGCGGAATTTCTTTTGCCTTTTGCAAGAGGTCAGTAGATTTTCCTGCTACTAAAGGTTCGATGATATAGAAAGAAAGGGTTGCGAAGATATAAGAGAAGATGGTGGTTAAAATCACTGCCGGAATATTTCCCATTAACTGTGAGAAAATAATATAGAACGGCCAGTGGAAAAGATAGACAGCATAGCTTGTATCCGCTAAAAAGCTGATAATCTTTGGCTCTTTGATGGTCGGTGTTTTCTCATGCAAGACGCGTGCCGCAACAATCATCAGAAGCGCTGCTAAACTTGCAAACAAGAAGCCGAGTAAATAGGCAAAGAGATATGTAAATTTCACAAAGAAGGTCAGTAATAGCAAGACTCCGAGCCCAGCTCCAAAGACTAGCAAAGTCTGCTTCAAATCCAAGCTTCTATTCAAACGTTTAAAAAGTGGCGTTGCATGACGAACCCCTATTACGGTAGCAAGCACACTACCTAAGAAGAATGGATAAACATGAGTTAAGCTTGAAAAGTATACTGTTGAGTAAGAACTCACAATAAAACTACCGATAAACATCGAAAGGAAGCTGACGATAAAGGCAGCTGATGAAAGTAGAAAGATTGTTCCTCGTAGTTGTCCGCTTGATTTTGCTCGCTTAGATAGGAACCAGACTGCCAAGCCCCACAAGATATAATAATGAACTTCAACAGCTAAGCTCCAGTTGTGAACAAAGAGGTGAGGGATAAACTGAGATTCATAACTTCCTCCTGTCAGCATTTCATAGAAGTTAGTCATAAAGCCTAGAACACCAGCAATCTGCCCACCAATTCCTGCCACATAATCTTGGCGAACCAAGAAGGTGAATGGCATGATGACAAGAATCATTAAAACAACTGGTGGAAAAATTCGATAGAAACGTCTTCTAAAAAATCCTAAGATATCAATCTTCCCTTTTTGTCCAAATTCTTCTAATAAAAGTGATGTAATCAGAAAACCTGAGAAGGTAAAGAAGACGTCAACCCCGAAGAAACCTCCTGGGAAAGCCGTTTGAAAGAAATGATACAAGAGTACCAAAAGCAAACCTGTAATCCTAATCAAGGAAAACCATTTAATACGCATACGAGTCTATTCTCCATTCGTTAGATTGGCGAGAAAAGCCATCTAACTTTCATTCATAGTACCTTTATTTTATCAAAAAAAACAGAAAAATCCTAAGATAAAACTTAGGATTTTTAGTGGATTTAAAGCCAAATTTAGAAATTTCTCCCTGACTTGTTATAACCATATTTTTCAACAAAATGTTCACGAAATTCCAGGAGATTATCATCCATGATGGCCTGGCGAACCTGCTTCATGAGATTGAGCAAGAAATACAGGTTATGGTAACTTGTCAAGCGGATACCAAAGGTTTCATCTGCCTTAAGCAAATGGCGTAGATAAGCACGGGTATAATTCTTACATGTGTAGCAGTCACACTCTGGATCAAGTGGTGTAAAGTCCTCCGCAAACTGAGCATTCTTGACTACCAAGCGACCTTGACTGGTCATACAAGTCCCGTTACGAGCGATACGAGTCGGCAAGACACAGTCAAACATATCGACACCACGGATAACACCATCAATCAAGCTATCTGGCGCTCCTACTCCCATCAAGTAACGAGGTTTGTTCTCAGGAAGCAGTTGGGTCGTAAAGTCCAAAACTGCATTCATCTCTTCGTGGGTTTCTCCAACTGCTAGTCCACCGATAGAGTAGCCTGGGAAGTCCATACTTACAAGGTCTTGAGCTGATTGACGACGCAGATCTTCAAATCCTGCTCCTTGTACAATCCCAAATAAACCTTGGTCATGCGGACGACGGTGAGCCTTTAAACCACGCTCTGCCCAACGGCTAGTACGTTCAATCGATTTTTTCACATAATCATAAGGTTGATAAAATTGGGGACATTCGTCAAAGGACATCATGATGTCTGAGCCCAGATTGTTCTGGATAGAAATAGCTTTTTCAGGCGAAAGGAACATCTTAGAACCGTTGAGGTGGTTCTTGAAGGTTACCCCTTCTTCTGTAATATTACGGCTGTCTGCTAGAGAATACACTTGGAATCCACCGCTATCCGTTAAGATTGGTTGGTCCCAATTCATGAACTTGTGAAGACCTCCAGCACGGGCAATGAGTTCGTCCCCAGGGCGAAGCCACAAGTGATAAGTGTTAGATAGGATAATTCCTGAACCCATCTCTTTCAACTCTTCTGGCGACTGAGTCTTGACCGTTGCCTGAGTCCCTACTGGCATGAACATAGGCGTTGGGAAGGTACCATGGGGTGTGATAATCTCACCCAAACGAGCTCCTGTGTGTTTTTCTTTTTTTATCAATCGATATTTGATTGGCGAATCTGACATTTTTTACCTCCGAAGCTGGGAAAGACAGTCCCAGTTCTTACTTTGCGCCCAGGGGCATACTGTATGATTCTATCAAAAAAAACAGGAACTGTCACGAACTATGGTATAAGTGACAAATGTTTTCTAATGCTTTCTGTTACTTATCAATAGTTGAGTTTTTGCTTATTTTTATTTAAAATCATTTCCGTTGATTTTCGTCAATTTTTTAAATCGTATTCATCTTCGTATTCATTTTCACACTCACCTTTGCCCGTATAGTTGAGAAGGCTGCAATTTAGTTCTAATAGTTTACATTGGAGGGTGTCCCCTCCAACTCCCCGACCTATGGACAAGGTCTATTTTTTTTGAAAAAATTTAAAAAAACTTCATCAAAACTCTTGACTTTCTCGGTATACCGTGATATAATATAATCAAGATAAGGAAAGGAGGTGAGGAAGTTGAACAAAGCAGATTGGCTTAGGTTACTCGAGAAGGTGATAGATAATATCCCTGAAACAGTAACCGCTATCGCAAGTCTGGTGACTGCAATAACAGTCGCAAGGCAAAATAAAAAGCGTAAACCCGAATCCCGCAAAAGAAAAAGGTAAACGCTAAGAGGTGGGGGCGAAAGCCCCTCACACCTCTATTTTATCAAATGAAGAGAGGAAAAGCAATGGTTAGTGCAATAGCTATTTTTATAATCGCCATTAATGTATACATTTATCTCAAAAATAAAAAGGACAAATAATATGAGAAAAGTTATTCAAGAATTATTAGACAGTTCGATGTCTACATCTGCTATTTCACAAGGTGCTGGAGTTCCATGGACTACTGTTTCTGACCTTAGAAAAGGAAAAACAAGCATGGATAAAATGGCCCTTTTAACAGCAGAAAAGCTCTATGAATTTGCTACAGCTGATAAGCAGTGATTTCGGTCACTGCTTTTTTTATTTTGAACAAACAAAAAACCGCTAGCGAATGCCAGCGGTAAGTGCAATTAAAATTTGAAAGCCTTTCTGTTTTTATTTTTATTCTTTTGGTTTATCAACTACTGTGATAAGACCATCTGGTTCGGTTTTGAATTCAGGATCCGTGTGTAGTTCACCGTTTGCTTTCAGATAATACCAGCCATCGCCCGATTTGATGAATTGTTTAGATAGCATATAACCATCTTTCTCTTCCATAAAATACCAGGTTTCACGGTATTTCACCCATCCAGTGGCCATGCGACCATCTGATTTGAAGAAATACCAGCGATGGTTAAGGAACATCCATCCTGTGACCATTGCCCCACGTTTGTCAAGATAGAACCAATCTTTTCCATCATTGAACCAACGATTGATTAGGCAATAACCACGATCATCAAAGTAGAACCATTCGTTGTTGATTTGCTTCCATGAGTTCGTAGGATAAGAGCCATCTGACTCCTCCCACCACCAGCCAGTGCTATTTTGTTTCCAACCAGCTTCAGATAGACCGCCTTCGATGTCTTTCTTGAACTGCTCACGACTGATGCCCCATTTGGCCAAATAAGGATATGGGTCAACATGGTCAGAGTAGTTTCTTGGCTGGTTATAAGTACAGTATTGGTGCGTCTTAATCCCAGCTAGACTGTCAGAGTCAAGTGTTTTCGGAATTCCGGCTTCGTCTGCAAGGTTTCGCAAAAGCTCAACATAGATCTTATAATCACGAATGAACTCTTCCTTGGTTTCATGACTTTCAATAAGCTCAACTTGGCCGTATCCTTCAACGTTCCAGCCACCTCCTACGTCGTAGGCCCCCATGTCTGTATACCAGGTCTGCATCACACGTCCGTTACCTACAACGTGTGAGAAAAATCCTGAATCAACAGGACGGCGCATGTGGTAGTCTGCTTCATTTTGTGCCGTTGAGTTCGGGTTTCCTGTTGAATGTGCATGAATTTGTCTGTATGGTTGTTCTCCAACTTGCGGTAAGTCAGTTCTTAGTCTACTTGTATCAATATCCATCGTTTAATCCTCCTTTGGATTCTCATACTCAAGTGCTTGCTTGCTATCAGAAAGCCCTGCAGTTGTTGGATCTGGAATGATATTTAAAATATTTACAATCGTCAACCCAACAAGATAAGGGTTCGCAAAGAATTTGCCAAGCAAGTCTAAAATGACTCCCCAACTAACCAAATCTTCTAGTTTAAGATTGAAATAGGCGAGAATTGGCAAAGCCAATGCGAATGCCACTCGCAATAAGAATGTTTTATTTTTTAAGCTAAAACGTACTCTCCAGTTAATCATGTGTTATTCTCCTTTGTTCTTATCTTCATCTTTTTCAAGTAAGCGTTGAAATGCTCTCAAGATTGGCTGAAAAAGAGTGATATTTCCTTTTAATTTACGGTAATTCTCAATAAGTGATTGAAAAGTAAATGCGATGTACCCTAGATAGATCGAGTACAAGAATGCGAAGCCTGTCTTTTCAGGCAAGAGTACGGACATCGGAATAAGGATCATCAGCAAGAGGACCCCTAAAATCTTACGAAGGAGTCCATTGATACCGATTTTACTCTTATACTCGATGTCAGGATTTGCAATAGCAGCAATTGTCCCTGTCAAGAAATCAATGATTTCCATTGAGACAATCAAAGCTAGAGCGTACAAAACCAGTCCGTCTTCGGTCTGGACGACGCTACGAAAAAAATTGAAAAATTCGATTTGCATATATCCCCTTTCTTATCGTGTAACTGGTTGAGTTTCTAGTTCACTAGATGGTTTCTCTGGTTTAGGTTCTGTCCACTTCCAAACGGCCAGCTTACCGTTCTGTGATAAACTGCCTTCTAGCTCTGCTAGATTTTCACCATTGAATGTAAATTCTTGGTTAACTTGGACAAGAACACGTTGCCCTTCTCCGAATTTTGGAGTATGTGAAGGGTTTGAAACCGTGAAGATTTCGTAAGGCTTGTAAGTCTTTCCGACTTGCCCTTCTTCAATCAACTCAAGGCCACGAGCGTAAAGCGTTGGATCAAGTGGGTTTTCTGTGTTTGTGACTGCTGCAAGAACTGCCCAATCAGCAATCGATTTTGTTTCTGCAATTTTAGCATCCTTCTGTTCAAGTTTAACCTCGTATTCTTGAACCTGAGTATGCAAATCTTCCTGCAACTTCTTCACACCTTCAGCTGGATTTAGTTCAGTAGCTACCTGACCAAGAACTGCCTCAATCAGAACCTCGTCTGACTCGTTCACACGGTCGCCGACTAGAATACGGTCAAATGCTGTATAAGGCGCTTCCTGACGAATTGCCACAAATGTGCGATTACTATCCTGCAAGTATTTATTTACTACTTTAAATGTCATGTATTACCCTTCTTCCTTAGGTTTATCTAATTCTTCTGCCACTTTGTCGAATAGAGCCTTCAGCTCTTCATTTGACTGTAAGACTTTGTTGATTTTTTCAAATTGAGCGTGAACTTGATTAAATTGTTCTTGAGCTTCATCACGTTCAGCAAGGCTAAAAGCCTCATCGATTGTCTTATTTGTTAATTGAATGCCTAGATTTTGGATTACTTTTTCTGATGTGTTCATGTTCTACCTTTCTAATTATCTCCATTTGTTATAAAAGCCTCTTCGATAATTTCCGTCATGGTTTAAATTATTGAAATTATCATAGATATCATCAAGGACTTTACTTAAAGAAACGCCTTTCAAAACAATCTCTTCAACTCCAACAATTCGTCTATCAATAGCGTCAATTGATAGAGAATTTACTCCAGCCTGACCGCTCTGCATGAAATCCATTGTCTGTCCATAGAACGTTATAGCTGTTTGAACTTTACCAGAGCCTCTAGCGTTCCAAATCTGAATACCTGCTGACGTGCTATCCATTGCATGTTTTCTGTTACGGTTACTTAACAATGCTGTATATGTACCATCAATCCCGTTGATTGTACCTGCGCCAAATGTTAGATACTGCAACGGCCGTCCTGGGAATTGGTTCCTAATACCTACACCAGGCCCGTTCATCTCTAACCACCCTGACTGCAAGTCAAATGTTGTGTTTCCGTTGATTGACGAAATGCGCCCGCCTCGAACGTGCTCGCCAGTGATATCGATTGACTGGACCTGAGTGATCGTCGCTCTTTGAGCAAACAATTCTTTAATGAATGCTTGTTGTGATACAAGTTTTTTAATGAGTGCTGTATCAATCTTCATCTTATCAGCTGTGACTGCTTCAGCTCCTAAAATAGTCGTAGTGACTGAGCCAGCTTCGAAGTTAGCAGTCTTGAGTTTATCAATCATGGCCGATTTGATAACTGCATTGTCAATCAAGGTGTCTCCAGTAATGTGAGTAGCTCGACCGACGATGCGGTTGTTACCGTTAGCTCCAATGTTAATCCCAGCAATGAGATCTCCTGCGCTATTTAAGGACTTGATAGCAAAACTATCTTTCATCAAGGACATAGTTACTCGATTGTACTCGCTATTGTAGTCTGTACTATCCACGAATTCATTAGGAATTAAACGTTGGTTAATAACCATTGGTTTATGGATAACGATGTTGCCTGGGCTTGTCAGTGTAAACCTGATTGAGTACTCGTTCAATTCTCCAGTGTATGGGATATCTAAATACCCTGTAAATACCTGATTACCAGTTTTGGTAAGTAGTATTTGAGAGTTATAGTACATCCCAAGATTTGGAGTATTATCCAATAACTGAATCAAAACTCTACCGTCTCGTGGTACCTTATCGACAGCAATCTCGATACGATAACCAAGCCCCTCACCCTGCTTCACAAACCTTTTTGTCAAAGGGAAACGAACCCCTAACCAGCCTGACATGGAGTCTGTGTAGTTAATTCGTATTCCGTCATGGTCGCCCCAACTGACACGTTCCAAGTGTTTATCGGTTGCGACCGATGAAATATACTTTGGAATTTTAGTCGGAGCGTAAAATAGGTTGGTAAGATTGCTGAATCTTTTGCCAACTTCGACCTCAAACAATTCTGAGGTCAAGGCCATTCGGGCAATGTTTGAAGCAACGTTTGAATCCGTCCTACCCAAGATACGCTCATAAATCAATGAGGTTTCTTTGACTTGCTGAAAATCCAACCTATCTACCTTGTCAGCAATCTGACTAGATAGATTTGTGAATTGGCCATCAACTGTTTGCTTGTACTCTGCTAATTTCGTCTTGTTGTCTAGCGTGATAGCTTCGAGTCGTTGACGTGTCCCTTCCGCATCTTCTACATAGGTCCTCTTCGAAACATAGTTACTAGCTAGAACCTCCCTGATTTCTGTCAGTTTATTCTCAGATTCTTCTCGTGAATAACGCTTCAGCTCATCTGACAACTTCTCACGTTCTTTCTGAGTCGAGGTTTTAAATGCGTTTAAATCCCTAGCGTTGTCAGCAGCAATTCGTTTCGCTTCCTCAACGAGATCAGCATTTGCTCCAACTTTTTGTAAAGCTTCCTCTGCTTTAGCTTTAGCTTCTTCAAAACCTGATGGGTTGAACTCTTGGAACCGTCTGTTGATTTCGTCAGAGAGTTTTTGCTTGTTTTCTTCGGATTTAGCTTTGATTAACTCGATACCGTCTTCAACTTCTTTTTTAAGTTGATTTGATTGATGTTCAAAAGCTAAAGCAGCATTTCTAGCAGCTCTTCCAATTGCAATTTCTTGGGCCGAGTAGGTTGCTCCAAGGATTGCGTTTGTTACATCAGAAAGACCATTCGATACTCCTGAACCTCCAAAACCAGCCTTGTCGTCAAACTCTAAAGAAATGTATTCTTCTTTTAGTCCATCATACTCGTAAGCGACAGCCTTTTTGAAAATATCAACATTATGCTTTAAACTCTTGAGATTGACTGTGTCCCCTAAATGGACGATTTGTCCATCTAATTCATAAGCTTCAAGCTTGATTGAGTCAGAGACCTTGTCGATGCCTTCATTCGTGAATTTGGCCTGTGCCCACTTTTTCAGGTCCTCGACTGTTTTTAGATTGTTGTTCTCGTACTCTTTCTCGTTGATGTACGGATAAGAATTGATAAGTGGACTGTCTACTGTCACCTTAATTGTTGTTTCATGTTCAGAGCCTTCAGGTTTGAATGTAGACCGAGCATGAATTCTAGTAATGACATTCTGCGAGTTTTTAGAGCGTTGATAAGATTTCAGATTCTTGTGTGTAGTGATTACAACACCACGATTCTCACCACGATTCTTTTTAACCGTTAGTGAGAAGTTGTCACGCACCAGCTCGCCTTCCCAAGTGCCAACAATACTATGCTTACCATCCAACAGTACAGAATAGATGTTCTCTGTTTCTGTCATGTTGAATGTTCTGCGGTCTTGAATATCGCTTGTAAATGAGAAATTCCCTAAATCAGTTTTGGCATTTTGAACCATCTGAGAAAGTGCGATTGAGCAGGTTTGATTTGCAATTTGAACAGGTTTCACAGAACGTTGCATGATGTCGTCTGTGATGTGATATGCCGTGATTTCGAGTTGGTCATTATTCTCAACGGGTTTCTTGATACGGAATAACTGAGGTCCTAAGACGGGTGTAGGACATTTTATCAGCATATCCTCTTTGATTCGTTTGTAAATTCCTGTGTCAGAAATTGGATATTTTACAGTAATAACGAAGTCTCCATTCAGCAATTCTTTGACAATCGCAGATGTTGCTTCATGAAGTGGTTCGCCGTTCCAGCGAACAGTTCTTACATTTCTATCAAGTAAATAAAGCAATTATGCCCACCCCCAAACAGTTTCAATTTCAATCGATTGAATACCAGGACCTAAAACTACACCAACATTTTTCAGTTTTGCTGGATCAATGGTAATAAAATCACCTGACCATTTAACTGACTTTCCTGTTGTGGTCTTAAAGCTTGGATTGTCTGGATTGTTGACCATTACAAGCGATTCTGTGAGATTTTCAAGTCTGATGACTTGTCCAGCAATTGTAAATGAAGTTTCAGAAGCGCTCTGACCAACGATTGTGATTTTAGGGAAGGCAAGAGCAGAACCTTGAACGGTCAAAGTCCCACTTCTTGTCAATCTCTGTGTATCATTGGTTTTGAAGTATTTGGTAGGGTGACAAGTGAAGGTTGCCTTAGTCATATAAAGACCAGGTTGAACTTCTTCAAGATCAGTCACATTGACCTTGTAGCACCAGAGACGAGTTGTTTTAACCCGTTCACTTTCTAACCAAAACTTTTCACGAATAAACAGACTCATGAACTGATTCATCTGTTCTTCAGTAGGTTTCACAAGATAGATTGAGTAGGTCTTCTTCACAAGTCCTCTGTGCTTGTTTGTTTGTACGATTGCTCCACTAATGCCACCGTGCTCAAGAAGAGCTGTTTTACCTTCTCCTAATGCAATTGAGGGAGAATCATGGACGATGACCTTAAATGGAAAAGACGATGTTCTTACACCGTCAATGATAAGCTCGTTATACTTTATCATGCGATTCCTCCTCTCAATTGGCTTCTACGTTGAATTTCATCAGCAATTCTCTGAGCTACTTCATCAGCGATTCTAGTGATGTCTGCTTCTTCTCTAACAACATTGCCAGTTATTGTGATGTTGATGTTTGTTGGATTATCGCCCATCGTCTGAGCAATCCCACGTCCGATAGCGCCAAGTGTTTTGTCGTTCAATGGCAATACTGCTTCGTTTCCAGCTTCTCCACCGACCATGAGATTATTCCCGTTTGCACCAAAGATGGTTGGCTTTGTCATGATACCACCCTTGGCATACCACTCAATGCTGATACTTGGCACGCCTTTACTCAACCAATCCAACGGATTTGCTGAACCACTTACTGAAAAGTGAGGTAGGGGGATGTGTGGCCAACTAACGCTGAAGTTAAAAAGACCTTTAATTGCACTGATTGCAGAACTTACAAGGTCTTTGGCTCCGTTTATAGCATTCCCGATTGAATTCTTGATTCCTGTCCAAACATTTGAAACAGTGTTTGAAATACCATTTAATACATTTGAAATTGTACTTGAAATTCCATTCCATACATTTGAAATTGTGCTTGAAATGGCGTTTATCGTATTTGAAATGTACGATTGGATAGCTGTGAAGATGGTCTGAACAACATTTTGGATAGCATTCCATACAGTTGAGAACACTCCCTTGATTGTTTCCCATGCTCCTGACCAGTCACCTGTGATGATCTGCATGACTGCCTTGATGATGCCTAAAACAACATTGATTGCAGTTTCAACTACAGTCTTGATGACTTCCCAAGCGGTCGTGATGACCAGTTGGATATTCGCCCATGCGCCCTCGATTAATGGACCTAAGAAAGTCATGACTGCATCAATTACGGTTTGAATAGCATTCCAGACTGTTTCTGCACTAGATCGTATAAGCTCTTGGTTTTCGGTCCACCAATTGACAACCACTCCAAACATGCTCATAATGAAGTCAGAAACTTCACTTACAACTTTGTTAATGACTTCCAGAATGGCATTCCAGACTGTCATGACTCCATCTCGGAATCCCTCGTTTGTGTCCCATAAATACTTGATTCCAATTACGACTGCTGCAATAGCGGCAACAATTAAAGCAGCAATACCGATTATAGGTGCAGCTGCTGCAATCATCGCTCCGATGGATGTTCCAAGCGCGACTGCTGCTGCTTGCAAGGTTAAGAATATCGGGACTAGAATGCCAGCAACTGTGACTACCACTCCCAAAATCACGATAAATTCTTTAACGGGTCCAGGTAGACCACTGAACCATTCTGCTATGTCTTTGACCATGTTTCCTAACACTTCAAAAATAGGTGCTAGAGTTTCAGCTATTGCTGCTCCTAGTTCGGACATAGCTAGCGTAACTGAGTTTTGTGCGGTCTTGAATTTATCAATTGGATCCAGAGTAGCTTCAAATGTCTTGGAAACTGCTCCTACTGAGTATTCAGCAGATTCAGCGAATGACTGGAAATCAAAAGAACCACGCTTGATTGCATCAATCATTTGAGGTGCTTTCTTAGCCCCAAAAATTTCCATAGCGAGTCCCATTGCTTCGGTTTCGCTAGTTGTATTCTTTATCTTATCGATTGTTTCGACAAGACCTTCTTTCAAAGTCTTGCCTTGCTTAGCGTAAGAGCCTGCTGCCTTCGTTAATCCTGATAAAGCACTTGAAGCGTCCACACCACTTGTTTCAAATTGTCCAAGTAATGCTACACCTTCCTCGAATGAGAGGCCTAGCATTTTAATCTGTGGTGCGCCTTCGATAGCTTTCTTCATCAAGTCATCAACAGATACACCAGTCGATTGAGCTGTGTAGGTCGTAGAGTCTAGGACTTTCGCTAAATCACTAGTTGATAGCTCATAAGCTTCCAAGGCTTTACTTGCTGAAATAGTCGAATTGGTGATGTCTGTCCCATTGATTTCAGCGAATTTTATCATCTCAATAGACACATCTTTGAGCGCATCGCCAGTCAATCCAAACTGAGTATTGACCTCCCCAACCGCTTCACCAGCTTTACTGAAATCAGTTGGGATTGTTGTTGCAATACTTGAAGCGATATCTTGCATTTCTTCCAAGCTATCGCCAGTCGCGCCAGTTTTTGTGACGATGGTGTCCATACCTTCATCAACTTGACGAAAAGCTTCCAAAGCACTCTTTCCAAAATCAACTAACTTTTGACTGATTTCGGATAGTTTTTCGGAAAATTGATTGAGCAATTCAGCTTTTAAGAGGCTGTTTGTTTCGCTAAGAGAGCCACTTGCTTGTTTACCAGCGTTCCCAAGGTTGCTCATCTCTTGAGAGAGATTTGAGTAAGCTGTTTTAGCTTGATTCAACTGTGTTTCCATTTTATTGGCTTCAGCTGAATTTTCACCATACTCTTGCTTTGTAAGAGTTAATTGCTTTTCTAGGTTTTCAATCTGCCGAGAAACAATATCAGATTGAGCTCCAATCCTTTTCTCAGCAAGCGCCAATTTGTCAGCTTCACTTGCGTTAGCTCCTAGCTGACTTTCTTGCAATTTGAATGAACTGACTACTTTTTCATTCTCGCTAGCCAGTTGCTTCTGCTCATTTTGCAATTCTTTTAATTGGTTCTTGTTGTTCTGAGTAGCACTCCCATTCTCAGCAAGTGCCTGGTTGACATTAGCAAGTTTGCCTTCATAACCTTTAAGGACATTCTTGGTAGTTTCAACTTCACGTTGAAAAGCTCTGTACTGATCAGCGCCGATATCACCATTTTTGAACTGCTGTTCCACCTGAGACTGAGCTTGTCTCAAAGTTTCTAACTTCTCCTTGGTCGTCGCAACTTGCTTTTGCAAGACTTCTTGCTTCTGAGTCAGGAGCGTTACGTTTCCTGTATCAAACTTCAAGGCCTTGTCAATCTGTTTCAACTCTTGAGTTGCATCAGTAGCAGCCTTATTGACATTTTTCAGCGCCTTCTGTAAGGGTTGCGTGTCGCCATCAATTTCAATTTTGATACCTTTGATATTTCCTGCCATATTTCCTCCTTTCTCAAAAAAATAGAAAAGCGCTGAGAGAATTTCTACGACTGATAATGCAGTCATACTAAGGAACTTGGTCTCAGAATCGCTCTCTCAGCACTCATTTTTTATTTAAAAACTGTCAAAATCAGCTTGCGTGGCTTTCCGTTCGCCACCTTTGTCCTCGCTCCGTAAATTCACATAATCCGTCTGATAATCTAGAGCCATTCCGATTGATATGTGCTTCAGATCATCAATAGACAGACCAGTTTCTTTACAGCAGGACAGATAGGATTCTACTGTGAAGATTTCTTCGCTAGCTGATTCTGATTCATCTGGTGCTTTTTTGTCGTCATGCTCGCATTCAGCATTTCCATCAACACAGGCCCAACTTCCTGAATCGGAAAGACTTCCATTTCCATGAAGAATTGTTCATAAGGCTTGATATGAGGATTTGCAGATTTAGCAAAGGTCCAAAAAAGACGGTTGAAAAAGGTCATGTCAAAATCTGACAACATCGAAATATCAATATTAGTCGCTGTCAACTCCTTGTCAGTTTCAAGCTTGTTCAATTCATTCATGAATGATTGATTTTTCAACATCGAGAACAAATCTTGAAAATAATCTTTTCCAAATTGTTGCTTGTAAGCGATAGGAGTATAGCCGTTGGTTCCTAACTCATACTCCTGATCACCAACCAAAACGATTTTGCGCATAGATTTCCCCCTTAACCTGTCACTGCAGTAGGTTCATACACTTTCTTAAACCAGTTGTCATACGCATCCTTGTCATCAGCTGATGTGATTGAACGTTTAACAACTGTATCCAATGGACGCGGGCTAGCTTTGAAACTAAGTTCGCGTTCGTTGGTTGATGTCCCGTTCTTAGTTTTTGAGCCAAGAGATGGGCGACTGGCAAAACAGTAGTACATCACATAGCGAGTCTTGTTTTTGTCGCCTTCAAACTGGAACATCATTGCAAACTCTGTCAAGCTCGCATCTGCTTTCTCAGTCATGACACCAGTCTGAGGGTCCTTGATTTCACCAAGAATTTTTGTTGCAAATTCATCAATGATGTGTGGAATTTTAAGTTTACCTTCATAGCCTTCATTTGAATTCATGAAATGGTAATCCTTGTTATCTGCTTTGACAGGGGTTGTTTCCCCTTTAGTATCAAGTGTCAGCTCAATCGCTCCAGGAAAACGAAAAACATCGCCATAAGTGATAACTCCATCTGCTGCAAGTGTCTTGATAGGTGCGATATGTACATTTTCTAGGCCAAAGGTTACTTTATTTTCTTGAGTCATGTCATTCCTCCTTAGTAAAGATAGACTGTGTAAGACTTGACATACAGTCTTTCAGTCTCGATAAATGTTTCTTCTTGAACTTCAAAAAAGAGCTTATGGTTTGTCCACAGCTCTTCCAGACGTTCTTCCAAATCTTCATCCTTCTGCTCAAAAGCTAGCTCTACTGTCACGCTCTTAATCTGATGATTAACCGTGTTGTCAGCTGCATTGATGACTGGACTTGATTCATAATAGACCAGGTAAGGTAGGTCAGGAGCGTTCCCGGTTTTAAACGCTCGATAAGTGACAGGCAAGTTTGCCTGTTCCAAAATAACAGCAAAGTCTGATAGCTTCATTTCCCAATCTCCTTGATACGCTTCTCAAAGTTCTGAATTGCTTTTTCTTCAGCTGGCTTGATGTGGACAATACCAGCGACACGACCACCATTTCTTGAAAGGTGTCCGTTCTCAAGTATGTGAGTAAGACTTGCAACTGCGTTGAAGACAACAAAAGAGCCATTGGCCAACTTCTTCTTTTTCCAACTTCTACGATACTTTCCGTACCGTTTAGGACTTGTCTCTTTCAACTCATCCACAGTCTCATCAGCCACCTGCTCTGCAATCTTATCCACTTCTTCAGTAACCTCGTCAGAGTAAGCTGCAAGCTCTTTCGCTATCAAATCAGCAAGGTCATTGCTCATTTCAATACCTCTGATAAAGTCAACTCTAAAATTTCAGAATCAATAGGATAGGTTTTTAAGATGCGATATTGCTTGCCTTCAAACTTCGCAAACTCCTGATTCTCATACTCAAAATTTCGAATCTCAACGACCAAGCTCGGTTTTAGACCTGCCTGATTTGCTTGATAAAATTCAGAGCGAGTAACCTTCTTTTTACGACACAACAGAGTAACTTCAACATCTTTAGAGATTGGTTGTAGTAACTTGTCCTTACCTATTACTTTTTTAGAGATCAGTTTGATTTCATGATTCCACATTCTTGACCTCTTTCTTTGATGCTATCTGTAAATTATGCAGTCGCCATTGAAGGTGACGTGGCATATCCACCCCACCCTCATAGCGATAAGCAGCATAGTCGACGATAAACATTTCATGGTCAGCACGCTCACCAACAAGCTCGATACCGAGGTTATCGGTCAATTCAGTGATGACACTTGAAATGATTTTTTTTAACGGCTTGTCTCTCAAGTCGGTTGAAATACCCAACTTAAGTTTCAGCAATTCCAAAAGCTGACCTTCGTTCATGTTTACTCCTCAACTTCCTTAGCAGGCTCTTCAGCAGTTTCATCAACTGTTTCTTCCTGCTCAACTGCGGGCTCTTCTTTCACTTCTTTGGTTTCAGGAGCTGGCTTTTTAGATTCATCATCTCCCAAAACGTCAAGGAAGATGGAACCAGCAGTGTTGGCACCAGTCAAAAGGCCGTTTGTAAAGCTATCTGTTGGCTCATATCCCTCACGAGGAAAGATATCGCCAACAGCATAGTCATGATTTTCAGGATCAGTCAAGTCCTTGAAAGGACGGATTACTTTATAGCTCATACGCTACCTCCTTAAGCTACAACATCAGTGTAGGTTCCGAATACCCCAGCATCTTCATCAGTCTTCTTGATGTCAAAACGTAGGTATGATGCAAGGTTTTTACCAAATTTGTGATTGTCTTCCCAATTCACGCTCAATTCCATACGGTCAAACAATGTAAGGAAGTATTCAACATCTCCGATAAAATACTTCATTTCCCCTTCTTGACCCAAAAGAGTGTCATCAACAGGGTAGATAGTTTTTCCAGAGAATGAATAGCCTGTTGGTGAAGTGATGTCAGGTTGAAGCATGTAGCGGCCGTCCTTGTCCTTAACTTTATCCAATGCGTTGAACATAGAGTCAGTAACAACAAGAGATTTTTTATAAACAGATGAAATCTTAGTATTCAAAATATCTTTAAGTCCATCATAACCGCTAGCATTTACAACTTTTGCAGTTCTCAAAACATCCGCAACGATTGCCAATTTTGTTTGTTCGTCCTGATCTTGAATATCTTCTTGCATGATTCCAATAAGGTCATATTGTGCATCTTCAATCGCTTCACGAGAGATAGGAAGTTCCCCGCGATAAGTCTTAATTTTATAATCAACTTCAGTGATTTTTGTTTTTCCTAATTCTGGATTTTCTTCAAGTTCACCAACCTCTGTCATCTTACGATTTGATTTCTTCATGACTGGGTAAGTACCTGAGCCACTTGTTACTTTTACAATATGGATTAGATTAAGCAGCGGGTTCTGACGTTCAGGTGTTTTTTGTGGTTCCAAAACCTCTTTCGGAATAATCGCTCCTACATCTGTTGTTTTAACACCTGTGCGTTTTTGTCCACGAGAGCGGATGAATTCTAGTACTGCGTCACGTTTTTCCAATTTCTGTCCTCCACGTTTTTCTTGACTTGGGTAAGTCGGGGCTTTGCGATTCAATTCTTCAACTTGATTTTGCAAATCTTCGATTTCCTTTTCAAGTTGTTCTTTTTCTGCCAATTTTTCATCCAATTCTTTTTGAATGTCTTCCAGGTTCTTTTCAACTGCTGAAACTTCTTCATCATTTCCAGCTTGATCCAATTTCTTCGCTTCAAGTTCAGAACGCTTATTCAATTCTTTGATTGATTCTTCAAGTTCTACCACTTTTTCTGCTTTGTTGCGCATGCGAGCGCCTAAAATCAATGATTTGTGCATAGGTTAAATTTCTCCTTAATTTCTTTCTTGCGCTTGTCCAGCGCTTCACGATTGGCACGCTGTTGACTTTCAAAGTCTTTCTGTCGTGCAGCAATTTCCGTTTGCGGATAGGCTGGGAAAGTACATGGACTCACTTCAAAGATTTCTAATTCTAAGATAGTGTCCAGGTACGAACCATCTGCTTGCTCTTCCGTATTGATTTTGATTGGGATGAAACCAAAGCTACATCCAATCACATCGCCACGCTGAACACGAGCATAGGCCCCAACAGCTTGCGGGTCATCCTTATTGATGATGATATCACCGTAAAGTCCGATTTTATCAACTCCTAAAATGACCGTCCCGTTACCAGTACGACCAAGCACTAAACTATCATCATGGTTAAACAATGCCCGGATGTCAGCGTTTTGAATTGCTTTTTCAACACCTTCACGCTTAATCACTTCAAAGTAACCTGGCCATAATTCAGTAACTTCATCAAACTTGATAAAGTACCCACTCAAAATCAAATCACCAGTTTCACTTTCTTCTCGTGTTTTGAACTGAGCAGTGCGATAGCTATTCCGTTTGTTCATTCTCTTCCTCACCCCCTTTCAGTTTCTTCTGGTCCCCAAGTCTGTCTTGCGGTAGATAATTTTCAAGAGCGAGGAGCTCATCCATATCAGGATCAGGTGGCATTCCAAGCCAATCCCTCCACTCATTTCGACGCATTGCCATGCTTTTAGTCATCTGTTCAGCAACTGAAGATAACTCTGTAATGTCATACGAATAAAGCGAGCGAGCATTAAGTTTGAAATACCGATTATTCGAAACGAGTAAGTCTCTCGTTAAGGTCTGAGTGATCGTCGTAGCAATGCTCATGACCGTTGTATTGACAAAGTTGTTGTATTCTTCTTTGTCAAAGCTACCAACTCCCAAAATAAAAGCTGGAACTCCCAAAAGCCCAGCAACTGTTTTCTTATCTATTTCAACAGATTCATTAATAGCGATATCTTTTAAGCTAAGCGGCTTAACCTGATCTACACTCAACAAAGCATCAGGAATAATCCACGGCTCACCTGCCTGACTTGTTGCTAAATATTTCTTAGCAACCCTGTCTCGTCCCTCTTGCGTGCCCAATTCTCCATCCGAAGAATCAACCTTAACAATCAGGCTAGGAACGTTCTTGCCATTCATAAAGCCTTTTTTGATTTGAGTAGCAAGGTTTAAATTCCTAACAATATCCCTCAGAGCAAGTCTGTAGCCAGTCCCTACAAATGGATTGTCTGGATCTGGGTTGATTACAAAGTGCACGATTTCGCTTGGGTTGTAGTCGATACCACGATAATTCACAACATAACCAACATCGTCACTCTTGAACGATACTTCACTCATAGAGAATGGTCTCAGGTTCAAAATGTAATCATTCACAGGATCATATTCGACATGAAGAACCGAATTGCCGTCACCAAATAACAACAGGTCACGCACAATCTTGAAAATCCAAGTTTTGCGAGTCATGTTGTCGCATGGATTTACATCAATCTTCCGAGCCAATCCGTCTTTTATTCGGATGTCACCTTTGTCAGTATTCTCCATCAAGTGAATGGTCATATTAGATACCATGTCAGCAATCTTGTTGACTGCAGCAATCACATCAGGATTGCGAGCCAGTGGCACATAGCTATCACTGTCAATATAAAGACCAAAATCTGAATGAGTGATAACATTCGTTCCACCTCGACTCTTACCACGTTTCAAAAACCTATCTAAAAGCCCCATCTTTACTCACCTCCTTTCTAGCGAAAAGTATTTTGGAAAAGTGAATCAAAGTGTTTGTTTCTTACGATATTCTGACTGACATCAACTATTTGTTTATCCCAGTTAACTGTTTCAGCCCTCAAATCTTTCGTATAGCTTTGACGAACGATTACTTCTTCCCCGTTTAAAATTACTTTAACTCGCCCTTTATTAATTAGCACATTAATTTCATGTTCTGATAAAACTATTTCATTCATAATTCACCTAATCAAAGAAGCTCATCACATCGCTATTCTTACCAAGATTAGCAAGAGCCTGTATACAAGCAAAGACGCTGGCATCGAACAAGTCAATTCTTGCAGTGCCACCGTCACCGTCTAATTTTTCATATTGCACAGCGTCATCCACCTTTTCAATCGCTCTAACATTGCTCACACAGTATTCGTAAGCGTCAGAATGAAGATAGTAAAACTCTTTATTCTTAACTTTGAACTCAATCCGTCTGAATCCCTCTGATTTCAGATAGAAAAGCTGAGGTTGGTCAATCATCTTGAACCGAGCTTGTTTCATCTTGGTCAGGAACTCACGACCAAACTTCCTATCCATTCCGACAGCAGCAATCTTGAATCCTTTCTCCCTCATCTTGATGAACCATTTGACAATATCATCATAAAGAACGGTCGGAGTGTTGCTCATAGTTAGCCAGCCATCAGACTGCCAGCCAAAGAGTGGGATCCCGTCATCATTTGCCTTTTTCTGAGCGTTAACACGAGGGAAGAAAGCGTGTGTGATACAGATGTCAACATCTTTCTCGCCGTCATGGTAGACACCATAAAGAGCCGCAGCGGTCAAGTCATGCAGTCTTGACAAGTCAGCTCCACCATACCATTGAATAGGCAAGCGTGCCAACTCTTCTAATGTCCAATCGTATTGACTGTCTGAAGCAATGAACTCATCAGGGTTGAAATAAGCATTCATCGAGTTTGTAAAGACATTCAATGTCTTGTTGAAAAACTCATTTCTTGTTTGTGGATCATTCATAGCCTGCTCTGCTTCAGCTCTCAAAGCAGGCATGGACACCGTGACACCCCAAGACGGATTTGCCATCTTCAAAACATTATCATCAAGATAGTCACCAACATCGCCATCAGTTGTCTGATTTGCTTTACAAATAAAGATAAATAAAGCCTCATCCTGTACCAACTGCTTGAGCACTTTCTGACAGTATTTCAAGCGGTTAGCAAGAAATCCAGTAGGAATATCACCAGCCGTTGATATAACAAAAAGCATACTGTTTCGGTATGCTGACATTGTTTTCTTCATAAGACCATACTTCTTACTATTCCTCATCGTGTGAGCTTCATCGATGACCGTGACATTGCCATTGAGAGAGTCCAAACGGCTCTCATCATTGGCCAAGGCCTGAATATAGAATGACCCATCATCTCCAAAATTAGCTGTGATAGAGTGTTCTTGGTTATTGTCCTTGATACGGATAGATTTCTCATTCCATCGTTTCACGTTGAACTTTATGAAATTAAAGGCTTCCAGCGCTTGCTTGACAGAGTTGGCCACGATATAGCATTTTGAACCACTATCGGCATCCAAAATCTGATAAAGCAAAGCAATAGCAGCAGTAAAACTGGTCTTGCCGTTTTTCCGTGCCAGCATTATCAAGGCTTCTTTGAACCTACGCTCGTTCGTACCAGCGTGATAGAATCCAAAGAGATTGACAACCGTGAAATGTTGCCACGGTTGCAAAATCAAAGGCTTGTTACGGATAGACATAGCAAACATGTCATCTCCTTGCTGATGAACAATTGAGTTCTCAATGAAGTGAACAGCGAAATCCACTATATCCTCATCAAGCTCATATGCTGGATTTTCTAAATCCCTCAAAAAGCGTTCAGCAGCCAAAATCCGTTCTTCGTTATGTTCCTCTTGATAGCTCAGGACATAGTTAACATAGGCTTTAGCTTTCCCAAGATTTGTTGTAGCGTAGCGAAAATCGGCAAAACGTTTTTCAAAGTCTTTATCCATCTTTCACCCGCTTCTTTTTCAGTTCATTCTTAAACTTCAGGACTTCGGTAAGAACTGAATCACCTTCCTGTTCTACTACCTCACCAAGTGATTTCGGGTTCATCATCAACTGATTAGAGTAGCTGAGAATGTCTTTCCTCAAAATTTCCATCGCTGTCAAGATTGGAACTTTACGTTCGTTCTCAGCACCAGCTTTATTGACGTAGGTGTCTGTTACTGGATAACCCATGTCAGCATAATCTTGAGCAAGTTTCTGATACTGATATAGCATACCTGCAAAGATGTCAATGATCATTTCAAACTCTTTACGATAAGTGCCCAAGTCTTTCATCTGCTTGACCACTTTTGACTTAATAGACTTCGCTGTAATTGGTTTAGCCAAAAACTACCTCCTTTCGTCAAAATCGCTTATTTTTTACCCCCTTTTTGTTTGAAGGCCCCCGACTTGGAAAAAGTTCCCTTCACCGGTACCCTACTGGCCAAAATGATTTTTTAAAAAGAGGGGGGGCTAAAAATTTTCATTTTTTATTTTTGAAAAAATTTAAAAATTCTTTTTTTCTCTTTTTCTGCCAGTACAAGCCTTGGTTGATTACTCTATCGTTCACTCTATCATGAAACGTATTGTGTTTCTTATTCGTCAACGGCAAACAATTCCATTCAACGAATTCAAGTTCAGGATATTCAGATACAGGAAAGATATGGTGAACCATTTCTGCTTGAACAGAAATTCCGTAACGCAAACTTTCTTGACAAAGATAATCATGCTTACGCATTATCCTATCACGGAACTTCTCCCACTTCTTAGACTTCAAGGATGGTCTGATAGGTTTGTTGTACATGGCAAACCTCCTTTCCAATACTAAAAGGGACAGGTCAGCGACCTATCCCCTCTCATACAAGAAATCCATGCTATCATAATAACCCTTTTTATGTGAGACTTCAAGATGTCTTTTGTCTCATTTTTTAAAACATTAATGATCGTCTGGAAGGTTAAAACGTTTCGAGACGAATTCTGAAACTTGTGGATCTGTGTCTGTATTTACTTCTGATTCTGGAATTGTAGAAACTTTTGTTGCAGAATCTTCTAGTATTTCTTTTTCCCAATCTACAAGAATGTATCTACAATCTGGTCCAAACTTTTGTGGAACGACATTGTATCCAACTATCTTGAAGTTCACTTCAGGGTTATTTTTAATGTCTTTGTTCAGTTTGTTAACTGCTCCAGATTCAAACAATATATCGCGATATTCTTTTATCATGTTATACTCCTTTTTCTATGTTGTTTTACCTCTCACTTTCACATATCTTATATTTAGTTAAACTCACTCTAAATCTCAAACCCTTACTAATCATAGGTTTTAAAGCGTTTCATTTTTTCAGTTTATGCTTAACTCATTATGTGAAAGTAATATCTAAAAAATTAAATGACAAAGTTCCGTAGTGCATCATCAAGTTCCGCTTGTTCAATTCCTATGTATCTAAGCGTGATTGCTGGTGATGAGTGATTGAACATTTTCTGCAATGTTCCTACATCCTTCGTCTTGTTGTAGTATTTATATCCAAAAGTCTTGCGCATTGTATGTGTGCCAACATTATCAATGCCAAGTTCTTCAGCTGCTTCATGTATGATTTGATAGGCTCGCTCACGAGTGATTGCTTTATTCTGACCTTGCCTACTCTTGAATAAGAAATGATGAAATGGTTTGCCCTCAACATATCTTCTCATTTCTTTTTTTAGTTCTTTTGTCATCCGTCTTGTTATCTGCTTGCCAGTTTTCCGTTCTCTCAGTTTGATGTGCCAGCCTTGAACATCTTTAACTTTCAAGGTAAGTATATCTCCGACTCGTAAACCAGTATTCAGGCCTGTAATGAATAGCATATAATACATCTCATTCCATTCCTTGAGATAATCTTTCATTGCCTGAATGTCGTCATTATCTTTTATCGGTGAAACAAATTCCATATTCTACCTCCTTTCCCAAAACAAAAAGCCAGCATTTGCTGACTCTTGATGATGCTTCTGTTGGACAACTTTTTGACTAGAATTAAGGATAACTCCTCAAGTGTGATATGTGTTTTTGTTTCAGAAGTTCATGCTATCATGATAAACCTTTTTTTGTGAGACTTCAAGATGTCTTTTGTCTCAATCTTATTTACAACTCACCTTTCAGTATAGCATACTGCTCTAGGATAATCCTTCTACGTCGATAGATTGTAGCTTTGCTCATGAATTTCTGTTCTGCTATTTCTTCCCATCTCAGTTGAGGATATCTCCAGCGCAGATTAAAGATTTCCTTATCTTCATCAACTAGATTGATCAGGAGTTTGTTAATAATAGCTTTGAACCCTTCGAGAAATTTCAAAGTTGGATCATCTGCGATTCTGATTGCGATAGTTTCGGTAGGTTTGCTTATTCCTACGATAGGACCACTCTGAGCATCTGGGTTTCGAGTTTCTAATTCTAGCCTTCTCAAATCTATTGTACGTTGAATGTTTTGGAATTTGAAAAGTTCTCTGTCTAATGTTTTGAGGTCTTCGTCGCTTAATTTCTTCAAATTTTACCTCCGAATTTTCTAAATAATTAAATAAGCTATCGAACATTTTAGAAAAAGCTTTACTGATGTCAGAAACTATCTGCTGAATCATTCTAGATAAAACTTCAATTTCTTCCTGAATTAACTTGCTAAGCTTATTTTCTAATTCTAGTTGTTTCTTCTGAGCAAGTTGTTTAGCTTTCTTCTTCTTAATCCTTCTATTCATCTTGCTCTCCATTTCCTGATATTAGCTTTCATGAATGTAGCCTGCCATTGCTTCCTGAATGATGATGTAAGTTAGTGTCTTGTACTTTGTCATTACAATCTTACCTCATCTCCTATTTTGAGAGATTCATAGTTTGTTTGAGTAACTACGAATACTCCGTAATTTTGTATTGTGATCGTGTACAGGTCGCCAATCTTATCCTTTTGTAAGACTCTACCTTTGATTTCTGCTCCTTGATTGTCAGCTTTATAGACGATCATCGGGCGCTTTTGTTCTAGGCTCTTAATGTGGATACTCTGCCAGACATTCAATCCAGCAGACAATAATATCCAGATTGCGATAAATCGTTTCAATTTTCATTCTCCTCCGCAGCATACTGCAACCATACTAGGCACTCGTATAGATCCCTTGCGTGTTTCTTGATATCGCTTAACTCATAACCGTTTAGGTCATCGGATGTTTTTAAAATATCGATTTTTATATTTTCGATAGCTAGAATAAAATCCTTTGTGCCTTTCAATCTGTGACCTCCTCAAAGCGCCCATCTATTTTTGGACTTATTTCTTTTAAAAATAGGATTTTTCTTTTCTTTTTTCTTCTGCTTGTGATATTCACTATCTTTATTAAAGATAATATCTTCATCTTCAATCAATTCAGGAATGAAGTTTCCAGATGGGTATCGTTTAGGTCGTTCCATCACTCCACCTCCTTAAAATGGCAATCCATCATCTGGAATATCCATCGGATTACTTGCTCCAAAACTTGGTGGCATCTGATTTTCCATACTCGAATGGTCCGCAGTCTTATCTCGCTTTTCCAAAAGCTGAAAGCTTTCAGCAACTACTTCTGTCACATAGACACGTTGTCCTTGCTGATTTTCATAGCTTCGAGTTTGGATGCGACCTGTGATGGCTACAAGATTTCCTTTTTTGCACCATTCAGAAAGCAATTCAGCTGGTTTTCTCCAAATCATGCAATTGATGAAGTCTGCTTCACGATCACCTGCCTGATTCTTAAAATTGCGATTCACTGCCAAACTGAAAGTTGCAACAGCCACGTTTGATGGTGTGTATCGCAACTCAGGGTCACGAGTCAATCGACCTACCAAAACAACATTATTGATCATTTCCTATCTCCTTCTTCATTTTCTAAAACGGCACCTTGTATGAAAGTATTACCAATTCCATAGTGCTTGTATTCCTCAGCTGTCACTTCAAACGTTTCTTCAACGTGCTTATTTCCTGTATGTCCAGAAACGACTAGAATATATCTTCTTTTGGTTCTTGTTGGTACAAGTACCGAACTTTTTCCTGTCGTAACAGGTATGAATATTGTGTGAGGTTCATCAATGTACTTGTCTATAACCGTTCCGCTCGAAATCTCGTGACATGCTACGAGCAAGGATGCGAATAAAACAACACATAGGATTTTAAAATATCTCATTCCTTCTCCTTTAAAATCTCTTGGTTCTCGTAGATGTTGCCGATAACTTTGTAATAGGGTAGGAATCTCTTTGCGATGTCAATCCGATAGGTGCGACTTAGACCGTCGCCGTACCATCGACCTTTTTCTTTGTCATATTTGACAATAAAGGTATATTCTGTCTGTATCTGATGATGTAAGATATCACCTTCAAAAACTTCTGTACCTTCCTTGTCACAAAGACCTGTTGTTTGCATGAGTTCGATTTCATCAGGGTATGCTGTGATGTAGTCATTCATGACTGCATCGTTCAATTCAAGTTCTTCAACTGAACCATCTTGAAACCACATGTTTTTTATTAGCATCATTCTGCCTAACTCAAGATGCCATGCTCTATATCTTGGTATCATCTGGCAAATCCTCCTCTTTTACAAACACCCCGTCAATCATCTTACCTTTGCGGTCTTTGATGACCTTATAAGCTTCTTCTAAGCAACTTTCAGCTGTAGTGCCATTGCAAAATGAAACCGTACTAACAACACTATCAAGAAACATCAAGTCTGACTTGATCAGTGGAGTCTGTGTCTCATTATGACAAACATGAGAGTATAGTTTCTGAGCAATGTTACCAAGACTGGAAACCATCAATAACAATTCAAGTTCTTGTTGATTAGCTGAAATTTGAGCGCCATTTTTAATTTGTTGTTCAAAGCCAATCATTACAACTTGAATATCTCCAAGAGCATCATAAATTAATTCAGGTTTATCCTTTGCGATACCCTCAAACAATTCTCCTGACTCTTCCATCAACTTCAAGAACTGTTTGACAGGATTTGCTTCATGTAAATTTCGGTCAATAAACCATTGTTGTACTTTTTCTTCCAAATTCATTTTTGTATTCATCTTATTTTTCCTCCGTTTTCTTCGTAATCAAGTAGTAGCAGTCAACTGCTCCGTAGTCAATCCTGATGTTTTCTCTGCTCATGCTTTTGTGAAAACGTGGATGACTGATTGCTGAGTAACTAGCTTGATGTTTCTTTAATTCATTGATTGCACTATGTATGTGGCCAAAACTCCCAATGAGTATCTTGCGGTGACCGTTATAAATGAAATAGAGTTCAATCATCTTTACTAAACTCCTTGTAAATTTTTTTGAATATTTCTGACACCAATTTTTCAGGTATATTAGATCTCTCATTGTATGATTTTGAGAAGTTTTTCCACTCAATATCCTGCTTGATAATTTTATTTTTAAGATTAAGTTCAATATTGCTTCCAAAAATCGTCCGTTTTTGTAAAGGATAATCATAATTATTGTATCTAGCTAGATTTTTGTATGGAATTCTGAATCCGATAATATCCTCAATGTAAGGCCACAATCTGTCAGCAGCTGGATTCTCAATAACCCAAAATTGTGGTCCATATCTTTTTATGATTTCTATTGTGTTGAAAGCTGTTAGCTCGCCATTGACCCTTTTTAAAAACTGCCTGTCATACTGATAATTTATATAGGCTGACTCATAATCCTGATTTGCCCTGATCGTGAACGGTGAAGGTCTTACTTGTGGAGCGAACAAGCTATCAGAAACATCATTGCGTTTCCAACACGCATTTCCATTTTCCATTGCAGAAGCATTTGACCATGATTCACATGGTGGACTAGCTATTACAAGGTCAGGTTTTGGTAATTTGTCTAACACGTCAAAGAGCGTGTTATCTCCAAATAAACGTTTGTAATCAGCAAGGTCCAGATTTATAAAATGATTGTTCTTGTTTTCTATATCTATTCCGATTGAATAGATTTCAATATTCGCCCCCCCCGAACTATTCAGAGAGTTAGCACCCTTGAAGTAAGAACCATTCCCACTATCAAAAAGTGCCCAGACTGTCATTTTTTTGATAATCAATACCTCCTATCCTTCATCCCAGCAGGATACACAAAGCATCTGCCGGTTGCTCCCTCAAAGATACGACTTGATAAAGCACCATTCCCGAAATCGTCCGAGTAAAGTTCTTTAATCTCTTCACTAGACAGATTCGTGTTGATAATCGTATTCGTCCGATTATCCAGGATCTTGAACAATATCTGATGCGCCCACTCATTCCGCTTCGTGTCGGCCTTTCGACTCTCTTTCCCAAGATCGTCCAAGAAAAGAAAATCAACCTCAGACAATAGCTTGACCATCTTCGCTTCTGAATAGCCATTGTCAAACTCAAAGCTTTCACGAATCTTATCAAATAAAGTAACGACTGACACAAAGAGCACACTTTTAGGTTCATCATAAGACTTAAATTGCTCATTGAGAAACCGAGCTAATCCATAGGTTAGATGACTCTTACCAACACCAGAAGGTCCTGTGATTATGGCATTCCCAACTGTACCTTTGGCATACTCACGTTCCAATCGCTTCACAAAATTCATAGCCTTTTCATCAATATCAACCTGAATCTCATAGTCATGTAGTGACTTGCTGGCCAGCTTAGTTGAAACGATACTATCGCGAGCAAAGACCTCGTAAGTATCCGATAGCTTACTCTTGACCTCGGATTCCATATTCAACTGCTTTTCAAAGAGACGAATGTTCTCTTTCTCACACTCAGGACATTGACTGATTTCCTCAACCTTACCCTTAACAGGAATCTTAACAGACCAAAGATGGCATCCATGGATTTCACAGACATCATCAAGAACCGTTCTAGTTCTGAATTGTTTAAACTGTTTCATCTAAAAACCTAGCCTTTCGTCTGTTTTCTTCTCACGATTAACAACATTCCCTTGATTCAAATAACTATCGAACTTAGTTCCAAATAGGGTTTCTGGTCGCAAATATTTCGCGTACTTCGTACCTGACCAATCCTTAAACATATTGTCAATTACTTGTTTAAAATCTTCTAGTCGATATCCTTCAGACCATCTAGCCTTAATCAGAGATTTGTTCTTCTGAACATTATCTCTATATTTCTTTCCTGTCTTTGAATTAAGATAATCGATAATTTCTTTGTAAGGGATATTATCTATACTACCCTTACCTATACTACCCTTACCTATACTATGCGGACATTCGTCCGTCACTTGTCCGTCAACTGTCTGACCTTCTTCAGTAAGCTCTAGAACTACCTTTCCAGGCTCAATCAATCTACTTCCATCAACTTCTAATCCAAGTTGTTGAATAGCTAAATTCCTGTGTATACTAGGCTTGTGTCTGTCCGGTCTAATTTTATTTTGTTCGTTGAAGTCCGTAATGAAATAGACCATGTCTTGATTAAGTGGCTTTATAAACTGCTTGATAACTAATAGGCCTAAACTGTCCTCACTGGCACCAATCATTCTAACGACTGGAAATGCTTCGACAATTCCGTCATCATCTGAATTGATGACCAAATGAACATACAGAGCTTGAGTTTCAAGCGGTAGTCTTAAAAATTTTTGTGTTTGCATTATGGTCTTGCTGACCATTCTTCTTTCTGCCATCTACCCCTCCACACTTGAAAATTTTGTGTACTCTTTGTGAAAGTACAACTTCACTGTTCCTAGACTACCATGCCGATTCTTTTCCAGGATCAGCTCGGTCACGTTATTCGCTTCTTGACTGTCTGCATGTTCCTTCTGGTAGTAGGCATCACGATACAGGAAAGCTACAATGTCTGCATCTTGCTCAATCGAACCAGATTCTCGCAAATCTGATAGCATTGGACGCTTGTCCTGTCTCTGCTCAACCGACCGACTCAACTGCGATAAGGCTATGACAGGAACCCTCAAATCCTTTGCTAGTATCTTCAATTCCCTTGAAATTTCAGAAACAATCTGCTGACGATTCTCCCTCTTTGAACCAGTAATCAACTGCAAGTAGTCAATGATGATAATGCCCAGACCGCCCATTTCTTGAGAAAGCTTTCGAGCCTTTGACCGTATCTCTGAAATCCGAATCCCAGCCGTGTCATCCACGAAAATAGGCACATCATAGAGATTGCTTTGCGCATGTACAAGTCTTTTCCATTCATCTGTACTTAAATTCCCAGTCTTCAAATGATAACCTGGAACCATACCCTCCGATGCCACCATACGCTCAATCAATTCCTCTGCTCCCATTTCAAGCGAGAAGATGACGGCGGGCTTTCTTTCAACCGTAGCTACATGTTTTGCAATGTTCAATGCTAGCGCCGTCTTGCCCATAGCGGGACGAGCAGCAAGGATGATAAGATTCCCTTCATGAAGGCCTGTTGTAATCTTATCCAATCCGACAAAGCCAGTAGATAGACCAGTCACGAATCCATCTGTCTGTGAGCGAGTCTCGACTATCTGCATATGTGTATCAAGGATATCGGCCACATTACGAAAACCTGTCCCTGTATTTTGATTACTGATATCCAGCATAGACTTTTCAGTTTTAGCAATGATGTCACCAATCGATACATCTCCTTGATATGCGCTAGAAAGAGACTCTGACAAGTCAGCGATTACCTTTCGAAGCATAGCCTTTTCTTTAACCAGTTTGGCATAATGCTCCACATTTTTTGAAGTCGGTGTTGAATTTACCAACTCGACAACATAGTTGATACCTCCAATAGTTGAAATGTCCCCTTGATTAGTAAGCGCAGAGATCATGGTAGTAGCATCGATTGGCTCACCTTTTTCAAGTAATGACAACATGGTCTTAAATACAATCTTGTTAGCTGGTTTATAAAAATCATCAGGGACCAATTCGTCTGCTAGAGATGCCATTGTTTTTGGTGAGATAAAGACTGCACCCAGAACCGACTGCTCGGCTACTAAGTCATGAGGTGGTATTCTAAAATCTTCACTCATGCGCTATTCCCCCAATATTTTTCTAAATCCACATTCATCACTACAGCAAGATTCTTTTGCTCAGTTAAGATCTGACGACGATAAGGAGCAAGTCCAGCTTGTCGCTCTTCCTCGCTTCGTGGCAAGTAATAGCCGTTCGGCTTCATCTTCTTAGCTACGATAGGATGACCAAAATTCACACGCAGACTCTCAATGACCTCTTCTAGCCTACGCTTTGAGAGTCCGGTTTCGATACGAATTTCACTTGCTTGAATGGGTAGGTCGAAAGTCGCGCAATTCATGATCATTTTTAACACACGGATTTCCATCTCACTCATTTCACGACTAACACTCATGTCTTTGCCCTCCATTTTCTTGGATTTTGACGGAAATCCAAAGTCATTTCCTGATAAAGCAAACGCCCATTTTCTTCTAAGAGATTCGCATTTTGACTTCTTAGAAGGTCATTAATTCTTGCTTCTTCCTGAAAATCACAGGCAAGTCTATCATAGTCTTCGATGCATGCTCTAAAAACTTGTGGTACATCCTCAAGCGATGAAGCCAGTCCTGTAGGTGGCTGGGTGTCGTAGGTGGATTTCCTATCGCTATTTTTCAAGTTTCTTCGGGCAACTTCTCTAAAATCCTCAGTTTCTTCGATGATGATCACTACATTTTGCTCATCCGATTTTTCATTTTTAGCTGTAAATATCATCAGGATAAAGAACCCGATAAAAATAACTAGTAAGCCAAGCAATTGGCTTGATGCAGTTGGTTCTGTCATTTTGTTCTCCTTATGCTCTTAATTTCCGTACTTGTTTTTCTAATTCCAAAATCTCATAAACATCATTGACATCGTACATAGTATCTTTCCCCTGCTTACGAAATCTTAATCCTTTGCGTTCTAACTGCTTCACATATCTATGCGTAAAGCCGAACTTCTTCATCAAAGCTTGTTGATTGATTGGCATGCGATCATTCTCTAACTGCTCCTTGACCTGTTTTTCAGCAAAGGCCAATAATTGATTCGTGAACAATTCAGCACTCTCACCGTCCAATCGTAATTGTAATGTTATACCTTCCATTTTTTACATCCTCTCAACTATGCGGGCAAGCATTTTTGTGATATAATGGTTTTAATTATTTAAGTATGCGCCTGATTTCCGTCAGGTGCTTTTTTGTTATTCTCCTCAAATGCGTAATCTTCCAGCACCTAATTTTGATGATTAGGTGTTTTTTGTTGCATAGCACGTTTTCTGATAGCTTTCCTCAAACAATCAGCTAAGTGAAGCATATTCGGAATCTTGCTTCCTTTGATGCTACTAATAGCTCCTAAAGCTTCATAGTAGGTCTCTGTGTGTTCCAAAATATCATCAACCATATTTTCAAAATGTTTCTCAATAATTTCTTTGATGAGATCATTATTTTGTTTCTTTTCGTTCATAATATTCCTTTCTACGCCTTTTTCTTTTTTGCGGTTAAACCGCAATGTTGTGTAAAAAAATAATGTCATCAATAGACACATCAAAAGCAGTAGCGATTTGATAAGCCTGCGTTACAGTAGGCTCTGTTTTACCTCGCTCCCAATTTCCCCAAGTATCAGCAGAGACATCAAGGGCCTTAGCTGCGTCCACTTGTCGCCAGTTCTTTAGCGTTCGCAATGTTTTAAGAGTCATTTTTGGCATTTTACTGTCCTTTCTAACATTTTTTATAATTGACTGACTCAACTATGATTATATTATAATGCGGTTAAACCGCAATGTCAAGTGTTTTTTGCGTTTTTTTCGTATTTTTTTATTTTTTTCTTTACTTTTTTGCGTTTTTGCCGTAATATATTCTATATAAAGGAGTGATACAAATGAGTAATAATAAAAGTAAAGAAATTTTCTCTGCGAACTTGGAAAATTTGATGAGCAGCAGAGGGATTGATAGAAATAAGCTCTGTTCTGATCTCGGATTGAAGTACACTACTGTAAGAGATTGGTTAAAAGGCATAACTTATCCTCGGATAGGAAAGATCGAATTACTTGCAGACTATTTCGGAGTAAACAAATCGGACTTGATAGAGGATAAAACTCAAGAAGTAAAAGAACTAAAAATCCCTACTTCCCCTCTTGTTCAAAAAATCACTGAAAAAGTTGTAAAGTTATCAACTCCAAGAAAACAAAAAATTCTGAACTATGCTAATGAACAATTAAAAGAGCAGAATAATAAAGTGATTATGATTGAGGAAAAGCTTTTTGAATACCGTGTTTTTGAAAAGCTATCAGCTGGTACTGGATTTTCATACTTCAACGATGGGAACTATGACACTGTTTTTTATGACAAAGACAAAGACCACGATTTTGCTTCTTGGGTTTTTGGAGACTCAATGGAACCTAAGTACATGAATGGAGAGGTCGTTCTAATCAAAGAAACAGGTTTTGACTACGATGGTGCCGTTTATGCAGTCGATTGGGATGGCCAAACTTATATAAAGAAAGTCTATAAAGAAAAAGACGGTCTTAGACTCGTCTCTATCAATAACAAGTATAAAGATAAATTCGCACCGTATGACGAAGATCCAAGAATCATTGGAAAAATAGTCGGAAACTTCATGCCAATTGAAAATTAAAAGGAGAAAAACATGAACAAAAGAACAAATTCTAAGCCAATTTATAAAAGAGTATGGTTTTGGGTGCTGATTGCTATCGTGTCTATTGGTGTTGTAAATGGCATTTTAAACACTCCACCTAAAAATACTGCTGCTAAAACTGAAAAAACAACATCAACAACGGTTGAGCAGAAATTTAAAATGACTAAAGAATTAGGTGAGGAATTCGCTTTATACTTTAAAGAGAACGCTGAGGTCCTTGATAAAGGAGAAAAGGTTGATTTTGTTCCTGGAGGGGATGATAAAAACCTTTCTGTGCGAATTGGAGAAAGCTGGAAAAATGAAAGCACTAGTCGTAAAATCTATATTTCAAATGAATTTTTGAAAGCTAAGAATACCATTTTTGAAAAGTGGGCTCAAGAAAAAGGCTACAATGTTGATTTAGAAAAAGATACACCTCAACTGCTTGTTTATACCTCAGACTCTGATAAAACTCAAATATCTCAAGAGTACAAAGGAGAAATGAAAATTCTGAAATAAAATAAAAAAAGCCCCACACTCTCCGACGGCAATCTTTGAGTGTGAGGTTTCAACCTTCCATGTGACAAGCAATGGAAAAGATGATAAAAAAATACACTTATAGTTTATCATAAGTTCTACACCTTTTCAACTATGCGGGCAAGCAATCGAAAAGAAAGGACATTTTATGATAAAAAAATACATTACAAAAAAAGGAGAGACTAGATACCTCTTTCAAACATACCTGGGCATAGACCCTGCAACTGGAAAAGAAAAACGCACAACACGCCGTGGTTTTAAAACCATCAAAGAGGCCAAGGCAGTCGAACGTGATCTTCTCTTAGATGTTGAAGAAAATGGTTTTTCAAACAATGAAGATTTTCAGAACCCTACTTTTGTTGAAGTTGCTGAGCTATGGCTTGAAAGCTACAAGAGCACTGTAAAACCAACAACTTATCAGAACACTAAGAAGAAACTTGATGTTATGATTGACTCATATTTCACAGATATGAAGATTAAGCAGATCAGTGTCGCTTATTGTCAGAAGGTTGCTATAAAGTTAAGCAATCGCTATGTCCTCTATTCTAATTACTACTCTGTTATTAGCCGTATTTTCAAGTATGCCACTTCTCTTGACATCATTAAGTCAAATCCCTTAGATAAGATTATCAAGCCTAAAAATAAACCCTTAAAGGGCAAAGAAAACTACTATACAAAGCAGGAGCTAACGGATTTTCTTAAAGTTTCCAAAGCAAATTTTAATCCTGTAGACTACACTTTTTTCCACTTACTCGCTTTTTCTGGCTTGAGAACTGGAGAAGCTATCGGTCTCATGTGGTCAGATGTTGACTTTGAAAATAAACGGTTAAGCATTTCTCGCACGGCTGTCGTGATTGGCAAAAAACAAACTGTTCAGGACCCTAAAACCAAAAGGAGTAAGAGGGTTATCACCTTAGATGATGAAACTCTGAATGTTTTGAAACTCTGGAAACGACAGCAAATAAAAGAATATTTCCATGCTGGTGTGCCTTACAAACATGATTTGAATTATATTTTTACGAATGACATAGGGGGATGGCTCTTAGCCGCAACTATGAAAGTGAAGCTTAGCAGATTCTTTTGTAAACACAAAGAACTTAAAAAAATTTCGCCTCACGGATTTAGACACACGCATGCTTCTCTCCTATTTGAAGCTGGTGTTGCAGCGAAAATCATTTCAGATAGACTCGGTCACAATAATGTTCAAATCACCCTTGATATGTATACCCACATCAATGATAATCAACGTGTTGAAGTCGTTGACCAGTTCATGGATTTCATCCGCTCCAACTAAAAGTAAAGTCGTATTCAATCTCGTATTCACTTTTGCTTAACACGCTAGAAGTCCACTGGTTTCAAAGGATTAGCAAGCTGTGTACTATTTATGGTATAATGAAAGAATGAAGTACCCAAAAATTAATTTAAAAGAAGTTCGCGAGCAGGCTAGACAATTTCAAACCGAGCACCCTCGCTTGCTGCTTGTCTTTTTATTACCAAGTATTCTCTTTATTCTATCGAGCTTTATCAGACCTTTATCTCTACTTGATGAAGGCATTCTTGAACAGTCCTTCTTGAGTTTTCTAGGGATTACAATCCAGTCTGCTCTCTTTCCGATAGCCGTTGGATTTACAAGTTCCATCATCCTAGCTGGTGCCCTCTTTACCACGATTAATCTTTACAGAATTTCTGAGATAGAGCTTTCCTTTAAAGATAGCCTGTCCTTGCTTGACAACCGCTTCTTTACCCAAACATTTCTAACACTCTTACTCAAGCGTTTCTACCTCTTTTTATGGAGCATCCCTAATCTTTTTGGAGTCTACTTGCTCTTTTATAGCAGTGCCATGGCTCGTAAATTTGTGGAACTTCATCCTGAATTTCCATCTGTCGACGTCACCAATCCAGATATCGAACACTTCCTACTGACTTTCGCTCTCTATTTCTTTGGTAGCGTCCTAGTAATGATTTTGGGAACCATTATCTATCTGCCACAATATTATGCCTATTCCCAAGTTGAACTACTTTTATGTGACACCCTTGCAATCGGAATTGCCAAACCTAGCCGTGTGCTGCATACCAGCCGCTTTCTCATGAAAGGCTATAAGTTCCAACGCTTTGTCCTTGATTTACAGCTACTTCCTTGGTATATCCTCATCTGGATTAGCTTTGGAATCGCAAGTATCTCTATCTTCCCTTATATCTATAGTAGCCAAATCTTCTTCTATCAAAGACTACTTGAAATTAAGCGGAGAAAAGTTTAAGATCAGTTATTAAAAAGCAGCACCTTCATAGAAAGTGCTGCTTTTTTTATTTTAACCAGAACTACTCTCCAAAAATATAAAACAGTCTCCTCGTCATGTTTCTATAAGGCTTTTTATCTATATTTATGTCTGGAGTTTATCTTTGCTACCTAAGAATTTGAAAATAAAAAAGAAGTGGAAACTGAATCAGTTCCCAACTTCTCATTCATTATTAGTTCATTGATACGTGAACGTGGTCATAGTGGTTTTCTGTTACGCTACCACGATCTGGCATTGGATTCCAAGTGTAGGCTGGTCCGTATTTGCTATCGTATGGTGCGTAGAAACGTTGTTTCCAGATGATGTAGTTGATTCCACGGCTAGCCATATTTTGGATAGCATAATCTGCAATTTGATCACCGAGAGCTGAGCTAACTGGGACCATGAAGTCAATAGCAAGACCTTTTCCGTGGTCACCTGGATCTCCTGGACGGTAACCACTAAATGATGTGATACCAAACAAGTTAGCTACTTCTTCTTTAAATGCAGCTGTTTGTGGTTGAAGACCTGCATTTTCAGATTTTGTTGCTGCAATAGTTGAATAATCAGGAGCCGCTGGCGCTGTATAAGTTGCTGATGCACCTTGACTTGGTTCAGCTTGGTAAGTTGCTGGAGCTGATTGAGCTTCTGTTACAGCCTCAGTTGTTGCTTCTGTTGTAGTTGTCTCCTCAACAGTAGTCGTTGTTGCTTCAACTGTTGTAGTTGATTCAGCGACCGTAGTTGTTTCCTCAACTGTTGTAGTTCGTTCAGCAGCCGTAGTTGTTGGTTCAGCGACCGTAGTTGTTTCTTCAACGACAGGTGCCGCAGCTTCAGTAGTTGCTTCTGCTGTTGTTACTTCTGACGATACTGTAGTTTCTGCTACAGCTTCAGTTTCTTCAACTGGTTGTGTCAAATCTTCGACTTGAACAGTTTGTTCATCTACTGTTACTTGATTCGTTGTTAAATCTGCTGTTGCACTTGCTACATCAGAACCAACTTCTTGAGGTGTATAAATCTCAACCTCTGTTACTTCTTCATTTTCGTTAACAGTTGTAGTCAGTACAGTTTCTGGGAAAATCAAATCAATATTCGTGATTTTGTTCAAGTTTGCAAGGACATTTAAGTCTACTCCCAAAGCCTCTGCAATCGTGCTTAGGGTATCTCCGTACTTAATTGTGTAACTTGTTTTATTTTCGCTTTTAGCAACATCGTTTTGAATTTGCTCAACTGAACGTGGTGACCATACAATTTCTTCTGCTTGAGTCGCCAAGGTAGGCGCAAGTGATAGAGCTACTGTTGATGCTAAAATAATTCGTTTCTTCATACTATTCAAACTCCTTTTCAAATGTAGTACCTCTCTATCATAACATAAAGAAAAAAGAAAAAAAGCCCTTTGGGGGCTATTTAATAAAACTGTCTAAGCTCTGTAACAAACCAGATTAATTGAAATAGTTTGTATGAATTTTGTCACAAAGCTGACATATTCTCTTTCATAAAACTTTCAAAAAAAGAGAGAAAGAATATCCTCTAACTGAGAGATCAGACGATTACAAACTGCTGGACTCTCAAGAAAATTGATACTCTGAATGCCACTGTTTTGTGCAAAATCGATATCTAAGGTGCGGTCTCCTATATAATAGGTGCGCTCTGGTTTTAAATGGTATTTGCTGATAAGGTAGGTCGCTGCTTCTGGACTTGGTTTACGAGCAAAACCACTTTGACTAGTCAAGATTTCTGTGAAATAAACATCCAATCCCAAATCTCGTAAAATAGTCAAGGCATTATCGCCTTTGTGGGTGTAAACAAATTGTTGAATTCCTTGCTGATTTGCCCAGGCTAAAACCTCACGCGCACCCGGCATCAAGATGACCTGGGCATTCTTTTCAGCCAAGCTCTGAGCGCGGACTTGATTGAGCCTATCAACATCCAAGCCTCTTTCTTCTGCCACTTGCACTAGTAAATCCTGGACAGAGTATTTCAAGATAAAAGCTCGAACTTTCTCCTTGTCAAAAGGAATGGAAAATTGTGCATAGGTTTCCTCGATTCCTGACAAAATAGCTTCATAGGAGTCCAATAAGGTCCCGTCTAAATCCCAAATAAAAGCCGTTTCTTGCATTTCTTATCCTTTCAATGTCATATAAGATTTGTAACGATAGCGCAGGAAAATCCAACGGAAACCATTATCCAAAAGCGTTCCTGCCCAGATACCAGGCAAACCCCATCCAAGAACAATTCCCATCAGGTAACCAGTCCCAATACGGATGCACCACATTCCAATACTTGTCGCATAAAAGGGAAGTCGAGCATTTCCCAAACCTTGCCAGACAGCTGTATAAATGACCGTCCCCGTTGTCATAGGAGTCCCTAAAAGTGAAAAAAGAGTCACTAAAACACTGGCTTTGATAGCCACAGGATCGCTGGTGTAGAGATAGCTTAGTGGTGTCCCGAGAGCATAGATACTAAGCGTTAAGGGCAACATGAGAAAGAAAGACAAGCAAAAAGTTTGCTTACTTAGTCTGTCCACCCTTGCCCAATCATTCTCGCCTACTGCTCGAGCCACCTGCATGACTGTTGCTGTCGCAACACCAAAAGCAGGCATATAGTTGAACTGAGTCAAAACTTCACCGATAGCATTTCCCGCGACTGCCTCCGTCCCAAAGGAAACAACCAAGGCAATAATGACTACATCACCAGCCCTCATCATGAGACGTTCTCCCGCTGCAGGTAAAGCCAAGGTCAGCAGGTCTTTATCCAGTCCAAACATCGGTCTCATATATGGAAGTTTTAATTGTGACCACAAAATTACAACCCCGATCAAACGAGACAAAATAGTCCCCCAAGCTACACCAGCTATCCCCATATCAAGGATAAAAATGGTGACACTTGAAAAAACAATATTTAAAGCATTGGATAAAAAACTAACATAAAGCGGAAGTCGAGGATTGTGGGTAGCGCGAATCAAGGCTCCTAGACTAGTCATTAAGCCCAGGAGAACGATTGTCCCACCAACTAAAGATAGGTATAAGCCACCACTTTCAGCCACAGCCTGTTCAGTACCCAAAAGACCAATCATCTCTTGACCTGCAAAGATGGACAAGCCACCTAAAATTAAACTCAATAGCAAGGTTATCTTGAGAGCTTCTGTCACATGGTAGGCTAGTCTAGACTGATCTTTCTGTCCCACACTTTTTGATATAACACTAGAAATTGCTGCTCCCAAGGCAATAAAAATAGCCTGATAAATGGTGATAATATTTCCAGCTACAGAAACACCCGAAATGGCGATCAACCCCAGATTAGCTACCAAGTAGCTATCGACCATCCCCATGAGCATCTGCAAGAAATTTTCACCCATGGCAGGTAAAGCTATGTTGAGAATATCCTTATTTTTCTTAAACAATCCTTCCTCCTGATGAAAAGAAACTCAGTTAGTTTCCCAACCGAGTTTACTTCCTCTCTTTTAAAGTCCTAAATAAGATTCTACTGCTGCCTGCATATCTGCCGCTGCAACAGTTGTCTTGTGACGAACCGGAGCTGTTTCGAGGCCATCAACTGCTGGTGGCACTGCCACTCCTGAAATTTTGTGCAATTGAGCCAAAGCTTCAAAGTCAGTCAAGCCTGATTTCCCTGTTACAGCTTCTACTGCAACTACTGGGAATTTATATGGACTAGCTGTTGAAGCAATTACGGTCTTAGTCACATCGCCTGTCCCCGCTTGGTATTTTTTATATACGGCCGAAGCAACTGCTGTATGAGGGTCCTCAATATAAGCATCTGCCTCATAAACACGCTTGATTTCTGCTGCTGTTTCTGCTTCAGTGGCATGCTCAGCTGCAAAAAGGTCAAGGATTTCTTCATCAAAATCTGTCAACTCATACTGACCTTGAGTGTTTAAAGCATTCATAAGTTCAGCTGTCTTAACCGCATCATTACCCAAAAGGTGGAAAATCAAGCGCTCCAAGTTTGAAGACACTAAGATATCCATAGATGGGCTAGTGGTCACTTTAAACTCACGCTTCTTGTCATAAACACGAGTTTTAAAGAAATCTGTCAAGACATTGTTGTCATTTGAAGCACAGATTAACTTGCCGACTGGTAGACCGATTTGTTTGGCATAAAAGGCAGCCAAGATATTTCCAAAGTTTCCTGTCGGTACGGTGAAGTTAACCTTATCACCTGCATTAATTTCGCCAGTTTTAACAAGCTGAGCGTAGGCATAAACATAATAGACAATCTGTGGGACCAAACGACCAATATTCATAGAGTTAGCTGATGAGAACTGGAGCTTGTTGGCTGCCAATTTCTCACGAAGAGCCACATCATTGAACATATGTTTTACGTTTGTTTGAGCATCGTCAAAGTTTCCATCAATAGCGATAACATGGGTATTTTCGCCCGTTTGAGTGGTCATTTGCAACTCTTGTACCTTGCTGACACCATCTTTTGGATAAAAGACGATAATTTCAGTACCTGGGACATCCGCGAATCCTGCCATAGCAGCTTTCCCAGTATCTCCAGATGTTGCTGTCAAGATGACAATCTTGTTTTCCAAACCGTGTTTCTTAGCTGCCGTTGTCATAAAGTATGGCAAGATGGACAATGCCATATCCTTGAAGGCAATGGTTGAACCATGGAAAAGTTCCAAGTTGTATTGGCCATCGAGTTTGACAAGAGGGGCAATAGCTGGTGTATCAAACTTGCTGTCATAGGCGTTGGTGATACAGTAGTCCAACTCTTCTGCTGTAAAGTCATCCAAGAAAGCTGATAAGACAAGCTTGGCCACTTCTTGATAAGAAGCGTCCTTTAATGTTTCAAAATCCAAATCCACCTTTGGATAGCTAACTGGAGTAAACAAGCCTCCATCTGTTGCCAAGCCCTGCAAAATCGCTTGGCTGGCTGTTACTGTATTGTTCGCATCACGCGTTGATTGATAAACTAATGTCATAAATCTCTATCCTTTATCTATAGTCTCATTCATTATAACATGATTTTTCAGAAAATTCTTCCGTTATAAGAAAATTATACGTCCATTTCTTCTTTCAAAGGCACTAAATAAGTCGTTTCACTCTGACCTCTCATCTCAAGTCCTTGCTCTGCTATCGCTAGCAAGTCTTTGGAGAACTGGACAATCCCAGCTGTTTCTTCATCTGTGAGGTGTTTCTTAGAAAATTGTCTTCTCAAAGACTTGTAGTCACGACCAAAACTTTCAAAGAAAGGAGCTGTTTCTAGGTAAGCTTCAAGCTTGTCAAGATTCACCAACAAACCTAGATGAAAGGCTGCTGAAGCAAAAGTTCGGTCTAACGGCTGTGTACAAACACTACGAAATTCGACCGTTCCTCGAGTTGTTAAATCTTGGAATTGGTAGCTACGGTGCGTTTGGAAATCCTTTTCTAGAGGGGCAAGCAGAGTCTCTTTTCCATTTAGAGTATAAGCATGGATCTCATCAGTAGCTAGATAATCTCTAGCTTGAATCGGAGAAAAATAATAGGTTTCTCCATCTCGTTCTGCTGTGAAAATCGCAGAATGGTCTAAATAATCAAAGAAATCATCCTCATTTTGAAATAGTTTTGAATTGACACCAACATTCTCTGGATAAATCCCATGCATAGAGTCTTCCCAAAAAATATCTCGTGAAATCTGGGTGTCCCAGTCCGCTCCAGAAAACTCAGAATTGGCAAACAGGTAAGCTTTGGCTGCCTCTATCTGTGTGAAAGTATTGATGACACGTAGGTAGTTAGCGGTCGAAACATCCAACTGGACTTGACTCCCGCAGATGAAGGCTCCATATTGTGGGAAGTCATGCAAATTAGCTCTCTCTTGGTGACTTCCCATATGTAGGTAATCCATCAGCATCTGGTAGCGTGGATAAGCCACCGGTCGATTGTCATTCTGATCCCAGTTTGGATGAATCCCCCAGCCCTGGATAGCATGTTCCTTTTCTCCCAGCTTTTTCTGAATGACCTTCATATAGGCATCAAAGCGTTCTTGGACCTCTTGAATATTCTGGGCTCTGCCAAAGGCAAACTCCAAGGTCGTGTAGGAAACCTCAAACAAAATTCGATCTTGGCTTTTCGGTTCTACAAGTTGAATCGGATTGCCATCCTGGTCCTCCTTTTCAACTTCCAGACTGAGAGCATCCACCAAAAAGCGCAACAAATCCTTGCTGACTTCAATATCTGTAGGTTGGCCTTTCGTATGAACGATAGGAAACTCCAACTCAATACCGATGTAGAGATCTGGATTTTCTTTGATATTTTTTAAATAGCGGTCTTTTAATAACTGAATTGAAGGGGACATACATACCTCTCACTCTAACTTCTCATACTAGAAAATAAATTACTCTCTATTATACCAAAAATCAGAGATAATCTTGTCGAAAACAAACTTTTTACAAAATAAGGACAGATTTGGAATTTATATTAAATTTTACATGTTTGCTTTTAAAACCTATTCTAAAAATGTTGATATATTAATATCTTTAAAAATCATTACTCCTATAATTTTTGTATAATTTAATTTAATTTGTTGATTTTTTTATGAAAACGGTTTATACTTAGTTAGTCTTAAAGTTTTCTTAAACTACAAGTCAAACATTTTATAAGGAGGAATGACAATAATGAGTATCGGAATCATTATTGCGAGTCACGGTGAATTTGCCGCGGGTATTCATCAGTCAGGATCTATGATCTTTGGTGAACAAGAAAAGGTTCAAGTTGTAACCTTTATGCCAAACGAAGGTCCAGATGATTTATACGCAAAATTCAACAATGCTGTGGCTGCATTTGACGCAGAAGATGAGGTTCTAGTCTTGGCTGACCTTTGGAGTGGTTCTCCATTTAACCAAGCTAGCCGCGTAATGGGAGAAAATCCTGAGCGTAAATTTGCCATCATCACAGGACTTAACTTGCCGATGTTAATCCAAGCCTACACCGAACGCCTGATGGACGCTAATGCCGGAGTGGCTAAAGTTGCTGCGAACATCATTAAAGAAGCTAAGGATGGCATCAAGGCTCTTCCAGAAGAGCTAAACCCAGCTGAGGAAATTGCAACTGCTGCAGCTGCTCCAGTAGCCCAAGCTGCTATTCCAGAAGGAACTGTTATCGGAGACGGAAAATTGAAAATCAACCTTGCACGTCTTGACACACGTCTCCTTCACGGGCAAGTCGCAACTGCTTGGACACCAGATTCAAAAGCAGACCGTATTATCGTTGCTTCAGATAACGTTGCAAACGACGAATTGCGTAAAGAGTTGATCAAACAAGCAGCTCCTAACGGAGTAAAAGCTAACGTTGTGCCAATCAAAAAATTGATTGAGGTTGCAAAAGACCCTCGTTTTGGTAACACACACGCCCTTATCTTGTTTGAAACACCTCAAGATGCCCTTCGTGCTATCGAAGGCGGTGTACCAATTAAGACTCTTAACGTTGGATCAATGGCTCACTCAACTGGTAAAACAATGATCAACAACGTATTGTCAATGGATAAAGACGACGTTGCTACATTCGAAAAAATGCGTGACCTTGGTGTTGAATTTGACGTACGTAAAGTACCAAACGACACGAAAAAAGATTTGTTTGACTTGATTAGCAAAGCTAACGTTCAATAATTAACATTAAATAGAAAAGGAATAAAACCATGTCAGATATTTCAATCATTTCTGCTATCTTGGTTGTAGTTGTTGCCTTCTTCGCAGGTCTTGAAGGTATCCTCGACCAATTCCAATTCCATCAACCAATCGTAGCATGTACCCTTATCGGTCTTGTAACTGGTAACCTCGAAGCAGGGGTTATGCTTGGTGGATCACTTCAAATGATCGCCCTTGGTTGGGCTAACATCGGAGCTGCCGTAGCTCCTGACGCGGCTCTTGCTTCTGTTGCAGCAGCAATCATCATGATTAAGGGTGGTAACTTTACTACTGAAGGTATCGCAGTCGCAACTGCAACTGCAATCCCTCTTGCCGTAGCTGGACTTTTCTTGACTATGATCGTTCGTACAATCTCAGTTGGTTTGGTTCACACTGCAGATGCTGCTGCTAAAGAAGGAAACATTGCAGCTGTTGAACGCGCTCACTACTTTGCCCTTGCTCTTCAAGGTCTACGTATTGCTATCCCAGCTGCACTCTTGCTTGCAATGCCAACTGAAGCAGTTCAAGGAGTATTGGAACTTATGCCAGAATGGCTTAAAGGTGGTATGGCTGTCGGTGGTGCCATGGTCGTTGCCGTTGGTTACGCTTTGGTTATCAACATGATGGCTACTCGTGAAGTATGGCCATTCTTCGCTATCGGTTTTGCTCTTGCAGCAATCTCTCAATTGACTTTGATTGCCCTTGGTGTCATCGGTGTTGCCCTTGCCTTCATCTACCTCAACCTTTCTAAACAAGGTGGAAACGGTGGCGGAGGAGCTGCAACTTCTAACGATCCAATCGGTGATATCCTAGAAGACTACTAGAAAGGGGAACAATCATGGCTGAAAAAATTCAATTATCAAAATCAGATCGCCAAAAAGTTTGGTGGCGTTCACAATTCCTTCAAGGTTCTTGGAACTACGAACGTATGCAAAACTTGGGTTGGGCTTATTCTTTGATCCCAGCTATCAAGAAACTTTACACTAAAAAAGAAGACCAAGCAGCTGCTCTTGAGCGTCACCTTGAATTCTTCAACACTCACCCATACGTAGCTGCTCCAATCATGGGGGTTACTCTTGCACTTGAAGAAGAACGCGCTAACGGTACTGAAATCGATGACGCTGCTATCCAAGGTGTTAAGATTGGTATGATGGGACCTCTTGCTGGTATCGGTGACCCAGTCTTCTGGTTTACAGTTCGTCCGATCCTTGGTGCCCTTGGTGCATCACTTGCTGCAACTGGTAATATCGTTGGACCACTTCTCTTCTTCTTTGGATGGAATGCAATCCGTATGTCTTTCCTATGGTACACACAAGAGTTTGGTTACAAGGCTGGATCTGAAATCACTAAAGACATGTCAGGTGGTATCTTGAAAGACATCACTAAAGGAGCTTCAATCCTTGGTATGTTCATCCTTGCCGTTCTTGTACAACGTTGGGTATCCATCAACTTCACTATCAACCTTCCAGGTAAACAACTGTCAGAAGGTGCCTACATCAACTTCCCAGAAGGTGCTGTTACAGGTGGAGAATTGAAGGGAATCCTCGGCCAAGCACTTAGTGGTATGAGCTTGGATAGCGTTCAACCACAAACACTTCAAGGTCAGTTGGACTCATTGATTCCAGGATTGATGGGACTTCTCCTTACTTTCCTTTGCATGTGGTTGCTTAAGAAAAAAGTATCTCCAATCACAATCATCCTTGCCCTCTTTGCAGTTGGTATCGCAGCTCGTTTCTTCGGTATCATGTAATCTCGGTGAGAATGTATAAACAAAAAAGAGAGTGGGACAGAAATCGGTAATTCGTTAGAATTCGATTTCGTCGTCCCACCTCCGCACAGTTGAGTAGGGCTGTAAAAGCTGATGAAATCAGCGTAGTAGAGCCCACTCAACCACTGCGTCTTGCTCGACAATCCAAAGACAATTGAGAGGCTAGGACTTTTGTCCCAGCCTCTTTTTTATTTTCAATTATTCTGCCAAGGCACCCATTGGATCCCATGGTGCAAGCACGATTGGTTCTGCTTCATAGGCAGCTTGTTCTTCTGCTGTCAGCAATTCTTTACGTACAACGATTTGGTAAGTGTATTCGTCCATCCAAGCATCTGAGGCAACAAAGTAACCATCTGTACCGACCTTGTCTCCCCATGAGTTTTCAACTTTCCACTTAGTTGATTTACCATTTTCATCCAAATCAACACCTGTCAAGACCATAGCGTGGGTCATCAAGCTTTCGCTGTAGTCCAAACGTCCTGCCTTGTCTTGAGTGAGTTGAATGTCCATACTTGATTCAAAGTCATAAACATCTGTCGCAAGGATTCCTGCTTTACGGTTGCTGAGCTGGCCGACATCTGAACCAAACCAGACAGTTTCTCCTGTTTGCATTTGGGCAATGGCCAATTCTTTCAAGCGTTCCATCGGTACGTTGATGTAGCGAACTGCACGGCTACCAACAACATTTCCCAACATCTCAACTGTGTAAGATCTACCGTAAGGTTTATCAGCAGTTGGAGCATTGATCACAGAAACATAGTCTTCTAGTGGAAGGTCAACATATTTCTTGTAAAATTCTTGTGGCGTGATGCCTTTTTCACTTTGGTAGTTGTTATCCTTATCGCGATAAGCAAAGTCAAATTGACGTGGTGGGAGACCTAGTGACATGGCAAGGAAATTAAAGATTTCTTGTAAGAGGTCTTCTTTCTTAGCTTGAACCGTCGCTTGGTCAGCGCCAGAAGCCAAGAGGTCACGCAAGATTTGAGCATCTTGACGAAGCAATTTGTTAAGGATTGCATTGAGCTCACGGCTACTGCTAGATGAAACAGACTCTGGATAAACAGACTTAGGAACGACACCGTATTTCTCAAAGAGAGAAACTACCATATCCCACTGACCACCATCTTGTTGTGGGGTTTGGAGTAGGAAGCTAACCTTGCGGCTTGTCAATTCTTGGTCAGCAGTCGCAATGACTTGCTCCAAGAACCAGTTAGATTTTTCATACTTGTCCCAGAAGAAGGTGTGGGCTTGTGACAATTCAAAGTTTTCTAGTTTGTATTGAGAGATGAGTTTGTGGCGGAAAGTATTAAGTGCCGCAAACATCCAGCAACGACCAGATGCTTTCTGGTTAGTGACCTTGTCCTTAGTCAAGTCAAGTGAGAAAACAGGTGTGTTGTCTACATGGCTTTGGCGACGCTCTAGGGCTGCAAAAATTCCATTGTGACTGGCAGCATTTTCGATAGCTTGGTATTTTACATTTGCTTCATAGTTGGCAAATAATTTATCTGTAAATGATTCTTGAATCGCGTTCATAAAATCCTCCTTTTTTCTTACTGTCTATTATAACGCTTTTCACAAAGGAAGCAACCAAAAACTGAAAAAGGTAGGGATATTTCCCCTACCTTTTCCGATTATCCAGTTTATTGAACACTCTCAAGCAACCCTTCTAGTTCTTCCTTGGTTAAACGACGCCATTCTCCACGTTTCAAATCCTCATCCAAGGTCAAAGTTCCCATGGTTAAACGTTGCAAGTCCACAACTTCCTTACCACAGTAGGCCACCATCCGTTTGACCTGGTGGAATTTCCCTTCTGCAATAGTCACTCGAACCAGACTTTCAGCCTTTTCCCTATCAATAGACAAAAGCTCCAGTTTGGCAGGCTGACAGGTAAAGTCCTTGAGCGGAATGCCTTGCGCAAATGTCTCAACATCTGCATCTGTCATCATTCCCTTGACCTGCGCCAGATAGGTCTTATCCACATGGCGTTTTGGTGAAAGAAGAGCATGAGCCAGCTTGCCATCATTGGTCAAGAGCAAGAGTCCATGCGTATCGATATCCAAACGTCCTACAGGGAAAACTTCCTTGGCACGTGCATAGTCATCCAACAAATCCAAGACTGTCTTGTGTTTAGGATCTTCAGTTGCTGAAATAACACCCTGGGGCTTGTTCATCATATAGTAAACAAACTCCTCGTAGTCTAATTTTTTACCGTCAAAACAGATCTCGTCTGTCTCTTCATCAATTTGTAGCTTTGCAGATTTTTCTTTCTTGCCATTGACCGTCACGCGCCCAGCCTTTAGAAAGTTTTTGACTTCCGTCCGGCTTCCTACTGCACAGGCAACTAAAAATTTATCTAATCTCATAGGGCTATTATATCATAAAAAGAGAGCGGTTTTCGCTCTCTTTTTCTCGGATTATCTTTCTCCAATTTATTTTTTAATCATACCTTCTATCCCTTTGAAAAGAATTTCTGATATAGCTTTTGGATAGCCTTCATAGCCATTCTGTTCTGAAAGAGCGTCGATAATATTTCTAATTTGACCATCTAAGATAATGGTTACAGCAGGAACGAGTTCATCTGAACCTTCTTTTTTAAACATTTCTTGCATAATTGATACTTTGTTACTCATATTTACTCCAATCTTTTTTAAGAATTTTATTCATAGTACTCCACGAGACTTACTATTCATTCTCACCTTCCGCAACCAAATCATATGGAAGATTTTCACTAGTTAAGTTTTTTAATCACTTTATTCCTTTTATGTACATTATTGACCACACAAATGTAGAGAATGAATAAGAGAACCGAATAAATCAGCAATCCTAAAAACTTTGCATAGACCAGGTAAACTATCAAGGAACCTATCAAACTGATACTACTAATACAAATAAATAAGAAAGCAAGATTTCCATTTTTCTTTGCTATTTCTAAGAACTCTGAGTACTCAATATCTGTAAACAATGCCGGATATAAATCCAAGTCTTTGTCATAATAGTCAACTACAAATTTCCCTATGAGCAAGGAAAGACAGGAACATAGAATGAAGCTAGAATATTTGATAGTAGGGATATCAAAAATGGTTAAACCATTCAGCAATCTAATAATGGGGAGAGATAGCAAAGTGAGTCCAAGAGTGTAATAGTGTTGATTCTTAGAGGTTCTTTCGAGAATGGAAAAGTAAAGTCTCTTTTCTTTTAAGTCATAATAGACTATTTTGTTTTGATACAATCCTAGATTAACTAGTTTCCTATTGTTTTTCATTCTTTTAGTCATTGTTCAACATCTCTTTCTCAAACCACTGGACTTCAATTTACTCTAATCTCAGAAAATCTCTAGCTCACTTCTTATACTAGAGAAATCTTTCCCCTTTGTCAACATTTCGCCGGTGTTTGCCCTTTATTAGAAACCATTCTCACTTCGAGTTCGCAACAAAAAAAAGCCGCCTGATTGGGCGACTTAATTTTTTTATAGGGAGATTATTATGAAAAAGTTTTAGGAGTATAAGTTAAGGTCTTCTTAACTTATGAGATAAGTATACAGCTCCTATCTTAAAGTTTCCTTAAGTATTTTTAAATGTGAGATTTTTCCATTTTACTTGCCAGTTTTTCTTAGATAAACGCTGTTGATAAAGCTTCATCCGGTCGTCATTTTCTAAAAAATGGGGAGTTGGAGAAACCTGAAAGTTCAAAATATCCTCTAAACCATAAGGAGCAAAGAGCTCTAAAGTTGCATCAGCATGCAAGCGAAGTCCTATCGCTGTACAACGTTCGGGATATTTACTCATAGCGTCACAGGAATTCACATACGGTTCCGTATGGGGACTATGCTGATGCATATAGGCTTGATTCTTCAGCTCCCATTGATACTCGGGAAAATCCTCTCTCAACTTGTTTTCTATTGCCAGCGTTTCTTCATAACTCACCTCTGGGTCAAAGAAAATGACATCCACATCCGTTTCACGGTCAAAGGCTGGTTTATCTGACAAGAGATTCCAAATAAAATTTCGAACTGAACCAGCCGCCAACCAAGAATCTTTCAACTCCAAGTCACAGATGATAGTCAGAATAGCCATCATGTCAGGATTTTCTCTGAAAGAGTCTAAGATTTCAGTCTTATTTTTCAATATATTCATACCCTAAATGTTCATAAGCCTTAGCTGTCGCGACCCGTCCTGAACGAGTTCGCATGATAAATCCTTTCTGGATCAGGTAAGGTTCATACATATCCTCTACTGTCTCACGCTCTTCGGCGATATTAACCGAAAGAGTTCCTAGACCGACAGGTCCGCCGCCATACATCTCAATCATGGTGCGAAGGATTTTTTGGTCTACATAGTCCAAACCTTCATGGTCTACATCCAGCATAGTCAAGGCCTTATCCGTAATGACATCATCAATCAAGCCATCGCCCATAATCTGGGCAAAGTCACGCACGCGCTTGAGAAGACGATTAGCAATACGAGGAGTTCCACGACTGCGTAAAGCTAACTCGGAAGCAGCTTCATGGGTGATTTCCATCTCAAAGATATCTGCCGTCCGCTCGACAATCTCTGTCAAGTCAGAATGGGTATAATATTCCATGTGACCTGTAATCCCAAAACGGGCACGAAGAGGATTTGAAAGCATCCCAGCTCGTGTCGTTGCCCCAATCAAGGTAAATGGTGGCAAATCTAGATGGACACTACGACTAGCTTCTCCAGCACCAATCATGATGTCAATGTAGAAGTCTTCCATGGCACTGTAAAGTACCTCTTCTACCGACATGGGCAAGCGATGAATCTCATCAATAAAAAGAACATCTCCTGGCTCCAAGTCATTCAAAATCGCTACCAAATCACCGGCTTTTTCGATAACGGGACCAGATGTCTGCTTGAGATTAACTCCCAATTCATTGGCAATGACAAAAGCCATGGTTGTTTTCCCGAGACCTGGAGGGCCAAATAAAAGAACATGATCCAGCGCCTCATCACGCATTTTTGCTGCCTCGATAAAGATTTGAAGTTGATCCTTGACCTTGTCTTGTCCGATATATTCACGTAAATATTGGGGACGAAGAGTACGTTCAACCAACTCCTCATCACCCATGATTTCATTATCTAAAATTCTACTCATGTTCCTATTATAGCAAAAATCCAGCCCACAAACAAAAAAGCCACCTGATTTGGTAGCTTCTTTAGGGAGATTATTATGAAAAAGAAAAGTTTAGGATTTCTATTAAATAAAGTTAGGAGGTCTTTACTTAATGATTACATGATACATGAGTAAACTTAAAGTTAACTTAACCTATAAATTTTATTTTTTTGCTAGAGATTTTAACTACTACCAGCCAAAGCAGAAAAGTTAGGAGGCAGATACTCACCACTATTAAGTATGTTTCTTCCTTTGTTAAAAGGTTCTGCCAATTAAGCCGGATTCCTAATTTTTCTTGAAACTCTTCTAATAAGCTACTATTCCCCATAAATGTAGTTTCTAATTGCTCCTTCATTAAGACCTGTCTATAGAGAGAAGCAAGATAGGTAGCCGGTGTGCACTTCATGAGAACTTGAGCGAAGTTAGGAAGAATTCCCATTGGTACATAAGTTCCTACTAAAAATCCTGAAGCTGTACCTACAATTGTAGCCAATTTACCCAGACTATCTACTGACTGGAAATGATAAATCAAGAGTACATTTACCAATGTTGAAAGGAGACTACTTAGCAGCATGATTAAACTTATTTCAAATAGCTTACTCATAGCTGGAATTTCTTGAAAATAAAGGCTCATAACAATAAGCATAAAGGCTTGCATAACAAAGGAAATGATAAGGCTACTAATAAGATAAGACAGTTGCAAGCCCCAGCTCCCTAAATCTGTCAAAAAGAGATCCTGATCCACTTGATTTTCACGGTCTTGTACCATCTGGGTCAAAGCTGTAAAACTGGTTGTAATCCCAGTCACAGCCAAGGTTCCACCCATCAGCCAGTTATTTAAAAGGCTCTTATTATCAGGAAGTTGGGACCAGGCATCCATCAAATTTTTCTGCAAAAAAATGATATAGAGTAGAAAGGAAATCAAAGCTCCCAGTAATGAGAAAAAGACTCCTGAACGATTACGAAAATACAACAAAAAATCACGTTTTAATAAGGCTAACATTAGCGCACCTCTCTTCCTGTAAGGGCTATGAAGGCATCATCCATAGTTCCTGGACGAAATTCAAAGCTAGCAATCTTCTTACGAACTTGGGTCAAATAATCAATAGCTTCCAATTGGCTCTTAGGATAAAGACTATACTCAAACTCATTTTCCTTTTCCACAGGCATATTTTTAGGTAAGAATTTCTCCACCTGCTTGTCTTTAAAACAAATTTTTAAAAGATTGGAAGCGTACTCACTTTTAATTTCAGCAGCAGAACCTTGGGCAATAACCTTTCCATGATCTATAATATAAAGTTGATCTGCCTCATCTGCTTCATCCAGATAATGAGTCGTTAAGATAATAGTCATCCCTTCATCTCTTTGTAGACGATACAATAAATCCCAAATGGATTTGCGAGTCTGAATATCTAGTCCAGTCGTAGGCTCATCTAGAAATAAAATATCGGGATTGGCTAGGAGAGCCCGAGCAATGTCAACTCGACGTTTCTGTCCTCCTGATAAAGTTCCATAAAGTTGTTTCTGAAAAGCAGTCAACCCTAGTTGATTGATTAAATCTTCCACACGACCACCTTTAATCCCCTTATACTGCTGAGCGCGAATGGCTAGGTTTTCTTTGACCGTCAACTTTTCATCCAATACACTTGCTTGAAAAACAACTCCAATCCGAGTATTGGGCGCATAGATGATTTGACCATTAGTTGCTCTTTTAAGTCCGATTAACATTGAAATCGTGGTCGATTTGCCAGCCCCATTAGGTCCTAAGATTGCGTTAAAACTTCCTTTTTTAAACTCTAAATTTATATCTTTTACTGCTGTATAGTCTCCATAGTTCTTAGTGAGGCCTTTTACTTGTAAAATCATATTTCCTTCCTCCTTTTTACACCTTCAGTTTAACAAAAAGGAAAAAGAAAAAATATAGTTTGGTGCTATGTGGTCGAAATGGATGATTATGTGGTCAATTCTACCTTAAAACTTCTGCATTTGAACATAAAAAAAGCCACCTGATTTGGTGGCTTCTTTAGGGAGATTATTATGAAAAAGAAAAGTTTAGGATTTCTATTAAATAAAGTTAGGAGGTCTTTACTTAATGATTACATGATACATGAGTAAACTTAAAGTTAACTTAAGATAAAAGAATTATTTAAATTTTTTTCGATCCACCCAAATCATTCCTGTACAATCATAAGTAGATAAGGTTTCAAACCCCAGAGAACGGTAAAAACCCAAGTTTTTTTCTGTCTGTTCAGTCGCTAGTTGTATTTGGTAGGCATCCTTATAGTCAGCTAAGGCTTCTTTCATCAAATTACTACCAATTCCTTGGCGCTGATAGCTAGGCAAAACAATCAAATCCTGGACAAAAACGGATGAAAAACCGTCTCCAACCAGACGCATTAAACCAACGATTTCCTCACCATCACGCGCAAGATAAGTCGTTAGCGAATGAGACAAGGCCTGCTCCAACATCTGTGGCTGATTGGTATAGTTTGTCCAACCAACTGCCTGATAGAGATGTAAAACGTCATCAATTGAAACAGAGGATTCTTTTGTAAATTTTATCATAGTAGAACCTTTCTAACATTGCCTAAGCGATTTTATCTGCTGCCCATTTTTATCAAAGTTTTTAGGAGCCAACCATGTTTCCAAACGAGCTTTGACTTGTGGCCAGTCCTTATCGATCATGGACAACCAATCCGTATCTCTGGTGCGACCTTTATAGATAACAGCTTGGCGGAAGGTGCCTTCATAGACAAAGCCCAAACGTTCTGCTGCTTTTCTAGATTGAAGATTGAGGGCGTCGCACTTCCACTCATAGCGTCGATAGTTGAGTTCTTCAAAGACATAACGGGCTAGCAAACAGTGAGCTTCTGTTCCCATCCTGGTCTGTTTGAGAGCCGGAGAAAAAGTCACCGAGCCAACTTCAATGGTGCGATTGGCTTGGTCAATACGCATGAGCGAAAAAGTACCCAGTGCTTTACCAGTCGCTTTATCGATAATCGCGTAGTAAAAGCGATCCTTTTGCTCAATCATCTGCTTTAAAGCTACCATTAACTCTTCTAGATTAGCCACAGGTGGTTGAAAAAGGTAGATCCACATCTCACGAGGACTATCTGGGCCATAGACAGCTAATAAATCCTCTGCATGCTTTTCCACCGATAGAGCTTCTATAGTCGTATATCGCCCTTCTATCCGTATAAGTGAAGGCAAAACTCCAGGTGTATCATCTACAGATTCACCAATCATCTGACCGTATTCATTTACTGGCATAACTTTCTCCCTGTCTCCCACTTATAAGTTTAAAGATGTGAATAGTATATCACATCTCACAGGTAATCTACAAAAAATCCTCCAGATTCTACTCTGAAGGACTTTTAAATTTATTTCGTTACGATATTTACAAGCTTATTAGGTACACTAATTACTTTCACGATTTCTTTACCTTCGATCTCTGCTTTGACTTTTTCGTCAGAGAGAGCAACTTCTTGCAATTCCTCGCGTGACAGGTCTTTAGCGACCATGAGTTTGGCGCGGACTTTTCCTTTGATTTGGACTACGATTTCAATTTCATCTTCAACCAATTTGCTTTCGTCCCATGTTGGCCAAGCTACATAAGAGATAGACTCGCCTGTTGCTGCCACTGTTTGCCAGAGTTCTTCAGCCAAGTGAGGAGCAAATGGAGCAATCAATTGGATAAAGCCTTTAGCGTAATCCACATAGAGTTTGTCTTCCTTGTTCGCTGCGTTGACAAAGACCATGAGTTGGGCAATGGCTGTGTTGAATTTCATGGACTCGATT
>OBXL01000069.1_pt1 | contig 74981 bp, 84 predicted proteins | sample 1476591 | NCBI WGS metagenome assembly OBXL01 (sample SAMEA2580155, study PRJEB22360) | human gut metagenome | biome: human gut; feature: human-associated habitat; material: faeces | place: Denmark | collected 2008/2010 | reverse complement strand
TCCCATATGAACTAGCATAAGTACAACATAATATTTTTTATCTACTTTCTCGTTTGTTACTTGTGTTGACATCTTACTTCTCCTTTTCTTGTATTATATCACTATCAATCTTCATCCCATGCAAAAGGCAAAACATCTTCAATTTCAATGGTTCGTTAGACACCTGGCTACAACTAAAAAAAACACCAGGTGGTGTTATAACTCTTCCTTTTCTTTGGCACGCGCCTACTAAAGATTAGTATCGTCCTGCAGATGCCAAATATAAAATAATAGCCAACAACACAAAACCAAATCCGGCCATCATAAAGCGGAATCTAGTAAATGTGAACGTTTTTTTCTCATCTCCCGATTTAAGCGAATCTTTAAATGCATAAAGGAGACATCCAATACCAAAACAACCAAATACTGCAATAATAGGAATCATAATCATTCTTCTTTCTTTTTTTGCTCCAAGAAACTTGTACCATCAAGCAGTTAGTTTCTTTACCATATTTTACCATAGTTAATCAAGGAAGATTTTAAAACTTAAATTAACTCACGCGCAACACATAGCTTTATCGTTTTTTTAGCGAAGACAGCTTTTTAAAACAGCTTTTACAAAAAAGGTTGCTCATCATTTCATCATCGTAGATACCTTCGATATCATCGAAACAAGAAATGTCTTGCCAATATTTATGACATAAACACCAACCATCCTCGCCGAATAAATGAGGTTTGGCGTTTCCATGTATATAGCCTGTATTATTATGTTCCACACTTGCCATAGGTAATTGCCAGTGAAATTCTTCACCATTCACATTAATTATTGTACTCATCCTATTATCCTTTAACCTCTCTAGTCCTTGTTTTAAACTGGTTATTTTGTCCCCTCTCACCTATTAGGCGCTTGTTACATATATTGGCTTTGATGTCGTATGATAGCTGCAACAAGATTGACACCAGTAGTAGCGTTCAGTTTTATCTTTGTTAAAACGGATAGCCTTTTGAGCTTTCTTTTCCGTTTCATAACATAGTTTATGTTTTCCGGCTTGAGGACAATAAACACCCTTTTTGGAATGTTCGAATGACTCTGTACCATGATAAAAGGCACGTTTTTTATGGTTTGAATGATAACTATTTCGGCTCATAACTTTCTCCTTCTTGATTCTTACCCTACTTCTTCGTGGCTAATATTCACATCACTATCATCATCTGATAGGGAAACAAATGATGATACTTTTAATTCTAAGCGATTTGACTCCCGTTTCTTGCGTGGAACAAAATAATCAATTACATCCGATGTTCGATAGATTGAACTCCCTTGATTGATTCCCAAAGCATCACCGGAATCAAGGTCTACCACAACTAGAGACGGTAATAAATGACGGTTTTGACAAAGATAGTCAATTTGTTTCTGTTCACTACCTAAAGACTCCAGGTAGTTAGCTACCTCTGGTTGAGCTTCGAAAACCGTAGCAATATGATTAACAACATAAAGCTCGATATCTAAATCTGTTAAATTATCAAAATCAATATCCACTTTTGGAAACTTAGTCTTTACGGTACGTACAGCAGACCGCCCTCTCTCAAGAGTCTTTGTTCTATCTTGTTTGGGCATCTCTTTCCAAATATTTCGTAAGTACAACAAATACATAACTTTCTTCCTTTCTTTTACATCAAACCATCATAGCCAAATACTTAGTCATTAAGGCTTTGCGTTTTTGTCGAGACGTAAATACACCCAGAACCTCCTCGGCAACAACCATCTTATCCATTGGTAAACTAACTACCTTATCGGTGTCAAGATCCACTAACATCACCAAAGGTAACTCATGCTTATTGGCTACCATGTAGTCAAGCCGTTCTGCGCGTGATAAAGCAGAAAGAAAGTTATACATCTCCATATTATCTTCAAACAACCCAGATATATGGTCAACCAGATAAAGGTCAATATCTATGGCAGTTAATTGGCTACTTACAATAGAATAGTTATATTGAGGCCCTTGAGCAATTTTGATCAATCGGCCGCATTTGCTACTGAAGGTCTTCTTCTCCTTCGGAGTGACATCTTTTGAAAAATAATTCTTTAGTAACAACAATGACATGACATCATCCTCCTTCTTGTTCTTCCCTCCCACCTAGACGTTTTAAGACTTTTTCTAAGCTGATAGGCATTGCTTCTTCTAGGACAGATTCAACATCTATGATTTTAGGAGCCCCACTCCTTTGATTATCTTGTTCAGCGTAAACAATCCGATACCTGCCCTCTCTTACTTGATATAGTACTTCTCCGCTTTCGGTGACAATCATTTCCCCACAAGCCTGAATGTAATCTACAAAATCTTCTTTGAGTTCTTGATTAAATTCCCTCAAAAATGCAAGTTCTTCTACACTATAGGGTTCATTTTTAAATGGACCTGGACTATAGGTTTCTACTCCAATTTCAAGTCGCTCTTCGTTTTCGTCCATCCATTTCAAGGAGCAGACAAAACGGATATTTTCAAATAAGCTAACAAGTTCATCGTCATTGTAGTCTACAATCTGAATAAGCTGGATGGTTTTTTTGTAACCACGCGCTTCTACTACTTCTTCCCAAGTCAGTTTCCCCATATAATCCTCTAGTAGTTCCGCTCTAGCTAATCCCATCCTCTTGATTTTGTTTAAATCCTTTCGGTAAGGATCTATAGACTGAGTGCTAAGACCTAATGCTTTTCCGATACCATAGGGGCGTAAGCCTGACTTAGTCAAAAGCCATTCAATTTTATCTGATAGTCGCATGGGACCTCCTTTACTATGTCTTTTATTTCTTGTTAATAATATTATACAAAAGTTTTTGTACTTTGTAAATAGTATATACAAAAGTTTTTGTACTTTTTATCTAACCTTTTGCAGTGGGTATAATAACCATATACTAAATAGAAAAGCCACCTAGCAGAAGGATAATGAGTACAACTTTGTTTTCTCCTACACTGCTGCTATCGACTAATAGAGGCTATCGTTAGACAGTTTATCCCAAAATAAAAAGGTACGCTGCTTAATCACGCGCACCTTTAATAAATATAATAATCCTATAGATGTTAAATAGATACATCATGTATGGAATTACTGTGGAAATAATGAATACTAACACTCTATATTAAATTAGCCATTTACAGTCCATGCCTTAGATAGATAATACTTAGTCAAAGCCCTACGGTACCGTTTATGTTCCAAAGCATACCCTGGTTCGTGGTCTTGGATAATTTGTCTAAGTGTCTGAACATCTGTATCATTTGGAGAAGCCCTCTGTTCAGTTCTAAGAAGCTCCTTACCAATTCTACAAAACAATTGTTTAGATAAGAGAGGTTCTAAAAACAATAGGCAATCCACTGTCATTTCCTTTTGACCACATCTAAATAAACGCATGTTAGAACTATACCGAGCTATTTCATTTTTAGAAAACCCTAGCTTAGTCAGACTGTCTGTTACAGACTTTGGACAAGTCTTTTGAAAAGTATCAATCTCATCCATGAATTGTTTGAAACTATCCTCCATAAGTCCTGCTGTAGAAAATTCTCTTATTTGTTTTTGAGTAGTAAGATGGTCCTTAAAACTACTTTTAGAAATAATTCCCTCATGAATGTTTATCAACTTCCTTAACTCATCGGCTAAGGCTTGTGACCTTTTAAAGTATAGGTGACGATCTAGTATTTCCTGTCCAACTACACAGATCGTCTCGGGTGTTAGTAATGGTAAAAAAGCAGAAAAGCATTTCACAGTTAGGGTAAGCTCAGACTTAGCCAAGAATGACATGTAACTAATCACCTGGTGAACCATATAGCCACTGTAACCTTTTTCTATAAGTGATTGTGTCATAGACGTTTGGCATCCTTCTCTGAATGACTGTATCTCTGACATAAACAAAGTATACTGCGCGTGGCCAATACCACCATCTGTAACTTTTTTCGTGACGTTTACCTCTCTTTCTATAGTCTTGATATCAACCGAAAGTCAATAGCTATCTTCTATCAAATTTCATCTAAGAACGTTGCTTCATCAAATCACTGACACGGTTATAAAATCGATTCAAATTATCATGATTCAATTCGACTTTATCATTTCTGTAAAATGCAAGTTGATATTGAGCCTTCTCTTTTCCGTTCTCAATTTCAACAACTGTAGAGGCATGTTCAACGCCATACTGCTTTGTAATTTCCTTTCCAGCTTCACTTTGAGCATTCACAAAAATGACTGTATCCTTCTCAGTTTCAGAAAGATGATTTAAGATTTCTGGGATAACAACATTACAGAAGTCACAGTTCAATTGGTAGACAACGTAAGTACGATTCTTAGATTTCAACTGTTCCTTACTATACAAATTCGGTGTAGCATAAAGTAGCTCTTTTGCACGCGCCTCACCGAAACTTCTTTCGATGATTGTGTCTTTACTAAATGTTACCATTGGAGTTTTATAAGCACGATATGTACCTAATCCGAATATAATGAAAAATGTAAGAATACAGGTAGTGATTACACAGGCTGCGCGTGAAAAACGCTTCATAGATAAGACAGTCATCAATACTACAATCAAAGAAATTAAACAGTCATACCATGCTGCTTGAAACACCCTTAAATGATTCCAAATAACTGAACTAAGCGAGCCTGTCACACCGACAAAAATAAGAAGTAAAAACAAGATATAAAATCTGAAATTTTTGAAGCGTCCCTCCATCATTCTCATTGGTTACGACTCCCTTCATTACCATGAACTTTTTGATTCATAGAAGAAAGTAATTCTTTACGATCTAACTCGTTATTATCACGTTTGCGCATTTCATAATAAAGACGTCCGATTGTCTCAAAATCACTACGTTCTTCTTCTTTTTCCAAGGCATTAATCTGCGCAGCGATTTTTTTTTGTTCCTTTTTGAGACGTTCCTGTTCCTCACGTTTTTCATCAAATTCCTGACGAAGTTCTTCAATTGTTTTTGGTTTCTTTTTAGCCATTAGGTTATCCTTTCGTTATCACATTAAATAAAACATAATAGAAAAAATAATATCTAAGTATTACCCACTCTTTATTTCATTTTCTATATGTTTTATTTCCTTCTTCAATTCCTTGGTCCATTTTATGATTTCAAACCAAGGTGTTGCATCAATATTGTTTAAAATGTCCCGATAGAACGTATAAGTAAGTTTTAATCGCTCCTTATCAAGAGCATCATCGACGATATGTTTTTCGCTCAATAGTTTGCTATATTGACTAGCTCTTTCGTAAAAAATTGTGAACTGTTCATGGTAGTCACTTATTAACCTTGTGCGTTCCATTTACATCCTCACTAACAACCGCTGCTTGTCTCTTTAGACTATTCATAATTTGTTGGTCCAGAACAAAAAGTTCCTTATCGTTCAATGAATCAACCAATAAAGAATAAAAGTCAGAAAGGTCCACGTCAAAGGTGTCATTATTAGTTCTAAGATATATTTTTATTAGAGAATCAATGAGGTAAAGAAGTGAATCTTTACTGTCGTAATTATTTTTAAACGGGGTATTCATTTAGTCAAACCTCCTTGCTCATCTATAGATGTGATTTTATTTCGAGCAACATCATATGTCCTCTCTACCCTCAGATTAGATGGGAGTTCAAATGGTAAATGATAACCCAATTCCTTTGTAGGTAATATGACATATTCATTGCTGAAAGACGTGAAGTTTTTTTGTGACTGTCTATTCAGTAATTGTTCCTGTAAATCATAGGATCCATAGTTGACGATAGGCTCCCCTCTAGGAAGCTCAATGAGATGTTCTGTTCTGCAAATAGAGTGAGCAATCAGCCACGGAGACGAAGCTAAATTAAACCCGTAAAATGTAATGTTAGCCTGTTTTAAAATCACAGGTAAAGGATTTCCTCTAACGAATGCATTATTGATTTTAGAGAAGAAATTCGATATTCTTCTTGAATATTTTTCGTCCTCTTTAACATTAAAACTGAAAAAAACAGAACTACCATTTGCTATCTGGTTATGCTCATACCGCAAAACCTTTGAAAGTAAGCGTGTCTGATTTTCCGTACCATTATCGAGCTCGATAAAGTATGGTTTGTCATCAACATAAAGTAATGCATCGGACACCAGGAAGTTACTAGTTGAACGGTCAACCGGGAAAATTGGGCAAAGTAATTGTTGGTAAAGATTACGTTCTGTAATCTTTGAAATTGCAAAGATGACTTGAGCAGTTACGTACCTTGTTAAAAAATCATGTTCATTAATTTTAGGTTCGCCACCTGTGTATAGGTTAGGGTAGTTTCGTATCGCTGTTACCTCTTTAGTCTCGTACATTTCGAGAAAAGACCCGAACACATCGTGCTCTTCTAAAAATGAAAACAACCATTTCCTAAAACGCAAATTCAAATAGTAAACATGTCGCCTCTGGTAGGTGTATTGTGTAGCTTTAGAAATAGGAAAGTTTCTATTTCCAATCAATTCCTGAAAGAAGTTTCTGTTATAAGTTTCGTTCTTACTTACTGATGAATAAATAGCCTGAAATATATTTCTATCAAAGTAAGAAAATCGTATGAGATATAACATAGTGAAAAGGTGGTCCTGGTTGAAATAGATTGACTCCCTGGTATTAACTTGATACTCTGCAATAGTTCCTGGTGGTATCTTTTTAGGAGTGAAAATAAACCTTTTATCCATTTATCTATAAATAACAGCTTAATACCATATATAGTACGGGTGATTCGTGAGAATTCTTCTATGCTGTAAGATATCAACTATCCGTTACTATAGCAGCCTTGAAACGACTTCCATTTTCCTGGCTTACGTTTAACTAAAGGAATATATCCGTATTTTAAGAATCCTAGACTCTTAAAATTAGATATAACCTTGAAATTACGGCTATTAATGCTTATTCAATGAATAATTTTACGTATAGCCCTATTATCCGACTAACTAAAAACTAGCGATAACCCCAACTACTAAGGCTTTTAAGCGACTTCTCCTTTCTTTGTTTAGCATATTATCTTGAAGTTTACCACAATCTGACAAGTCCCCTTTAAAACTAAAAAAAGGTCTATTAAGATATAGACCTTTTTTTAGTTATAAATCATCAGCATCAGATTGGTTCTCACCAATATTTACGGTATTTGTTAAGTTTTCAAATGGAGATATCTTTGCTTCCTTTTTCAGAGTCTCATCGTTGTTATTTTGAGATTCTTTTGCAAGGGAAATAGATGCTTCTTCTGTCAAAGGTTTGCCAAGAGTTTGTTCATCCTTTTCTCTTATAATTCCTTTAAAAGGATTCACTTCACTTCTACCGCTTCTTTCTGTTTCATCTGAAGTTTCTAAAATATCTGAGTCAGAATATTTACCCAATACAACTTCCTGTTCCTCTTTCTCCAACGAAGTTAGTGGTACAGAAACCTGCTGTCTTGATTCTAGGTAACGAAGACGACTTTGCTCCAACCAAATATCAAAAATTTCACCATCTTCAACATCATTAGTTGGATCAAAAAGTTTGTAAAGTGTTGTTTGATAAAACGGAATAGGCGTACCTTCTACCCCGGATACAACCTCGCCATCCAACTGATAAGAACCAAAGAAATGTCCTCTATCTAATGTCCTTAACTTATCTGCGGTTACTTTTGATACCTCTGTTACACTTTCACGGATGCTACGAGAATTATGTACTTCTCCCTCTAAAAAATCACCGTCTGACATAGTTCGTTGAATTTCAAAGCGTTCTTCCGTTCCAGCTGCTTTTACCATTTTTTCAATCGTTTCTGGGGAGCTATCTTGATAGATAAAGATATTACGAAATGAGTTAAGAAGGGCTTGAGTTTTTTCTTTTCCAAGTTCGGCTATGATTTGTTCTTCATTCTGGAAAGCGAAGGTGGCAATAATTTTGTACTTACGACTTTGGTTAAAATACTGCTCATGCTGCGGCATAATAACCCAAGCTCCTTCATCTCCTTTATACCCATAGTAAGGTGACTTATCTGGTACTCTTCGGAAGGTTGCGTTATGGAATAATAATTCCATAATACGTCCAATAGTTTTCGAGTCATTATCACCTAATGTCCCACGCGCAGAAGAAAATAAAACGAAGCCTCCTTGACGTAAAAAAGTGTCCAATGATTTTGTAGATTTTCTAAAGAATATGCGCCTGATATATTTATTTCCTGCCAACTCACGCACCGGGTCAATCGCACCTACTGCATGTTCTGCATGAGCAAAAAATTCATTTCCGTTTCTGTCTGTCACAAAACCGTTTCTAAAATAAGTAACGGCCTGTTCAACTAATCCGATATCAGATTTTGCATCTTCATACTTGATTTCTAATTCTGCTAAATCAGGTAAATGATCAGTTATGTAATCTCTAAATAAAGCTGGTTCATTCTCCGGATCTGATAAATATTTAGCCTCTTCCTGTTTGTAAAGTTCCTGATACGGAATACGATATTTTTCGTCAAAAACTCTATGACTATAAGCTAAATAAACTTCTGCAAGTTGTAGCCTTTTTTTTATAACTTCTGAATCTTCAACAAACTCTGCAAGCTCTTCAAATCCAGGCGTATCCCCTAGCAAATCTTTATCTAAGTAACTTCCTTCTAGTCGTGCAGAAGCCATAATTAAAATTACAGCATTTCGAATGTAAATACGTCCACGACCTTGGAAATATAGAGACGAGTCCTTTACAAACATTCCGACAATATCTACCATCAACGAGGAAGCCTGGTCAATAGATGCATCAAAAATATTAATACCTTCTGTATCTTCCTCAGCAGGATTTATTTTCCAAATCATCTGTCTAGGAAATCCAGTCTCCAAAATAATTTTATAAATGGATTTAATTAATTCTCCAGATGGTTCGTTAACATATAATCCACTGATCAATTCACTTGCTACACCACTATTAATCCATTCGTCATTTATTTTTAAATAGGCTTCTCGAAGTTTATTTTTATAAAACTCTGAACCAACCTCTACACCTCTTGTAGCAGCAACCTCGTTAAAATCAGATACATTTTGCCTTATAAAATCTGCATATGCATGTACATAATCTACAACCTTAGCAACATCTTGTACGGATTCAGGCAACAGGAAAGCCTGTGATTTACCAGTACCAGTTGGACCAATAATTGCCGTTGATAAATTACGCTCATTATATTTAATAACAACCGGTTGATTGTTTTGACTATCAATCCCTAGTAGAACATCTGGTCTAGCATATCTATGTCCTCTTTTTCGTAAAATATTAGTTCCTTTCAAGATAGGACTTGTGGTATATTTGGGGATTGTAACATCGTGAACTAAAAAATAAAGAAATAAATTATTGTAGTATCTTTTTTCAAAAAAGCTTTGGTAAAATCGACTATATGTCCTGGCATCTTTTTGATACGTGTTGTAGAGAAAAAATAGGAAAGCGATTGTTGGTAGAGACAAAAAAATCAAATTCCAAATTTTATTTAAAACAAGATAATCAAAAACATAAGGTGTTAAAAACGGAGAACCGTTTTGGCTCAAAAACTCTATAACGTTATCATACATATTGTTGACGAAGGACAACAAGTAATAATTTGTTACTAAAAGGATTAAGTAACAACTATAAAGTATGGAAATCATAAACGATAAACCTAAGTATTTTTTTGCAGTGTTAGCTCTATCATTTCTGTCGATATATGTCCGTTCAGAAAACAAACGATATCTTTGTTGACTTGTAATATTGGTATGACAAAAACCAATATAAAGCGAAGAATAAATACAAAAAAGGACAAATAGAACATACCAAATACTAAGGCTTCTATCTTCAATCGAACCGAAAAAAATCATTTTCAATAGATTGATAAATAATATCCCATTCACCGTCAATAAAATCCATATAAAACCCTTTAACGAAACAAGGATAAGATCAATAAGTCGTAATCCTAGAATTTTGTATCGAAGTTTCCCAATAATATGATTAACAACGACTTCTCTTACTTTATTCATTTTACCTCCCTAAATACTAAACAATTGTAGTGCATTGATGATTATTTCTATAAGTGGAATAGATACCCCTAATATAATCACCATTACTATTGTAAATTTACGATATCTCCCACGTATTTGTGGGGGTTCACCGGTTACTAAGTACCAAAATTTCCATAGATATCTCTGTATTAAAGATAGAGGTACTACAGATACTATCAATAGTATTTCCATTAAACGCAATAAACCAATCAATACATCTTTAACAGTAAACATTTGGTTATAACTATAACGATAGAATAATGACAATATAAACATTGAACCAAAATGATAAAGGTAAAATACTATTAAAATAATGAATATCTTTTTGCTTAAGTATTGCTTTTTACTCCAGTTATTAGTTTGGTCATGTTGAAAATATTGCTGCAATCGTATAATGAAAGTAACAGCAAAGCCAATATTAATAAATAAAAAGAACCAATGGAGCCAACCTGGAGCATGCACCAAAGTATAGCTATATATGTTATTAAAAAATTCCATTAAAACACCTCACAAGTGATATTATAAAGGCTAATTAGCTTATAAATTTCAAACTAAAAATATATACCTTTCCCCCACCCTAAGATAGTAAATACAATCGACAGTCGCAAGTATTTATTTAGATGCATAGGCAACCGATTCAAGTAAAAACATCATTATCTATATATCACGTATTTTATATAGATTTACCATACATCACCTATAACACATAAGCTAAGTCCTGTATGGATAGGTGATATATGATGTAGTGAAAATTATGTACAGTAATACTTTAGATAGAATACACTATAAACTACATTACACAAAGAACATGATGTAGCTTATATCTGTGCATCATATAAAGAACATCTATACATTGAAAATATTAAAAGTATATAACTAATTACCATACATCATGTAGTGTAGTAATATATAGTGTTTAACGCTTGCTATATATATATAATATGATATACTTTTAATATAGATGGTTTTACATTAGGTGATACATCACCTATCTTAAGGCGTTATATATTACTTATACTTATGGAGGAAAGCTTATGGCTGCAGTAGCAATTGTGTTTTTAGACGAAAAAGGAGGAGTAGCGAAAACTACAACTACTAAACTAATATCCCAAGATTTGAATAGCAGAGATTATAAAGTTTGTGCTATTGATATGGATGGCCAATGTAATTTCACAATGGCTTCGGGAATTCCAGTTGACACGGAAAAAAACATCTATACAGTTTTAAGAAAAGAGTCAGATGCGATTGAGAGCATTGTCTCTACAGATAGCGGAGATATCTTACCTGGTAGCCCAATGATGAAAAATTGGGAAGCTGAATCTGCCGGACTAAAAGATAGCATGATTAGGTTGGGAAACCGATTAGAACCAATTAATGAGTATTATGATTTTACGTTATTTGACACTCCACCATTCTTAGGAACCTCTACTTCTAGCACCCTTCTCGCTAATAAGAAGGTTTATGTGGTCATTCCAACAACGCCTAACGATTTTGGAGTGATGGGGGTAATTGATACCATAGAGGATGTTGAAGCCATTAAAGATAGTTATGGTATTTTCGGAGTAGATATCCAAATTGCAGGTATAATCATTACTCAAGTAAATAGAGGAAGTAGCCTTAGTCGAAAATCTATCAAACAAAAAGAAGCTAGGGAAGCCGTAAAACGAATTGAGGAAATTGCTGAAAAACATGGAACAAGAGTTTTTGATCAATATCTGTATGTGAATCAACAATATATAGATTTTGTTGCAAAAAGAGAGAATGTCTTTACATCAACAAAATATGATGTTCCTAAGAAAGAAATTCGTAGAGTAACGGATGAACTTTTAGAAGTTATTGGGAAAGGAAAATAAACGATGTCCAGTCTTAATGTAATCTTGCGAAGGATTTGTAATGAAATTGATACAGCCATTCAAAACAACGATTTTGAGACGGCTAAAGAAAAATTTGACGGCTCTATTAAAGGGAGAACAATTGAAAAGGATGTTTTAGATGAACTAAGTAAGAAGCATGACGTTAGCTTTCTTTTACAGGATGAACCAAAAAAAGAAGTAGCAGTTATTGATAAAACAGAACCAGTCACTAAAGTTAGTGTGGATGAATCAGCTGATACAGATATTCTTTTACCTGCAGCTACACCTAGCGAGAAAACTAGGGCTAGCTTTAACATGACACAATTATCGCTTATCCGCTTTAATGCTATCCGTGCGGTACTGGATAACGAGGATTTGAACGGAGATAGCGGTAATTATCCACGCCGTGGAGGGTCCGATAAACTTTTCACAGAACTCCTCAATAATATTTACCAACAATTTAACCCATCTCAAAAAGAGCTATTTAATAAAATTATTGAATTAGAGATGCTTAAAACAAAAAAAAGAAAATAAACAGAACTGAGTAGTTCTGTTTTTTTGATTTATAGATAATAATTGTACTAGTTATTATAGTTATCATAGTTATAATAAAGTTATTATAGTTATTATAGTTATAAGGTGTGCCAATCTCAAGAGGGACAAGGGTTTTCAGCTATATATCTAATAGATTAGTGACAATAACTAATAGATTAGTGACAACATCTATTAGTTTTGGGAAATAATCTAATAGATTAGTGACGATAACTAACGATTTAGTGACGACGACAAATAGATTTGAGACAACATCTAATAAATTTGGGGAAAGAGAGGGGAATACCCTTTCTTTTTACTCTAAATTTAAGAAATGCGTAAAATTAATACACTATATCTAATAGATTTGAGACAAGAGGAATATATCGTGTTTTAGTATGCCCGAATTTGTTAGATATTGTTATCGGTGAGCGTTTCTACATCGTGTATATCTAATAGATTTGGGACAGTTAAAAAAATCTGTTCTGTATTTCTATCAAATGCTTCAGATATAAGGTGTTTGACGATACAAAAACATAAGGATTTCACTATAATATCTAATAAATTTGTGACAATTTATTGGAATTAAAAATACTTTCCCGAAATTATTAGATGTTTGATTTTATATCTAACAGAATAGGGACAATACTAGATAATATCTAACATTTTTGGTACAATATGATAAATTATAAAAAAGCAGGTTATCATAAATGTCACAAATACCAAACGATTTATCTGTTATCAAACCATATGATGAAATCAATATAGATGGTTCAAAGTCGATTAAGTACGACAAAAAATTGCCAGCTCTTTTCCATACTGGAAATCTGAAAAAGATAGAAAATAGCCTTGTTGAAGTTATCTTTGGGCAACTAAAAGATCGTGACGGATTGGTCACGATAAGTTTCAGCGATCTTGCTCTATTGGCAGATTACGCTAAGAAAGATGCTAAGACTGGAAAGAAGCGACCTAAATTAGGAAAAGAGTTTAATAGCATTATGGAAGAACTTGTTCCTAAATTGAAGGGGATTTCTTACGTCAATGTCCTTGATCATGAAGTCACCGAGGATGGCTTTATCAAAGATAGAGAATTTATCTCTTTATTTTCTCCCACGACACGGTTGAACCTAGACATGGGATTTATCCAATTACAATTAAGCGATGAAGAGATACCGGCCGGTGAGTATATTGATGAAAATGGTGAAACCCAACAACGTATCATAAAAATCAAAGACCTCTTTAACAGTAGTCAGTGGAGCACTGAGACTAGAGGTTTTACTGGCTTTATTGAGTATGGCCGCGAAATACACAATGCTTTAAGCACGGTAGCTGGTCAAGACTTATTTCGATTTCTAACAGGATATCGAAACACAGGTTATGTGACAGTCAAAGCTGATTTTTTTGAAAAGGTAGTTCTTAATTTAGATACAGAGGCAAAGTTAAAAACAAAGTCACAATATTTGAATAAAGCGCTCAAAGATATCAATTCTCTAAAAGATCAGGATGGCGAACAGATTGTTCAGAATCTTAAAGTGGAAAAAATCAAAAAAGGACGTAATATTGTTCGCTATATTTTCACCTTTAAACCATTTACACGTGACCTAGATACCATTGAATCTATCAACGGAAAAGAAGTTCACTTTAGTGACAATGAACAGGCCAAAATGAACGCACGTCTTAACGGGGACTATAAACTAGTGTTATCAGAATTCAGGAAAGTATTTGGTAAGAAAACTAAGTCTGATAATTACTACAATCACAAACAATTGAAAGAGTTTACGAAGGAGTTGGGTCCAGATTTAGTTATCGAAGCGCTAGCAAGGACAGCTGCGAACGGGAAAACTTTTGGATGGACAAGAGGTGTTCTTCGTAATTGGGTTGCAGCGGGCTATCATTCCCTAGAAGATATGATGCAGGGACAAACTAGAACAGTTGATACAAATATAGAGAATGATAACATTATTAATAATGCGCAACCATCAACTCCTAAGAAAAATGCTAATACCAATGTACCGGATTGGGTACCTGGTAAGATTGATTTCACACCAGAGCAAAAGGCAATCGTCGGACTTTTTGATGATCTCCAAGCTAAGGAGGTATTTGATGATGCTGATTATCGTTTGGAGTCAAGTTTTCTAGCCTTAATAAAAGATTTTTATGTAGAAGGGCAACATCCTTATATCAATTTGTCTACTCATAAAGACCGATTGGCTTTAAAAGAAAGAAAAAATATATAAAGAAGTAATAAAAACAATATATGTAAAAGCTATACATGATGTATGGCTTTTTTAGTTTTAAAGAGTATAGGTCAAATTCTGGTAAAGTATATGTATTTAATACTACAATTTTTGAAAGGTTACCATGGAAGATAGAACAAAACAATCACTTTATGAGCGATTAAAAGCAAACAATTCTTTTTGGACCTATTTTAAACGAACACAAGATAGTATTGGTGATAGGAAGGCATTGACTTTTGTAAAACCGTATAATGGGGTGTTTGTTGGAAGAGAAAATGAGTTGAGGAGGTTGATGCATACCGTATATACACCTAAAGAACCGTTCGCTGCATTAATTGCCCCACCCGGCGCAGGTAAAACAACGGTTGTACAAGAACTGGTCCGACGTATTAACAATAATGAGGTAGTGAACCCTCTTAACTATGAGTTAATCATATTGAAGTTATCATTGCCAAAGATTGAAAAAATCGGACGAGACAAACTTGCCTCGACAATCTCAAATATTATCCCAACCATCAAAGAGTTGCAGGATAAAGCGAGAAAAGAGTTGAAGAACTCAAATATCAAATTTGCTCTCTTTATTGATGAATTTCATTACATGGTAAAAACATTTCTCAAATCAACAGGAGATTCATTGGGCTCAGATTTGATGAAAGAAGAAATGGGAGAACAAAAAGATCCAATCATTACATTTTTTGCAACAACCGAGGAAGAATTCCAGAAATATATTGTTTCAGACGGAGCTTTCAACGACCGCCTAACACGTTATATTTACTTTGACCCGTATACTCACGATGAGCTAGTTGCAATCAATGCTCGAACTTGGGACGATCTTCTAGAGGATTGGGGGTTGGCCCCTCACCCGTTAAGTAAACCAATTATTGAGTATATTCTACATAATAGCCATGTATACAACAGTCGAATGAGCGAACCCAGACGGTCAAAACAGTTTCTTGAAACCCTTTTGCCATTTTATGTTTTAGAGAACAAAACAATTACTCAAGAGGTTGTTCAAGAAGCGTTTGCTTTATCTAAAAATATTAAACCAGATGCTATAATCGATGTCTTTGAGGCGATTAAACAACTTGAAACTCGTATCAAAGGGCAAGAAATGGGTAAAACGCAGCTTTATAGGATTCTAAAGCGCTTCTTAGTTCGTACAGGTATGAAAAGGAAGCGACCGATGTTATCTTTATTTTTGGTTGGTCCGTCTGGTGTTGGTAAAACAGAGATAGGCCGTATTTTAGGAGAGGTTGCTTATGGTAAAACGGCCAATCCTGATGATAGACTCCTTCTACTAGATATCCCGATGTATTCTAATGTTCCAGATGGTGGAGGAGTGAATATAATGAACCAGGAAATTGGCCAAAAAGTTCGCAACTCCCAAGAGTATGTCATCATTTATGATGAAGTAGAAAAAGGGGTTCTTTCACCAACTAATACCAAAATTGGAACAAATCTCCTATCTTCATTCCTAAAGCCAACAGAAGAAGGGGTTATTAAGTATATTGACCGTTTTGGAACTTCATATAAATTACCCATCCAAAATAGCATTTTGATTTTTACTTCCAATGCTTCATACGAAGTCATAAATGGTATTGAAAAATATAACTCTAGTCAATTAATAACAACTAATGACTTGGAGTTTGACCGCATTCAGTTTGAGCAACAAGTGAAAAAAGACCTTACTACCAATAGAGGGTTTACACCAGAGTACCTGAGACGGATTGATGGATTAGTTATTTTAAATAAACTAAGTGTCTATAATGGTATTCAAATTGCCACAGAAGTTATTGAGCAAAAATTAAAGGAACTAAAAGATGAATTAGGAATAACGGTTTATCTTCCAGAAGATACCTACTACACCTTTGATGAAATCGAAGGTGCTCCTAAGTACAAACGGAAAGTCAAAGAAACAATCAATCCAGAGACGGGTACCATCGAAGTAGAAGAAGAATACATACTAAATACCATCAAACGATTCAATCCTGAAACTAAACAGGAGGAAGATTTTGAAGGTTTTGTAGCTTCTCCGTTTGCTGTCTACATAGCAAATACTAAGGCAAATATGAGCGATGCCAATGCCGGGGGTGCTAGTCAAATTTATGACATATTGAGTGAAGAGTTAGATGGTCTTCTAGGGGATATCAAATTCCGTTATCCAGATGTTTCAGAAATTACCCTTACATTTAAGGCTTGGGATGCAAACAATCAAGAAGCAAGGACATTTTTAGATGACGAACCAACACTTTCTTATGTCCGTAGAGGAATTAATCCTACCTGGGTTAATTCGGTCGATATGACTTTAGATTATAGTTTGACACTGAATCGAAAGTTATCGATACAAGAAAAGGAGGTAAAAGAAACAAGTGAAGCCTAGAAAAATACTTAGTAAAACCTTATTGATGGCACTGCTAGCTACTGGCATATCAAGTGGTGTGACGATAAGTAGCACCTTTTGTAATGAATCGCCTCCAATCGCCTACGCTGACTCTCAGAAGGTTTCCATTGAGATTGATAACGCAAAGGTAACAAGGGCTTACGGCAGTCACAGTGATGGTGAACTGAATAAGAACGGTGTGGATTTTATCAAGGTCCCTCATTTAACCACTTACGGTTCTAATGGTAGTACGGTGTTTGGTGGCGGAAATGATGTGTATATCAAAAAATCGGACCTTAACAAAAAGGCAGGTAAAAGTGTAACTCCCAAAACACTTTATTATTTGCTTGGAAGTGTAGATATTGATCCATATAGTGAGGGGGAAGCCTCGACTGTCTTAATCTATTATGAAATTGGGAATGGCAAAGTCAACTATGATGGTCAGAATGGTTTCTGGGGGGCTTCCAATGATGCTGTTAAAGTGAGTGATTTGTTAATATCTCTTAAAGGTAATGGGGAAGCAGCGGCAGGACAACAGGTTCCAATGACTAGTGACCTTTCATTAGGTGATAGACCAATTGTTGGTAATCTCTTGGCTGAGGTATTCTATACAGAAATGTCCAGTAACGGTGATTCCTTCAAGAAATCAGATATTGGTTACAGTACTATCGCCTCTTATCCTTCTGCAACGGCTTCTGTTGAACAAAAGGATGGTATGCCCTCGTCATTTACTTATTACCCTAATAATTTAAGCAAGTCTAAACAATCCACCAACGAAGGACAGACGTTAGCTAATATTCTTAATCTCTATGCTAATGCTGGTTGGCTTACAGTATCAAAGAGTGCAACGTCCTCTGCGACGACAACCAGTGATGGAAGTGATGGGCTCTTCGACACTGCGCTTATCGCCTCTGGTATCGGAGTAGGGTTCTTTAGCGGTTCTTTAGGAACATTGCTAATACTAGCAGGTGTGACATCGTTCTTACTTCAAAACCTATTAACTGGAGTACTGGATTTATTTAGAAACGTTATTGATGCAGTCGGATATATTGCCATACATCTTTCTCCAGGGCAGATGTTTGGAGCCTTGATTGGTGCTGTACCTTATCAAGGTATTAACCAAAATGGAGTTACAGCTGCCTTTGACCACCTCTTTAATCTAACATTAGGTTCCAACAATAAAGAAGCTATCACGAGATTTTTTAATAGTATACGTGGACTTGTTGTTGCCATATGGACGGGAGGAGCGCTTCTTCTTACCCTGATTTCGCTTCATAAATCCAGAGTCGGAGAAATTTTCGGGCATCTTAGAAAATGGTTTTTCCGAATCACCGTTCCATTTGCCTTTTTCATGTTCTTGTACCCGGCTTATAATAACGCTATCAACCCAACACCCGATGGGAATCAAGGGCAAGGACCAACAAACAAACAAGCTGATAGTGACCGAGTTGATGTCCTCAAGTTAGCCATCGCATCTAACATGGATCCGGCTTACATCTACTCTGACACAGAAGCATACAAATTATTGATTGCTTCTAAAGATTACGATACTAACAAATTCCAATTATCACTTGAACAAGTTAAGGCGCTTAATCAAAAAATAGAGGCTACTCTTGGTTCAGAATTAAGTACAGCCATCGGATACGGAAGTGGTTCGGATATTGCAGAAGATACCTTTAATGTGAATGACTATATTCAGGGTATTCAAAAGGCAGCAGGCCTAAATGCTGGTGTAGCTGCGAACGACCTGCCATCTCCACTAACATGGGATTCAGGAGACAATTCAGCAGTATATAAAGTATCAACAATAGCTCCGCTTAAAGATAAAAAATGGCGCTATTGGGACTTTACAGGAACTCATAACATCAAGTTCCGAGGAATGCCAGTTCTCTTTACAGACATTCCTGATAATGAACAAATAGCCACGAATGATGATGAAGAATCTGGTACACAAGGTGGAGTCTCCTATCGTAATATTGGTCGTGTCTATCACTCGGTAAAATATGATTCATCTATTTGGAACTCTACAACTGTTTCAAATCAAAACGCCGGAACATACCTTTATGGAGCTTCTCAGAACCCGACTGCTGTACAGGCCAAACCATCAACTTATAACGGTGGGGCAAACGGAAATAGTATGGTTAAAGACCTTACTAAACCTTACAATGCAACTGGTACATCATCCGATGAAAAGACACCGGAACAAAAAGTTAAAGATCCAACATCCGCAACTACAACCAAGTCTGATAAAGACAACAAGGATCTAGGAGCTGGTGGAGATGACACGCGCTATTGGCAAGCAGTTAACTCTTACATGATTGCCTTGTACAACAAATACGCAGGATTGAAAACAAGGAAACAGACTGGAAATAATTATCAATTTTCAAATCAATCTATGATTTTCTTGCTTCAATCTAATCTTCAATCAGACAAATTATCTTTCTTCGGTACTAATACATCTTATACAACAACCCAAAAAGGTAACAGCTCATCAACGAGTGACTTCAGATACTATCGCTTCATTAATCCACAACCAAGTGATGATAAAGCTACTGCTCTAGTTCAGAACTTCTTCGGAAATTTGGCTATAGCTATCTTGTATGGTGGTTTAATGGTCAGCATGAGCAAGATGAGTCTTACTGAGTTTGTTGGCGGATGGTGGAAGTCCTTCTACAACATTATTGTTAAATCCTCACTAACAGCTTGTGTGGCCTATCTTCTCGTAGATATTACGTTTAGGGTGCTGTTTATCTGGCTTCCACGAGGTGTCGATTTATCAAATGAATGGTTAGCTACAGCATCTAATTATCTATTGCAAGATACGGGACTGTGGTCCATAACATTAGGGGTTTTCCAAGCTTTAGTTGCCTTTTTCTTAGTCAAACCGATGATTAAGTGGACACTATTTGGTAAAAATACAAGAGTGTCTGTACTAGAAATTATTGTGTTTGGTTTGGTCTTTATGAAAGATGCTCTTATGCAACCGTTGAATCGCTTGGATGAATTTGTCTATGCTACCCCTAATTCAGATAATTACGTAGAACAAGGGGACCCTAATGGTAATGCCGGTGCTATAAAGATGATGCGTAATCTAGCTATGCTGAATTACCTAGATCGAACCATCAACCCTGTGGCCAATGTTGCTAATGGAGCAGGTTCGGCTTCACGTACATTAGGATTAGAAAACGAAGGACAACCAGGTGCCGGAACTGGCTCTCAAACTAACTTTACAGAAGATGGAGGAGCAGCCCCATTTGTTCCGCTTAATCAGAAAATTGCAAATAGCAAGATTGGTCAAACCATGAGTGGTCTATCTAATGCGCGTGGTTTAACTGGCAAAGCCGGATTCGTTGTAGGAGGAGCACTAGGTGCTTTCACAACTGTAGCTGAAAAAGGTGTTCGTTCGATGGTCAATAAACTTGGTTCATCTATAGGGAATGCTTCTATCGATTTCGATGATGGTCAAAACGGAGGCTCAGGTAATTCGCTAATGAGCACTGAAGCCAATATAGGTAGTGGTTTAATTGGCGAACAAATTTCAGGTGTTCAAAGTGACAATGGTTCAGTCTCAAGAACTAGTCATATGGGGGGAAATGGATTGTTTGGAACAGGATTGGAGAACTCTTTTGGTGGCGGTGAACCAGTAATAAGTGGTGAACCAGTAATAAGTTCTGAAACTCCATCGTTTGAACAACCAACACCAGAGAGAGCCCCAATAACTTCCGAACCATCACCGAACCATGAACAACCAGTAGTCAATGAACGTCCAATACCAGAAGATGTACTACAGCCAAGTTCAACAGATTCACGGACAGAAGGGCTCAATGAATGAGAGCACATTTAATTGATAAACGCATTAGATGTCCTGATGGTGTACAATTTCATCTATAACTAACAAAAAAAGGAGTACCAATGATTTCACAAACTTTAATTAATTTTATTCAGCCGACCGCATATGCAGGCGATGGAGCTGTTTGGGATATTTTCGATAAATTCTGGACAGCGCTTTTTGGAAACGATGTTCAAGCAGAAGCACAAAAACGCCTTGGTTGGGTATTGATACTTGCAGGGATTGTAGGGGCGGCTGTTTCTGCGGTTAGATTTGTAGTCGTTCTAAACAGAAAAGAAGAAGATAAGGGTGGCATAAAGCATGCTTGGAAATACCTACTATTTGCTATCATTTCAATCTGTGTCGGTTTTGCCGGTGTAGCTATTCTTATGCATATTGGTCAAGGGGCACAAGATTATAATGTATAACCTTTGAGAGAAGTCTGGAAAATTCCAAACTTCTCTTTTTTATTTTAGTTTGAAAGAAGCGACTGCAGGAAGAGGTATACTATAAACTAATACATGAAATAAGGTGGTAAATGTAGATGAAGAACGCAAAAACTGGTAAAATTTTAGGTATAAGCTCCATTGTTGTAGGCCTTTTATCGCCATTGATTGGACTCGTTTTAGGTATTACAACGTTAATAATGGCTAGGCGATATGAACTGTATAGCCTAGGAAATAAATCATTTAAACAAGAAAAAATGTTAGGATGGGCCGGACTCTTAGTCTCCGTCGTGATGTATCTTGTTAACATTTACATTGTAATGTTACAGAAAGGATAAAAAATGGTAGTAAAAGCACGGCATAAAGATAATATTGACGATAATACACCAGAGGGGCAAGCCTACAATCGAGCATACTTCCCTAACCTGTATAAGCAATTATTGAGAGAAGAAGTAATAGAATGTATGGACCTATATAATCAACACGCGCATCTTCTCGATAAGATTGTAACCCACACAGAACACGTTAACGAAAGTTCTCAACCTGCTGTCAATCTTGCTAGAAAATTGGGTTATGACCAGGTTGCAGATAATATATTAAAGAACAGACCTTTGCATATGCGAAATTCAGTAGAGGAGCCAGGGCATGGACCTGTCGGGGTTATCTTTGAAGAAGAGGGAAATTATTACAAGGACTATCAGATTAGACCACTCCCATATGTTAAGATGAAGCGCACTGTAGAAGAAAATAATATTGATGATTTTCTTGAAACAGTAGAAACATTAAGAGACTATATGTTCCCTAAAATGCAATCAGAAGATCATAAACCTAAAAAAGGTAAAGAGGGTGAAGAAAAGCACCTAGTGGATAATCCTTATGATTTCTTTGATGATAAAAACTGGAAAGTACCGTTCAAAAGAGGGTGGGATTTTAATTCCTATGCTAATGGTGCTGCATACCCAGATGCATGGACTGGTTTAATGCAACTAAAAGAACATATTTTTCAAGTAAATGAATTAGCAGTCGCTCTAAGACAACTGATTGATGCTGACTACTATATCCTATATAGTCTTTACGGCCATGAACACGAACATCTTAATGTCAGACGTGGGTATCAATTGCTCGAGTATGGTGCGATTAGTGAACTAAGAAATAGCAGGTGATAAAATGAACTATTTTGATACAAAAGAATATAAGAATGCTGTCGCAATTATTAAAAAGCAATATGCTCATCTGTGGGATTTGTTTAATACTTACTGTGAAAAAGTAGCTATTTATAACGATGTTAAAACAGACTTCTTTGACCACTTATCAAAAGTGAAGGACTATGCTGTTTATATGGACAAGCTTAGCCATGATAGTACAAATTATTACGCTACGGTTGTTGAACGCTTCCAGGAAGATGTCTGGAAACCACGTTATGAATCTGTGTTGGCCAAATGGGAAGAACAAGGGGTGGAACCTATGACGATTACTTCGGAAGATGGTAAGTTTACGACTATCATCCCTCGTCTTCTCTATTACGGTGGCGTTCCAATTGCGAATAATAAACAGTCACTTAAACGAACGCTAAAGTGGGCTAGATTTTATAGAAAAAATGCCGCACCAACTATCTCGGATGAGTGGGAAAAAGACCCAAGGTCTGCTTATGCTCATGGTTATAACGACATCCCATTAAGGTATCTAATGTTACAAGAGGAAGACTATTTCCAATTACCAGATTGGTCAGCTCCTTTAGACCCTAATTGGGACGGTGTAACAATTTATCCGGGATACGTGTTAGATCCAGAAGATGTTGAGAGCACAAAGGACTTTTTAAGAATGTGGCACCAAAACGGAGACGTTTATATTAAAAACTTGGAAATGGGTATAAAAGAGACAGAAGAATGTATTGAAATTTATACCTTCCTAGCGAAATGGAAGCCAACGATTTTCAACGAGTTTGTTAATTACATGAAAACTAATGGATATATCTATAAGCCATTAGAGCGCTTGATGCCAGAAGAATTACAATAATCAGAAGAAAATAGCCCTATTGAATAATAGAGGCTTTTTTTGATGTTATAGATATAATAAGAAAATGCTGCGCGTGGTTAGTTATAGGCCATTCTTAAGTTTTAAAGTTAGGTATTCTTTCCTTGATATAATTAGGCTATTAAAAAATAAAAGAGGAAAAATATGGCAGAAAAAAAGAAGACACAAAGTAGGGAACAATCCCCAAAAAATATGATTAAAAAAGCTCTATCATTACCTACAATGGGCAGCAAAAAAGCCCGAGTTGCTATTCTAACAGCAGTAGCAGGTGGTTCTCTCCTTATAGGATATTGGGGAGGTAGTGCCGCAAACAACCAAAACACATCCACTATTGCGACTTTTAATAGTGGAGTAGTCACAAATAAGGCTTTGTATAGCTATCTAAAAGATAACACTAACGGTTCAACAGCGCTTAAATGGACGTTGATATATGATGTTTTTGGTAACATATATGGCGATAAGATTAGCGACGAAGATGTTCAGACAGCTTATAACGCTATGACAGCTAATAGTAGTGGTCTATCCTACCTAGTAAATGCCAATAATACAAAGACTGACAAGAAATCCTTGCTAAAAAAAGTAAAACAAGAGTTAGCTTATGAGTACGGTGTTAAAGAGCACATAAAAGTCTCTGATGCTGAGTTAAAGACTGCATGGGCTTCCTATCGTCCTAATGTTGATATTCAAATGCTAGTTCTTGACAATAAGGAGACAGCTGACTCACTATATAGCCAGGTTCAAAACGGGGCAGATATCGAGACATTAGCAAAGAATAATCAATCCTTAGATGGAAACTCTGGGAAAGTGTTTACTTATCAAAATGCATCCAATTATTTTGATGAAGAAAATACAGAATTAGTCTACAACTTAAAGGACGGTGAAACTGCTTTGTTTACTATGGATATGACGGGAAACAACAATTCTAGTACTGGTCCTAATACTTATTACTGTATTGTAAAGATGGTCAAAAATAAAGATAAAGGGACCGACATGAGTGCTTACAAAAAAGAACTAGAGAACTTAGTTAAAACCCAAAAAATGTCTAACGACTCTACAATGGTTAATAATATCATTAAGGCGGTTTTCAAAAAAGCTAATGTGAAGGTCACAGACCCTTATATGCAAGCAGCGTTGAAAGACTATTTGAGGTAATCTATGGCCAAAAAATCAATTGAAGAGCAAAAAAAAGAGTTAGAATTACAGCTCAAAGAACTTGAAATTGCACAGTTACAAGAGGAACTGAATCAAGCGAGAAAAACCCACTCTCCTAAGAAAATCGAAGAAGGTGATTCATCAAAGCGCGTGGGAAGATTGGGGCGTATTAAAGATGGTATTGTTCACCTTAATGATTATGAACGGAACGAAGAAAATATCAAAGCAGGAAAATATGAGCGTGGGTCAATTATCTATATGCTTCGTAACATCCTAGTTGTCATCACTCAGTCCATTATGTGGGTGGGGGAAACGTTCGGTAAGTCTTTGGAGAGGTTCGAGGAACGCCTTAATGGGGGAAAAGGGGATGACACGCAGCAACCCCTGGACGAAGATAAGGAGGAATAGAACGTGGCAGAAGAGAGTATCCAAGGCGCATTACTACAGCAAGAACAGGAGAAGGAAACTAAGGCTAGACAACAAGCAGACCTTAGAGCGACTACAACGTCTGACTTTATGGTTGATATGCGTATCAAGAGATTTACCCAACCGGTTTATTTTAACTGGATGAACCGATTGACTGGAGGGCGTGCAACTACAGTGGCCCGTATCATTGCTTCGACAGTGGGTGTTTTATTGGTTGGCGTTTTTTGGTACATCTTAACCTCTTGGTTAACTGGCCGTGTGTCTTCAAGTAGAAGTATCCTTCCTACGTTGCTGATGATAGCAATACTCGTATTTATATCCTACAATGTTGTTCAGCCGGTTGGTCGTCGTACCGTCCTTAGCTACTCTCTGTCCGTTATTAAAGGGGTATTTGTCAAAGGTGGAGCTCACCGCTATCCTTTCAACATCATCAAAAGCTCTATTAAGGACGGGGTGGCCAAGACTCGAAATGGTCAAGTGATTTATTTCTTCCAAGTCGAAGGTATTTTTTCTCGAATCATGCTTAATAGCGATCTAAACCGGGCAAAACGTATCCTTGGTTTGCAACGAAACAGTTTAAATAATGTTTTGACAATGAATTTCTTTCAATCAGATAAGGTCAATTTTCAACCTCAAAAAGATTATATCAGGTCTATATCAGAGAGTGATACATCGTCAAATTACCAAAAGAAGTTGGCTAAGATTTATAATCTTCATTATGCTACAGAACTGAAAGAAGAAACTATTAAACGGACAATAGCTTGCTTTAAACTCAGGAGCATTGAAAGTCAGAAAGAACTTGAAGAAGTACTTACAAACTTGACACAACAAGGTGTAATTACTCGTTTGGAGATTTTACCTAAGAATAAGATAAAAGAATTTCTGGATAAATTATAGCTATCCTGGATGAAATACAACAACACGCCTACTAAGTTGTCAAAGGCTTAGTAGGCATATTCTTACTATTCAGTAATAGGAGGAAAGAGTTTATGTTACTTTTAGAAGATCCCGTACACTTTTATCGAAACGGGCGTTATTACTATATTTTCTATCTCGATATTCCGTATGGGAGAGGATTTGGGTTCTCTCCACAAACTATTATCCAATTAGATGATTATAATACAGTAGATGGCTGTCAAGTAACCTTGCTTAAGGCTCATCAAAATATTGTGCATGAAACCTACCAAAAAGCTATGGTAGACATGGATAAAGTCGATACAACCTCTAACGGTGCTTTTGGAGATCTTGACAAAAATGATTTGCACAAAGCTATTGTGGATGGTCGAAAAATTCACCATGCACAATACCAAAGTGAAAAAACAATCAAAAATAGAAGCGCTGTCCTTTATCGTTGGACCTTAATTATTCAAGCTAACTCGGAAGAGTTACTTGATGAGCAAGTAGATGTCATTCAGCGTATGTGGTCAGGTAAAGATGGGACAGTATTGGATCCTAACAGTCCGTTACAGTACATCGAACTAGAATTACCGGTTGGAAAAACATTTCAAGCATATGACCAGTTATTTGATTATTTGTCTTATAATGATGTAGATACTACGTTTACATCTACACATGAAAATTATGCAGGACTTGATTTTTACAGCCGATTAGTATTGCAGGATGAAAAGGGAGTAGTAGTAGGGTATGATACCTTAGCCTCTCAGCAAGTGACAGCAGAAGGTATGCGTTCAGCGCACGTACTCATAGATTTTGTAAGGAAAACTAAAGATAAGTCAGTTGTCGCTATCCCACGCGCATCGGGCCATAAAGCTTTTCAAAATAGAGAAACACATGAAGAGATGTCTATGGCATCTTGTTTCGCACAAGCTGCTGCTAATCAATTCACCTTAGAGGGGTCCAGGGTACATCATATTGTACTTAATGACTTTAACTATGAAAAGTTGACTAAAAATGAAATTTACAAAGCTATGGAGGAAGACTTTTCGATTATTGATATCAGTGAGATATCTGTTAATGCACTACAGCCATATGGTGAGTTTGAAGAGGGAAAGAATCTTTACACTTTGATGCAAAAGAAAATATTCCTTATTCTGAACATCCTAAGAAATTATACCCTGGATGAAAACAGTGAAGGGGATATCAAGACAGCTTATCGGGAAACTGTAAAAAGATATTATAATTCTGACCATAGAAAGTCATCATTTATTGGTATGCCACCTAATCGTTTCCCAATCATGACTAACTATCGTACAGAGTTAAAAATAGCGTTTGATGAAGCTAAAGGGCAACGTCGTGAAGGAAAGACGGACCGTGTGGAAAGAGTAATCGGGCAGATTGAAGAATCACTGGATGGGAATATCAAAATTCTCGGAGCTCCGACAAGTCTCAAACCATCAGATAAGATTCAAACCTATTATGACTTCTCAAAAATCGGAGATCGTAGGCAAAAAAATGCTCAATTTGTAAATATCCTAAATTTCATTATTTCTCAATTCAAGGAAGGGGATTTATTGGTCATACATGGAGCTGACGTACTAGACAAGGAAATTTACAAAGCTTATGTTAACGCTGAACTGGAGCGTTTAAAGAAGCGAGGAGGGAAAGTTATCTTTGCCTTTGATAACACAACCGAAGGAGCAAACACAAAGATATTTGATTTGAATAATGGTCATCTCTATACAAACTTTGACGAAGATTTTGGTTGGTCATTTATTGGACGAATTGAAAAGGGTAAATTTTCACAATTAGAGGCAGCCTTTAAGCAGCCGTTGTCTCAGAAATTACAAATTGATATTGAGATGACAGTTCCTGCCCGAGGGGTTTTTAGGTGTAATGAGAGGTCGATACTACACCTTATTGATGCATATCCGAAATTGTAAGGAAGTGTAAGATGAATAAAGTTTTAGAAAATCGAAAAAATCGTAAATATTTACGTCGAGGATTATTATTTGTATCTTTGGTGGTCGCATATCTCTTTTTTGTCACAAGTACATTTATACAGGATAGCGATATTTTGGCCCATTCTCAGACAATGATTGGTAAAGAGGTGAAATTCAAGCTGTCCCAAGCGACAGGGGAAATCAAGAATTACTATGTATCTAAAAGTCGAGATGTTTTAATTGCTCGTATTACAATTAAAGAAAATCCAAGTACCCCTTTACCTTTAAGTGCTAGTTCCTATGTTGTCATGACAAAGACTGATACTGGTCAGAAGGAAATTCCTGCCTATTTTGGTCGCATGTCAACAGATGGGGACATGTTTGTCATTATCCCTAAGCCAAGTGAGGAAACTTACTCTATCATCGTTGCTAATCGAGATGTTGCTACTATTGACACTGACAACAAGCAAAGCGACAACAATATAACTGTCTTTGACCCATCAGATAGTGATTCTATTACTAAAATTCTTTCAGATGCAGAATATGATCTAGGGACTAATAATGACTCGGTTCGTAAAAAATCTAGTGAAGATAAGCAGACAGATACGATTGCCTTTAACATGACAATCAATCCGAAACTTAAAGAGAAGGCGTACCAACCTACAGTATTGGATGTTGATCATCTTTTAAGTGAGAAGGACGGTAAAACCTATTTTAACTTTGAGGAATACTGGAAGCTCGTTTACAAACAGCCGTTAGTTGACAAGTATACTAAGAAGCAGAAAGACCTCAAAGATGAATTGAGTACGATAAATGCGAACATCCAAAATGTTCAAAAGACACTAGACCGGAATGAAAATGACCAAAATGCCCAAAAAAGGCTAACACAATTGCAGGAGGATTTGGAGGCTAATGAAGAAGCTATGGAAAAAGCATCTGTATCATTAAGAAATGCGCAGGCGCTAGAATATCAAGAAAGTTATTTCAATGATTACACAACAAAAATGTTTTATGTTGGAAAATAATATATATAGTAAAAGAGCATTGTCTGCTCTTTTTTATATACTCAACAATCAAACAAAACGCTTTAGCCAAGCCTTTTGTTAGTTTTAAATAAGAGATATTAATTTATATTACAATTAAATGTAGATTCAAAGAAAGGAGTTTTCTAAATGAAAACATCGAAATCGAAAGTTTTAGCATCATTGCTCTTCGCAGGAGCTTTGATTACCTCTACATCTGTTTATGCAGATGAAGCACAACCAACTACAACAGATACAACAACACCTGTTGTGGACACCAATGCCCCATCTGATTTTTCCTTGGGAAATGGTTCTAATTCTGGTTCAGTGACTACAGCGGTTGATACAACCGATAATAGTATCACAGAACAGCCAAAGGTCGATACCGTTGATAACAATACCACGGACAAAGACAGCACGGTTGATACAAGTAGTTCTAATAAACCAGTTACAGTAGATGCAGGTAGCTCTGATAAACCAGTTACAGTAGATGCAGGTAACTCTGATAAACCAGTTACAGTAGATGCAGGTAGCTCTGATAAACCAGTTACAGTAGATGCAGGTAACTCTGATAAACCAGTTACAGTAGATGCAGGTAACTCTGATAAACCAGGTACAGTAGATGCAGGTAGCTCTGATAAACCAGTTACAGTAGATGCAGGTAGCTCTGATAAACCAGTTACAGTAGATACAAGTAGCTCTAACAAACCAGGTACATCAGATGCAGGTAGCTCTGATAAACCAGTTACAGTAGATACAAGTAGCTCTAACAAACCAGTTACAGTAGATACAAGTAGCTCTAACAAACCAGGTACATCAGATGCAGGTAGCTCTAACAAACTGGGCACAGTTGATACAAGTGGTAATACGTCTCACGGTACAGTAGATACTAGTTCTACAGATAAGGACAAACCCGTGGATCCAGAAAGTGGTTCTAAAGCACAATTAGAAAGCTCAGAGTTAGCCAAGACTAATGAAACTGTTAGTTCAAGTGTAACGACTACACCTGCTAAATCAGAAAATTCCACAACGTCAACTACTAAAAATGAAGATAAACCAGCAGTTGGAGAAATCTCTAAAGAAACGCAACAAGTTGTTTCTCCAGTATCAGAAACACAACCAGTTGTTACAGATACTGGTTTCAAAATCGTAGCAACTGCCAACAGCAACTTGGTAGTACAAGACTTCGATGGAACTTTGACTCAAGTAAGCGCAGAAGAAGTTGGTGGTAAGGTAAACAAAGATGGTACGGTTTCTGTTAAAACCAGTGAAGGCAAAATGACTACATTGCCGGAAACCGGTGAAGCAACAACAATGATGACTACAATTGGTTTCCTTGTCTTGGCGTTTCTTGGTCTTTATCAAGGTCGAGCTAATGCCAATGATAATTGGTTCTAAAAGATAAGATATCTGAAAGGAAGGTTATAATGTTTAATAAGAAAGAAGTTAAGGGGCACGGTTCGATTCGCAAAAGCAAGGTATATGGAGCAGTTGGAATCCTTGCACTTGGAGCAGCAGCAGTAATTGGTGGTGGATCTCAAGCATCCGCTGACGAAGTGGCAGAATCTCCAGCAACTACAACACCAGTCACAACAACACAAGCAAGTGCGGACAGTCTTGCATCACAAGCGGCAGCTGTTACAACATCAGATGTTTCTACTCCGACCACAGCGACTACAACAAACACTACTGACTCACAACCTACTGAAACAGTAGCAGAAGTAGCCACTACACAACCAGTAAGTACTAACGATAATAATGCTTACGCTGAAAAAGCTAGCACATCAACTGAAGCTGAAAAAGTTGCTATCGACAACTCAGCTGTCACAGATGCAGTTGCTACTGCAAAAGACAGTGGTGTTAAGGTGACACAAGATGCTACGCAAGATAAAGGGACACCAACCACAAGTGCCGAACTTGCAACAAAGCAAGCCGAGGTTAAAGCAGACCAGGATAAACAAGTTGCTACTATCACGCAAGCTACGAAAGATGCATCTGGACGACAATCAGCTTATAATGCTGCTGATAAAGCTCATGATACTCTTGAAGCTCAAGTAGACAAAGCCGTTAAAGATAGCAATGGCCTTATTAAAGCTGAAGCTACTGAAATCTCAAGTGGGAATGGTAATAATGTAGGTGATTACAACACCTATACAGACCAAGTTAATAAGCAGATTGCTTCAAACAAAGAAACCATCGACAAATTTAACAAAGATTATGCTGCAATGAAGGATAATGCTAACGTTAATGTTGATGGGCGCGTGACAACACAAAATGTTGATAAATTGACTTATGGTAACTCTGTTCAAAATGGTAGTGTCAATTCAGATGGAACGTTCTCATTTACTCACGATGCGAACGACTCAGCTAATGACACCTTGGGAATTTTAGGTACTGGTACTCTTAATGGTAAGGTTAATTTCACGTCTGCAGCTAACGGAGACGGTTCTACGACCGTAACACTTAATAGTCTCGATTTGTGGAACTATGCTTATACAAGTAACCGTCCAAATACTGGTGTTAACCAAAATCTGAACTATCATGTTTATACAGACGGGGAAGAGATTTACTCAGTAAACCACGACGGTAACTCAAGCTTTACGCAAGACATCAATCGTAGCATTGCTCTTAACAAGTCCTATGTATTGAAGCCAGGAGAAACTACTGGTATTATTCCAATCCTTAACATTGATGATAACTGGATTATTAATACTCATGGTCAGTTGAGTCTCGATTTCACTAATCCAAACGTGGTTCCATCAGCTACAGTTAAAAAGGTTAATAAGCCTGTTAAACCAGAAATTCCATCTGTAAGCTACCATGACTACAGTATGAATTATCAACCAACTGTAACTAAAACTGTCCTCAACAGCGACGGTGAAAATGTTAATGGTAAGATGATTCCAAAAAATGATGAACATACGTATGTGTTGAATAATGGAAACATCTTTGCTAATGCTAAAGTTGGCGACACTGTGACAACTCGTGATCCACTTGAATTCGGTGAAGTTCCAAACATCGAAGCCAACAAGACTGAAAATGAGGCTAAAGGTTGGAACGTTGATTATGATGAGGCTTCTAAGACCTACACATTTACTGCCAAATACAATGGTAAAGCTCTTGAAGCACCTACAATCAAGTTCGTAGCAACGGACGATAACGGTTTCTACGATAATACTTATAAAGCTGGTCGTAATGGTTACGAAACCTTCTCTGACACTGTCACTAACAAGACACCAACGGCTCCAAAACCACATAAGTCTGTTACTGACTCAAAAGGAAATGACATCGACGGGAAAACTACTGACGATGATAAAGTCAACTTCCATTTGACGACTGACTACAGTCCGTATAAAGACATGGCTGCATCTAAACAAGCACTTAAATTTGCACTCCTTGATGATGTGCAAGATGGTGCCTTCACTGTAGATGAAGATGCTATTACTATTGTCGATAGCAATAACAAAGATGTCAAAAATCTCTTTGATATGTATCACGTACTTTCAGACGAAGGACGTACTGATGCCATCAACAAGATCTTAGAAAAATCTGGTCTTAATCCTCAAGGTGAGTTTTACCTTTGGGTAGCCAAAAGTCCAGTAGATTACTACCAAGACTACGTCTTAAAAAATAACAACGTTACTGTAACGTTACCGGCAACTCTTAAGGTTCCTGCCGGAACTAAAGTAGAAAATGACTTTTATCAAATTGATTTCGGTAATGCCTATAAATCAAACCTTGTTTCATTTGATACACCCCCAGCTCCTGAAGTTCCAGTAGGAGAAGGTGAAGTTGTTCCTGGTCAACCGCAACAACAACCAGTGGCTCCAGGTCAAGGCGTTGCGACTCTCCCTCACACTGGTGAAGATAACACTGCGGCAGCAGCATCAGTAGGCGGAGTACTTCTAGCTACCGCACTTGGTATGCTTGGATTCGCTAAGCGTAAAGAAAACAATTTTTAAAATACCCAGGAAAGAACTTAAATAATGAGGATGGTGTGTAATACATTGTCCTTTTTATTTATCTAACTATCAAAAACGGTTAAGTGTAGAAAGATAGACAAAATATAGGCTATAGGATAAAATAAAAGGAAAATGAGTAAACGAAAGAGATTATTACATGGAGAAAGAACTACAAGAATATAAGAAAAAGGATGATATAGAAGAGACATCTGCTGAGTTTGAGCAGATTGGCTCTAAATTGGCAAAGCTAGTAAAAAATAGTCAGCAATTAATTTCAGAAAGACCTCTTACATATAGTGAAAAACTAAGTTTTCGTAACGAACTATATTGCCAAGCATTTCAAATTTTTAGTAGCACCCATCATAATATATCCAATACTAGATTGACTTTCGAAAGTGAACCGAATATTATTTTAGAAACAAGTCAGCTAGTTTTAGCAATTGTTTATCCAGAACGTTTTGAAAAAAGCGAGTTGCGCTCTATTACCTCTATAGCTAATACAAAACGAATTGCAGATATGGTAAGAGACTATATCACTTCCTCAACATCTGAGGAGGAGAAGCAATTTTAATAGGTTATATAGGACAATCTGTTGAACCATGTATACTGTAGTATACATCACCTATGTTATTGGTCGATAGAGAACAATAATATCAAAAATCTTCAAGGTAAGTTGTAAAGCCTAGAAAAGTCTCGGACGGATAATGTCAGGAGGCTTTATTTTTTTGTGAGGCATTTATAAAGATGGAAACGTTAAATGATCGACAGATAATTAGATACAGCCAAAGATAAATTTATCTTCAATCAGATAAAAATCCCAACCTTTTTGAATTTGCTGATTTTCATAGTATTCAAGATATTAGGTCATTTACTAGAGGGAAATATTGATATATACTTACAATTCCGAAAAATAGTAATTTTTCGGAAAGATGCATAACCACTACTTAGACCGCTTAAATGAAAATAATATTGCTAAATTGTTTGACATAACTTATTGAAAATACTATACTGTACGTATGCAATTCACTAAAAAAGTCTTTAAGGTGTAAGTATTGTTTTATAGTCTTTAGGGTGTATTGTTTTATGGATTAATAGTTGGGCGAGGTCCTTTATGGATTTTTTCAACGCAAGCTAGGCGGGGACGTCTAGCTTTTTTTTCGTTAAAAAAACATCAAAAAAACCAGGCTGGATGGGCCTGGTAAAACGACTGTTTTATTATGGATTAATAGTGTGGTTGCTCACATCAATGACGATTGAAATACATCGTCAAGGCTGCGGGAAGCAATCCAGCTGCTAATGTGTAGTTAAACACAGTTAGCTGTTCGAGGATTTCCTTCAAAGCGAGGTCCCTCCTTAAAACAAACCGAGTGGCTTGGGATTAACGTCGGAACCTTGCGACGGGCGCTTTTATCATCAGCCACCGATCCGTTGTCTGTTATATTATACTCTAAAAATAAAAAATTAAAAATACCCCGTAGGATATTTTTTGTTTGATATAGGGAAATAAAACTATAAATGCAACATCATTGATACAGCGAGAGCGTTGTTGATCACGTGGGCCATAATGCCATATTCTAACTTCTTAGTCGTGCGATAAATCGTCGCAAGGACAACCCCCATACCCCTGTAAATAATCCAAGCACCAATGCTATCAAACAAAAGAAAACGACAATGTTTTTTAAGTTTCCAACCACAATTTGTAGTGGAAAGATTGCCCTTAAACATGCTATAATACCTTTGTAGGCTTAATCCACCTACATTCTTTAACTTTTTCTAGTCTCTTTGTTATCTCCTTAACGCTTAGAGACTCTTAGACTCTCACTCACAATCCTGTCTCCTAAAGGGAATTTTTTTGAGAGTACCATATTAAAAAGCTAGGTTTCTTTTTCTCCCTAGCTTTTTTTGTATCTGTTCTCATGGCTTATTGATTGATACTTCATGAAGTGCTAACGCTTGCTTGTGCTTCTTTCAGCATTTACTGACTTTTTTGACCTTTTTAGAAAACAATAACGCCAGTAACCACTCCAGCGCTATTGTTTGTTCATCAAAACCACCTTTATTCTACCATTGATACACCAGGGTTGCAATATCAATTACGTTTTTATGCTATAATATCCTCGTAGGTTATTAGCCTACTTCATAAATCAAACTTTTCTTTGTACCTGGTTGACTCCGTGCTTTTTCAGGTACGACAAAATCCAGGGACGGCCTTCCCTGGATTTTTTTTTAACGAACATCTTTTATTTCTTTCTAAAATGTTTTGCAATATATTTTGAATCTTTATATCTCAAGACATCAACAACACAATTGATGACTTGTATAGAAATTGTGATTAATACAATAACAAATTCTTGTTTCATGCGACTACCTCCTTTCTTGTTTTATACTTTTATTATTCCTTTTTTTACTCTAACTAAGGCTAATATTGTAAAATTGATAATAAAATTTGAGATTAGAAAGACTTCCACGCGCAGCCTGGTCGTTTATTAGGTGTTTAGTCTAGGTATTTAACCAGGTTCAGGCCAATTTCTTGGATTGGCTGACTTCTAATTATTCTCTCTTTGTTCATCTGACAAAGGGTTGATATAATAGCGTTGTAGGTCTTATCCGCCTACCCTGTAAATCAATAAATTTCTAGTCTCTCGGATTATCTCCTTAAAATCCTAGAGACACCTCCTACTAACCTTCACTAATTCCAGTCTGTGATCGTCTTAAAAGCATCCAGGGTAATCTCCCCCAGGTGCTTTTTTGCTTGGTAAAATCATCTTTGAAAAAATAGAATACCTGCCAGTTGCAATTAAGTACCATAAAGGCGCAAAAGGGCTTGAAGTTGGGATGCGTTCGCATCGATTAAAAACCCCTTTTCCCGAATAGAATACCTACCAGTTGCAATTGAATACCCTAAAAGCGTAAAAAGGCTTAAAGATGGGATGCCGTCACATCGATTAAAAACCCCTTTTCCCGAATAGAATACCTACCAGTTGCAATTGAATACCCTAAAAGCGTAAAAAAGGCTTAAAGATGGTGTGCAATCGCATGGATTAAAAACCCCTTTTTCCGAATAGGACCCCTGCCAGTTGCAATTGAATACCCTAAAAGCGTAAAAAGGCTTAAAGATGGTGTGCAATCGCATGGATTAAAAACCCCTTTTTCCGAATAGGACCCCTGCCAGTTGCAATTGAATACCACAAAAGCGTTAAAAGCCTTAAAGGTGGGATGCAGTCACATCGATTAAAAACCCCTTTTTCCGAATAGAATACCCGCCAGTTGCATCTGATATAACTCTTATTCCCTCCTGATAGCCCCTTCTTCTAGTAGGTCCGGAGGTGCTGTCTGCTTGTATCAGCGCCCTTGAAGTAAGCTTATGGCGTTAATAACTAAATCCAGAGCACTAATCAACAATACTTCACTTACTTCCATCTTCTGAATGGAATGTTTCGCTTTGTACTTGGACGGACGGAAAACAGCAAGCACTACTATTAATAAAATAATGATGGTCACTAGTAAAATGACAAGTGTTGTTGCCAACTCTAAAAGCGGAAGTAAATTCTTGCTGTGTTGAATCACTACATTCAACAAATCTTTGATAAAATCTGCCATTTTGGCCTCCTTATATATACAAATTTATTATGCTCGATTTTTGCCGTGAAAAAGAAAATTATTGAAGCCATAAAATTCTTTCATCCCTATTGGGTTTTTTATTCTAAAAGATAATCACTTTTCGAGCAGTAAGATGACATCTCAAGTCTGGTTGATATACATATTACATTTGCATAAGTCCCCTTTCGTTATTTTGTGTGATTAAGTGGCTAATGTTAAGCACACTATATATAGATCAATATGGCGAATTTCGAAATATCATTTCGAATTTTGTTTTCCACTGCTTCCTCGGTGTTTTAATTTGGTTTCCTTTGTTTTAGTTTGCTTCCTCGGTGTTTTAATTTGGTTTCCTTTGTTTTAGTTTGCTTCCTCGGTGTTTTAGTTTGGTTTCCCTTGTTTTAGGTCATCTCACTTTGTTTATTTCCGGTTTGACTGGTATAATATCTTTTGTAGGCTTAAGCAACCTACGGACTATACTTTTTTCATAACGTGTCCTCTATGACACAAAACAACAGCAATCTCAATCTTCGAGATCTGATTGACTTTCCTCTAAACGTGCAAGATGTTTAGACACATAACTAAAAAAAAGACAAGTGAACCGTGAACACTTGTCTTTTTGATTATGCTTTTTTTGTGAAAATAAAAAATCACGCGCGTGATGACTCTTATAAGCCATTTTAAGCGTGTGATTTTGTCTGAGGTCTTATCTATCGGTCTTGGTGGGTGATAAGACATAGGTATTTTTGGGCTGTCTGAGACGCTGATGAGAGCATTTTATAAGGGTTTCCTTTGTAGGGAAATAAAACTATAAAAACAACATCATTGATACAGCGAGGGTGTTGTTGATCATGTGGGCCATAATGCTGTATTCTAACTTTTTAGTTGTGCGATAAACCGTCGCAAGAGCAAGCCCCATACCACCGTAAATAATCCAAGCACCAATGCTATTTGGTATATGCACCAAACCAAATAGGAAGCTGCTGACAATTAATCCTACAATAGAATTAGAATTAAAGACACGCGTCATAAGAAGCCCTCGAAAAACTACCTCTTCTACAATAGGTGCCATAATCACCGAACGTGTTATGAGAATGATGGGATTCATGTGAATGCTTTCTAGCACCTTTTGGTTAGCTGTATTTGTTATACCTTCTTCTATCATAACTAAGGTCCCTATCTTAGCCACTAGAAGGATACCCAGACAGGTCAGACAAATGGCCCCCCATGCCTTTTTGGAGTTCAATAGCTTAAAGCCTTCCAAAAGTCCCAGACGTTTCCCCAGGTATAGTGTCGCCCCGCTAATAAGAAGCATGATAAGAATCAAAAAAATAATTAAATTCGTGCTTTTAGTACCCAAATAGATTGCAGGCAGCTGCTCTATATATAAGATAAGAAAGGCTAGTCCGAAATATAAAAAACGTTGGAAAAGTGATAGTCTCAAAAGATGGCACCTCTTTGTTGTGGTTTATTTTATTATTGCGACTACTTCTATCATCAAAATCTGTTAGGCTCTAATGTAACTTCTAATATATTTAGATTTAACCTTTCTGATAAACTATTTTCCTAGTAGTATTAAATTTGTGTGATATACTAATATTATAAGAATTATGAGAAGAAGGGTACGCAATGACTGCTGGAAAAACTACTTATGAGAAATCAAAGCGGATATTAGAAAATCTACCGGATTATATAGGAGATTTCTTTGTATCAAAGTCAGCATCTGGTCTCTCTTCATTGACACTTTATGAATATCTAAAAGAATACAAACGATTTTTTACCTGGTTAATCGACTTTCAGGGGTTAATGATTGCACCAAAAGATTTACCGTCAGAAGTCCTTGAAAATCTCCCTCAAAAAGACATTGAAACCTATATTAGTTCTCTTAGAGGATTAGAAATGTCAACCGCTACGATTAATAGGACGATAGCTTCCCTACGTTCATTATATCGCTATTTGACAGAACAATTTGAAAACAAAAATTTAGAGCCTTTGTTTTATAGAAACGTTATGAAGAAAATTCCATTACAGGATTGTTCTGAAACATTGACAGCTAGAGCTAATAATTTAAAGGATAAGCTATACACGGATGGCCTAACAGGGGAGTTTCTGGATTTTCTATCCGAAAGTTATGCAGATAGCTTGCCCACTGAGCGTGATAAAAGACGATTCATCCAACATAAGGAAAGAGATATCGCTTTAATCGCCCTACTTCTAGCCTCTGGACTTCGAGTGGGAGAGTGTCGTAATCTTAAGCTTGATGATCTTAATATCCATGAAAAGACGTGTACAGTTAACAGAAAAGGCAGCAAAAAAGATGTAGTTCATTTTGCCTACTTTGCTGTGCCCTATTTAGAAAACTATCTCTCCATTAGGGAAGAAAGGTATCAGGCAACAGATAAGGATAGATATCTATTTGTAACAAGATTTGCAGAGAAGGTTAATCCAATTAGTGTGTCAACGATAGAAAAGAAAATAGCCAAGTATACGAAGGCTTTTGGAGTACCTACTACTCCTCACAAGTTCAGACACACTCTTGCCTCCAGTCTGTACAAAGCAACAAAAGATCAAGTTCTAGTGGCCACTCAACTAGGTCATTCAGATACTAGGACAACCGACTTATATACTCACGTAAATAATAATGAACAACGTGAGGCGTTAGATTCATTATAGACACTCTTTATTTGTGAAGTGTCTATTTTTTTGTTTCAATTACTTGATACCTGGACTGCTCCATATTGATAATGGTTTGAGTGGGATGGAAATTCTGCATAACGCTCTCCGAGGGATAATTCAAATTTCCCGTTACTATTTTCATACCATTCTGCAATAAAAAATTGAACTGTTGTTCTCGTATTATTTTTAGTCATTGGAGTCGCCTTTCTACATAGTTCATTATATAACCTGGAACGTGGACAACTGCTAAAAGCAATTTTACGGAAAAAAGAATGTTCTTCCATGTTGTCCACGTTTGAAGACAAAACTAGTATATCATTTTGTGTTCTTTTGTCAACGTTCGTGGACGAATGTTGGCGAAATTGTCTATATATGTGGACGATGGTATAATAAAAGTAACAAAAATTAAGGAATCAGCATGAGAACAAATAACGAGATAGTGTCAGCTATTAAGACCATACTAAGTGAGAAGAGAATGTCACTAAGGGAATTGGGACGGCAATCTGGAATTTCAAGAAGTGCGCTTTCCAATTATTTCAATAATACACGTGAATTACCGTTAAAAAAAATAAGCGACATTGCTGCCGTCTTGGGAACTACACCAGAGAATTTATTAGGGTTTCAAGTGGATAAGGATACGGGTGACAATCAATTAAAACGAGTAACAGGCTTATACAAACAATTGAATCCGATAAGACAGAACATCATTATCGACGAACTAGAAAATCAACTAGCATCTCAACAACTCACGAAATATAACGAAATACAAAAGGTCCAGGACTACTATCGTGCATTAGAAGGGTGTTCGGAAAGTTCAGAATTTGAAGAAGTAAACATCTATGCTACTGCTGATATCCAGGAGATTGAGGTTAGAGAAGAACCTATTGAAACAGTATTACAACCTCGTCCAATCCCAACTCATAATTTAGCGTTTAGAGTCAATGGGAACAGCATGATGCCTTCATTTTATGATGGAGAAATCATCTATATTAGCATGTTAGAACCGGTTAGACCAGGTGATATTGGTATTTTTCGTGTTAATGGTAAAAGCTATGTGAGGAAGTTACGAATAGATAAAGAGACGAAACGTATCGAACTGATTCCGCTAAATTTAGAATATGACTCTATAGAACCTAAAGATAAAGATACATTTGAAATTGTTGGTAAGGTAGTTAGATAGGTCATGTATGTATACATGATGTATATAATAAAGATGTATCTACATTAAAACTAATGAGAAGAGGTGATTGAAATCAAGAAGGAACTTATGAAAGAACAGGAACGTTTTCAAAGATTGTATTACGAGTTACCAGAGGTAGTTCAGAGTTATTTTGATGCGCGTGATGATCTGAAAGCGAAATCTAACCAAGGACATTACCTGGTTAACTTTTGTCGTTTCTTAAAAAAACGTTTCCCAGAAAAAAAGTTAACTGCTGAATTATTTGAAGAACTTGACCATGATTCGATTGGAAAATTTGTTTTTGAGGGATATCCTAAAAAAGTAAGTCACCGAACATGTTATAATCGGTTGATAGCATTGAAGTCACTGTACTACTACTTTACAGTTGGCTCTTATGATGATGGGACTGAAAAACCACTTTTTTATCGTAATGTGATAGAAGAATATTTATTTTTAAACAAAAATGCCATTGATCATATCAGAAAAGACATTAGTGCTGCAAGGACAAAAGGATATAGTCGCTTCTTGACTAAAGAGGATTTCTTAGATATCTTGCACTACGCTGATTTTATGATGTTGGCAGATATCAACAATAAAGTTGAATATAAAAATTATAAAAGATATAAAAATAGAACCGTGGCCATATTAGCATTGATGATGGGAGCCGGGCTTTCTACAGATGAACTCATCAATTTAACAACTCACGACATCGATCTACGTGTACCACAAGTCACTGTTACTCATGACGGTAAACAATTCCATCGCAAAATCGATAGGGATGTCCTGGAATATCTACGACCATATATGCAGTGGCGCAGACAATGGTTTATATCACCTCCAGATAATCCGACACTTTTCTTTTTAAACAATGGGAAACCAATGAGCCCAAACGGAGTCCAACATTTATTAAAACAAGTTAATAGGCACTATAATGGTAAACAAGTAAGTAGTAATTTCATTAGGCAGTCTTTTGCAATTAATATGTATAAAACAACTGGCAGCCTTACAGCTACACAAGAGTATTTAGGGTTTGGGTCTAGTGCTATGATGACTAGAATCATTGCAACCGTTGATGAAGAGCGAAAGAAAAACCGACTGTAAGCCGGTTTTTTTGTTATGCAGATGTTGAAAGTACACCCTTTACACTTCGGATGGCACTTGTTGTGTTGAAATTGTCGTCTCCTGTGTTTGGTACGTCCATTTTTTGTTTTGGAGTGCTTAATTTGATTTCCTCCTCGCCCCAGATATCGGTGGCTTTGCTTTCTGTAAGGATGAAAACATCATTCTTGTATTCTTCAGGAACCATTTGTTCAATTTCTTCTTTAGAAAAACGTTCGGCATCTGCGAAGTCTACAACATCCCATTTAAGATTACCTTTGGAGTCTTTTTCAATATTACCTTCACGGTCACGGCTTAATGACAGGAAATTAGCAATTCCGATATTCTGAGTAATATTCACAACATAGCGTTCAATGTCCCATTTTCCGATTATTACTGCTGTCAGAAACTCTTCATATTCTTTTTCAGTATTAATGCTGAAACCATCGCTTCCTGCATTGTTGGCTTCAAGGGCTTTACTGATTACCTCGAATTTACCTTTAAATGTACTGATGTTTTGACCTTCTAGAAATTTTGCTTGTTCTTTTGTTAAGATTGGATTTGTCATTTGTGTTCTCCTTTTTTATTTTTTGAATTGTAAAGTGGCTTTCGATAACTTGGGATTATGACTCCAGAGCACATTCTTCTTCAATACGACATCAAATAGTCCTCCTACATTGCCATTAGTATCCTGCTTAAACTTACGTCCTTGGACAAACACCAGGTCTCGGTAATCAGGTGAGATGCTATTTGCAATAGAGTCTAACATAGCTTTTTTAAGTCCATCCATGTTGCTAAAATCTCCCTCGATATCGGCATCATGGTCCTGGATGAACAGAGTTTTAGAAATAACCTTTGGATATATTTTCTTTGCAAGTAAAGAAATAGCAAAGGGGATAGCCAATACTATGATTACCCACGGATGAGTTAACCACTCCAGGTAAACTCCACTCATTAGGCTAATGATGCATACATACAATAATGCCGACACTAACTTAAAGTAGTTGATTGACATTGTTGTATTTTTGATAGATTTTGTTACCAGTAGTCCGAGGAATACATATAAAACCAATATGATCAGCGATAAAATATGTAAGAAGTCACTGGACCAACCAAATATATTAATAGCTAACAATAAGATAGATGTAGCAATAATGAACACCGAGCCAATGTAGTAGATTGTTTCAGTGAGCCATTTAAACAATAATAAATACAGTAATTTTCGCTCTTTCATTACTTTTACCTTTCAAGATTAATTCTTAACTTTTTTGGGGTTGGGTGCTGAAAAAGTAGGATTGAAATCATCATCTAGCAGTATTACTGCTTCGAACGATTCGCCATCTTTCTTTTTAAAACCCTTTATCAAATTTGTCCTCTTTTTAGTAACAAGCTGAGACATTTGTGGTATCGTCAGCTTCTTTCCTGCAACAGTACGCCAAATGACAAATCCGCACCCAGGAGATTCCTTAGTTCTTGATGAACAATTTGCTGCTTTTGCATTCGTATAATACAAGACCTTGTTACCACATTTAGGGCAGTTCCCAAGTTGTGTAACCTTTGAATCTTCTATTTCCTTGATGTTACTACTCCAATCGATCGATTGAATCTCGTTTGGTAGAGTGTTAACCATATGATTGATATATTTGATAACACCAATAAAGAAATCTCCTTGCTCTTTTTCTCCTTGCCCTATTTTATTTAAAAACAACTCCCATTTAGCTGTTAGATGGGCCGAAGATAATAAAGAGTCTTTTTCTAATGCCTGACAGAAAGTCCTACCAAGTGGTGTAAGGGATAAATTTTTACCTTTCTTCTCAACATATCCATAACCAATGACTTCTTGCCCTACTTTTTTCGGCATCATCAATTTTTCCAAAATATCGGCCCTGGTTGCCGGAGTACCAATACCGTTGACCTCTTTCATAGTGTCAGCGATATCTGATTCTTTTGTTCCAGCGTTCACCATAGCTTCTAACAAAGTTCCTTCTGTGTAAAGAGGCTTATTTGTAGTTTTCTTCTCCACAATATCCGGACGACAAAGAGTACTATCACCTTCATTTACAATAGGAAGTTCTGAATTGTTATCGTTGGATTCACTGTACAAGGATTTCCACCCAGGCGCGTGAGGGACCCTTCCTACAGTTTTGAATAACAAACCGGAAACGTTCGTTGTTATCGTTGTCTCCTTATATTCGAATTTTGGTAGGAACATTGCTACTGTTCGACGTAATACCTCCCAATAGCAAGCCTTCTCTAATTCTGAATAGGATTCAATTTGTTGCTTAGTAGGAACTGTGGCGGTAGGGGTAATTGCCTCATGTACTGCGCTCTTTTTGTCATCTACATAACGTGACGATGGTTCGAAATTAACAAGCTCCACGCCACCTAGTAAAGCTGCATACTCTTGCACACTCCCCGCTATAATGTTATATCTCTTGCTAGATATGTGAGAGGAATTTCCTCGCGGATAGGTCAAAACATGCTCTTTCTCATAGAGTCTCTGACATGCCTTCAACGTTTCTTTTGGGGAGTACCCCAAAGTATCAGATATATATTTCTGGATAGATGCTAAACTAAATAGTTTTTCAGATGCTTTCTCTTTCAGCTCTTCTACTACTTCTTCCACTTTAGCCGGATATATATCTGAATTTTCACCTAAGAGTGTTTGTAGTTTATTTTTTATGAGTTCAGGAGAATTAATTCTTTGTTTCCAATAATCATCCTGTTCTACTACTACTTTTCCTCTATACGATCCATTAGAATGCTCAAAATCCGCTTCTAGTTCGTAGTATGTTTCTTGTACAAATGATTCACGTTCCTTCTCTCTTTTATAAATCATCATAAGAGTTGGACTCATTACACGGCCGACAGCAAAGAAACCTTGTAAGCCAGCTTTTCTTAATAAATTGTTATACAACCTAGTCCCGTTGATTCCAACCAACCAGTCAGAAATTTGACGAGCTTGTGCTTCTTTGGCCAATCGAGTAGATAATTCTATTGACTGCAAGTTTTGAAAACCATTGAAGATAGTTGTTGGACTCAGTTCATCAACCCAGAACCTCTTGAACGTTTTACTGGTGTCTTCAAGTACCCCGCTTTCTTGGGAAATCAAGTAAGAAATAGCACAGCCTTCCCGGTCAATATCTCCGGCCCACACAATCGTATCTGCTTTTTGGAACAAGTACTTAATTGTACCAAACTGCTTTTGTTTTCCGTTAGATACATGATATTCGACACTTTCAGGAACTAAAGGCAGGGTATCAATTCTTGTTTTATCTGCCCATTCTTCATGATAGTACGCAGGTTCTTCTAACTCTACTAAATGGCCAATTGCCCATGTAATACAAACAACTTGGCCATTAAACAGCTTAGGATCCTTAGCCTTAAAAAAACCGCTGAATTTCTTATTACCTTCTTTGTGCCATACTTTATCAAACACTTCACCATATTTCTTTGCTTGGTCAGGTTTTTCAGCAAGTATAACAATCATAACGTTTACCCTTGAGCTGCTAATGCCTTAAACAAAGTTTCTTCTGTCTTTGTCTTCAACGGGATAAAACCAACACACAAATTATTGTCTAGGTTAATTACTTTAACTCCTAATTCATCACATACTTTCTTGTCCTTAATAATTCCTACTTTCATAATTACTATTCCTTTCTTATAAATGCTAGCGGATCGTTTTCATTTCCTTTTTCAATCAGATTCTCAAAACGTTCCAATAATATAGCCATCCTTTGAAGATAACTATCATTTGATTCTTCCTGGTCAGACCTGATACTGTTCTGACTGTCCTGCTGTACGAGTGCTGCTATGTCTATGTTGTTCTTCTCCGTTTCGAATTGTATTTCTTCGGTCCCTAGGAAAACTCTTGGTTCAGGATGCTGCGGAGAACAGGTAACAAAACTATTTCTTAGATAGGCCCCCTCTTCAATTCGATTAAAGGTCGGCTCTTGCAAAAATGATTTATCCGATGATAAATATGCAGCCAAATCATTCCGATAGTTATTAAATAAAGACGACTGAATTGCCACCTTTGAACTTTCTGGCTGAATTATATTGAGATAACCATTTCGAATAAAATTATCAGATGCTAGACAGTAAACATTCTTCTGTCTTAGAGCCATGATATTCGCTTCAGTAATTTCTCCCTTCATATCGATAATAAATATGGCCCTTGCCTGGCTTTTTGATAAATCGGTTTTTCTCATCATGAAGACAAGACGATTAGGAACCTCTTCACCTTCTTTAGTTGATGCCTCCTTACTGACAACGTTCACATTCTCTGCTTGGAGAAATGCCTCCAGTTTATGAGGCATGGTTATTGGCATGTACAAGGTTGCCCCGTGTGTTCTGACAGCCATCAGCAGTTGAGTAAAAAACAAATGATTCCCTATTTGATAGGTGGGATGATCAATAAATAATGTAAACATTACTGACCTCCACTAATATCGATACGAAAATCAACAGTTTTAAACTCTTTATTTCCTTTTTCGTCACCTACTAATAGGAAAACAGCCTTTCTGAGGTCGGTTTCGTGTGCCGTCGATAAATCCATAAACAATAAGTTCAAATCTATACTGGCCATATCTAATTCAACATAAAGTTCCTTCATTCTTTCAATGTCATCAACGACAAGGAGAAGGTAATCATTATCTTTTTGTATAGTTGACCACTGCAAAAATAGTCGATTAAGATATCGGTTATCCCTCTTATCTAAGATAGGAACCAGACCAAACTTAATAAGACTATCGCTCAACTTGAACTCTATCAAGCCATTCAGAGCAACTGACGGGATATATCGCCTCTTACCAGCTTTCTTTACACTAGTTTCAGGATAGACAACCAACGGATTAAATGTCTGGTAGCCTTCCATCTTTGATAGAATCTGGTATGCATCGACTAACTTCCACATACGGATATGTTGAAGGTCATCTGTCCTAAACCAAGCTTGCCAATCATAAATAGATGTCGCCATAATTTTATTGGTCGCTCTAGCGACGTAAGCCCCATTCCTTGATATGGTATAAGTATAAGCTGTCTCATCATTATCAGCTCTATTAAATTTCCATTTATTGATCAGTTGGGCTTTCCATAGAAATGAGATAATACTTTTTAACTTCTCGCCTCCTATACCTAATTCACGCTTTAAATGTAGTGTCTGAACACTTTTATGTGCTGCAATAAACAGCAAAGCTCTTTCTTGATTCTGAGTTAGATTTCTGGCCACAAATGTAAAATCACCATCAGAAGAATAAAAAATTTCTCTATCCTTTACATCTATAGGCAGTTCAGTCTCGAAATAAATCAAGGAACAGTCAAAGTCGTTATAATAGTTCTTTTCTACTTTTGAGGGAGTCACTATAGTCGCTGAAAAGGATTCTGGTGAATTTTTCAAATCTTTCAACGATTCTTCTGTAATTGGTAATTCTTCATTTATAGTCTCTTCAACGTCGTTAGAAAACAGCTTTAAACCACTTTTTGACAAAGGGATATTGACCATGTCTGCTTCCTTCCTTTTTTATTTATTACTTTTTAAGTATAGCAAGAATTGGATAGCCCTATTTAAAACTTAGACAAATAAAAAAACTACCGCGGTTAAAATAACCTGGTAGTCGTTTATACTCTGTATGATTTCTCACTAAACCACGCGCAGCCGTCCCTTTAAGCCTATATTATACAAATTTTCTAGGGGTTCGACTTTACTTCGCATTCTCAACTTCTTGAGTTACGATAATTTTTATACGCTTCATAAAACATGACATGGGCTTTAAAAATATCCTTATCATATGGAGTATCAAAACAATCGTTGTCTATTAAGAATTGATTTGTTATAACAAAGGCGCTAACTTCGGTTAGATTATTCCTTTTTGCATCATCTACACGATGATTTCCGTCAATCACACGATTTGATTGTTCAAATTCAGACAAAATAATGATTGGTTCACTTGACACTTCTATTATATCTTTTGGCTTAGTATAGAAAATAGTTGATGGATCTAAACTATTGAAGTCTATCCCCGAAGGGGTAGCCTCTATGAAATTTTGGACTGCAATAGTTTCCGTTGTAATACTTCTATTTTGAATAGATTGTTTAATCTTGTTAATCGAAAGCCCAATTCGACATGGAAATAGTGCACCAAAGTCAACCCCCATTTGATAATAATTCCACCAATCGTTATGGTCCTCACCCAATAAGTAACTAGTTGGAATATGTGCAAACGTCCCAGCAATTAAATGTATTTGTAAAGGGTTCAAAAAACCAACTGTTTGGAACCGCTCTAAATACATATAATATCGTTTAGCAATTAGGTCCTCTGGTTCTTCTGATACATTCTTACGTTCTTTTGCTAGTTTATGCCTTCTTTGCTTCGTTTTTTTATGTTTCATAACCTTTTTCCTTTCCAAATGACTGTTCTATATCGACCTTTAACATCATATATGCTTTAATTGTATCAAATAATCCCCAAAAATTATATCAAGTAAAAGCACCTCTCGGGGAGGTGCTTTTTTGTACTATCGTATTTGTTCCGATACAGAACTAGATTTTAGAAACCTAAAAAGAAAAAAGACCACTTGAGCAACATGGGGTTAAGTGGTCTTTCATATTCCTCCTTATTTCCTGTTTTAAATCTTCCTAGGATTTAACTGAACCAGATTCTGGCCGGTAATAAACAGCAACCAATTCCTCGTCTATAACCTCGCTTGCCCAAGACTTCCTGTCTACTAATAGACTATCTAAGCCAAGACGAACTAAGGGACCTAATCCTGCACGTTTATCGATTGCTCTGTGAATAGAGTAGAAAACTTCTGATGAGAAAACCCATTCTGCTTTCTCTCCTACATCTTCTAATATCCAAATTTGGTTATTCCAGGTATCAAGCTCTGGATGGTAAGCATAAAAATAGCTAATTCCTAGCTTTTCCAGTAAAGCTTTACCATACTCTGTTATCACCTCAGGTGATGTGAAAAGAACTTGGCCACTAGAGTTATGTGCTTCGTTCTGTTCCATGGCCAATGCCTCTTCCTGGGTCAATATACCAGCTAGCACTGCACGTTCTAAGATGTACTCCCAAACGTCATTGAATAAATCATCAAAAACCATCTTGTTTTTTGTCGTTGTCATTTATTTCTTCCTCCATGAATGTTTATATGCGCGTGAAACTAAAAAAGCCACTTAAACTTTGTTTAAGCAACTCTTTTGTTACTGGCTAATCAGCATCAGGGACGGTTACATCAATGTAGACTTCACCCCAACCTTTTGCAAGTCTTTGAGCTCTCACATCCGCCTCGAAAAGATCTTCGGCAATGATACTATAGCTGTAGACTTTATCCCCTTTTTTGAAACGGGCGATAAATTTTGTTTTAGCCATTATTCTTCCTCCTATTATCTTAAGTTAAGTAATTGGTCAACTCTTGTGACCAGTTACGGACATCTGCACCTTTTGTATCTGGTAAATAACCATCTGCATAGGCTACCTTTTCAAAATCACGGCGATATAACTCCAGGTTACTACAAACATACCCAAAGCCTTTAGCTAAGAGAGCCTTCATCCATTCAGTGTCAGAGACATCTAGGTAGGCCCAATCGGTATCTTCCATATCTTGACACCAATCAAGAAAGCTTTCTTTAGCGAAATCGCTGCGCGTGACTTTGCAGACTGCGTTTTTTAGTTTCTGGAAAGAATATTGCAAGTTTGTCATTACTGCGCCTCCTTAATCAAAGAAATCAACTTTATATCGTGCAATATAACATCCGTCTTCGACTACCATTTCTAATCGTTGACTTTCCATACAAGCTTCACCCAATGGGGTTAACTCATTATTCTGGATAACAAGCGAAGTAAGGTAGTCATTGTCCAGACAGTTACCATCAGCTTTTTTCACATTTGTCGATGTCAAAGTGATGTGACCAATTTTAACATCGGACTTACGAAGCAATTCCAAGGCAAACTTAACCTTATCATTATCTTGAAAAGCAATACGGTAACTATAATCTGTGACAAAAGCAGGTTCAAACACTTCGATTCCCTTATCATAACGAAGCAATTCTTCTTTCGTAACCAAATTGTTTTTCCTGTCATTGATACGAGTGTTATGCTTACGCATAGCATAAGCCACAGCAGCATCTAACTGATAAGCATTAAAAGATGCATTTGGATTGCCATCTAACGCAATTGTGATAAATGGCTTATTGACTTGTCCAAATGGTCTTGGGAAAATAACCTCATATTTAGGCTCAAGAGTCTTTTCCCACAATTCGTCCTCGAATAAGACGTACTTACCTGACCTGCTGTTTTTCATGGCTTTTGCTAATATTTCGTTTTTATTATCTTTGACAATAATACTAGTTTTTTCGTTAAACTCCTCCATATCAGATCTAGCATAGGCATAACCAAATCTTTCAGAAAGATAATTAAGGCTTTCCTCTACCGTCCAAGTATAATCACTTGACCAGGGATTCCTTGTTTTCTCGTATAAACAACCCTTGTAAGAGCGGATATCCATCACACCCCTATAGTCGTGTACCTTAAAAGCAAGTGGAAATTCTTTATCTTCGACTTCTAACAGGTATGTAAAGAAGAAGTCTTCCTTCATCCCTTTACGAAGCTTTCGGCTACGTTTTGTTGGGTAAAACTCAAAAAAGTAGCTGTATGTGTTTTTGATTAATTTAGTCATTTGTTTAATCCTCCTTAGTTACATGTTCATTCATTTTAATTTGTTCATCACATAAATCTGAAATATCATCAAGTTGATCTCGAAGAGAGTCACCTAGTTTTTCTAAAGTCTTGTGTAACTTCAAAACCTTTTCAGCCTGTTCTATCAAACTCTTATCGCTATGATATTTTCTAAGCCAGTTACGAATGACATCTTCATCAGTCGAGACACCATCCAAACTGACATAAAAATCACCAGGTTCAACAGACTCATTAAAACCAAGTTCTGGAATAATCTGTTGTGCCTCGCCAATAGCTACTTCACTAGCCTCAAAAACCTTCCCTACTGCTTCAATAAAGAACGTATCTAACTGTTCATTATCTTCATAGTTAATAGCTTCTGCAAGATTTAATAAAGGCGAGAATACAATATCAGATGGTTCTATTTCGATATTCCACTCCCGACATATAGTCAAGGCTGCTTCCAACTTGGCATCATCTGGCAATAGGTTCCATAGAGACTTAACCTTATGCTCTAGTACATCATAAGCACGCGCATAATCTGCCATATCTGGTGTAATTACAATTGGAATCAGCACCTCATCTCCTTGTTCCCAATGGGTACAAGGTTTGATTCGTGGGCATTCCTCACCTTCTGGCATGACTATAGCAAATGCAGCATTTGGAAACACCAAATCTTTAGCAATTTCTACTGCATCTTGTATCATAGAAACATGGCCATCAGCTGTCACCTTGGCAGCGTTCCAGTTAACTACTGCATCTTGAAGAGTTTTTGTTTTCAGTTCCTCGAACAAATTAATCTCTGTTGCAATCATAATTTTCCTCCTTTATTAAGCTGTACTTTACGTCCGTTACCAGGTGTTCTTTCCAACAATAAATCTGTGTGTGGAACACCTTCAAATAGTCGAAGTCGAGAATCGTTTGTTGTTGTCACTACCGTCAATCCAGCGTAAAAAGCTTTCTTTACGGCTTCTAGTTGTTCCTTGGTGTTAGTCACACCAATAAAAACATATCCTGAATTATAGCGACAACATAGGTTAACAAGACTATCGTAAGTCATACCAATTGCCGGATTAACAACCAACTGTATAAAATCATCATTCCTGATTTCTACAGAGTCCTCAATAGTCATTACCATGTGTTCCTTAACCTCAGTAAGAAGTAGGTTAGCTAGAGTTGTTTTACCAATACCGGCTTCTCCCATGATCACATAGATTCCATTATGCTTAATAACGTCTTTTAATTCAGAAAGATGTTTATCTCCTGTAAAAATATAGTCATTTAAGCAATAATGGTTGTAGACTCCGCTACTATCTTTTGATATCAACTCTTTAGTAAGAGACATAATGCGTAAGACCATTGACTCTTTGTGGTTGCAATCACAAAGAGTAGATAATCTTAGTCCCACTACTCCAGTGTCTAATTGGTAGTCGCAAGTAGCCAATTGACTTCTTCGCTTCTCACCGACCATCATTCCTGCGACAAATTTAAGGTGGCTAATCACTTGAGCCCCGGAATCAAGAGGAATTTGGTCAATCATTGACCGTTCCTCCTCAATACGATAGTAGATGTCGTATTTTTCTTGTCTTGGAATAATATAGATGTCTTGAACACCCTTCTCTACAGCACTTTGTAATAGTGACTTTACATCATAATTCATTTATTCTTCCTCCTAAAATATAAAAAAGCACGCGCCTACTATAGACGTGTGCCTCCTATTATCGTTTTGATTCAACAGCAACCAATTTGAGTGCTTCTGAATTGTCATAAATATAGACAGTGTCGATTAGGCCACTGTCTTTTATTGTTTTGAAATTATTAAGAGAACGTTTAAAACGCTTCTCTACTACATCTTTTGGAACGCCATGTCCCCCTTTTTGAACACGTCTTAAAACACGCTCATAGGCAAGCTCGGCACTTTCCAAGCAAACGTATAATAAAATTATCACAAACCCTTTTTGTGCAGCTTCTTTCAACAGTTTCTCCAGGGAATGATAATTTCCGGAGAGTGTCGTTTCCCAATGAAAAGACGTTTTAGTAGCAATCAAAGTGTTGATTGCACTAACTACTTCTTTCATAGCTTTGAAATTATCATTGGGATTTTTCCAATCGCCACCAGATTGCCTCAACACTTCATCAGCGTTGATACGTTCAGTGTTTGAAAACAGTTCCGGATGCACTTCGTAAAGTGTACTCTTACCTGCTCCGTTAACACCCGCGACGATTAACATTAAAGGTGATTGTTTATCTGACAAAGTCGCCACGGCTAATCACCTCTTTTTGTTTATGCTGCAAGGCATTGTTGTACATATTTAGCAAAAGTCCCTTTTTAATGGGGTTTTCCTCTGCCTCATACTTGACAAAAAGCTCATTAAGGTCATTGTTTTCTTTAACCATTATTCCTACCGCCGTTATAACATAATATTGCATAATTCTCCTCCTATTATATCATACTATGTCTCACCCAGGGATAGTTCTACCCTCTGGATAAAATACTTAATTAACATTTTTTGTTGCCGTAATAAAGTCTGACAATTCCTTTAAGACAGACTTAGAAGGTTGGGATTCTGACCAATGTTTTAATTGATCAGATGTTGCACCCAATTCCAAGGCAACTTCGATGCCATCACGAATTCGTTTTACCAGGTAATCCCCTTGTAAAACATCATTCATCTGGCCAATTTCCATCTGGCTAACCTCTGCTTGTTCTGCTACGTATTCCAAATGCTCGTCATCAGAAGAAGATTCTTCTATACCACATGCATTTAAAGTCCCGTAACGTCTCAAACTAGAAACAACACGACGCATGCTTCTAGCATCTTTTGCATCGTAAACCATAGCCGGACTTTGCCATTCTCGACTATATCCTCCTTCATGAGTGATTACCGTTACAACGGATACTAGGCCATTTCCTGATTTTTCGTAATGACTAATGGCTAGACCATTACGATTTAAAGCAGGCATGACAGCATCTTTAATAGCTGACATAGGCGCATACGAGTATGCAATCAAATGACCTGTCTTTGTTGTAAACTCGGCAGACATCGATTTAGATAAAGATTTAAACTCTGCTTGTGCTTTTGCAAAAGCTTTATTGAAGGCTTTTTCCTGTTCCAAACGCTCTTGACAAACGCTTGAATTCATTTCGGCTTTCAATCGTTCAACCTCTGTTTTAGCAGCAACCAACTCATTGAGTAATGATTCTAGTGACATGTTTTCCATAATTTTCCTCCTTCAAAAATAAAAAGAGGAGGAACCCTGTCTTGTTCCTCCTTTGTCCTGATTGTCTATTTAGAATGGCATACCGTCATCAGGGATATCTACTGGAGCACCAGTCAGATAGTTAGGCCCATCAGATGAAGCTGGTTTAGATTCAGCTTTGTTCTCTTTATTCTCTTTATAATCAATGATTTCAAGAGAACCAACCTCAATATAAACCGAATAAACGATTTGTCCAGCCACATTAGTGTACTTCTGTTGGCGCAAAGCCCCAGAAATTTCAATCCTAGCTCCTTTATCAGCAAATTTCGCTAGGTACTCGGCAGTCTGACCCCATACTGTGAAGTCAAAGAAATCAGCGATACGCGCACCGTTCGCATCCTTGCGGTTACGATTTATGGCGATTGTAGCATTGACTACTTCTTTTCCGCTTTTTGTGATTTTAATTTCTGGCACAACTGCCAAACGGCCACTCATACACACATTATTCATAAGATTTTCCTCCTTTATTCCATGGTAGCCATCTCAGGCCACAAGTTTAACATCAAGGGTATAACCCTCTTTTACCAATAAGAAAAGACCTAAAGCAGCACAACGCCCCTATAAGTCTCCTCTGTCATTTAGATACCACATCAATCGAAACAACTTCAATTTCAATGGCTCGTTAGACACATTAAACACAAAAAAGGCACAAGAAAAAGACCTGGTAATTTTCAACTAACTTGGTTAGTTGATCCTTTCCTTACAGCTTCATATCTTGCTGCATCTTCTTCTTGCACCTTACTGTGCGATTTAACTAGCACCTTAGAATAAACCATTCTAAAGTTTTTTGTCTAACTCAATTATATACTATCAATCTTGACAAAAACTGATAATACTCAATGGCGTACAAAAATTAGTTTAAAATTTCTGTCAGTATAAACGACTTCTCTGTAATAACACTATCACAACCTAATATACTGTTTAGGTAAAAATAACTACCTCTCTAATGTGAAACGCTTATGCGCTTTAGTTAGAGGATGTTTTATGTATTATATTATATCATATTATTTTAAATTGTAATACATTATCTCACTTTTTCTGTTATAATAGATTGTGTGGATATTTAATCTACATCTTAATTTACTTATCGTTTACAATGTTAGCTCCTAAAGACATTGCAAACAACCATACTCATTATCCCTTAAAATACACTTTCTCTAATTGTGAGAAAAGTATTCTTAATGAGTATTACCTTCCTTCCAGTCGGATGCGACATCGATGTCACATCCGACATTTTTTTATATTTCTTACTTCTTTATATAAGAGCTATGGAAAAGTTGGTGAGCCTCAAACAATTGTTTATCATAATCCAAATGGAAACAATCATTTTCCAATAAAAAATCATCTGAAATGATATAAGCACTTATAGACTCTTTTGAATTTAAAATCGCATCACTTACTCTATGATTACCATCTATTACCCTATTATATCTATTGAATTCTTGTAAGATTATAATTGGTCCAACTGTTACACCTTTATCATATTCTTTTTTATAAAAAAATTTATTCGGAGTAGCATCATCAGGACTTGTACTATTGGGATCTGCTTGAAAAAAGTTTTTTATAGCAATTTCTGTTACAGGAACATTGTGTCTACGAATAGCATCCATAACCTTCAGATTCGATATCCCTATACGAACATCTTTTATAAAGTTAAAATGTTCATCCATTTGATAATAATTCCACCAATCTTTTGGAGACTCAGCCTTCGTTAAATAATCGTCTGGCTGTGAAGATAAAATTCCAACAATTTTTCTCACTTGTTCGCCATTCAGAAAATGATATTTCTGAAATTGTTTTCTCATTTCTCTTTTTTCTTCGGCACGCGCACGGGCACGCGCACGGGCTTCTTTCAATTCTTCCTTCTTTTTTTGTTTTGTTTTTTTACTCATTGTTTCCTCCTTATCTGTCGATATTATACTATGATAGGTAGCCGTTTTATGTTACGCCAATAATACATTTTCTTCAAAATACATAGTTGTTTTATTGTTTCCTATTCTATCAGGGCACATATATCTATGAATCATAGAGTATTTTTGTTTTTCAACTCTACCTAGCTAAAGCCATGCTATAATAACTATAGCGAATTTAATATTTGCGCGTGAACCAGACAGGTGATACTACTTATAGTATCGCCTTTTTGATATTACTAAAAGTGCCTCTCGTTCGAGAAGCACTTTTTTACTTAGCTATATTTAAACTACCCTGCATTGTGGCCAATTGGATTTGCCCCGTACCTGTAACATAGTTACCGGTAAAAGAGACATAAGTCCCTTCAGACACCATATTAAAGGTGAATTGTTTAACATTCTTACTGTCACTATTATAAACACTTAATGAATTCTCATCAAAAGTATATCCACCTACCAAAGCATTTGAAAGACTCGTTAAAATCCCTCTCTCTGTAATCTGATAAGGCGGTTGAGCTTTTAAATCACCTGAACCAACATTAGACATCATGACTTTAAGCTTTTCCTTAATCTCGTCTTTATATGACTTGATTTCTTTGTCAGATTGTTCTAGTGTCGCCTTTGCTGCTTCTTCTGGGTCTGATGGTAATTTTTTCTCGCTAGATGCTTTTGCTTCGCTCTTAAGTGTTCCTGTCTTCCCGTCTTCTAGTTGAAACTGAGGATGGTTATTGCCTTTGTTCATTGTATAAAACATAAAACCAATCAAAAACACTCCTAAGACAGCTCCAACAACAATTAGTAATTTCTTTTTAGTCATGTACACCCTCCTTATAGGTGGCCAACTGAATATTTTCTGTCGAAACTAAATAATTTGCGGAATAGGCAACCTTTTGCTCACCCTTGGATAAGATAAACACAATTTGATAAACATCTCCACTATTCGAATAGTAAACGGACGTTTCATTTTCCTGGTACTGATACCCATCGTGTAGCCATTGCCATAGTTCTCTCAAACTATCCTTACTTGACATCAAGCTATTACTCTGAGCAGAAGGGTAAACATCAGACTTACTGCTAACCTGTCCTACTCCCTGGATTAACTGTACAAGAATCTGTTTCACCTTCTCTTTTTGGCTATCCTCAACAGGATTTTTATCCTTCTCTAGCGTTTCAGTTGCCGCCTTACCTGGATCTTTATATTGCTTTCTTGTAGATGATGAAGATTCCTTAGCTTTTGACGAAGCAATAGAAGTACTTGTTTCAAGAGTTAACGTCTTCTTAGGTTTTTCACGATTTACTAGTAAAACTACACCTAGTGCTACAACAGCAATTAAAGTAAGAAGTGATGCAACGATAATAAGTTGTTTCTTCTTCATATTGTTCTCCTTTGTATCATGCAAGTGCTTTTGCAGACGGGTTGACATTATAGCCTACAGAAGATGGATTTGTGAAGGTCCAACTACGAGCAGTTTGAGTCCCCTTAGTAATATATGAATATGACCAAGTAAAACTTTCACCTATACCACCACCTGAGTACCCTATTACATTCTGTTCTACCACTAAAATGTCTCCATTGTCAAATACGTGAGATACAATTCCGGTATGGTTATTCGGATAAGAGAAGACATCACCGCTTGTAGGAGTTGTGCTAACTTTTGTTCCTAAAGTAGCAGATGTCTGACCTACAAGATCTTCTCCGTTACCAGACATACCGTGTGCACCTCCCATTTGTTTATTATCTTTTACCCAAAGAGCTCCAAAACAAGCTGCAGAGAATGTAGTACACTGATCAAAGATACCTGAACTTAAATATGCTGATGCACCATCCCAACCTGTTCTGGAACCAAACGCCATTCCAATACTCTCAGGATTCAATGCATAGGGTTTTAAGTCATCTGGCAGGTCTCCACGTTTCCAGAACATGTCAGAATGATAATTAACCGTTCCGCCTGTCTTCTGCCAACCATCTCCACCTATAACTGCGCCTGGTTCCTCACAGCTTACAGCTTTTGTTTCCGAAGCCTTGGCCACATTGTCAGTACTGTTGGATGCTTCGTAAGGCTTCTCACCGTACTTAGATATCGCCTCTTCATCTAGCCATTTATAGCGCGTGCCATATGTATCATACATCTCATTGAGCTTTGTCTTATAGCTTGGGTCTGTCGCCCATCCGCCATCAGCGATTGCATCAAGAGTAGCCTTACCATCTGTATTGTTGATGGCCTTAGTATATAGGTTTTGATGGGCCATAAACTCCGATTTACCTACAATACCGGCATCATATGATTTGAAATAAGCATATGATCCCCCGGTACCGTCACCTACATTCGTACCAGGTCCAGAATCACTTACTGCATCGTCACCATAAAGTTTTGTGGTGTATGGATAGTCAGCTTTGGTTGCAAACTTAACACCACCCATATTGTGAGCTTGACCAAAACTTGGAACATCTTCATTAAAACCAATCTCAATGATTGATTGCACGATTGATGCACTCGGAAGGAAGCCACCTGCCTTCCAACTTTGCAAATAAGCCTCCTTATGTTCCTTAACAAAAGCATCAATCTTGTCCGCTAGGCTACTAGCTCCTGCCGAACTAGTGCTACTATCTGTGTTTGTATTGGTTTTGACATCTTTTGAAGATTTTGAATCAATATCACACTTGGGTTTACAATCATTACTGGTTGTATAACCACCAGAATTATCTTTCGAACCACTTTTAGTTTTAGAGCCCTCTTTGTTTGAGGAATCGCCTTTGACATCTCCGCCGGCCCAGGATGCTATTTTGGAGTTATCCTGTTTAATTTTGCCACCATCGAACATGTCATAGATTTTCTTAGCAGCATCCTGACGAGATTTTAAACTAGCAGCAAGCGCCCAAGCTGCAGGACGTTCATACATGTTGGCCCAATTTTCAGCAGCCTTCGCTGTATCTTCCCCTTGAGTTGCTTCAATATACCGTTTGACGGTATCCCCTTCGGATGCAATAACAAATTGCCCCTGGTTGGTTGCAGAGTTAGATTTATCGTAACCTTCCCAAGATGAATATTTCGTATGGGGTGTAAATTGGTAAAGATATCCACCACCACCGCCACCATATTCCATCAAATCAAGGGTAAAGCTAGTGTTCTCGGCACCACCAATATTTCCGGCCACGCCAGCCGCTTGCGCTCCACTCATACCCTGACTTATCCAAAAGTCCCAAGTTTCCTTGAGATTTTTGTAAGCGGTCGTCCCGGGTTGTGTCCAGTCTGTATCTGCTGCTCCTTTCGAACTCGTATCAGTTGCAGTATTAGTATCTGTCTTAGAAGTGGCCTGTGCACTCCCTCCACTAGCAACACGGCAATCTTCTTCTGGAGCATACCCGTAATAAGTCTCGGCCTCAGCCTTTATAGAAATAACTATTTCCGAGGACAAGTGGGTGACATTGACAATAGGATTCACTAAAAGAATAGATAAGGCACTACCTCGTAAAAAGATACGTCCTAATTTTTTCTTTGAAATCACTGTCCATCCTCACTTGATTCCGTTTCTGGTAAAGGTTCATATTTATATGCCTTAGTATATTTACCATCCTTATCAAGCTCTACGTTATTTTTTAGCACCTGTTGCAACTTGTCGTAGTACGCATTGATATTTGAGTAACCGGTAATATTTCCTGTATAAGAAACCGAAATAATTTTTCCTTTGCTATCTGTTTTGACAATGTAATTTAATAAAGCAAATTGACGCTTTTGATTAGTTGCCGGAACAATACATTGATAGATTCTTGCATCATCCAAAGAACCAGTTAAAAGACTTGTAGAAACACTTCCTGCCAAAGCTGTTTGGGAACCGGTTGATTTCTGCCAAGAATTTGATCCAAGGAAACTATAGATGTTCTGTTGAACCATATAACCTGATGATGTTTGGCTTTTATCACTGTCACCTGCCTGAGCGCCATCTGATAAAAATGCGGAAATGGCTTTGAACTGACTGTCAATAGATGACTTAGGGTCTAGTGCGAGGTAAGTTGTAAAGAAACTATCCAAGCTACTACTATCATTGACATTGGCCAAAAGCTTACCAATCGAATCTGTTGTATCTGTCGTATCTGGTTTAGCTACGGGGGCTTGTAAATTAGCTAATTGCTGCTTAAAGACGGCCAATTCACTATTTTGAAGATGGCTAATTTGAGTTGGTAAGTCTACCACGCTATAAATCGTATTATCTACTGATTTATTCGGTGTACTATTGCCACCTCCTCGCCCTCCAAATATCATAGAACCCAAAACAAGTGAACATGCTGAGGGAATCAGTGTTCGATAGGCAAACTGTTTCCAGTCAACACCTTTCAAATAATCTACTACATCGTTAATACGTTCGAACATAGTACCTCCTTAATCTATCGCGAAATCTGTTTTTCTGGGAATAGAAAACAAAAGATTATTAAACTCCTGGCTAAACAATTCCCCTCCACTTAGTTCTAAAACAGGGGGGCTATCGCCAGACATAGAAACTAGATCCACAGTCAAACCTTTATACCGTTTGGCGTTTTTGAGAAGTTTTTTTTCACATAAAAACCATTGTTCAGTCGTTAAATAAATAGACTTCCCACGATGACGATAACCTTTAGGTAAGAGTTCATCTAATCGCCTTAATTGCCTATCAGTCAACGACCTGGCATCTAAAACAAAAAAGAATTGTTTTTTCATTAATTCACAGCCTCCATTCGAGAAAGAAAAGCCTTAACTTTTGCAAAACTTGCTTTAGATTTTACATAGACTGTACTTCCTTTTTTCTCTTGTTTAACCAGTGATAAACTTCCGTCCTTATTCAAATCGATGACTCTTGCAAAAGTGCCATCACTCAAGGTTAATTCACCACTTAGTTGGCCATCACTATTTTTATATAAACCTAGAGATAACAATTTTTTCTCCAGGCGTTTATATTGAGAAGGAGGCAAATTTGTATTCGTAGGCTTTGAACTTGATTGGATAAAAAATACCCCCCCTACAATTACCATTATTAAAATTACGAAAAAAACAATTGTAATAATGAGATTCTTTTTAGCCATTATCTACTACTCCGTTATTAGAAGAGGGTGTATTCAAGGTCTCTGTTTTTGATTTTTTAGCCCCTGATTTTTTAGCCCCCTTTGATTGGCCAGTCGTTGAACTATCGTTGGAAGCTTCCTGAGCTTTTAATTTTTTCAGTAGAGTTTCAACCTCATCTTTAGAATACGTCTTAACAGCTCCATCTTTGTCTTTGTAATAGATAGCACCTGTTCTTTGAGAGTACTCCTGAACTTCAACTACAGTTTTACCTTCCCCTTCCACAAAAGTAAGAGTACCAACTAAGTTGTTATCTTGGTCCAAATAAAGACCAATATTTGCCGCTGCAAGTGTCTCCTTATTAGCTTTATACTCTTTGTTTGTCAACACATCTTGAGAATCTTCCTTATCTGTTGCTTTTGTTTTGTGGGTCTGCTCTGTCTTGACGTTCTTCTTTGTTTCCTTATGTGTTCCGCTTGGACCACCGATAACAAATGCTGATACACCAATAAAGACCAGAACACCGACTCCTGTATAAATTGGCCAACGTTTTTTCTTCATTGTCTTACTAAGTTTAGTTTTAGACTTAGGTTTCGAATTAGATTTAGGGTTATCCATAACCTCAACTTCCTGTGAGCCTTCTTCAGGATTTTGTTCGACCTCTAACCCCAAATCAATATCACTTGTTACGTCTTCTTCCTCGGAAGCGACCTGACTATCCGTAACCTGCATTACTTTATTTTTATCAGAAGTTCTGGAAGATTTTTTCTTCTTATCTTCAACAAGATCCTCTGTATCAAAAAAATTTTCATCGAAAAGTTTAGACATTACATTCACCATCACTTTCTAAAAACACAATTTGTGTTTTTATTGTACTATATTTGCACACCTACCATTTAAAACAAAAAAAGCCCTCAAAGGGCTTGCATTTAATTTAACTTTCAAATTTTAAGATGGCTCCTCCATCAAGTACTGATACAAAGCCAGAAATTTCCCAATTGGTTTTCAATTGACACCGCTCAATCATTTCAGCGGCATCGTAATAGCCCATCAAGTCCTTTCGAGATATACCAAACGTTTCAATATATTCACTCAAAGGACTATTTTGATGAGTTCTTACCCAGTTGCTTAATTCCCAACAACTATCCAACATAAATTCTCTCAGAACAATTTCTCGAGAAAATTTTGGCAGCATTCCGTAGTAAGTATGTACAGACTGTTTTTCAAGCCAAACTCTAAAATTACTGTAGATATCAGCCATAGCTGTTGAATCATTTGACATTTCCAAAACGTCAAACCAAACCACTCTACAGTAAAGAGCTGTGATTGCTTCCGCAATATTCTTAGCTTGAACCTCTGTGATCCCTGCTGCATCTAAGGCTTCCTCTTTGCTGAGAAGTCTTGCTACGTAATTAGCAATTCCTCGATAATACGAGCGCCCATCTTTGATGGAAAGTTCATCACAAACTTCCCACTCGGCCATCCCAGAAGTCAACAGGTCTTCACAAGCATCCCTGTCTTCATCTGGAAAACCCGAAAATTCACCGAACAGATCCCTCATCTGTTCTTGTAATGAGTCTTTTGAGACTACTACAACAGACATTGCAATATTTTCCATAAAAGTATTAGCTCCTTTTTTAATAAATTTAATTACCTTCCAATTACTATTATAACTAAATTACGGAAAAAAACAACGTTTTGTACACTATTTTTGCTTTAAAAGCAAATTCGCCTCAAATCAACCTTTGCTATTTTAGAAAACGCTATATAATACTACTTATAACTAGAGTGTTGAATATAAACTAAAGGGAGCAGTGTATGGCAACGGAAATCAATTCCCGAATCAGGCAACGATTCGCAATCTCAATTGCTAAATTAGCTCTTGAACGAGGAGTAACCTTAAAAGAATTAGCCGAGATTCTTAACTTGTCTTATTCTGGAGTTTCAAGGTGGACTAGGGGAGAAACATTCCCAACTCCAGAAGTTATTGACAAGCTACAAGACTATTTTAAAGTTCCAATAGCGCAATTACTTGGAGAGATAACGAGCTTAGAATCAGGCCTTCTAAAAGTCGTTTCACAGCTAGATCAAGATGACAAAGTAAAAGTCCTGGATTTTGCACTGCAACACATCCCGTTAACTACACCTAATCAAAACAAAGACGGTGACAAAAGTAACACGTAACTTATAAAAAAATTACACATGACGCGTTACTAGCTCTTCCTGTTCTATCAAAAATTATAAAAATCATCTTGTACAGGGTTGAAAATGGTGTTTAATCGTGTCCGAATGCTATAACGTTTCCTATCAGGATCATACTCAGGCTTATCAATAATACGAACAGAAATCAACTGTTTATCTTCCATCATATCCTTTGTTAAGGATGGGTCTACTTGCAATAAAAGCGTGTAACCAGGTGCATCCTCGGGTTCAAATAAATGGCCACGTACTGGTTGGTATTTAACAATATAACCTGTTAAAATACGTCCAACACTTGCTTCACCTCCATCGTAAATACTTTTCATAATATCTGACGGGTGCACCTCTAAACGACGACGACTGCCTACTAAGCGAACCTTTTGTCCCGAGATTCCATTTTTGATCTCTTCATCAGTTGGAGAATCAATAGCTACGTTTGTTACCTGAAAATCTACAATATCCCCCACAGAAATATAATCTTTAGGTTTTAAAATTTCTGATCTACTCTTATAAGAATAGTAATTATGAGGGATATAGACACGCTCCATATTTGGTGTCTGAACAACTACACCGTTATTCGTTACAAAAAGAACAACACCTTTCATAACGTCATGGGCTGCATTTTTATCGCTGGCCTCAAACTCTTCTTTGAATTTTTCATTGATCAAATACTCAGCCCTAGAAATGCTGCCTACAGCTACATATTGGTCCTCTAAAACTTGTTCACTGATTGGGCGGTCACTATCATAACGTTCAGCAGCCTGGACCAATTTCAAATCTACAATAGATACTGGAACATTTGAACCGACCATAAGTCCAAGTCGGGATGGTTGATAACTTCCAGCCTCTTCTTGTTTAACGTAGACATATACATCCCTTAATTTGGGGTCGTTTAGCTGTAACACTAGCACGTCTTGCAAAATTACGTTTGAACCTTCTTCATCGGTTCGAATGGATGTAAGAGCGGTATCAATCAAACCTACTACAGTTGCTGATTTGACATGCTGTAATGCCTCGTCACGAGTATTTCCACGACGTGATAAACGAACAAGTTCTTCTACAGATGACTGTGGCACGCGCCTAGAAATAGTTTCATCAAAATAGTAAGGTTGCATCCCGTCTTGGTATGGTGCGGTGTATCGATTACGCAGACGAACCCCTGTACGAGTTTTTACGTATTCCAATTGTCCATAAATGGCCTTTAAATTTTTGTCATTGATTTTTTTCATTGATTTTTCCTTTCCTCTTGGAATATAACTCCAGTTCTGCTATACATGTTACCACACAAAAAATGACACGATTTAAAACATAAAAAACCTCCTATTGCAATAGGAGGTTAAAGTGAAAATTATCGGAGAGACACGGTAATTTTTTTATGTTTTGAGGAAAAACACAATGAAAAAAGGTAAATAAGGGCGTCATTAAAAATATTCTGGCTTATACTTTCATCTCTCTCCCCTTTATTAAGGGTATAACTAGTATACCAAATCAAAAAACTACTTGTTTAAAACTAAAATTCATCTTTATCGAGGATACCTTAAACTGACAACACCGTCAACTTCCCCATAATGCGTAGTACCATTTGTCCGAACTGTTTGCTTCTTTTTATTTACCAACTTCCACAATCCTGAAAAAATAACATTTATTACTTGAAATAGGAAGGCTAGGATTAAAAAGAATATTCTAATAATGACCATAAAAAATAATTGCATCATAATCTCCTAACTACCTTTTTAATTACTATTACTTGATAATATTATAGCATACAACAACCCCTAAAGGTCCTCTCAGTTGGAAATACCATATGGAAAACTTGATGTCACAAAGATACTAGATGTTTTTTAGTTTTCACCAAGAGAAAGTAATGCAGCAATGGACAAAAGACAAACAACAATTAAGAACCCTACAATCGCAGAAACTAAATTGCCTTCACAAACGATACCAATTAAAATTAGATATGCCTCTGCTTTCAATAAGCGTACTGACCATTTAAAATCATTCATTGAATTTCCTCCTTTCTGTAGTCTTATTTTTATTATGTCCGAAAAAATAAAAAAAGCTCTGATTTTTCCAGAGCAAAAAATATAGTTATAAGGAATCGTTTATTTATTAGCATTTTTAGGGCTCCATTGTTAAAAAGGCTTGATAAGAAACACCCCTTTGGGTGGGGCTAGTTCTCTTCATATTTAAGACCTCCGACTTAGACATCACGCGCCCAAGAAAAAACAAACAAAATAGTTTATTCCTCGACATACGGAACCAATTTATCGGTTAAATAGATACGATTTGGTAGGTTTCTGCCTACTTTCACTTCTTCAATCAAACCATATTGAGTTAACTGTTTCTTCAGAGAAATAACGGTTTTCTTACTCTGGTTGAGCAATTCACATAATTCCGTAATCTTAAATAGAACATAAGTAGCTCCATTGCCATCATAGCCTTTATGGATAAAATCAAGTGGCTCTCTCAATCTATTTAATAATAATGAGTAGAGTAACTTTGCTTTAAACTTGATCCCCTTAAAATCATTATGCTCTAATAGGACTTTAGGAATATAAATTTGTTCAGGGTCTTCATTCATCAATGACGGTTCTAAATCAGATATTTCTGTTAAATAAGCCATTGTCACACTCCTTACTCTTCATAATTTCCAAGTTCATGTTTATACACTGTCGCAAAAATATTTCTTGATTTGCGAACCTCACCCACTTCCATACTACTGAGTTCATCTGCAAAGCCATAGGTCTTAGCATCAAGATTATCTACATGATGAATAATGACTGCCTCAATAATTGCTGGTTCAACTGGACTCCCCCACTCCTTAATACCGTGGTGAGACAAGATAATATGCTGTAACATTTTAATCTCTTCGGACTCTGCTTCTTCTTGACTGACATAGCGTTTAGGTAGTTCAGCACCAAGGAAGATATGACCAAAAAGAACACCATCGGCAGTGAAATCGCCTGCAATACCATGGTTATAAGTGTATTCTTTGGCTTTCATAATATCGTGGAAAATGATACCTGAGATCAACAGCTCTCGGTTAGCTACAGGATACATTTTCTGCATATAGAGCGCTAGATTAAGCATTTCTTGAACGTGTCGCAACAAACCGCCACGTTTATAATGGTGGACGTGTTTGGCTGCTGAAATGCTTTTTAGGGCTTCTCCGTATTCGTCCAGCAGTCCTAGAGTTACCTTTTTCAGCAACTCATTTTGAAAAGACTCTACTTCTGATTTAATACTGGAATAGATACCCTCTACATCAATAGGCTCACTTGGTACTAATTCTGAAATAGGTACTTCTCCACTTGGAAGAGAAACCTCTTTAATTGTAACCTTATAGGCTCCACCATAATTATCAGCCTCTCCATCAATATAGAGTACGTCGTTATTTTTCAACGTCTCTTTAATTCCTTCTGTAACGTCCCACACTTTACAAGCTGGAATAGTGGCGGACTTGTCTGATAGTGTCAATTCTGCATAATCTTTGCCAGTCTTGGTTTTTTTGAACATAACTGAACTAATCATGCAATATTGCGATACTTTTTCTGGTTTAGTACTTAATGCCATTACTTTTTCCTCATTCCTATCCTTCGTCAATCTTAATATCCGTTTCCTAACCTTTTAATCAAAAGCACACCTCGTCATAAAATAGAATTATCTAATTGATCCATTTTCTCAATATAAACCCCAAAAATCTCTGTCTCCAAATCTCCCTCAAGGTCGTCTTCGTCTAATTGCAGTGGCTCAAAGAACACAACTGAGTTTTGTTGTGCAGTGTATTCTTCTTGATATGAATTAAACTCACCATTTTCATCAATCCCAATAAAAGAGGATTCATTTTCACCAATAAATTCTAACGCTTTTTTGACAAATTCTTCTTTACTAAGGTATTTCATTATCATTCTCCCTCTATAATTTTCTATGTTTATAAGTATATTATAAAGCGTTGTCCTGTTTCATTTCATTCAGAACCGCTTCTGTCAATACCTTTTCAGCCAAGTCTCCATCTTCAATCTCTTCTTTACTATAATAGTAATCAATGATTGGACACTTTTCCAAGGCTTCGTTATAATCACCACGAACAATAAAGAGGTAATCATCTGTTAAGCCCTCGGCTATGTCAGCTTCAAGGTCTTCGATAAGCTCACTATAATCGTAACTAAAAGTGTAATTACCATCATCAATCCACTTTTGAATAATCATAACGGTTTCGAGTGCTAAATTCTCGAATTTTCGCTCACCATTCCTAATTCTAGTAATTCGAGAACGGCTAATTCCTAGCTCCTTCTCTAAATAATAGGCAGGTATAGCCTTATTCATCAATACCATATAAACTCTAGTAGTGTTGATTCTCATTTCATCACCTTTCAATAATCAATCTTCTAATTCAGCAATTTTTGCAAATTGTCTTGCTTCTGCTTCGGTTTCAAATTCTTTGATATAGCCACCATATAAAAAATACTTATTTGCAGTTCGTTGTCTCTCTGTTATTTTATTAGTTACTTTCACGTCAGCCCCTAAAATTTTACGGTGTTTTTTAGTACCGCCCCATTCAGCCGATACCAAAACATACCATGTTTCTTTTTCTTCTTTTTTCTTAGAATTAGGTGGAAAATCTTTTGGGTTTAGTTCTTCAAAATCAGTTAAATCAAAGTAATTAGTCTTGTTGAAATATTTACCTGTATGATGCCATTCACAAGGTCTAACTGCTCCGCTTTCCACTGCTCTTTTTTGCCATGCTTTTAATTGACTTTTAGTAACAAGTCCACTTTCAATAGCATATTGTGAGCGTTCGCTTCTTTTATTACCAATATATCCCATATTATAATAACCTCTTATAATAACCTCTTTCTTTATCTTACAAGTATATTATAACATAAACGTTGCCTTATGGCAACGTAAAAGGTGAAATTCATTATAAATAAACAAGAAGACATCACTTATGATGCCTTCTTGTTTCCTTATTGTATTAACTCTCGTCTTTACACTTCCAATTTTTCCATTCCTAAACTAATCTTTGATTGCTCATTTTTGCTGATGTATATTTTTGCTATCGTCTTTCCGTCCTCCTCAATCCTAGAAACGTGTATAGCCATAAACTTTCGATTATAGTTTGATGGCAAGCCAATTCGTTCCAGCTCATTTTCAAAGTCGTTTTGTCCGTCACGGTGTCCTTTACCCAATTTAAACAAGGCATAATGAGCCAATTCGTGACTTAACGTAGGTACTACGATTGAAAAATTATCACAATAGATACTAGCATGAACCAGCCAATCGGATAAGTAAATATAGTTATCATGGTCCCCAAAATACGAGTATAAGGCTGTGTGTCGTCCATTTAGATTGTTGTCTAGCTTTTGGTCTAGCAATCTAGACTCAAAGTCAACAACTACAGTAGGATAATATTTCTCCAGAAAGTTTTTGGCGTAATCTTCCAGCTTTACTTTAAAGGCTTTCCAATCGTCTTCTGAAACTCTATCCTCTTTAACTTCGTATGTCATGTAAACATTTCGCTTGATGTTTGATTTAAGAACTGCTTGACCTAGAGAGGGCGCGTGAGTTAGCACCAGCTCTCCGTGATATGGCTTTAATGCGCCAAGCAACTTAAACAAACCGAAGAAGTAAGTAGCAAATATCACGCTCGCAGATAGCAGAAAGTCACTTGTTTCGATGTTGTTGTTCGATACTCCTGATAAGATGACCACCCACGACCAAATATTGCCTGCCAATAAAAAGAACCTAAAATATTTATGTAACTTCACTTAAGCACCACCTCTCAACTATGAATCTTCTAATTCGGCAATTAATTGCTAGTGTTATATTTGTCATCTATTATATCAAGTATACCTAAAAAGACCATGTTTAACACCTGGTCTTTTTACATCCTTCTAAATTTATCTTCATTAACCAAAAACAATACGTAAAACATACTCAGTTAATTCGTCATAACGCCCTTTAATAATATCCATAGCTTCCTTGTCCGTCAATTTTTGTTCGGTTTGGATCAACTGGTGCAATTTGAAAAATCGGTCCTTGTACTGCAAGTAAACACTGCACCAAACCTCCGGACCATAGGTGCTACGACTATAGCTTCTAACTTTAACTTTCTTAATTGTAATCATATAAAATTCCTCCTACTAATATGTTCGAAAAAAATTTCAAAAAGTGATGATTTTTTAGGAAAAAATAAAAAAGCTCTTTGGACTGTTTCAAATCCAAAGAACTTCTCGTTATTCCTCCTTAATACGACTAGAATAGGCATAGCTGTTCACCGCTAGTAGCGATGTTCTCAATCATCGGATTGTAACTGTGTGTATTCTTTTGAGCTTCTGACTTAGATAGGCTTGCTGCGAGATGGGTTGTAATTTTACCAAACAAATTATTGTAGTAATTAATCAACTCCTTCTTGCAGTTTTTAAAAGCTAAATATTCAGGGTCTCCATAGTAAGCCCTCTTATCCTGGAGTAATGGACTATCAGAGATAAGAGTCTCAAATACCCAGAGTTCGAAGCCACGCGCAAACACCTCCGTTGGAGTCTTAAAATAGGCGCACTTACTAATATCTTTAGGCAACGTATCCTGGTATGAAGCTAAGATATCCGCAAAATCATCTTGTAAGCTACACTCTTCCTCACCACCTAGGTACGTAAAGTCAAGGTAGTGACCAAACTCATGGATGAAGGAAGTTGTATCTCTTACATCTACGGCAATGATATTAAACATTGGGTGGTAAAGCCCTGTAGCTTTATGTTTACCGAGTTTTCGGAATTTCAACTCAGGGCTTACCGTACCTTGCGGAAGACGATCAACAATCTTTTCCCAGGCCGCTTCAACATTCCTGAATTCATTGTAATCAAAAGCAAATGTCTTGTATGAAGGTAACTTAGCACCATTTGATATGTCAAATCGATAAGGGGCTGTATCAACCTCCACTTTACGGAAACCAAGACTGTTAAATCGTGTAGAACGATTCAACGCACTGTCCTGGTACTTCTTATCATCCGTTACAGTAGCGATTACCTTTTGACTTAGATTTTCAAAACGTTTATTAGCTTGTACATTAGCCTCCTGACGTAGAAAAGCCATACATTTATGTTCAACTTTTTCCACCGGCGATGCATTTAGTAGGTTAAGATCCTTCTTATAACAGCCACCATAAAGAAGTGCCTGAATTAGAATATCGTCTCCATCGTCTCCATATCTCCAACCAAATGATTCCTGGTAGGCATCACGTTCCTCTTTTGAGAGTCCATAATGCCCACAAGCATCCAACAAATGGTCAATGAAGACCAGATAGGGACCAGAGTAGCATACTCCTTTTTCATATGTGCACTGTGGTGAGCGTCTATACCACTTTAACCCCATTTTAGTTGTGATACCCCAATTCAAAATAACAATCATTTGATTATTTTTAGGATTTAAACAAGTATAAACCTCTTCCATGTTTAAATTCATATAGGCTTTTTTACTCAAAGTATATTTGCTAATAGAAAATGCAAAAAGTTGTTCAGCTTCTGATAGCTCATTAACTTTAACGAATTCAGCATCCTCTTTTGCAATACCGAGGCGTTTAGCAGATTCAAAAATATCTTCAATGGAAATATCTGAAATTTTTTCGAAATAACCAAAAGCCTTTTTGAGCTTATCAGATGGTTTTGCATCTGGTGCGATAGTAGGGATTCTTGGTGCGCGTGTTGAAACAACACGTTTTTTAATTTTCAACAAATTTGCCATAATTTTCCTCCTTTTATAAAAGCAAGTAAAAACCACGCACACAATTGTGTACATGGTATACCATTTCATTAATATCCTCGTAATGACAAAGCCAAAACAACTTCTTCATACTGTTCATCAGTAACATCGTCGAAGCGTTTTAACCATGTACCGTATTTAGTAGTGGGTGTCCGAAAACCTAAGACTTCCTTCATCACCTGTCCTAAAACCTGCTCCGTTTCAAGATCAGTTAGAGAAACACCCCCACGGGTAGCCACAAATATATTTGTCATAAAGTCCTCCTACCAAAATAAAGACCAGACAAAATTCTAGTCTTAGTTTCTGATTATGCCTGATAAGACCAAGATAGCCAATCATAGTTATTATCCATGATTATATAGCTATCGTCGGTCATAGCTACAAAATCGAAGTGCGCTGCTCTTTCCCACTCTGATTCAGATGGCCGAAAAGCAGTCAGTACGATATTCTCATATCGTTCAGGCTCAAGACTTTTTTTCAAAGAATCCTTGATAGAATCCTTGAGAATGATAAAATCTTCAAAAGTCATTGAACCTTTATGTGTAAAGACTTCAGTGACACATTTACAGTGACATTTTGCTAAATAACCATTTGCCTCAGCGTAGTAGCATACTTCAAATTCTGCATTGCGTTTCATAATTTTCCTCCTTAGATATAAGTAACTGTATGATACAGTTCACCTTCCGAACCTACAACAGAACACGGAATAACGACAGCATGTTCGTTAAAGTATTTCACCTCTTCTTTAAAGAGTTCACGAACATGTTCTTCTCCCAATTCATCGATAGCGTTCTGAGCCGGACAATCATGCCAGTCACCTTTCCAATCTTGAATAGGGTCAAAGTATTTCTCTAAGAGAACATCTTCATTGCCAGATGAGTAGGCCAAGAAGCTATGAATGCTTTTGATACAACGTAATTCCTTGAGTTCTACCAACTCTGCTTTCGTTGCCTCGCCACGGTAATTCTTTTTAAAGAGAACCACCTCACGCGCGTGAAGGCGCTCCATACGTTTTTGTTTTGACATAATTTTCCTCCTTTTAATCAACAAATTCCATCTCTTCACGGAAAGAGTAATAATCCGATTTACCTACAATAATGTGGTCTAAGAAATCAATACCTAGATCCTTACACGCTCTCCTCATTTTGTCTGTAAAGGCCACATCATTACGACTAGGGTAAGTCTCTCCAGACGGATGATTGTGTGTAACAACTAATGAAGTTGCCATGTATTTCACTCCATAATGAAGTATCTCACGAGGCTCTGCTACACTTCTCCTAACACTACCTTTGAAGATGACTTTTTCCGCAATGATACGGTTTTGAGTATCCAGATAAATTGCTACCAGGTGCTCCTGGTTGAGATCCCCATAAGAAGCCACCAAACGTTTAGCCATCTGTTGACTTGACATTATTGGGTCCGTTTTTTCTGGTATATCTTTCGAACGAACACATAAGAGTTCAATTAAAGAAGCAACAGAGTAGGCCATTTGTTTTGATAAACCAAAATGCTGCAATTCCTCAAGACTAATATTCTTAAAGGAGTTCATATCACTCTTAAACTCGTCATATAGAGTTTTGATTTGCCCATTAGACAAACCAAGTGCTCTAAAAGCACGGTCGAATAATTGACGATTAGTTAGTTCGTTCGGGCGTTTTACTACTCTTTTATTTTTTACGGTATACATATTTTTCCTCCTACTACTAATTAAATAGTTCCATTTGAACATCACCATTTGGATAAACCAAAGGATGAGGTTCACTAATAAACGCCTCTCGGCGTTTGAGCTCTTCGGCTCTGACCTGAACCTGAACATAATTTTCCAGGTGTTGTATCCAAAATTCATCTGAGAGTTGATTGAGGTTTTGAAAACCACCATCAAACCCTTGTCTGCGTGCCTCTTGAACAACATGAGTCAAAGCCCTAAATAGCCCAGATTGCTCTAAAATCCACTCGAAGACTAATTCCTCATGTTCCATTTTCACCCAACGGATAATAATGGAAACCGCAGCTTCAAAGCAAATTGGCAACATTGAAACATCTTTAATGCAGTTACAACGTAACTGTTCTATATATTTCATCAATTTTCCTCCTCAATGTCGGATCCACTGACAGAACTCAAGTACTGTGAATGGAATAATCAACAAGACAATTATTATTGTCCTAAAAACAAACTTATTCCTTAAACATTCCCGAATAATGACAAACCCTATCAAGAAAGCAATAAGGGTCAAAAATCCGTAACTCACTGGACCTTCAATAAAGGCATAAAAGCCTTGTTGTTGGATATTGTAATCCATACATATTCCTCCTTTATTACCTAAAAATAAAAGATAACCCTTATGAGTTATCTTCACAAACTAGAACAAGAAATAAGGTGCGATATCCTTAAATTCCTCAACATTCATCATACTGACTACCTCGTCAACAATTAGGGTTTGCACCATGACATCGGGCGTATCTGGAGAGACAACGCCCATAGTCGCAATGTTGCGCGTGGCATTGATGATGAAATAAGAATCAATCTTGTCCATGATAGCATCCATATAGCCTACACCAAGAGCACCTTCCTCCTCGACAATAGCTTTTAACATAGCTATTCCCTTATCTGTCTTAATAAGGTCACGAGTGCGTAGTCCTCTATCATAGGCCATTTGTACAAGTGTTTGTGTAATCATAATTTTCCTCCTAAAACAACAAAAAGGGACCCAAAAAAGAGTTCCCTTATCTTATTTACCTTATTTGATATTTTTACAATTCACAAAGCGAACTGACTTATTGGCATTATCAGATAAGATGAAGTCATCTAATCCTTTACCAACATTCCACTTCATGAAATATGGTTCAACTTTGCCTTTTTTGAGGCCCAAGAGCATGTTTTTGGCATAATCTTTGACATAGTTATTTGTCACATAATCTTGATCATAAGCAACAAATGCACTTTCAAAATGGCACCCTACTGCAACATTGGTCGCCTTCTTCCAAACAGAGACACCAGGCACAGATAAAATGAGTCCTGGTTCCATTTGGTAGAAAGCTTTTCGGTCTTTGTTGTAACTAGCGATGATGTCACCTTTAAGAAGACCTTCGGTAATTACAACAGCCTTTTTATCAACCAATTCAACAAGGTTAGTCAAACCTTTACCATCTTTATCAAAACGAGCTTGTGACAAAATCTCATCCGAAAAAGCAAAATGAACCTTCGGTGTAGCTTTTGTCCCATTGACACGGTTTCGAGAAGACAAGTGGATGTACTTAGCCCCCATTTTAGCTTTAAAAACTAATCCAAGGTCAACAATCTCAACAACTTCCCCCTCTGGACAATAACCAGAGCGAAGTGCTTTGTTAATGTCACCACTTCGTCCATAGACAGTGTAGGCAATACCTAAATCCTCCTTATGGCAAACTACTCTGTATTTCTCGCAGCCTTCCATGACTTCAACAGAAATAGTCCGGTCTTTATCATGGACACGCACTTGCATGCCAACAATCTGACCATACCCATTGCGACAAGGAATCAAAACTCCTGGTTTAGTTTCAAAAATGGGAGCTCCATATTTTTCATAGAAACCAGGAACACCTTTCCAGGCATCACGAGCTAGGCCGTTAGCTTCAAACAAATCCTCCCAGATGGTTTTGATAGAAATAATCTCACCATCTTCATTTGTTTCATAAGAGACACCTTGTTTCCCTGCTTGGGTTGATGAAGTGTATCCTCGAAGGAGCATTTGTTGTTTGGTTAGGCCACGTTCTGCCGCCATACGCTCATAGTCTTTAACAGTCAAGCCAAAGGCTTTAATCACAAGACTATAAACTGCATGTAGTTGATGTGCTGGAGCTTCTGGCAAGCTCTCAATTTCCTCAGAAACCACATTAAAATGTTTAGCTTCGTCTGTCAGTGGGTGACGATAACCAAAGCTTGTTGGTTCTTGACCTGCGATTGGTGTCCGCATGCAATAAGCTACTGTTTGATCTTCTGACAAGACACACCAGTCGCTCTTCCCACAAATAGGACAACGCTCAGGACCATTGTTAAATCTAAGGTAGATTTTCCCATTCCTTGCCTTATATTCTTTCATTGACATAATTTTCCTCCTTTTTTATCACCTCCCTTACTACTGTATGAGAGAGTTAGCAACCAACTTCAATAGTCGGCCACAATTTCCTAAAATACTCCTGTTCTGGAATATTACCTCCGAAGCTCCATCTTAAGAAACTACCTGTACCTGTGTCGTCATAAAACAACTCCCAAGAATCAGCATACAGTTCCATGTATGCTTGTAATTCCTTTAAATCGGAACTCACAGGATAGTCGAGTGTTTTTTCTTCACCCTCTTCTATCCAGACTGGCTTCCAAACATGAGCAGATGCCACAAATACATATTTGTCAGCGAATTTCATAGTTTTCCTCCTTCATTCCATGGTAGCCATCTCAGGCCACAAGTTTAACAAGGGTAATAACCCTTTATTACCAATAAGAAAAGACCTAAAGCAGCACAACGCCCCTATAAGTCTTCTCTGTCATATAGACACCACGTCAATCGAAACAACTTCAATTTCAATGGCTCGTTAGACACATTAAACACAAAAAAGGCACAAGAAAAAGACCTGGTAATTTTCAACTAACTTGGTTAGTTGATCCTTTCCTTACAGCTTCATATCTTGCTGCATCTTCTTCTTGCACCTTACTGTGCGATTTAACTAGCACCTTAGAATAAACCATTCTAAAGTTTTTTGTCTAACTCAATTATATACTATCAATCTTGACAAAAACTGATAATACTCAATGGCGTACAAAAATTAGTTTAAAATTTCTGTCAGTATAAACGACTTCTCTGTAATAACACTATCACAACCTAATATACTGTTTAGGTAAAAATAACTACCTCTCTAATGTGAAACGCTTA